>WNGR01001994.1_pt1 | contig 22525 bp, 23 predicted proteins | sample 5407581 | NCBI WGS metagenome assembly WNGR01 (sample SAMN13153383, study PRJNA577476) | soil metagenome | isolation source: 80 cm soil or saprolite under Garry oak tree replicate 2 | place: USA:California | collected 2016-06-15
GTTCGCGCCGCCCATCACAAGGACATCCCGGCCGCCTGCGGCGGCCCGCGCGCGGGCCAGCGCCGCGCCGGCCCCGTCGGTGACGAACTCGAACGCAGTGTCGCCCTTAGCCACGGCGGGGTGCGGGCGGTGGGTGACGACGAAGACCGGCACGCCGAACCCGGGATCGTCGCCCCATCCGTCGACCACGTCATGCATTGTCCGGCCCACCAGCCAGGCGCCGGCGCCGCCGAACGTCTGGTCGAGGTACTCCTTGTCGGCCCCCACAGCCGAGCCTGCGGGCGGGGTCTCGTAGCTCCACGGCCCGCCGAACACCCAGTAGTGCAGCCGCTCGCCGCCCTCACCGAGGCCCGCACCGGGCCCGTCGTTCGGGCCGGTGACGTACCCGTCCAGCGACATCGTCATGCCTGCCAGCACTTTCTGCCCCACTGTCGCGCCTCCTGTCCGTGGTTTTGCTGCACCGGTACCGACGTCCGGCGGCCCGCAGACTCATCGGTCCGGTGCCTCAGGGCGTTGGCGTGCCCCAGGCGAGGTCCGCCACCACGTCCATCTCGAGGATGCCGTCGGCGGCGTAGGGCCGGACCAGGCCGGTGACCGCGCGGTCGAAGGCGGAGGACTCCTCGGCCGGCATCCCCTCCCGGGCCAGGCTTGACGTCGAGTGGAACTGCTCGATATAGGACGCCACCGGCTGGCGGAACGGCATGGGCGCGGTCGTCGCCCGGCCGGTGACCGTCAGCAGCCCGCGCGCGGAAAGCGCGCCGACGAGGGAGAAGCTGGGATCGTAGCCGGGACTGCGGGAGTGGCGGGCGATGATCTTGTCAAGCTCCGGGCGCCAGGGCAGGTCATGATGCCCGTGATCGACGATCGCCAGGACACTGCGGCCGCTCATCACCGGGGCCAGCCGGGCCAGCGTCTGCGGCCAGGACATCCAGTGCAGGCTGGCACCGGCGGTCACGAGCGCGTACGGGCCGCCCAGGCTGGCGGTCTCGGCGGCGCCGATGATCCAGCGCAGGTTCGGCTGCCTGCCGCCCGGCCGGCGGCGGCCCGCCGCGACCATCGCGGCCGAGATGTCCAGCGCGTCCACGTGATCGACGCGGCCGGCCAGCGGGCGGGCGAGCGCCCCCTCGCCTGCCCCCAGGTCCAGCACGTGGCGGGGCCGGTCGGTGATGAGCCGCTCCAGGATGTCGAACACCTCGGGCGGGTACGGCGGCCGGTGCCGGTAGGCATCGGCCACGCCGGGGTGGGTGAAGACCGCGGCCAGCCGGCCGCGTTCTGCCTGGTCGCTCACTAGCCCACGATCATTCCGTTCTGTGCCTTGCCTTGTTGGGCCGTACCGGCCACGTTAGCCGGGATTGGCATACTGACGGCTGTGAGGCCGATGCGCGTCCTGTTGTTTGATGTCTTCGGAACGCTGGTGGACTGGCGATCCAGCCTGATCGGCATCGCGGAAGGGGCCGCGGCCCGTGGCGGCGTGCAGGCCGACTGGGCGGGCGTCGTCGACGACTGGCGCCGGGCGTACCAGCCCGCGCTGGACCGGGCCCGGCAGGACCCCGCCTGGCGTGATCTCGACACGCTCCAGCGCGAGCGCTGGACGGCGTGCTGGCCGCCCGCGGCCTCTCGCTGCCCGCCGCCGACCGGGACACGCTGGTCCGGGGCTGGCGGCAGCTGCGGCCCTGGCCCGACACCCGCGACGGTCTCGGCCGGCTGCGCCGCGGGCACATCACAGCCACGCTGTCGAACGGCCACGTCGCGCTGCTCGCCGACCTGCTCAAGTTCGGTGACCTCCGGGTGGACGCGGTGCTCTCCGCGCAGCTCGCCGCCAGCTACAAGCCCGACCCCGCCGTGTACCTGACCGCCCTGCGACTGCTCGAATGCCCGCCGGAGGAGGCTGGGATGGTGGCCGCGCACGCCGCCGACCTGCAGGCCGCCGCCGCGCTGGGCCTGCGCCCGGTGTTCATCAGCCGGCCGCTCGAATGGGGCGCGGCCGCGGGCCCGGAACAGCCGCCCGCGCTGGACCGCCTGATCGGCACCAACGGGCTGATCGAGCTCGCCGACGCGCTGGGCTGCTGACGGCCCGGAAAGGCGGCCCGGAAATTCGGTTGGGCGCCGCGCTGGCGGCTCCTATGATTCACCCGCGGCGATCAGTTCTGCCGAGCCGAGGAGAACCGACCAGGGGAGCAGTGATGAGGACAGCGTTCATAGCCATCGACAAGGGCATTTTGACCTGTTCGGAGGGTATGACGCTTGCTTCGTTCCACGCTGAATCTGGGAATCCTGGCGCATGTAGACGCCGGTAAGACAACACTCACCGAGCGGCTGCTCTACGCCGCCGGTGTCATCGACGAGGTCGGCAGCGTCGATGACGGCACCACGCAGACGGACTCGCTGGCCCTGGAGCGCCAGCGCGGGATCACGATCAAGTCCGCGGTCGTCTCGTTCGCGATCGGCGACGTCACCGTCAACCTGATCGACACCCCCGGCCACCCGGATTTCATCGCCGAGGTGGAACGCGCCCTGAGCGTGCTCGACGGCGCGGTGCTGGTGATCTCGGCCGTGGAGGGCGTGCAGCCGCAGACGCGCATCCTGATGCGCGCGCTGCAGCGGCTGCGGGTCCCGGCCCTGCTGTTCGTCAACAAGATCGACCGGCGCGGCGCGGGTTACGACCGCGTGCTCCGGGCCATCTCGCAGCGGCTGACGCCGACGATCGTCGCGATGGGCTCCGGGCACGACCTCGGCACGCGCGCGGCCGGCTTCACGCCCTTTGGCGAGTATGACGGCGCGTTCGCCACCAGGCTGGCTGAAGTGCTCGCCGAGCACAGCGACCCGATCCTGGCCCTGTACGTCAACGGCGGCCCGCCGGTGTCGCAGCGCAGGCTGCGCGCCGAACTCGCGGCGCAGACGCGCCAGGTGCAGGCGCATCCGGTGTACTTCGGCTCGGCGCTGACCGGTGCCGGCGTGGACGCGCTGATGAGCGGCATCGCCGAACTGCTGCCCGCGGCGGGCCGGGACCCCGGCGGCCCGGTGTCCGGCCGGGTATTCAAGATCTAGCGCGGCGCGGCGGGGGAGAAGATCGCCTATGTGCGCATGTTCTCCGGCACCGTGCGGATCCGGGACCGGGTGCGGTTCGGGCGGGCTGGCGAGAGGGGCGGCGAGCGGAAGGTGACCGCGATCAGCGTCTTCGCCGACGGCGCGGCCGTCCGGCGGGAATCGGTGTCGGCCGGGGAGATCGGGAAGCTGTGGGGCCTGGCGGAGGTCCAGGTCGACGACGCGGTCGGCACGCCGCGCGAGCGCGCGGACACCCGCCAGTTCGCCCCGCCGACCCTGGAGACGGTCGTCGTTCCCCGCGACCCGGACGGCCACGGCGCGCTCCGCGCGGCGCTCGCCCAGCTCGCCGAGCAGGACCCGCTGATCGATGTCCGGCAGGACGACACCCGCCGGGAGATCTCCGTCTCGCTCTACGGCGAGGTCCAGAAGGAAGTCATCGGGGCCACGCTGGCGGCCGACTTCGGCCTCGACGTCAGCTTCCGCGAATCGACCACGATCTGCATCGAGCGGCCCGCCGGCACCGGGGCCGCGGTCGAGCGGCTGCACCAGCCGCCCAACCCGTTCCTGGCCACGATCGGGCTCCGCATCGAGCCGGCCCCGCGCGGCTCCGGCGTGGATTTCCACATCGAGGTGGAGCTGGGCTCGATGCCGATCGCGTTCTTCCGGGCCGTGGAGGACACCGTGCGCGAGACGCTGCAGCAGGGCGTCTACGGCTGGGAGGTGACTGACGTCGCGATCGCGATGACGCACTCCGGCTACCTGGGCAAGCACAGCCTCGGCCACCAGCGCTTCAACAAGAGCATGTCGAGCACGGGCGAGGACTACCGCAAGCTGACCCCGTTGGTCCTGATGGCCGCGCTGCAGCAGGCCCGGACCGTGGTCTGCGAGCCGATTCACCATTTCCGCCTGGACGTGCCGGCCGACATGCTCGGGTCGCTGCTGCCGGCCCTGACCCGGCTGCACGCCATCCCGCACACGCAGCTGCCCCAGGGGCCGAGGGACGCCGCGGTGACGCTGGAGGGCGACATCCCCGCGGCCCGGGTGCACGGCCTGCGCCAGCAGCTGCCCACGCTGACCCGCGGCGAGGGCGTGGTGGAGGTCACCTTCGACCGGTACGAGCCCGTGACCGGCCCGGTCCCGGCCCGGCCGCGAACCGACAACAACCCGCTCAACCGCGTCGAGTACCTGCAGCGCGTCACCCGGCGCGCCAGCCTGACCGCGGGCGAGCCGGGGGAGACCGGGCAGCCGGCCTGATACTCACCGGGGGTCGGCGCGGACCGGCCGGCCGGGCAGGGCGCCGGTCACGATGTCGCCGTCCTGCACCACGAACGTGCCGTTGACCAGGACGTGCCGGATACCGGTCGACGGGCGGGTGCTGCGGGAGTAGCTGGCCTGGTCGCTGACCGTGGCCGGGTCGAAGACGACGATGTCCGCGTCGCTGCCGGCCTGCATCCGGCCCTTGCGGCGCATGGCTGGCACGCGGCGCTGCAGCAGCCGGGCCGGGCGCAGGCTGCACTTGCCCAGCGCCTCGGCCAGGCCGAGCGGCCCAGCTGCGCCGGAAGCACCGGCGCGGGTGAGCAGGCGCAGCGCCCTTGAGAACGTCCCGGCGGTCCGCGGATGCGTGATCGCGGTCTCGGGCAGCGGCCAGGCCAGCGGGTCGGGCGCAGGCCCGGTCCAGGTCAGCGGCATGGCGTCGCTTGCCACCATGGCGCCGGGGAAGGTCAGCGACCGCATCAGCAGCTGGCGGTCGGCCGGGTCGTCCTCGTCGAGCAGCCGGATGATGACCAGCCCGCCGGGGTCGGTCTGCCGCAGCTCGCGCAGCCGCGCCTCGCTGGCGACCCGCTCGCCGGTCGGCGCGTAGGTGAGCGACGAGGGCGTGAGGCCGCGCTCGCCGAGCCGCTCCGGCGCGAGGAACGCGGCGCCGATGCCGGTCATGCCGGAGCCGTACGGGTAAGCCTCGGTGGTCACGCGTGACCCCGCGGCCTGCGCCCGGCCGACCAGGTCAAGCACCCGGTCGACGTGCCGCTGTGAGGTGCTGTTGACGTGGCAGTAATGCATCTGGGCGCCGGTCTCGCCCGCGGCGCGGACGATCTCCTCCGCGCCGTCGATGAGGCCGTGCGGGACCATCTCGATCAGGTCACGCGCGTGCGTGAATGTGGGCACGTCCGCGTCCGCTGCCAGGCCGGCGACCTGCAGGTACTCGGCCGGGTCGGCGGCCGGCGCGTACCCGGCCAGCACGCCGATGCCCAGCGCCCCGTCGGCCAGGTCGGCCGATAGCCGGGCCAGGATGGCGGTGACCTCAGCGGGCTCGGCGCGGCGCTGCCAGGCCGGGCTGGCGATGTTGGCCAGGAACGTGTCCAGCCTGCCGTCCATGCCGATCCCGGCCACGGCCTCCATCCGGGCCAGCGCCCAGGACGTGGCGAAACCGTAGTTGACCGGCCGGCCCTGGGCCGCGGCGCGGGCGTACGCGGAGTCCACAGGGGTGATGCCCGCTTCCAGTTCGAGCGCGGTGGTGACACCGTCCAGGGCCTGCAGCCTGAGGCCGGCGATGTCGTTCACGTGGCTGTGCAGGTCGATGAATCCGGCCGTCACCACGAGCCCCGTGACGTCGAACTCGGCCCCCGCGGGAGGCAGCCCGTTCCCGACCGCCGCGACCCGGCCCTGCGCGATCGCGACGTCCCGCACCGCATCCAGGCCGGATTCGGGATCGATCACCCGCCCCCCGCGCAGGATGATGACCCCGTCGCTCACGCAGCGCCTCCTCGATAGCGGCCAGGCTATCCGGCCACTGACCCGGCCGGCCTGACCCGCCCAGGGTCAGCGGCCGAGCCGGGCCCGGGCCATGCGGGGCAGCGCGGCGGCGCCCCTGATGGGCTGGAACCGGGCCGCGGCGGCCTTCAGGGCCTGGTACTCGTCGTCGGTGAGCTCGATCTCGGCAGCGGCGGCGTTGCTCTCCATCTGCTCGACGCTGGATGCTCCCGGGATCGCGGCCACGGCCGGGTGATGGATGACCCAGGCGAGCGCGATCTGCGCCGGGGTGACGGCATGCGCGTCAGCCACCTCACGGAGAGCCGCAACCAGCCCTCCGGCGCGCTCGAGGTTGTCGGGCAGGAACAGCGGGTTGCCGGCCCGGACCCGGTTGGCGGGCCGGTTATCCCGGTCATACCTGCCGGACAGCAGTCCCTGCGCTAGCGGGCTGTACGCAATCACGATGCGGCCGTGTGACTCGGCGTACGGGAGCAGATCGCGTTCTGGCGACCGGGCGACCAGGCTGTACGGGACCTGGTTGCTCAGCACCCGGCTGCCCAGCGCGCGCTCGGCAGCCTGCCAGCGCTGCAGCGAGTAGTTGCTGACGCCGACCTCGCCGACCAGCCCGACCTGCTGCAGCGCGCGCATGCCGCGCATGATCGTGCCGTCCCTGACCACCGGGTTGGGCTGGTGCACCTGGTAGAGGTCGAGCCAGCGGGCACCCAGCCGGTTCGCGCTGGCCACCGCGCGCTGCTCGACGACCGGCGCGACCGGCAGAACCGGGAAGACCTTCGTGGCGAGGAAGACCGATCCTCGCTTCTCGCCGAGGGCCCGGCCCAGGATCCGCTCACTCCGGCCGTACCCGTAGATCTCGGCGGTGTCGAACAGGGTGACACCGAGCTCCAGCGCGCGGCCGACGATGGCGTCGGCCACCTCCTCGGCGTAGCGGTCGCCGTATCCCCAATCCCGGGACCCGAACTGCCAGGCGCCCAGCCCGATCTTGGAGATTTTCTTAGGGGTGTCAATGTCCAGATAGCGCATGGCCCTATTGTCCGCCTTTGCGGCACAGATCGGGTCCCCAGGGCTGGCCGTGCGGCTACTGCTCGCGGAGGATGGCCGCCGTGATCCGGCGGACGCGTTCGGGGTCGGCGATCGCGTCGATCTCGGCGATCTTGCCGTCGGCGATGGTGAAGCCCATCACGTTGATGGGCCGCCCTCGCACGGTGACCACCAGCCCGGCAGCCCCGTTCACCAGGGCGGGATGCAGGCGCGCGACCCGCAGGCCAGTGGCGAGCCCGGTGAGCGCCTGCCTGGCTACCGCGGCTGCGCCGCGGACCGTCATGGAGGCTGCGGGGTGCTTGGCGCCCGCGTCGATCCGCAGCACGACGTCGGGATCGAGCACCGCGACGAGGGCGTCGAAATCGCCCTCACGTGCCGCCGAGAAGAAGGCGCCGACCACGTCCCGCTGCCGGGCCAGATCTGGGTCAGGAGCCGGCACCTCGGCGCCCTTCACGCGGCGCCGTGCCCTGCTGGCGAGCTGCCTCGCCGCCGTGGGAGTCCGGCCGACCATGGGGGCGATCTCCTCGAACGGCAGCTCGAACATGTCATGGAGCACGAACGCCAGCCTCTCGGCCGGGGTCAGGGTATCGAGCACGACCAGCAGGGCAAGGCCGACCGAGCCGGCCAGCAACGCCTCCTCCTCTGGCTGGAGTTCCGCGTCCGGGCTGATGATGGGGTCGGGCAGGCGCACCCCGAGGGATTCCTCGCGCCGGAGGTTGCGCGAGCGCAGCATGTTCAGGCATACCCGGGCGACGATCGTCGTCAGCCATCCGCCCAGGTTGTCGACCTCGCCCGCCCCTGACCGGCTCACGCGCAGCCAGGCGTCCTGGACGGCGTCGTCGGCCTCGGTGAGCGAGCCCAGCATCCGGTAGGCAACCGCCCGCAGATGGCCCCGGTGCTCCTCGAAGCGATCCGCCAGCCACTCGTTCTCGTCCATCGGTCACATCCTCGGTTGCCAGGTGCCATCAGAAGTGACCCGCAGAACGCGATCGATGTGACAGGGAAGGATTAGTCATTTCACAGCCCGTAGGTTTCGAGCAGCCGGAGCCAGACCTCGCTGATGGTGGGGAAGGACGGCACCGCGTGCCACAGCCGCGCGAGCGGCACCTCACCCACGATGGCGATGGTCGCCGAGTGAAGGAGCTCGCTGGTGCCTGCGCCAGCGAACGTGGCACCGATCAGGACCTTCCGCCGCTCGTCGACCACGAACCTGGCCCGGCCGGTGTACCCGTCTGCGGAGAGCCTGGCGCCGGACAGATTGCCTATCTCGTAATCGACGGCGCGGATCTGCAGGTTCTGCTTGCGTGCTGCCGCCTCGGTCAGCCCGACGGCAGCCACCTCGGGGTGGGTGAAGACCACCTGCGGTGCGCCGAGGTGGTCGGCGCTTGCGGCCAGCTCGCTCCACGGCTGCGGCAGGCCGGTCAGCTCGCCGCGGGCCCGCGCGACAATCGCGTCGCCGCACGCGCGGGCCTGGTACTTGCCCATGTGGGTAAGCAGGTTGCGCCGGTTGACGTCACCCGCCGCGTACAGCCAGCCACCGGCCACATTGCCGACCCGGCAGGTATCGTCCACTTTCAGCCAGCCGCCGGGGGTCAGGCCGGCAGACTCGAGCCCGATGTCGGCCGTGCGCGGTGCGCGCCCCGCCGCCACCAGCAGCTCATCGGCCACCAGATCGGCGGCCTGGCCGGGGTCGGCGCTGCTGGTCCAGATTTCGACCGGGGTGGCGCGCGCGAGCCTGCGCACCCGGGCCACGCCCGTGTCTGTCCGCACCTCCACCCCGGCTGATCGCAAGGACGCGGCGACCAGTTCCCCGGCAAAGGGCTCCATCCGGGTCAGCAGCCCGCCGCCGCGCACCAGCACGGTGACCTCGGCGCCCAGCGCCCGCCACGCGCTGGCCATCTCGCACGCGATAACGCCGCCACCAATGATCGCGAGCCGTCGCGGGACGGTTTCCGCGCTGGTCGCTTCCCGGCTGGTCCATACCAGCGGCTCAGCCAGTCCGCGGATCGGCGGCATCGCCGCAGTACTCCCGGTGGCAATGACGACCGCGTGCCTCGCGACCAGAGCAGTCGTGCCACCGTCCTGATCTGCGACTTCGACCCTGCGGTCACCCGCCAGCCGCCCGCGGCCGCGGATCAGCTCGGCGCCCGCCCGCTCCAGCCAGGCCACCTGCCCGGAGTCGTCGACCCACCCGCCGGTGAACCTGGTGCGGCGGGCGAGCACTGCCTCAGCCGCAAGCTCGCCCGTGACCGCCTGCCGGGCCCCGTCGACGGCGCGCGCAGCCGCAAGCGCGGCTGGCGGTCGCAGCAGCGCCTTGCTCGGCACGCAGGCCCAGTACGAGCACTCACCGCCGACGAGCTCGGATTCGACCACCGCGACGGACAGGCCCCCACGCCGCGCGCGGCCAGCGACATTCTCGCCGGTCGGCCCGGCGCCGATCACGATGACGTCGTACTCCCGGTCAGTCACGGCCTTCTCCTATCCTTACCTCGTGCGCCTGGGCTCGCTGCTGCCCTCGGCGACCGAGATTGTGTACTCGCTGGGCCTGGGTGAGGACTTGGTCGGGGTCACGTTCGAGTGCGACGAGCCGCCTGCGGCCCGGTCGGAGAAGACCATTGTGGTGGGCGGCCGGGATACCCGCGGGATGACCCCCGGCGAGATCGACAGCTACGTTCGCGCGCAACTGGCCGCCGGCGCGGATCTGTACACGCTGCATGCGCAGGCCCTCGCGGATCTGCAGCCTGACCTGATCTTGACCCAGGACCTGTGCCGGGTGTGCGCACTGCCGTCCGGCCGTGTCGAGGACGCCCTGGGCTATCTGGGCTGCCAGGCTGACGTGCTCTCCCTTGACCCGCACTCGCTCGGCGAGGTCCTGGACTCGATCCTGGCGGTCGGGCGGCGAACCGGCGTATCAGACCGCGCCACGCAACTCGTGGATCAACTGCGAGCCCGGCTCGCCCGCACCGCGGCCCAGGTCGCCGGGCGGCGTCGCCCCAGCGTCGCGGTGATCGAATGGGTGGATCCCCCCTTCACCGCCGGGCACTGGATACCTGACCTGGTCAGCGCGGCAGGCGGGCATCCGGTCGCGGCCCATCCGGGCGCGAAGTCAGTCCCGACGAGCTGGGCGGCCATCGCCGCGGCCGCACCCGACCTCATCATCGTCGCGCCCTGCGGCTGCCACCTGCCCGGCGCGATCGAGCAGGCTCAGTCCGCAGCCCAGGCGCTCCCCGGCGTGCCGGTCTGGGCGATCGACGCCGACGGCATCGTGGTCCGCCCCGGGCCCCGCCTGATCGACGGCGTCGAGGCCATCGCCTCGATACTGCACCCAGATGCGGTAGCCACCCCACAGCCTCCCGCCGTGCACCGCGTCACCCCACCCGGCTGACCCCAGGACAGTGGGCAGATCTGGAAGTCGCATCGATCTGCTGGCTCAGGGGCCGGGCCCTACCTCGGCTGACTGGCGGCAGGCCGCCGGTCATGCATCGCCTGCCCGGAGCGGGATGACCGGCGCGAGCCACTCCGCGGCATCCTCACCTGCTGCGCTCTCATCCTTGACTTCCGGGATGCGGAGGCTGCGCGGGCGCGGGTCCTGATCAGCGCCGTGGCGCGTCTCGGCGTCGATCAGGGTGTAGATGACATTGGCCAAGTGGATGAGATGGCCGCGACACTCGGTGATCTCTTCAAGCAATTCCCAGTAGCTGGGCACTTGGATGGTGCTGTCGGTCATGGTCCGCCGTCCTGCCTGCCGGGCTGGAGTGTCCTGCGTGTGAATGCCAGACGCGCGTGGCACGCTGGCGGTTCACAGCGCTGCGGATGATCAGGCAGGCCGATATTGCGCGTGGTCGATGGCCCGTTCCCACACGGACTCGAAGGCTAAGACGCACAGCCTGACCACGGCCGGGTCGTCAGAAAGATCGTGACCGGTTAACTCGCCGTCACCATCGAAGTGGGCGAACCGGACCAGCCGCTCGTCGAAGACCCAAAAGTCATTACCCGGCAGGCACAGGTCCGACGCGCGCCGCCGCGGCAGCCATCGCACCCGTTCACCAGCTGGAATGTTCAGTAAGGAGGTCGTCTCGTACTCGAACCGGATGGGGTCCGCCAGCGGCTCCGACACGATCCGGGCGCGCCGGAACTTGACGCCCCGGGCGACGTGGGCCCGCACCAGCTTGTACCAGGAGCCCCAGCTCTCTGATTCGCGGATGGAGCGGACCGGCTTTCCTAAGCACCAGGCGATGTACTCCGGGCTACTGGGCATGTAGGCATCGCGCATCTCGAGATGCACAGCCGAAGTGGTCGTAGCCGCGATCAACTCGCTGAACGGAGGCACCCGCTTCGACATAGACGGCCTCCAGATGGCCTGCCTCATCCCCGCCGGGAGCCGTATCTGTCATGCCGATGCTAGCTGACGAGCCCCGCTCATAACGGGCATAAGATCGCGGCTGGGCGTGATGCGCCTGAGCCCGCATGATTGGCTCGGAGATCAGCACCGGCGGAAAGAGACAGTCGTGGCCCTGGACTCAGCGGGCGGGCCCGGGAGCCCAGCCGTTATCCGCCAGCGGCATCGGGCCGCCGGGATTTACGGAACGATTGTCACGGCGGCGGTCCTGGCGGCTGCGGGAGCCCGGCTGCGCACGCTGGCGATGGAGATCTCCATCCTGATCACGCTGGTGGTGTACTGGGTCGCCGAGGTCTACGCGCACCTGCTGGCCGGGCCGCCAGCCTGCGGGGCATGCGGCTGCTCCTCGTCACGTCGATCGCAGCCGCGCTGGGCCTGCTGATGATCATTCTCAAGAACGTGGTCCTTGTCCACCTGCACTGATTAGCTTGGGAGCATGATGGCGCAGGAGGGGTTTATCGAAGTTCCCGGCGGGCGGGTCTGGTACCGCTCGGTCGGCGAGGGCGGCACACCGCTGCTGTGCCTGCACGGCGGGCCCGGCTTTACCCACTACTACCTGGAACCCCTGGAGGCGCTGGCCGACCGGCGCCAGGTGATCTTCTATGATCAGCTGGGCTGCGGGCGCTCGGACCACCCCGAGGACACCGCGCTCTGGACAGTGGACCGCTTCGTCGAGGAACTCGCCCAGGTGCGCTCGGCGCTCGGGCTCGGCCGGCTGCACCTGTTCGGCAGCTCCTGGGGCGGCATGCTGGCCATGCAGTACACCCTGGACCGCCGCCCTGAGCTGGAGAGCCTGATCCTGTGCGGCAGCCCGGCCAGCATGATCAGGTGGGTCAAGGACTGCGACGAGCTGCTGGCGGCGCAGCCGGACGAGGTGCGCCGGGTCATCCGGGAGCATGAGGAGGCCGGGTTCACCGCCTGCCCGGAGTACCAGGCGGCCATCCTCGGGTTCTACCGCGAGCACGTCTGCCGCCTCTCCCCGTGGCCCGCCGGCCTGGAGCGCTCGTTCGCGGAGGCCGGCTACGCCGTGTACAACACCATGAACGGCCCCAGCGAGTTCACGGTGACCGGGACGCTGAAGACCTGGACCGTCATGGACCGCCTGGGCGAGATCACCGCGCCGACCCTGCTGGTCGGCGGCCGGTACGACGAATGCCGGCCCGGTCACCTGGAGGAGATGCACGGGCGCATCGCTGGGTCGCAGCTCGCCATCATCGAAGACGCCTCGCACCTCTGCTTCGCCGAGCAGCCCGAGGAGTTCACCGGCCTGGTGAACTCCTTCCTCGACCGCGTTGAGGCCTAGAACCCAGCGCCCTCGTAACGCCGCAGGCCGGCTGCTTGAATGAACGAGTGCCGGACATACTGACCATTTACGCCGCGAGCCAGCCGGATAAGCCCGCCGTGGTGGACGACAGGGGCAGCGGCGGTGGCATCCGCTGGACCTACGCCGAGTTCGAAGCCCAGGCGAACCGCCTGGCCCGTTCGCTGCTGTCGCTGGGGGTCAGGCCCGGCGAGAAGCTCATCTGGTGCGGGCCGAACTCGGCGCACGTGGTGGGCATCATCAGTGCCGCCCGGAAGGTCGGCGCCGTCAACGTCCCGCTGAACTACCGGCTGACCCCCGAGGAGGCGCTGCACGTCATCGGCCATTGCGACGCCTCGATCGCATACGTGGACGCGGAGCACACGCCGATGTTCGCCGCGCTGCGGGACCGCCTCGGCAAACTGCGGCACATCATCGTGTTCGGCGGCCCGCCGCCCGCCGGAATACCCGGCGACTGGATGCTCGGCGACGATTTCGTGGCGGCCGCGTCGCCGGAGCCGCCCGACGCCGGCCCGGGCGACGGCACCGGAGCAACCATGATCTACACGTCCGGGACCACCGGCAAGCCGAAGGGCGCGGTCCGGCGCGGCCAGGCGGGCGGCAGCTCGGTCGTGGCGCTCATCGAGCTGATCGGCTACCGGCCGGACGACATCTACCTCACGTCGGGGCCGCTGTACCACAGCGGCCCCTACGGCTTCGCCAGCGGCGCCCTGGCGCTGGGGCAGACGATCGTGGTGCAGCGTAAATTCCACCCGGAGGACTGGCTGCGGCTGGTGCATACCTATCGGGTCACGTCCACCTTCTCCGCGCCCGCGCCGATCCGGAGGGTGTGCAGCCTGCCGGCCGGGGTGAAGGCGCGATACGACCGGTCGTCCATGAAACGGATGATCGCGAACGCCGCGCCCTGGAGCTTCGCCCTGAAGCAGCAGTACCTGGCTGACTTTCCCGGCGACTCGCTGTGGGAGGTGTACGGGTCGACCGAGCTGGGCGTGGACTGCGTGCTGGAGCCGAAGGACCAGCTGCGCAAGCCCGGCTCGTGCGGGCGGCCCGCACCCGGCGTGGAGATCCGCCTGCTCGACGAGGCGGGCGCTGAGGTGACGGGCACCGGGCCCGAGCATGCAGGCGAGCTGTACGTGCGGTCGGCTGGGGTCTTCGACGAATACTACAAGCAGCAGGAGAGCTACGACTCGGCCCGGCGCGGCGACTTTCACACGGTGGGGGACATCGCCTACCGCGACGATGAGGGCTACATCTACATCTGCGACCGCAAGACCGACATGATCATCACCGGCGGGATGAACGTCTACCCGGCCGAGGTCGAGGCGGTCCTCGAGCAGCACCCGGCGATCTACGAGGCCGCGGTCTTCGGGATCCCGTCACCGGAATGGGGAGAGGCGGTCCATGCCACCGTGGTGCCCCGCCCCGGCTCGCCGCTGTCGGAACAGGACGTCATGACCTTCAGCCGGGAGCACCTGGCCGGCTACAAGACGCCGCGGTCGGTGGCGTTCGCCGGCGAGCTGCCCAGGACCGGCTCGGGCAAGATCCTCAAGAGGGTGCTGCGGGCCCCGTACTGGGCCTCCCGCGGCGGCCGCCTAGCCTGACCCCGTGATCGCAGAGATCCTGCCGCCGCAGGTGACCGCCGCCGAGGCCTTCGACGATCCCCCCGGCGTCACGCTGTTCCCCGAGGAGGAAGCGGCCATGGCCAGGGCGGTGGCGAAACGGCGGAACGAGTTCACCGCCGGCCGGGCCTGCGCCCGGCTCGCGCTCGCGAAACTCGGCCTGCCCGCCGCGCCGATCGTGCCCGGCCTGCGGGGAGCCCCGCAGTGGCCTCCGGGCGTGGTGGGCAGCATCACTCACTGCGACGGGTACCGGGCGTCGGCGGTGGCGCACGCCCGGGACATGATCACCCTGGGCCTGGACGCCGAGCCGAACGGCGCGCTGCCCGGCGGCGTGCTGGATGCCGTGTCCCTGGCCGAGGAGCGCGCCACGCTGCCCCGGCTGAGCGCCGCGGTCCCGCACGTGCACTGGGACCGGCTGCTGTTCTGCGCCAAGGAGGCGGTGTACAAGGCGTGGTTCCCGCTGACCGGCAGCTGGCTGGGGTTCGAGCAGGCGGCCATTACCTTCGCGCCGGACACGGGCACGTTCAGCGTCCGCCTGCTGGTGCCCGGCCCGGCGCTGGGCGGCCGTCAGCTGACCGGGTTTTCCGGCCGCTGGCTGGCTCGCGACGGCCTTGTCCTGGCCGCGATCGCAGTGCCCGCCTGAGCACGCGAAAACAGGGGCGTTACGCAAGATCCCGGGCCTAATCAGCCTGCCTCAGGCGTCGACCCATCCGCGCTTTCTGCCAAACTCGAGCAGGCTCTGCCGCAATGTGACGATCTGCCTGGAGGTCAGATCGGGCACGGCCTCCAGGAGCAGCTCCGTGACCTCGCGGGTGAACTCGGCCTGGGAGAGGAGATCGCATATGGCCTCGTCGTCGGCCGGTTGGTGCGCGGTCAATGCGGAATCCGCCTGAAGCATGGACACGGAACCATTATCCATGAGGTGCGCCGCGAATGCCTTCCTGCCCCGGTCTCCCGCCATTGTCTGAAATTCGACCCGCGAGCCAGGGATGAGCGACTTGGGGTCGCCCTCGAATACAGATGAGTGCAGGAATACATCCTCACCGCCGTCATCCGCCGCGATGAATCCGTACCCGCGTGACCCGTCGAACTGCAGAACCCGCCCTGTAGCCAATGCCGACCGACCTCTTCTCCCGTCCCCCGTATTTTCTTCTCCCGTCCCCGTATTTCCCTCGTCGCGGTGGTGCGCCGCGCAGATCGGTGAACTCCGCTCGCTCGGCGCCATCCTACGCTGCTGATTCGCGCCGGGTATCCTGGTCTTCTGCCCCTATTCCCGTTTGCTGGACGGAGGCTCCATGGCTCATCACACGCCTGACCAGCCCGATGACCAGCCACTTGAGCAGTTCCACCGCGACCGCCGGGAGCATCCAGGGAAGCTGGCCCGTTTCGATGACGAGCAGCTGGCCCGGCTGACCGAGGAGGAACGGGTCGAGGCCGGGCTGGATGACTACGACCCGGACGAGGTCCCGCCGGCCACTGACGCCCCGCCCGCTCCCGACATCACCCAGTCGGACGTGTACCAGGAGGCGAAGGCCGAGATCCAGCACGAGCTTGACGAGGACGAGCTGCGGGTCCGCGGCGAGCGGGATCCGTACCCGCCCACGCGCTACGACCGGACCTGACCAGCTTCACCCCGCCTGCTGCCTTCACCCCGCCCTCAGCCCGTCCTGCCCTCAGCTGAGGGCGGCCAGGCCGCGGAGGTCGACGCAGTTGGTGCCGCGTACCTGAGCGAACACCATGAGCACGTGGTCGCAGGCCCGGCACCGGACGACGGTGCCGGGCACCTGGCGGTAGACGGCGAGCTCAGCCACCTGGCTGGCCCGGCCGCAGTTGCCGCAGGTGCCTGTGGCGGTGGTCATCTCCACGCCGAAGACCTCGAGCAGCAGGCCGCCGATCGCATTCCCGTCGAGCGCTTCCATCAGCGTCCTCCTGTGGCTCCGAATCGTTCGGTCTTGACCCGTCCCGGCGGGTAGCCTAGCCCGACCAGGCCCGCGGCCACGGCCTCGACGAAGCTGGTGGGCCCGCAGACATAGGCGAGCGGGGCAGCGTCGGCGGGCCACGCAACCTCGCCGAGCAAGCCGGCGTCGACACGTCCCGCGTGACCCGTCCAGCCGGGCGGCTGCTGCCGTGTCAGCGTGTAGATCACCTCGATGCCGTTGGCGTAACTGCTGAGCTCGGAGTGGTAGATCACGTCCGGCAGCGTGCGGGACGAGTAAAGCAGGCGGGCCGGGACCTGGCTGCCGCTGCGCTCCCTGTGCCGCAGTATGGCCCGCAGCGGCACCACCCCCGAGCCGCCGGCCAGCAGCATCAGCGGGCCGCCGTCGCCGGTATCCCAGACGAAGTAGCCGCCAATCGGGCCGCGCAGCTCCAGGTCGTCGCCCGGCCGGAGCTCCTGGGTCAGGTAGGGCGAGACCTCGCCGTCGTCCAGCCGCTCGACCGTGATCGCGACCGGCTCGCCCGGGGCCGAGGCAATGGAGTACGAGCGCTCGGCCCGGTAGCCGTCCTCGGCGGTCAGCCGGACGTCCAGGTGCTGCCCGGCCCGGTGGCCGGCCCACTCCGGCACCCGGAGATAGACGGTGCGCACCTGGGGCGTCTCGTCGACCACCTGCTCAACGGCGGCAACCTGCCAGGTCAGTCGCCCGCGTAGCGCTGTTCCAGCCATGGATCTCCGTACATGTGATATCCGTACGTCTCCCAGAAGCCGGGCACGTCGTGGTCCAGCAACTCGAGCCTGCGCACCCACTTGGCGCTCTTCCAGAAGTACAGGTGCGGCACCAGCAGCCGCGCCGGTCCGCCATGCTCGGGATCGAGCGGCTCGCCGCCGAAGTCGAAGGCGACCCAGGCCCGCCCGCCGGTGAGGTCAGCGAGCGGCAGGTTGGTCGTGTAACCCCCGTCACAGTGGGCGAGCACGAACGTGGCGTGGTGCTCGACGTGCCCGAGCAGCGTGTCCACCGACACGCCCTGCCACGTAGTGTCCAGCTTCGACCAGCGGGTGACACAGTGGATATCGGCCGTCACCGTCTCCGTCGGCAGCTCACGGAACTCCGCCCAGGTCCAGCTCTTCGGCTCGTCGCCGCCCGTGACGGAGAAACTCCACGCGCCCAGCGTGGTGTGCGGCGTCGGGCCCGCCGACAGCACGGGGAAATCCTCGGTCACGTACTGGCCGGGCGGGACCCGGGCAGGATCGGCCACAGGCCGCCGCCGCCCGCGGAAACCGCGCGAAATGTGGCTCACCGCCGGTCAGCTCCTCTCCGATGATGGACGGACAGGAGCTATATGTTCCCGCGCCGGCCGCCGCGCACGCCAGCCGGGTTCCTGGCGCCGCCGCGGCTGGCGGCCAGGACGCCCCGGTAATCCTGGTAGCAGGATTCACAGCTGCGCAGGTGGACGGCGACCGGCGCGAAATTCCGCGCCGGGTCCAGGCCGCGCCGCTCCGCGTCGACGTAGCCATCCAGGCTCTGGAACGTGATGTCGCACCCGGCATCGCCCTGGGTCACGCCGAGCAGCCGGTCCAGACCGGGAGGCCCGGCCAGGAACAGCCGGGTGAATGGCTCAAGATCATGCCCGTCCGCGGCGAGGCGGCTGAGCAGTTGCCTGCGCGCCTCGAACAGCGCCTTGTAGATGGCGTTCCTGGTCGACCCGAGTTCCATGGCCAGCACGTCGGCAGGGATGTTGCCGAGGGTGACGGCCTTGAACGCCGCGCGCTGCAGTTCGCTGAGGTCCTCGTCGATGGCCCGCAGCAGCGCGGCGAGGGTACCGCTCCACCTGGCCTGCTCGTCAGCCCGGAGGCCGAGGATGCCGGGCAGCCGCTCCCAGTGCTCCTGATCCGCTGGTATCGATACGGTGCGCCAGGCGAGCCTGGCGATCTCCGCGGAGATCTCCGCTACCACGTACTTGCTCGCCCAGATAGTGAACAGGGTGCGTCCGTCGTGGTCGCCGAGATTCGCCGTGATCGTGGCCAGGGCGCTCTTGGCGGCCTGCTGGGCCAGATCGTCAGCGTCGAGGTCGCCCAACGGCAGCGCCGCGCGCCTGCGGCTGATTTCGCTGCGGGCCGTTCTCAGCAGCAGCTCACGCAGCCGAGCGGTGGTCTCATCGGGCTCCGTCTCGGCACGGTAGTCCGCAGCTATCCCGGCCCAGCTCCCTGACGCCGGTCCTTGCTTCGTCCTCGTGTCCAAGGTGCGCTCACCTTCCGGCCTGCCCGAGGAAATGGTATTGCATGCGTACCTTTAGGCAATCCCCGGTGGTATGCCCGGCGGTCCCAGGATCCATATCAGTCGTCTCACATGAGCCCACCAAGTCATCAGCCTGTAGTCAACAGTGATTGCCGGGTCAATAGTGAGTGCGGGCGCCAGATTGGCCCGGGGTCTGCTAGCCAAGGGCCGAGACCGCGCTGACCGTCAGCCCGGTCAGGCTGGTGAGCACCAGCCTGGCCGCGGACAGGGCGTCGGGGTCGGGCGGGTACCCGGGCTGGGGAACGGCGATGACCTGAAGTCCAGCGGCGGCTGCCGAGCGGAGCCCGTTGCTGGAGTCCTCGACCGCGGCGCAGTCACGCGGGCGGAAGCCGAGTTCCGCTGTGACGGACAGGTAAATGTCCGGGGCCGGCTTGCCGCGCGGCACCTGCTCGGTGGACATCGTGACCGCGAAGGACGAGCGCAGGCCGGAGGCGGCCAGGACGGTGTCGATCAGTGCTGGCGGTGCCGAGCTGGCTAGTCCGAGCGGCCAGTGCGCGGCCAGCCGCCGCACCGTCTCGGCGGCATCGGGCAGGAGCGGCAGCCGCTCCCGGTAGCGGGCGGCCATCCGGTCGATGACCAGGGCGGCGATCCGGTCAGGGGGGAGGCCGACGCCGAGGTCCTCGCTGAGGTACCTGGCCCACTCCGGCGTGCTCATGCCCATGAGCCTGCGCTGCGCATCCCGGGCCCAGTGGCCGCCCTGGTCGGCCACCAGCTGCCTGCGGACCTCTTCCCAGACCGGCTCAGAGTCCACGAGCACGCCGTCAAGGTCGAACACCACCGCGTCGATCATGCTGAACCCGCCGGGGACCGCCTGATGAAGACACGGGACACGAAGTGGATCCTGCCATGTCCCCGGACCGGCGTGCGGGCTATGCCGGCGTGGCCCCCCGCAGACGGGAGTAGACGGCCGGGGGCACCAGCCAGCGCAGCCGCTCCCGGTGGCCAAGCCGGTCCAGGCGGCGGAGCAACTGCGGCCAGGCCGCGGACTGGCTGACGTGCGCCTGCGCCGCGCACCGCTGGATGGCACGGGCCGCCGCGGCGTCGGCGCCCAGGTCGATCATCCAGCCGCTGCGGGCACCCGGCCCGGTGCGGGCCACGACTGGCAGGCCGCACGCCTCAGCGGCCAGACATGCCGCCCTGGCTACCTGGACCTCATCGGGATCTCCGGCCACGGCCGGGTCGACGACCAGCAGCAAATCCGGCTGATACGCGCGGATCGCGCGCCGTACCCGCTCGGTCAGCGCTGCCACCGGGGCCAGGCGGAGCCCGCCGTCCGCGTAGTCGGACATCGCGACCGACGAGACACCCAGCAGCCCCGCCGCGACCTGCAGCTCAAAGGGCCGGATGGTCTCCAGCCGCTCGCAGGTCACATTCTGCGACGAGGCCTCGCCCCGGGTCAGGCAGAGCAGCGCCAGGCTGGCGCCCTCGCGCCGGAACCCGTAGAGCAGTGCCCCGAGATCGGCCGACTCCTGGCCAGGCCGCGCGATGACGGCCAGGACCACCCCGGCCCGTGGCAGCGGCTCGGCGGCAGGCGGCCCAGCTTCGCCGGAAGGTGCCAGCGCTTCCTGGGTCAGGGCTATCGCTTCGTCGGCAGTGGCCAGGGCTTCGCCCGCTGCTGCCATGACCTCGCCATCAGCCCGAACCTGCACTTCGCCGTATGCCCCGCGGGGAACGCCGGGGTACACGATCGGTGTCAGCGTGTCGTCCATGACGGTGATCCCGTTCTCCTTCCTTGCCCCTGCATCTCATCGGGGAGCCGTGAACCTCTGGTGCGGGGGAGATGGAGATGACATGGATGTGCTCGCTGATCGACGAGTCCAAGGACGCCGACCTGCTTGTCCGGCCTTCAGCGGCCAAACAGGCCGCTGCTGCCAAGGCCGGCGATCAGGTTGATCGCGGTGGCCAGGATGATTGAGCCGAACAGATAGGACAGCAGGGCGTGCCGGAGCACGGCCGAGCGCATGGCCGAACTCTGCAGGCTGGTGTCAGAAACCTGGAAAGTCATCCCGAGCGTCAGTGCCACGTAGGCGAAATCCTGGTAGCTGGGCGGCTCCTGCTGATTGAAGTCGATGCCGCCCTCTGGCTGCGCATAGTAAAGCGACGCGTAGCGCAGCGTGTAAATCGTATGCACGGTGAGCCATGACGCGGCGAGACTCACCAGGCTCAGGCCAACGAGGAGGACCCGGTCCCGCGCGGCGGCTGAGTGGGAGTACATGAGCACTAGGCCCACGGCGACCAGGCTGGCGATGCACGCGCTGAGCATGAGGGTGTCGCCAGTGGCGCGGTTAGGATCCTCCGCGGTGGCGTGCGTAGCGGTGCCCTGGGCTGACAGGGGCCAGATCGCCCGCCAGACCCACGCGGTGAACACGATGGCCGTCGCATCCCACCCGACGGCCGGAGCGTACTCCCAGTTGCCGAAAACGATCGTGAGCGCTGCCGCGAGCATCCCTGTGGTCACGGCGACTGCCAACCGCATGATGGTGAGCGGCCGCTCTGGCGTGCCCGCGTTGCGGGCCGTCGATCGAATCCTGGGCCTCCCTAGTCGGCTGATGTGCCAGGGCCGGGTGTGCCAACGGTCCACCAGAAAGCGACATACTAGCCGTAGCCCGCCCGAGTTGGACCGCCGCGGCTTGGCCTCTGGCGCCGACAGTGCGGAGGCTGATCTGGGCAATCGCCACTCGCGGTAACTCGGTCATTAGGCATCGGGCTGCTGGCCGGTGCCTTAGGCGCAAAAGCGAGTACGAATTGATACCCTATTGCCCTTACGAAATTAAATATTCTGTGCTATGCTTTTCGTAAGTAGCGCTAATATGCGCTGGTGATCGGGAATGGCGGCCCTGCCGCCGAATCTTCAGGTGTTCCGGCTCAGGCCCTGGCCTACAGCGACGCGGGTATTCCGCTGACTGGCATGCTGTACCGGGACGAGGCACTTCGAGGCAGGCGACCGGGCATTCTGCTCGTCCATGGCGGTGCCGGGCTGGATGAGCATGCACGAGACCAGGCGCGCCGCTACGCAGCGCTCGGATTCGTGGTCCTCGCGTGTGACATGTTCGGCGAAGGCATCGCCGGAGACCGGGAGCGAGTGATCGGAACTCTCACCGCGCTGCGCGATGATCCCGGGCTCCTGGTCCGGCGGGGGCAGGCCGGGCTGGCGGCCCTGTCACGCTGCCCGGACACCGACGGGCGGTTCGCCGCAGTCGGCTTCTGCTTCGGCGGCATGGCCGTCCTGGCGCTCGCCAGGTCCGGCGAAAAGCTGGCCGGCGTGGCCAGCATCCACGGCAGCCTGGCCACAAGCAGGCCCGCAGAACCCGGTTCGGTGCAGGCCAGGGTGCTGGTCTGCCACGGCGCCCTGGACCCTTACGTGCCCCTGGCCGACGTCACCGCGTTCGCCAATGAGATGAACCGCGCTGGCGCCGACTGGCAGCTGATCATGTACGGCGGAGCCCTGCATGGCTTCACGCACTCCCGTGCGGCACCAGGGGCCACCCCCGGTGTCGCCTACGACCCGCTGGCCGACGACCGTTCGTTCGCGGCCACGCGCGCCTTTCTCGCCGACGTATTCGATGCCCCGGGCTGACCGTCCGGGATCGCGTCAGCTGGCCCGCCGGTAAGCCCGGACAGCGAGCGGCGCGAAGACAATGAAGATCCCGGCCAGCCACGCGATGCTCCACCACAGGTCCGCCGCGATCGGGCCGCCCAGCGCCAGCGCGCGCATCGCGTTGACCACGTACGTGACCGGCTGGTGGTTGGCGAAGGCTTGCATCCAGCCGGGCATGGTCGCGACCGGCACGAACGCCGAGCTGACGAACGTCAGCGGGAACAGCCAGATCAGCCCGAAGGCCTGCACCGACTCCTCATCGCCGATGGCCAGCCCGGTGAAGGCCGCGACGCAGCAGATGGCCAGCCCGAAGACGGTGGCGAGCACGACCATGCCCACGGCCGGGGCGAACCCGTTCCCGAACCGGAAGCCGACCGCGTACCCCACCCCGACGATGATCAGGATCGTGATGAGCATCCGCCCGGTGTCGGCCACCAGGCGGCCCGCCAGCACCGCCGACCGCGCCATCGGCATCGACCGCAGCCGGTCGATCACGCCCTTCTG
>WNGR01001995.1_pt1 | contig 22522 bp, 30 predicted proteins | sample 5407581 | NCBI WGS metagenome assembly WNGR01 (sample SAMN13153383, study PRJNA577476) | soil metagenome | isolation source: 80 cm soil or saprolite under Garry oak tree replicate 2 | place: USA:California | collected 2016-06-15
GCGCGAGGATGTCCGGGCCGCGTGGGTGTCCCGCTCGGCCGATGATGTGGCGGCGCGGCGCGCTGAGATTGGTGACCGGGCTGAGCAGCTCGCCGGGTACGCGCACCGGAGCGACCCCCAGGACCGCGAGTTCCAGCGTGCGGGGGCTGAGTCGGTGTTCCTGGATGAGATTCTGGGCGCCAAGCAAAGTGAGATCCGGCGGTCCGAAATCGCCGCTGTCAGGGCCGCGGCCGCGGACCCGGCTAACCGTGAGGCTGGCAGTGACGGCGGCCAGCAGGCCCCGGCGCGTGATCCCGGGCCGCGCCGTGTCCGGGGCAGGGCCACCGCGATTTACCGCTCGAGGCGGGCGTGGGAGGGCCTGGACGACCAGATCTTCCGGTCGGAGAGCATGGTCTCCCGCGCCCATGACGCACTGGACGCCTACCCGGACGACGTGGTGTCACGGGCGGGCCGGGAGCGGATAGCGGACCTGCTGGACGACGAGGACGAGAAGGGACCGGCGTCCCGCCTCGCAGTGGCGCTGGGCGACCCTGACTACCGGGGCGCGTACCGGGCGGTGATGGCCGACCCGGTGCACGGCTCCCAGTTCTGGACCCCGGGGCAGCGGGACGCCGCCGCGCGGGTGAACGGCCTGATGCGGTCCGCGACGATCGCCACCGGGTCGCTTGGGTGGGCTTTGCCGCTTGACCTTGACCCAGCGGTGCGGCTGACCAACGCGGGCAGCGCGAACCCGTGGCGCGATCTGAGCACCCTGAAGGCGACAACGTCTAACTTCTGGCGGGGGGTCACGTCCACCGGCGCCGCCGCCGCGTGGGCCGGTGAGGGCGCCGCCGCCAGCGACGGGACTCCCACGCTGCTCAACATGGACATCACGCCGGTCAAGGCGATGGCGTGGCTGTTCGGCTCGTACGAGGCTGTCGGGTGGACGGCGGGCGGCAGTGACGGGGACGTGGACTTCGCGTCGCAGCTGTCCACGTTCCTCGACGACGCGAAGGATCAGCTGGAGGTCGCCGCGTTCACGACCGGCGCCACGGGCACCGGGCAGCCGACCGGGCTGATGACCGCGGTCGGCACCGGAGCCGACCTGACGCTGGGCACCGGGGCCTGGACCATGACCGGGGTCGCCGCCCTGAAGGAGGGCGTGCCGCCGAGGTTCCGGCTGGGGAAGGGCGCTAAGACGGCGTGGCTGGCGAACCTGGTCTACCTGGACAAGACGCTGCAGATCCCGCAGTTCTCCGGGGCGCTGACCAGCCTGGTCGACCAGTCCGGTGCCATCCCGCGGATGCTGCAGGCCCCCATGTATGAGTGCTCCGCGATGTCCACCGCGGCGGGCACCGGCTCGAGGGTGCTGCTGTACGGCGACTTCTCGCAGAATTTCATCGTGGACCGGTGGCCCGGGTTCACCCTGTTCGAGCCGATGGTCATGGGGACGGGCGCGGCCGCGAACTTGCCGGTCGGGCAGGCTGGCTGGCTCTACGTGTGGAGAGTTGGCATGGGGCAGACCACCAGCGGCGCGTTCCGGGTGGGGAAGGTCTGACCCGGGGAAGGAACGTGCCCGGCGTCAAAGCGTCCATGGTGTTCTGCCTGTCGAGCGCCAAGGGCGGCCCACGATCCCGGGGTCAGCACCGGGGGAGGCCGCCCTGCGCCGGGCCACGAGCAAGGCGAGAGCCCGGCCGCGGGCGAGATGTAAGCGGCCGGGCTCTCGCGCTGAGCGGCCCAGATCCGTGAGGTGCTCACGGATTTCGCGCAGCGTGATCGCTGGCTGAACTGCGAGTGGGACTCGCACAGGGAAGCTGGCGACGTGTTTGGCATCGATCACAAGACCGTGGCGAGGTGGCTTGGGGAATTCTGTACCGACGTACATAATTCCCCACCTGCGTCGCGTCAGCATTCCGATGTCTGGTCGTTCCAGAAGACAGACGGCGAGTCATCCTGCTTCGGCGCCAGCAGGAACAGGCCCGGGGGCGCTGCCACCGGAAGGATATCCCCGGTGAGAAACTACAAGCGCAAGCGGCCACGCAACCCAGGCAAGCGGATGGCCGCCGCTGTCCGGCTCCGCGCGCAAGGACTCTCCCTGCGGCAGATCGCCGATCGGCTCGCCGTGAGTCACGACACGGTATGGCGGGACCTTGCCAAATGGGATACAGCGCACGCGAACGTGTCAGAAATGCCTGTCAGAAAAACACCCCCGGGGGGCGAAAATCTGACAGCCGAATCTGACAGCGAAACCAATGTGATCAATCTTCGGAGGCGGGCGTGAGGACTCCCAAGTGGCTCGCGACCGAGATTGAGGATCTCGGTGCGGCACGGAGCACCCAAGGCACCCGAGGTGGCCACGCAGGTACAGCCGTGCCCTGCGGCTCATGGCTGCCGCCGGTATGTCTTGACGCTGATCACGGTGCGGGTGTCGGCGGTGGTGAGCACGAGGCGGCCCGGCCCCACCGGGGTGACGGCCTCGATGCTGGCGCCGTCCGCGAGTGCGCCCTGCGCGGCCCGCCATTCGAGGAGGCTGGCGAGCAGGTCGGTGGCCTGCTGCGGGGTCACTTCTCCGCCTCCGTTTTGAGCAGTTCCGCCAGCTCTGCCGCGCTGGTGGCGTGCAGTGTGTGCGGTGTGTCGGCGGGGTCGTCCCAGCGGCGCGCGCACCACGTGTAGGGGCCGACGGCGGCCGGGACGTACCAGACCTGGTGTGAGGGGAAGTCGCGCTCGAGCTGGCTGACCTGTTCGCCGCGGGGGTCCGTGAGAACCTGCCGCGTGGTGCAGTCGACGCCCGCGGCTTGGCACGCGGGATGCCCGCAACCGGTGTGGCTGGCAGACTCATTCATGGGTCACCTCTCGGTTAGGTGATCAAGGGACCGGTCCGGGCGTGCGAGCGCTTGGCCGGTCCCGCTTTGTCGCGGAGTCACCACGTTACGCGCCCCGTAGCGACACGTACAGGTGCGTAGCTCAATACAGGGAAACGTGCCTGCTCAGATAGCGTGAACGCGTGCCGAGGGAGATCGACTACGACGCGCCTGAGCCACCGCACCGGCAGATAGCCGCCGACATCATCGCCCAGATCGAGTCGGGAGAGCTGCCACCGGGCAGGCGCGTGCCGAGCGAGAAGGACATCGTGGACGCCTACGGGGTGGCGCGCACGACCGCCCGGCGCGCGGTGGCAGCGCTCCGGGCCGGCGGCTGGATAGTCACCGTGGCAGGCCGCGGGAGCTACGTGGCCGAGCGTGGCCAGCGGTAGCCGGTTCAGCCTTTCCGGCTGGCGGTGATGTCCTTCTTCACCGTGGCCACGGTCATGCCCATCTCGGCGGCAATCTCCGCACGGGTCCAGCCACCGTCGCGCAGGTGCATGACCTTTTCGCGCCTGGCTGCCAGCCGGGCAGCCTCAGCCGCGCGCACCCGCTCCTCTACGTCCCAGGCCGGCTCATCGGTGATCCCAGCCGCGTCGCCGGTCAGCCAGCGCCACTCGACACGGTCGGCGGCAGGTATGGACCGGTTGCCGTGCCGGCCGACCTTGCGGACGCGGATGTCCGCGACGGCGGCGATCATCTGCCGCCTGACCTCGATGCTGAGCGCGTCCCACCCCGCCGCCGCCGCGGGCCCGATCCGGCCGGCGAGGATGGGCGGGACAGAGGCGGCGTGCTCACGCTCCTCCGCGTCGGTGATCCGGGCCATGGCACCCTTCTCGAATGCTTTGTAGCCGGCCAGCGTGATCTCCCCGCGCTCGGCGTCCCGCCGCCAGTCGGCGAGTTCGGCGCGTGCCTTCTCCGCGTCCGCGCGGGCCAGCTCAAGCGCCGGCACGTCCCCGCCCCGCTGAAGTGCGGCAGCTGTGGCCGGGTCGGACAGCCACGCCACCATGACCTTCTCCACGTACTCGTCCAGGTCGGGCTGGTAGATGCCGGTGCATGCCCTCTCCCGGCACGCGTAGACATCCGCGCGCTGCCTCTGCCGTGAGTTGCGCAGCCGGGTGGTCAGCTTGCAGCCGCACTCGCCGCAGCGAGCGACCCCAGCCAGCAGGCGGCCGCCGGGCCGGTGCGGCTTGGAGACCAGCCGGGCGGGGTCGGCGAGTATCCGGTAGGCGGTCCAGAACGTCTCAGCGGTCACCAGTGCCGGCCACGCCGTCTTGACCGGCTGCCCGTCGGCACCGTCAACGATGTTGCCGCCGCGCCGGCTGAGGCCGCCGCCCTTCTCAAGGTGACGCACGCGCATCCCGGCGTACGCCGGGTTCATCGCGATGTAGCGCACCGTGGAGTTGGCCCACAGGCTGCCTGCCCTCGTGCGGACGCCGCGGTCGTTGAGCAGCTTGCGGATGCTGGTGACCGACTCGCCGGCGTTGACGCGGTCGAAGATCTCCCGGACCACGTAAGCCGGGGTGTCCTGCACCGCGACGTCATCGCCGTCGACCTCGTCCGGGACGTCGGCCCCGAACGTGTCCGTCTGCGGTTCGTACCTGCCGCGCTTGTACCCGTAGGGGAACCGGCCGGCCCGCTTGCCATTGTGCGCTGAGGACTCCTTGCCGTCGTACACCCGGCCGGACAGTTTCTCGCTCTCGTCCTCCGCGAGGATCGACTGGATGCCGGCCAGCAGCATGTCCCGCGAGTCGGCCGGGTCGGCGACCCGGTCACGCATGACCCACAGGACGCCCTTCTCCCGGCAGAGGTCGCGCAGGGCGGCGAACACGCTCAGCCGGCGCTGCTGCCGGGAGATCTCCCAGAACCACAGGATGTCCAGCGTCCCGGCCTTCACGTCGGCGACCATCCGCTCGAACTCGGGCCGGTTCTTCTTGAGCGCGAACCGGGACGCGCTGATGTCCGGGTCGGGGTACTCGTCCACGAGGACGACGCCGGCGCGCTCTGCCCACTCTGCGCAGAGCCGCCGCTGGGTGCCCGTCGACCGCTCAGCCCCGCCCTCGAAGCCGGTGCCGTCGCAGTGGGCGCACGTCCCGCCGCCGCTGCCGAGCTTCGTGCCCTTGCAGAACTTGCACTGGTCAGCGCGCGAGACTCGCAGGTACGCGCCGGCTCGCAGTCCGCTTAGGTCGCTGGTGTCTCGCCGCTGCCGTGCCATCGTTGCCGGGGGCCTCCATGGTTGCCGTTCATGGACTACGGCCAGCCTATACCCAACTCGGGACAGTTGGTCCCGTTCATCATGTTGTCGAACACGACGGTCATGCCCGACGCCGCCAGGCCGGCGTAGGCGGCGTGCTGGCGGCCGGTGCGGTTATATCCGGGGGTTTCCTCCATCCGGGCCGGGAACCGGACCGGATGGTCGTGCAAGCTGATCACCATGCTGTCGCGCAGCAGTTCGCGCGCCCGCCGTTCCTGCTCCGCGGTCAGGTCCGCCGCGTGGGGGGGCACCCGGCCGAACTCGGGCGCCAGCTCGAAGCTGGGAAAGTCCGTACCAGCGATCAGGTAGGAGTAGGCGGTATAGCCGCGCCTGCCCGGGTCGGCAGGTGGTTTTCCTGGTGGTGGATCAGGCATCATGGCTGACCTGGCCTCATGGCTGACCTTCCGGCTGTCCCGGGGGCGGATCTGGCCCATCACGGTGACCCCCCGGACGTGTGGGCGGCGGCAAGACGGTGGGCACGGAGGCGAGCAGGCGCCACAACTGCTCCCACGCCCGCATCCCCTCGCGCAGCCGGCGTATGCGCATGTACTCGTTGGGAGCGTGCAGCTTCTCGTCGGCGGTTGAGAACGAGAAGAACAGGGTCTTGACCCCCAGCAACCGCTCGAACAGCGCTGTTGCCGGAAGCGTTCCCGGGACGGAGGCCTGCAGCACCTGCTGGCCTGGGTAGACAGCCTCAAGCGCCGCGGTGGCGGCCCGGATGGCCGGGTGGCTGGCAGGGATGGTGTACGCCGGGACCCGGGCCTGGTCGGCGTGCACCGTAACGCGCACGCCCGGTGCGGCCTGGGCGCCGACGTGGGCGGCAATGGCCTCGATCACCCGGTCGGGGTCCTGGCCTGGCACCAGGCGGCACGACACGTGGCCGACGGCGAGGTGGGGGATCACGGTGTACTTCCCGCCGCCCCGCACACCGTTGACCTCAAGGGTCGGCCGTTCCCATAGGCGCTCGAGGGTGGTGAACCCCGCCTCGCCATGTGCCTTGCTGAGGCCGAGTTCGGTGATGTATTCCGTTTCGTCAAAAGGAATGGTCGCGATCTCGCGCCGGCGTTCCGCGCTGAGCGGGAGAATGCCGTCGTAGAAGCCATTGACCGCGACCGTCCCGTCTGGGTGATGGAGGCTCGCCAGGATCTCGCTGAGGACATGGAGCGGGTTGGCGACCGTTCCCCCGTACCGGCCAGAGTGCAAGTCTGTGCTGGCACCCTCGACGCTGATATCCAGTGTGACCAGCCCTTGGACGCGAGCGAAACCGACGGCTCGCTGGGCCGCCACATGGCACCGTCCGCGGACACCACGAGATCGGCCATCAGCTCAGCGGCATGACTGCTCACGAAAGCCGGGAGGTTCGGGCTGCCGATTTCCTCCTCGCCCTCGAAGAGGAACTTCACGTTGAGCGGAAGACCGCGCTCCTGGGCCAGGAAAGCCTGAGCGGTTTTGAGAACGATGTAGACAGGCCCTTTGTCATCTGTCGCCCCGCGCCCGCGCATGATGTCACCGTCCACGGACAACTCGAACGGGGGCGTGACCCACTCGGCCAGGTCACCCGTGGGCTGCACGTCGTAGTGCCCGTAGACGAGAATGGTCGGCGCCCCGGCGGCGCCGAGCCACTCGCCCTGGACGACGGGATGGCCATCGGCCTGCACCACGCGGCCGTTTGCGAACCGCAACTGCTCAGCCAGCCACTGCGCCGCGGCATGCATCGTGGTGGCTGTCGCGTCCCTGCTCACGCTCGGCACCGCGACGAACTCGGCGAGTTCCCGCAGGTAGCCGACATCATCGGGATCAAAGGAAAGCACTGCCACCGTCAATCGAGATCGTCTGCCCGGTTACCCAGGAGGACCGTTCCGCGGCGAAGAACTGCACGCCATTGGCGATGTCCGCCGGTTCTCCCAGCCTCCGCATCGCGATGCCCGTGACGAGGTCCCGCTGTCCTTCCGCGCCGTAGCTCTCCCACTGCCGTTCAGTTGCCGGGTTGGAGAGGATGAAGCCGGGGGCGATGCAGTTGACCGTGATGCCGAACGGCCCGAGTTCGTGCGCCATCTGGCGGGTGAAACCGATCTGGGCCGCTTTCGCGCTGGCATACGCCTGGATCCCGGTCTTGCTGACGCCGAGCCCGGCCATCGAGGAAATGTTGATGATCCGGCCCCAGCGGCGCTCCTTCATCGCCGGGACCACCGCACGTGTGCAGAGGAAGGCGGTGGTCAGGTTGGCATCGACGATCTCGTGCCAGTCGTGGTCCGTCACCTCCTCCAGGGGGCGGCCAACCTGCCCGCAGACCCCCCCGGCGTTGTTGACCAGGATGTCGACGCCGCCGAGCCGGGCGAACAACTCCCGCACCGCAGCAGCGCTGGCCAGGTCGGCGGTGTCCTTGTCGACCCCGTGAACGGCTGCTCCGTCGCCACGGAGCGCGCAGGCGATGGCCGCGCCGATGCCGTGTGCGGTGCCGGTGACGACTGCGGTCTTGCCGGTCAGTGCCCTCGTCATGGGCTCCTCAGCACTTCGATGTAGATCGTGATTCGCCAACTCACGATTCGCTGGAAAGCGGCAGGTCAGGGGACCGAAGTCACCGGACAATGATGCAGAACACTACTGCAACCGTCCAATTCACCCCTTGACCGGGTAGGCGATCACGCGGCGGCCTGGCCTGCAGGGCCGGGCACCACCTTTGCCCCAGCATGCCGCGAACCGCCTCAGTCCGCGCTTGGCTACCTGGCCCCGGCCGGATGGGAACATCAGAGCGTAGTTCCCGCCCGAATCCGGTAAGACCTGGCAGGTGCTGCAGTGGATCGGAACCTATACTCTCGGCCACGCGCTCAAGGGCGCCACCGCCACTTACGGCCTTTTCGGGCTCGTGCTGGGCCTGCTCGCCTGGATCTACCTGGGTGCCGTCACCGTAGTGGTCTGCGCCGAGGTGAACGTGGTCCGCGCTGAGCGGCTGTGGCCACGCAGCCTGCTCACGCCGTTCACCGACAACGTGGAGCTCACCCCCGGCGACCGGCGGGCGTATGAGTCCTACGCCGTCACCGAACGGCACAAGGGCTTCGAAAACGTCAACGTCGACTTCGAGCGGCCGCCCGGCCGGCCGCCACCCGGCCAAGCGTAGGTACGAAGCTACGGGATCGCCCCCGCCGTCACAGCGGCGCCGCGAAGCAGGTCAACGGCGAGCATCGTGTGCGGAGCACTTCGTCGGGTCCGCGCCGCGGCTCGCTGCGGGAAGAGCGGGTGCGGGCGCCGGATGCTCGCTCAGTGAACATCAGCGGACGTCCGGCACAGGCTAAGGCAACCGGGTCCGGATCACCGCGCGCCCAGACCCGTGCTCCCGTCGATGAGCTCTCGTGCGATGTCCAGGTGCCCTGCGTGGCGAGCCGTCTCTTCGATCATGTGCAGGACAATGTCGCGGACGGCATGCATCTCGCCGGCCAGGTCAGCTGGGACGTTGCCGGACGGGGCCGCGGTGAGTGAGGTCGAGGCCAGCACCTCGTCGGAGGCTGCGCACTGCTGACGGTAGAAGGAAAGAACCTCCTCCTGCTGATGTGCGGTGACGAAGGGACCGCCCTGGTTATTACCTGCATCTGCTGGCGGCCAGGGAAGCGCGGCCGCCCGGCCGGTGAGAACCTGCTGGAACCAGAACCGCTCGGCGTGTGCGAGATGCTCGATCATGCCCAGCGGGGTCCATCCGCTTGGCACGGTGACCTGCCGGATGCGGTCGCCGCCGAGGCCCTCAACAATCGCGAGGACGCTCTGACGCTGGGCTCGGAGGAACGCCATGAGGGCGGCGTGCTCGGTCTGCTCTGTCATGCGAGGTCGTTCGCCAGCTCTTGGTAGAACGCGATGAGCTCGGTCCACCGGCTGCGCCAGTCGGCGGACTCACCTCCAGCGAGGTGGGCCGCGAGATCCTGGACGTGGACCTGCCAGCCCGCGCCGTGCGCGGCGAGCTCGTCGAGAGGCAGGCCCCGCTCCTCGATCACCAGGCGAGTCTGGTCATCCTCGGCGGTCAGCTGGGCCTCGATGACCGTCTCGTCGTCCTGGCCCGGGCACATGATCAGCATCAGCCGTTGCGGAGGCACGCAGACGTCCACGCGCCCGGGGCCGGCCCAGCCGCTGGTGAAGCGCGCGTGGAATTCGCCGCCGAGGCGGAGGTCGCCCTCCACGTCGGCGACCCAGCGCGCGAGGCGGTGGGGGTCGGTGAGTGCCGCCCACAGGTCATCGATGCCGGTCTCGTAGCGATCCTCCATACGAACGACACCCTTACCGTCCACAGATCGCAGGCTGCCGACGATACGGTTGTTCGCTCGCGTGCCGTTGGTCATATCGTGCTCCTTTGCTTGTGCTTTCCGCGGGCGACTTCAGTGTGCAGAGCATCCAGACGCTGCTCCCATAGCGCCCGGTAGTGGCCGAGCCATTCGTCGACCTCAGCAAGCGGTTCAGGACGAAGGCTGTAGACACGCCATTGCGCTTTCTGGTGCACCTCGACAAGCCCCGCCTCGCGCAGCACCCGGAGGTGCCGCGAAACCCCTGGCCGGGCGATCGGCAGCAGTGCCGCCAGCTCGCTCACAGTGGCAGGACCACCCCTCAGAGCCTCCAACACCGTGCGTCGGCTCTCGTCCGACAGTGCTTGCAGCACCGCATCCATGAGGAGAATGTACCCGACTTGTTACGTAACTGTCTAGGTACCTATGCCAGCCTCGCGGAGGATGCCGACGTACCGCCGGGCGGCCCGCTCCGAGACGCCGAGCTTGCCGGCGAGCCGGTCCGCGGTGATGCCCGGGCTGCTCTGGACCAGTTCGAGGGCCAGCAGCGCCCGTGCCGTGGGACTCGCGCCAGGCTTCGCAGCATCCCAAAGGCAATCAGGAAGCAGAACGTCCGGAATGGAACCTAACATGCCGAGCATGACCGAGGACACCGTTCTGGACACCACGATTCACGAACCATCGATGACAGCCGGCGAGGTCGACCTGCTGCTCTTCGCAATCGACCGGTCGCGGGCGCAGTTCGCCTGGAAATGCGGCGGCCTGAACGCGGCCGGGCTCAGCAAGCCGCACCCGCCGACCGCCATTACCCTGGGCGGGCTGCTCAAGCACCTCGCCCTCGTCGAGGACAGATACACCGCAGTCGATTTGACCGGACAGCCGGTCGGGCCGCCGTGGGACGCGGTCGACTTCGAGGCCCATCCCGATTGGGAGTGGCATACGGCGGCCGACGACTCGCCCGGGCAGCTCTACGCGCTCTGGCGGGGGGCTGTCGAGCGCTCCCGGGCCGCGATGGCGCGGGTGCTGGCCAGCGGGGGTCTCGACCAGCCGTCGAAGTTCACCACCCAGTCCGGCGAGTCGCCCAACCTCCGGCGCATCCTTGTCGACCTGCACGACGAGTACGCCCGCCACGTCGGCCACGCGGACCTCCTCCGCGAGGCCATCGACGGTCTGGTCGGGGAGGACCCGCCGCAGCCACGATGACCGCTATGGAGGCGCCGATCCCCGCTGATCAGCTGATGATCGTCCCTGCCAACGAGGCGCCTTGGGACGACCTCGCCGCAATCTTCGGCACCACCGACTACCCGGGCCGGTGCCAGTGCCAGCGGTTCAAGGTCGTCGGCTGGATCTGGCGGTTCGTGGTCCGGAAGGGCTACCGCGGCCGTGGCCTCACCTATCCCCTCGCCCGCGCCACGATCGGCTTCGCCCGCGAGCGCGGCGCCCGGGCGCTCGAGGCCTACCCGATGATCACCCAGCCGGGCAAGGAGATCACCTGGGGCGAAATGCACGTGGGGGCCCGTCAGGTTTCGAAGACGCCGGGTTCGAGGAGGTCAGCCGCCCCACCGTCAGGCGGGTGGTCATGCGGATCGACTTCGAACAAGGGGGAGACGCACGTTGACGGATGTGACCGACATGCACGGTGGCGCAGTTCCACGACGCCGTGTCGATTGGCCGGTCCCGTCAAACAGCCCGTGGGAGGGCTACCAATCTTTCTTGCATCTCGACACCGAGCAAGCAGTGCGGACCGCGGCCGGCGAAGAGGTTGGGCGGGCACTGGCTTCAGGCTCGGTCTAGGTGGTTGGCCAGGCCTTCACGGATGAACTTGACCTGTCAGTGTTCAGGTCAGCGAGCTCTAGCGTCCTTCCTGGGAGACCATCTTCGCATCGATGCCCGCGATGTTGGCCTGGCGCAGGACCCTCACAATCGTCACCTCAGCCCCAAGTCTTTGACCGCACTGCTTCCCTCGGACTGTCTACAGTTGCGGGGGTATCATCCCTCCACAATGACTCGCGATCGATGGACCAGCAAGGCGCTGCTATGCCACCCGCCCGGCGGAGACCTCATCGGCTATCTCGGGCGCCATCATGGCGGCTGCTCGTGACCATAGCCATGCGCTGAAAACGGCGTACTAAGAAGGCATTAAAGTCGCATACTCGTAGATCCGGGCCTTCCATATGGACCCATCGACAGCCTCGACCCCCTCGATTTGTAGGGAAAACCCCCGACGACACCAGGCGCCGCCATCCCTAGCGTGCTGCTCACAGGGCCAGCCCAGGCCCAGATACAGGGAGGCACGTCGATGCCAGGCAAGGCCGTCATCAGCTTGACCACCGGGCTCGAAGACCCCGAGAAGGTCACCGTCGCATTCCTCGTCGCCGTCGGCGCGGCCGAATCGGGCCGCCCGACGCTGATGTTCCTCGCCAAAGAAGCCGTCCGGCTCGCCACCGACGGCACCGCCACCGGCGTCGCCTGCGACGGCTGCCCACCGCTCGCCGAGCTGGTCAAACGCTACGAGGCCGCCGGCGGGCGGTACTACCTCTGCCCGATCTGCTTCAACGCCAAGAAACTCAGCCCAGAATCGCTTATCGGCGGCGCCGAGCTCCAGGGCACAGCCCCGATGTGGGCGTGGATCGGCGACGAGCCCGCCGCCGCCTTCAGCTACTGATCACCGGCCCCGTCCTGCGCCACACGCTGCCCGCTCCGGCATCGGGCCAGGCGGCCCAGTCAGCGCCGCAGGCGTGCCGGGCGGGGCGGAGCCGCTGGTGGCCGGTTAGGCGGATCACACCAGCCAGACCCACGCACAGGAGGTGCGTCCCATGCCAGGCAAGGCCACCGTCAGCTTGCCCGCCAAGCTGCCGGCTCTCCCGGCGGTGCGGGGCCACGCGCCGTGGCCCAACCACGAGTACGTCAAAGGCTGGGGCGTCTTCGGGCTGCCCTTCGACTCCGGTCACGTACTCGCACTGCGCGTCTTCCCGGAGAACGACTTCGGTCCCTACCGGGCCTATGGCACCGCGACCCGGGCGGCCGCTGGTCGATCCATGTCGACGGCCAACGGCTCGACACCGCCTGCCCCCGCTACTTCAGCCCGGCCTGTCACTACACCGGATACGCCCAGATCGGGCTCACCTGGGAGAGCCCAGCGACCCTGGGCGTGACGATGGATTCACCCGCCCTGGAGTGGACGCTCACCGCCACCTCCACCCGCCTGCTGAACCTCCTCAACACAATCAGCGCGGCCATGCCGCTGGCAACCTGGCGCCGGCGATCGCTGATCGGCGCCCGGGAACACCTGGCCAGCACGCTGGGAATGGGCCAGCTGCGGCTGACCGGAACCATGCCCAGCGGCCACACCGGCACGCTCATGCCCCACCGGATGTACTACATCGACACCTCGCACGCCACCCTGGACGGCACAGACCTCGGCCATCCAGCCCGCCTGCAGGCCAACCCCACCATCGGCGAGGTCACCCTGCCCGCACGCGGCGTCCTCGCCACGGGCCAAGCGATGTGGGAAATCCTCGACCCGGCCCAATACGAGCGCACCCGCTCCCAGACAGCCGCAGCACAGCCCTCCAACCGCAGCGGCTGACGCGCACCAACCCAGGCAATGGATCTCGGCAGGACAACCAGGTGCCGAACGCGGATGACCTGCCGGCCGGCCCCGCCGACGCCGATGCCAACAGCAATGAACAGAGATGACCATGCACATGGATGATCTAGAAGCCGTAGCGGGCGCGACCGCCCAAGGCCCCGGGAACAGGTTCGGCGCGGCACTGGACGCCAAAGACGCGGCCCGCGCTGCGCGCCATCTTCGATGACGAGGCCGGCTTCCGCGCCATGACACCCAACCACACCTGGGAAGGGCAGACACCCACCGCAGTGATCGACAATGTGATCTTGGGCACGTGGTTCGCGTCCTGCGACACCATCGAACTGGTCGAGACGGCCAACACCGGCACGGGCCGGGGACCGCCATAGCTTCAGCTACCGGCTCCAAGGGACCAACGGCGATGGCAGGTTCGTCATCGAGCAGCGAGCCTATGCCGGCATCGCCGAAGGCAAGATCACCTGGATGCGCGTGCTCTGCTCCGGCTTCCATCCCCTCACCGGCCGCCCGTGACTCACGCCCGCTGCACACGAGCGGGACCCGGCGATCGAGACAGCCCGAGGGCGTGCACTTCCCCACACAGGAGATCTGCGAACTGCCGGTCTGTCGGTACTGCCGTTTACCCAGCGCGGCCGGGCGATCAACCGCTGAAGGCGGCGGTGAGTGAAGTTCGCACTGGCCGGGTGCCGCTCGGTGCACCCGCCTTCCGCCCGGCGAGCGCCGGATTCAACCGAGTGGAACACCCATGTCCCTGACCTGCAGCTTTCGCGCACGTGCGCCTGAGCCCCATAGCAAATTGGCTGGTCAGACCATGATCATCAGTGTCCGAGGTCCGAGTCGAACCATTTCCCCAGACACCTGGACACGAGCCACCGAATACACACTCGGCACAGCGGCGTGAGCGGCGATGGTGGCCATTGCCCACGCCCAAGCTGTACAGGCTGGGACCCGCGTGATCTGTAAGATCGGGCGTTGACCTCGGGAAACGGGCGTCCCGGCGGAGCTGCATGCCGATGGTTGGGGGCGTTACCTGCGGTTTCCGCGGGCAGGCCCGTGATCGATGGAGTCCTGCCACGCGAGGCGGCGAGGACGAGGTGGTTTCAATCGTTTCCGTAGTAGTAGCGGGCCTTGAGGATCTTCACTTCCTTGTCGTCAGCCCGGTACACCAAGCGATGCTCGTCATCGATCCGGCGGGACCAGTATCCGGACAGGTCGCCCTTCAGCTGCTCGGGCTTCCCGATACCGGCGAAGGGGTCACGCTGGATCTCGCCGATCAACCGGGTGATCCGCTTGGCCATCCTCCGATCCGCGCCGAGCCAGAATAGGAAGTCCTCCCAGGCATCGGGGTCGAAATGGACGCTCCTCACACCTCACCGGCCAGCGCTTCCAGTTCTTCCATGGTCTTCGAAATGGCTGGGCGGCTTTCCTTGTCCCGAGCGATGGCCTCCATAAGGCGCCGGGCGTTGGCCGGGGAACGCAACAGGTAGATGGTCTCCTGCCAGGAGTCGTAGTCCTCGGCTGACATCAGTATGGCGTCTCCACTCCTAGAGGTGATACGCACGGGGGCATGGTCGTCGTTGACCTGCTGGATGAGGGGGAACAGGCGCGAGCGGGCCTCGCTGGCGCTGATAGTCATGCTTCACCCACTCCTTCAAAGATGGTACAACTTCATGGTACCACGCATGTACGTTAATTTGTACAAGATGCTACCCTGCCGAGCACGCGCCTGGGGCCACGGACGTCCGCGCTCGCCTCACCGGCCTCGCGGCCTCCTTCATGATGCGGAGCGGTTCGGATGGATCGTGGCGGAGTTCTCCGTACCATGCGGGCAGACACACCGGGCGCCGTGACCACCGTCATCGGCCGCGCAAGCTAACCCCGGGCGCCGCGCCCACACGCCAAAGAAAGCTACGCTCCGTCCGGGACTTCGCCCCGCGAGGCGAACCAGCGCGATTGCCGCAAGAACGGCCGCGAGCACCGCCGTCGCCTGAAGCGCGGCCAGCCGCATGCGGCGCTCGCGCCCCGCGGCGCAGACATAACCGCGGAGGCGACCGCGACGAGCAGGCATGCCAGGACGATCGTGGCGGTTGCGTCTGCCCAGACCGGCGTGATCACGGCGACCGCGTAGCCGACGATGACCGCGGCGCGGTCCAGACGCCGAGCGGCCCGCCCCGTCGGATAGGTGAGCACCAGCTGGACGAGCGGGCCCCGATGCAGATACGGCGCATGTGCGCTGAGCCAGGCGATCGCGGTCACGCCGGTAACGGCGTAGTTGGGCGCGAACCAGGCGAAGCCGGTCGCCGTCAGCAGCGCGCCGGACCGGTTCTGCGGGCGCCGCGACCAGTCGGCCAGCCCGCACGCGATCATGGTCCAGCCGGTCAGCAGGTCGAGTGCCCAGTCACCAGGATCCGCCCAGCCGTACAGCCGCCATTCCGCCGTAAGGCCCACCACCGCTGCGGCCGGCCACAGCAGCAGCCACATCTGGCGCTGGGACGGCTCAGCCAACCGGTGCGGCGAGCGACGCACCTGATAGCTCCCGCTTCGCAAGGAACCCGCAGGCCGACGCCGCGTCCAGGCGCGGCCCGTATGCTGCGGCATCACGGTTTGAGATCAGCGCAACTCGCGGCGGGTCGGGGGCAGCCGCGAGTTGCTCGGCGACTGCGAAGCCGTCCACATCTGGAAGCTGGACATCCAGCAGCACCACCTCTGGCCGCAGCCACTGCGCCGCCGCCAGCGCCGCGGCCCCGTCTGCGGCGCCCCCGACCACGGTGAACCCCTCCGCCTCCAGCAGCGCCTGCGCCGACTCCCGGAAGCCGTCATGGTCATCGACGATCAGCACGGTGGTGCGCACACGTTGATCGTGCCAAATGCCCCGGCCAGCCGCATTGTGGCTACCACCAATCGCCTTCACACGATCTCCGTACCGGCACGGATCAAAGAATGTGGGTGACCCCGATGCGCGTGCCCCTTGCGGACTCTTAGCGTCGCTCAGCGAAGCATCCGCTAACAAGAGGAGGACCCATGCGCAAGCTGACCGTTCTCGCGCTGTTCACGGGTCTCGCCGTGCTGGGGCCGTTGCCCGCGGTCCCGGCAGGCGCGACGCCATCCGGTACGAACGACCAGATTACGTTCGCCCGGCAGATCCCGACGGGTGGTGCCAACGTGTTCATCGCCAATCCCGACGGCTCGGATAGTCAGTTCAGGACCCACAGCTGGTCGAGCAGGACACCGAGCGCCGGGGTTCGCTGATAGTTGCCGACCCGTGCGGACACCAGGTCGATGCCGAGCGGGTTGACCAGCGGGATCCATGGCACGTGCTGCATGATCTTCCTGTCGATGTGCTGCCAGGCGCGGTCAGCCGCGGCAGCGTTGGTGGTCTGTAGTGCGGTTGCGCGGGCCATCTGGCTGTCGATCCGCGGGTCGCAGAAGCCGGCCGGGTTCATGTTGAATGGCTCACCGGGCTGGTATGCGGTGCAGCTGAAGAGCGGCTCGAAGAAAGCCGATCCGGCTGGATAGTCGGCCTCCCAGCCGAAGACGCCAATTTGGGAGTGGGTTTTTGCGAGCCCGGCGTGCTGGTAATACGAGTGGTCGTCCGGGTACGTCCGTAGGCGCGCCCGGTATCCGAGTGCGTCGAGCAGCCCGACGAAGTAGCGGCCGGCTGCTAGCTTGAACGGATCTTGGGCGATGGTGGAGACGGTGACGGGTGTCCCCGATGTTCCGGACGCGGCGATCAGCGCGCGGGCCCGCGAAAGCGCTGCTCCGCGCCAGAGGCCAGCCGGACCGGGGTTGATCGTTGAGGTGCAGTATGCGTAGTAGCCGGGAAAGCCCGGAGGGAGGATCTGGCAGGTCGGCCGTGCCAGCTCGAGCCCGCCTGCGAGCCGGACAAGCCGCGAGCGATCGGCCGCGAAGTCTAGCGCCCGCCTGGCCGCGATCCGGTTGAACGGGGCAAGGCGCGTGTTGAGGAACATTGCGTAGGTTTCGCCTAGCGCGTAGGTGTGCATCTGCTGCGGCACGCGGCGGCGGAGACTTCCGAGCGCTCCGGCTGGCGGGGTGTCGAGCATGACGTCCGCGCGACCGGCCGCGACGGCGGCCGCCTCCTCCCGGGGCTGTAGGCCGAGCCGGACGGAGATCAGTGCCGGGAAGCCTGCGGGCTGCGCGGTGGCAGACCAGGGGCGGAAGCGGGGGTTGCGAACGAGGAGCACCTGGCGGCCTGGGGTGTAGCTCGCGATGCGGTACGGCCCGGTCGCTGGCAGCGGGGGAGTGCCCGGGCCGATGCTGGGCGTGCCGATGGGGACCGCCGCCCCGAACGGGAGCGCGAGCTGGTAGAGGAAAGCCGGGTCGGGTGCGGAGAGGTGGTAGGTGACCGTCCGGGACGCATCGTCGACGGTGACGCCGCTGTCGAGCCTGCAGTGAGCGTGGCGCGGTTCGCAGCGCTTCGAGCCCGCGACAGGCACGCCAAGCGCTGCCAGACCTGTACCGGCCTGGTATTCGCGCTCAAGCGCGCGGCGGAAGTCTTCGGGGCGGACGGCGATTCCGTTCGAGTAGCGCACTCCGCGCCTGAGCCGGAATGTGAACGTGCGCCCGCCGTCCTGGACGAGCGGAAGCGCGGTCGCGAGATCGGGGACGATCGCAGCGCTGCCTGGGTACGGGCTTCGAGCGTATGTGAGCATGCCGTCGTTGGTTATCGACAGGAGCTGCCAGTCGTTGGCCGAGTAGGCCGCCCCGGGATCGATCGAATCGACGCCACCCCCGGCGACGACACTCAGCGTGCCGCCTCGGTGCGTAGCCGGGGCGGCGTGGGTGACCAGCGCCAGTGTGTGGCCGGCGCCCACCATCGCCGTCGGCGGATTGGCCAGCGCGGTCGCGCTCGTGATGGTGTCTGTGGCCGGGTCAACCCGCGTCAGCGCGGCAGGAGCGCCACTAGCTACCCACAGTGCCCCGGCGGCGCCAGCGAGACCGGTGGGATCGGAGACGGTCAGCTTGCGGACCTGGCCGGTGGCGGGTTCGAACCGCGACAGGGTGTCATCGGGCGGGTTCGCGACCCACACAGCGCCGTCAACAACCCGGACAGACCCCGGCCCGTTGCCGATCGCGACCGTCTCGGTCACCCGGCCGGTGCGCGGGTCGATTTCGATCAGCTGTCCGCTGCTGGCGCTGGTGACCCACACGGAACCGAGCCCAACCGTTACGTCAGTGAGGGGCTGACCAACGTCGATCGCGCCCGCCACTGACGCACGGTCAGGATCGATGCGCGTGAGCGCCCCATTGCTCGCGTCGGCCACCCACACCGCGCCGGCACCCACGGCGATGGCCGACGGGGCGGTCGCGACCGTCACGGTTGCCACGACCGTCTCCGAACTGGGGTTTATCTCGGACACCGTGCCGCTGCCAGGGTCGGTCACCCAGATCCCGTTCGTGCTCGCAGCCACGCCTGTCGGGTCGCGACCGAGAGGGATCTGATCCTCGATCCGAAACGTCGCCGGGTCCAGAACAAGCACCCGTCCGTTCGCAGTATCAGTGACCCACAGACGGCCAAACCCCGCGGCAATCCCCGCGGGACGTCCGCGTGTGTCGGCCTGCCCAAGCACCGCGGTCCCAGTGAGGTCGACAAATACGACGGCGTTGGCGTGCACGTCCGAGGCGGGAACGCGCGCGCCCGTCGCTGAGTGCCGCAGCGCAACCAGCACTCCCGTCGCGGCCACCGCGAGGGCCAGCCCGGCGACGACCAGCGCGCGCCTGCGGCGAGGCGCTCGGCCAGGTGGCAAGGCCGGCCGCGGCGCGGTCCCCGGAGGAGAGCCTCGCTGGGTGGCGGCGCCTGTATGTGCTACCCGATCCCCGCCGAGTTCCGGGTCGTGTCGGAGGATCGCCTGTTCCAGCTTCCTGAGTTCTGGTCCTGGCTCGATGCCGAGCTCATCGACCAGCAAGACCCGCGCGCGGCGGAACGCCGCCAGCGCTTCTGTCTGCTGCCCCGACCGGTACAGCGCCAGCATGAGCTGCTCGTGAAACGGCTCGTGGTAGGGGTGGGCGGCGGCCAGGGCTTTCAGCTCCGCGATCAGGTCCTGGGCACGGCCGAGCCGGAGATCGAATTCGATGCGCCTCTCCAGCGCCAGCAGGCGCCGATCCGCCAGCTGCCGCGCGGCGCCGCGGGCGAACGGCGCCGCGCAGACGTCGGCGAGGGCATCGCCGCGCCACAGGCCAAGCGCGCCGCGCAACACCGCCGAGGCCTTGTTATCGTCACCCCGGCCAGCCGCCGCGGTTCCCTCCTCGACGAGCTGCTCGAACCGGAACGCATCCACGCGGTCGCGCCCGACGTCCAGCAGATACCCGGGCGGTTTCGTCAGGAGCACCTCCCGCGCGGAATCATCTCGGAGGATGCGGCGGATCCGTGAGATGTAGGCCTCGACCGTGTGCTCGGCGGTCGGTGGCGGGTCGTTCCCCCATAGATCCTCGATCAGCCGAGCAGTGGAAACGGCGGTTCCCGCGTTCAAGACCAGGTCGGCGAGCAGTGCCCGCTGTTTCGGCCCGCCCAGCCGCAGGACTCCTGCCCCGTTCGAGACCTCGACTGGCCCGAGGATGCGGAACTCGAGCTCACTAGCCCCCCACATGCCAGCAAACTAGCACCGGCCCGAGACTCCGGCCAGGGCGATCCACGCGGCGGCGAGACGCCCTTCGACCTGCGTTTCGAGCAATTTGCGACTGACTTCCGACCGGGCAGGGGCAAGCTGCGGCTTGGCTGATGTGAGCCTGACCGCGCTCACCGAGAACCGTGGTCCCGGCAGGCTGACTCGATCGGCAGGTCAGAAGGGGGATCGGTCACCATGGGACGAGTACTTCGACGCTCGGCAATATTGGCGGTCCTGGCCGCAGTGGGCCTTGTGGGCGCGCACGCCCCCTTCGCTCTTGCCGCCGAGCCGACGTTCCAGCAATTCCAGGGTTCCTTCACCGATGTGGACACCCAGACGTGCGGCTTTCCCATCACAATCGATGAGAATTTCACCGTTGACGTCCAGTTCTTCTACGACCAGCAGGGGAGCCTCATCCGCTCCCTGGCCCACATCCAGTTGAGAGGGACGGACTCGGCGAACGGCGTAAGCCTGTCAGATACCGCCGACTTTACCCACACCTTCGACTTCACCACCGGGATCAACGGCGATCTGGGCGTGACCACCCACGTGATCATCCCGAACGGTGGAACCGTCCTTATCGAGGCTGGCAGGCTGCTCAGCGATGATCAGGGAAACCTGTTGTTTGTGGCCGGGAAGCACCCAGCCATCTCCGGGGACGTCCCCGCGTACTGTGCCGCTCTTGCCGGATGACGCCGCATGAGTTCGGGGCAGGGCAGGTGACTGGACCAGCCGAGCCGATCCAGAACGCTGACGGCACGATCACGTTCATGAACACCTTCAAGGGGTTGCCGGAGAAGCTCTCGATCGCCGGTGGGCCGACGCTGTCGCGGGACGCAGGTGTGGCCACGCTCGCCACGACGTTTCGCCCGCTGCCCAACGGCGACCTTGAGTTCGTCTCGCAGACCTTCTACGGGGTACACGGGCCGCACCCGGACCTGGAAAGCGGCTTCGAGCTGTTCTGCGACGTGCTCACTCCGGCGCTGACTTAGCACGCGTCAAGAGAGCCAAGAGAGGCAAAAGGAGGACCCTATGCGCAAGCTGACTGTTGCGGCCGCGGCGCTGACCACGCTGGGTCTCGCCGGGCTCGGCGGCCCAGCCCTAGCGACGGTCCCGGGACCGACCGGCCTGATCGCGTTCCGGGCTGACACCGGCACCGGCGACCAGATCTACACGATCAAGCCCGATGGCACCGGCCAGCGCCAGGTCACCTTCCTCAACGGCGACAATCTCGAGCAGCCGCACTGGTCGCCCGACAGCAGGCTCATCATCTTTGAGCTCGATACCCCCAGCACCTGCGCCAACGTCGCCTACATGAACGCCGACGGCAGTCACATGATGGTCCTGCCGCTGGCCAACGGCGACATCTGCGAGGCCACACCGTCGTTTAGTCCCGACGGGCAGCGCATCTTCTATGAGGCCTTCAATGGCCACCGCGATGCGATCTGGAGCATGACCCTGGCCGGCACCGGCCGGCATTGGATCACCGCCTGCGAGGGCCGCGGCGTCACCGACCCCGAAGTCTCACCCAGCGGCACGATGCTCGCCTTCACCTGCTTCTCCCGTACCGGTTCGGCACTCTTCGTGTCGCGCGCCGACGGCAGTCACCTTCGCCAGCTGACGCCGTTCTCCGACGACGTTGGAACCAAGGAGGACTGGTCACCCGACAGCGGCCGCATCATGTTCATCTCGCAAGCGGGCGGAGCGGTCAATACCGCCACCATCCGGCCCGACGGGACAGGCCTGTTCTGGGTGACCCACTACCCGGCCGGTGGCCTGTTGGCCTTCGGCAACTCCTACTCACCGGACGGGCGCTGGATCGTCCTCCGGCTCGAAAATGACGGCCTCTACGCGCTCTACAAGATCCATACAGACGGTAGCGGCCTCCGCCAGATCACATCCTTTTCGACCTTCCGGCCGCGAGGCATGGCTTGGGGCTCAGCGGCCTGACGCCCAGCCGGGACCCGCGGCCGGAACCCGCTGGCGGCCCAAACCGCACTCACGTTGGCCAGTAGTTCCAGGCCCACGCACCGTCCACGGGAACCGGCCCCGCCGCGAGCAACGCGTCCCTGCAAGCCGACCTGCTCAACGCCCAGCAGCGGACCGCCAGCCTGGCAGCCCGGGTCCAGCAGCTCGAACGCCGTCTCTCCGGCCTGCTCGGCGAACACGCATGGCGGGAATCCGGGCTCGGCGCTCCCGACGACATCGACGAGCTCAAGCAGCAGAACACCGCCCTCGAGCAGCGCATCATCGACCTGCGCCTCCAACTCGAAGAACGCGACGAGGACCTCACCGCCGCCCGCGCCGCCAACCGAGAACTCATGGCGCAGCTCAACGCGACAGCCCGCCGCGGCTGAGACCCCCAGGCAATCACCACACCCGTTGCGCTACAGCAGCCCAATCATGGTCGCCTGACCTGCAGAAACGAACAAAATACCAGCGATGTCCGTTTTGCACCCCGAGAGAATACGCGACACTCACTGTGAGCACGGGGCGTCACCCATTTTGACCATGCCCGCGACCGTAATCTTCTGCTCGGCGGCGACAGCGCGGTGAGCATGGTGCCTGCCGAGGCCCCCCGGTGACAACCTTACTGTAAGCCTGGGCAACGGCCATTACGAAGAGTAATGGTTCGGCGAATGCGGCAGCCAGGCGCTCGCGCGTAACGCCGAATCGGAGTGGCTGAAGCCTGGGTCGGCCTGGATGAGTCTCTGCATGCAGATCTTCCAGTTCTGGGCGTCCTTACCCGCGGGAACGCCGCACCAGTCCGGTCGAAAGGACAAGCTGCGGGCCGGTAAGGCTGGTGGCCCGGGCCAGCGCTGTGCGAGCCGTCAGGGTGGTCGGCAAGAACGTCTGCCGGGACGGGTGGCCTGGTGGCCCTGCGCTGCCATCGGGGCCTACCTGGTTAGGCCGTTGGAGCGCTCTCTTGATCT
>WNGR01007361.1_pt1 | contig 22506 bp, 18 predicted proteins | sample 5407581 | NCBI WGS metagenome assembly WNGR01 (sample SAMN13153383, study PRJNA577476) | soil metagenome | isolation source: 80 cm soil or saprolite under Garry oak tree replicate 2 | place: USA:California | collected 2016-06-15
ACACCGGTTGGCCCCAGGAACATGAAGCTGGCCAGGGGACGATTGGGGTCTTGCAGCCCGGCACGCGCACGACGAATCGCGTCGGAGACCGCTTGCAACGCCTGCTCCTGTCCCACAACGCGCTCGCGCAGGCGATCCTCCATCCTGATCAGCTTCTGCACCTCGCCCTCCATCAACCTGGAGACGGGGATATGTGTCCAATCCGAGACGATCTCTGCAATATCCTCGGCATCGACCTCTTCTTTGAGCATACGTGCACCCTGACCGTGGATGCTGGAGAGCTTCGCTTCCATCTCACGCAGTTGTTGCTCCAGCTGTGGAATCGTCCCATGCCGGAGTTCCGCAGCTTTGCCAAAGTCAAATTCGCGCTCGGCCAGTTCCAGTTCACCTTGTGCCTGTTCTAGCTCTTGCTTCAGGTGGCGAATGGCCTCGACCGGCTCGCGTTCGCTCTCAAGCGAGAGCCTGAGCGCGTGCAGTTGCTCAGTCAGGTTCGCAATCTCTTGCTCAACTCTGGCCAACCGCTCACGACTGGCGGGATCCGTTTCCTTCCGTAACGCTTCTTGTTCGATCTGCAGCTGCCTGATACGGCGATCAAGCGCATCAATCTCCGCGGGCGTACTCTCTAACTCCACCCGCAGGCGGCTGGCTGCCTCGTCTATCAGGTCAATTGCCTTGTCAGGCAGGAAACGATCAGTGATGTAGCGGTCGGACAGAACGGCGGCGGCAATGAGTGCGCTATCCTGGATGCGCACGCCATGATGGACCTCGTAGCGCGGCTTCAAGCCGCGGAGAATACTGATGGTGTCTTCAACTGATGGCTGCTCGACCAGGATGGGCTGGAAACGACGCTCCAGGGCCGCATCTTTCTCGATGTGCTTGCGGTACTCATCCAGCGTGGTGGCGCCGATGCAGTGCAGTTCACCGCGGGCCAGCATCGGTTTGAGCATGTTGGAGGCATCCATCGCACCTTCGGCGGCTCCTGCGCCGACCAGCGTGTGCAATTCATCGATAAAGAGGATGATGGTGCCCTCGGAGCTCGTCACCTCTTTCAGCACGGCCTTCAGGCGTTCCTCGAATTCGCCGCGATACTTGGCTCCTGCCACCAGCGCACTCAGATCAAGCGCAATCACCTGCTTGTCGGCCAGGGTCTTGGGCACATCACCGCGCACGATGCGCTGGGCCAGGCCTTCGACAATGGCGGTTTTCCCGACGCCCGGATCGCCAATCAAGACCGGGTTATTCTTGGTACGGCGATTTAAGACCTGGATGACGCGGCGAATCTCTTTGTCACGTCCAATCACCGGGTCGAGTTTGCCTTGCGCCGCGAGCTCTGTAAGGTTGCGCCCATATTTTTCGAGTGCCTGGTATTTGCCCTCCGGATTCGGATCGGTCACCCGCTGGGCACCACGAATGGAGGTGAGGGCCTGTAACACGTTGTCACGCGTGAGCCCTGCCGCTCTCAAGGCACGCGGCAGGGCTCCATCTCTGACATTGAACATGGCCAGCAGTAGATGCTCCACACTCAGGTACTCATCATGAAAGGTGTCCATCTCGTGCCAGGCATCTTCGAGCAGCTTGCGCAGGCGAGGCGAAATACCCGGCTCACTGCCGCCATAGACGTGTGGCATGCGCTCGAGTTCCTCGTTGACGATGCGCTGCGCCGCTGCGAGATTGCCGCCGACCTTCGCAATCACCTGTTGTACCACACCGCCTTCCTGGGCAAGCAGAGTAGCAAGTAGATGCTCGACCTCGACCCGATTATGGTTGTGCTGCCTTGCTTGCTGGGCTGCATCACTGATCGCCTCACGAGCTTTTTCAGTAAAGTGCTCAACGTTCATGCTTAAGCCCTTCCAGTATCCTGACCTGTTGCAACGGTCGTCGGTGCTTGCTTTTCGGCCGAAGGTGTAGGCGGAGGCGTTGGACGACTCATGATACCAACAGCCACCATAGCAGCTTCGACGATTGCTATAGCGATTATCAACATACGTGGTAGTCGGATGCCGAGCACATCATCAAGCGAGAAACGTCCCGGGCCTGTAAGCGTGAGAGCGAGGGCTGCAGCCATATTGATGACAGGCAATTCAGCTCCGCCCTTACTCGCCCAGATCGGTTTGCCCCAGTGAGTCTTGACCGTCGCCATGATCATCGCCCCCATTGTGCCAAGGGGGCCAAGGGGGTGAAGAAAGCCCAGGGCGGTGAGCACTCCACCACCGAACTCGGACCCGGCTGCAGCAGTAGCCCAGGGAGTTCCAGGTTTCAGACCCAGCGACTCAAGCCAGCCGGCCGTCCCCTTCAGACCAGGCCCACTGAACCAGCCGAAGAGCTTTTGTGAGCCGTGACCAGTCAACAATCCTCCCACTGTCAGCCGTAAGATCAGCAGCCCAATATCGCTCATTGTGCTTGATTCTTCCCGCCCTTTGCATATACCTATCGCCTCGAGGGTGGCAGGTATATTTTTCTTCGTCATCACATCAAGTTTCATCGCCGGTACTCCCTATTTCTCTCCCGCTCCAACTGCTGTTGGAGGACCTCCAGGCGCTTGAGCAAATGTAGAATCACTTCGACTCCTGCCAGGTTGATGCCCAGGTCGCGTTGTAAGCGGCGGATCAGCCGCAGTTGTATAACCTCCTCCTCGCTATAGCGCAGTTCTCCGCCAGCCTCTTTCCCCTCGATCAAGCCCATTGCATAGAGATGGCGAATAGCGCCGATACCCAGATGGCTCGCCGCAGCCGTCTCCCGCTCGCTATACGATGAGGAAGAGCGGTACTGCCGGAGCACGATGTGTGTTACATATTGCTCATCCATGCTTGCTCTTTCCTCCCGCCTTTGTCGCCTGGTCAGTATAGCCATCTGCACTTCCCCGGTTTACCAGCAAGGCCAGCACCTCCAGGGTCGGTTCATCGAGCACAGCGTCAAGCGGGGCATATCCCTCTTTGAGGAGTGCTTCGTACACTGCCCGGCCCAGCGCCGTCAATGCATACACGGTTCTTTCTGGCACAGACCAGGTGAGCAGATCCATCGCTTCCAGCAGAGAGATGTGCTCGGGTGGCATTGATGGGCCAGGTCTGTCAGTATAGCCCGGATGCATGTGACGAATGGAATTGGCCAGATCGCCATTGATCTCCAAGCGTGGCCGGTAACGCCTGGTAAAGTCTGCCCATGCTTCGCCATAGCGATTCAGGCGCACAGAAGAACGCTTTTCCAATGTGTCGTGAACGCTCTCAGTCAACCCACGAGCACTCAATACTTGCGCTGTCAGAGGACCAACCTGTCCCCTATTTCGCTGTGCCGCCTGCAGTGCGGCCACAATCTCAGAGCCAAGAAAGCGCCAGTCGTTCTCGAGCTGGTCGAGTGGAGGAAGCAGCCCCGTTTCGCGCATGGCTTCGAGCAAGTGAAAAGCCTCTCGACCTGCATAGGTGAGCCGGTATGCCCGGGGGACTTCGAGCTGCACCAATCCCTGCAGTTCAAGTTCGCGATAGACGTGTTCCTGCGGGTCATCCTCTGCCAGCGCACGCACAGGGTGTCCCGCAGCCTCATCGGCCGCACGCTCATGCAAAGCGAGAAGATGCGCTGCGGTGATGAGCATGTCGCACTTCCTTTCGGGAGCCGCCTAGACTTCGCGGTACTCTCCCTCGACGGTTCCAGATTCACTGCTGGATGTTGCACCGGGGGCTCCATCGCCAGCGGCTGCTCCAGATTGACTGTAGACTTCCTGGCCGATGCGCTGCATGGTGCGCTCCAGGTCCTCGCTCACAGTGCGCACACGCGTGAGATCACTGCTCGCAAGCGCATCGCGCACGGCCTTGATCTTGTCCTCGACCTCACTGCGTAAGCTCACCGAGATCTTAGCACCGAGATCTTGCAGCGTCCGCTCGGCTTGGTAGGCCAGGCTGTCGGCGCGGTTGCGCGTCTCAATCTCCTCGCGGCGCTGGCGGTCCTCCTGCGCGTGCAGCTCGGCCTCACGCACCATGCGCTCGACCTCCTCCTTAGAGAGGCCGCTGGAGGCGGTGATGGTAATCTTCTGCTCGCGCCCGGTGGCCTTATCGCGCGCCGTGACATGGAGAATGCCATTGGCATCGATATCGAAGGTCACCTCAATCTGAGGCACACCTCGCGGAGCTGGAGGAATGCCTTCCAGGCGGAAGCGCCCCAGGCTCTTGTTGTCGCGTGCCAGTTCGCGCTCGCCTTGCAAAACGTGAATCTCCACCGCCGTCTGGTTATCTTCGGCCGTGCTAAAGATCTCGCTCTTGCGCACCGGAATGGTGGTGTTACGCTCGATCAGCCTGGTCATCACGCCACCCTGGGTTTCTACCCCCAGCGAGAGCGGTGTCACGTCGAGCAGGAGCACGTCCTTCACCTCGCCCTTGAGCACGCCCGCCTGGATAGCCGCGCCGATAGCTACCACCTCATCGGGGTTGACCCCCTTGTGCGGCTCCTTGCCGAAGATCTTGCGCACCAACTCGATCACCGCAGGCATGCGGGTCTGTCCACCCACCAGCACCACCTCATTCACGTCGGATGCTTTGATCCCCGCATCCTCCAGCGCCTTCATGACCGGGCCACGCGTGCTCCCGATGAGATCGCCGACCAACTGTTCCAGTTTGGCACGCGTGAGCGTCATCACCAGGTGCTTGGGTCCACTGGCATCGGCGCTGATGAAGGGTAGATTGATCTCGGTCTGCATTGCCGAGGAGAGTTCAATCTTGGCGCGCTCCGCCGCCTCCTTCAGGCGCTGCAGCGCCATGCGGTCCTTGCGCAGATCGATGCCCTGCTCCTTGCGGAACTCATCAGCGATCCAGTCGACGATGCGCTGGTCGAAGTCATCGCCGCCCAGGTGGGTATCACCGTTGGTGGCCTTGACCTCGAAGATGCCTTCGCCTAACTGTAAGATGGAGATGTCGAAGGTCCCGCCACCCAGGTCATACACGGCAATGGTCTCATCGGTCTTTTTCTTGTCCAGCCCATAGGCAAGCGAGGCCGCCGTCGGTTCGTTGATGATGCGCAAGACCTCGAGCCCCGCAATCGTGCCGGCATCTTTGGTGGCCTGGCGCTGCGCGTCGTTGAAGTAGGCAGGCACCGTAATCACGGCCTGGGTAATCTTCTCACCCAGCCTGGCTTCTGTATCCACCTTGAGCTTTTGCAGGATCATGGCCGAGATTTCAGGTGGACTGTATTCGCGTCCACCCATCACCACACGAACATCACCATTGGGGGCACGTGTAATCTTATAGGGCACAGTTTTTATCGTGCGCTGCACCTCGGGGTCATCGTACTTGCGGCCCATGAGCCGTTTAATGGAAAAAATGGTATTCTCGGGGTTGGTCACCGCCTGTCGTTTGGCGACCTGGCCGACCAGGCGCTCACCGCTCTTGGTGACGGCCACTACCGAGGGCGTCAGCCGTGACCCCTCGCTGTTCTCCAGGACGGTCGGCTCACCGGCCTCCATGACCGCCACCACCGAATTGGTGGTTCCCAGGTCAATACCAATTACTTTTGCCATTGCTTCTCCCTTCCTTCCTTTTCTTCCAGTTCATTGTCCAAGCCCTTCACGGGCAAGCGCACGCTGGTAAGCACTCCGGTACATGCGCCAGAGATACTCCATCGCCAACTCAGCGTAGGCGCGGTCCTCCTCTTCAGGAACGTGCTGGGCCAGCAGATCGATCTGCCGGCAGATCTCACGTACCGCACATTCCAGGTCGGCGAAGGTTCCCGCTACAATAATCGGTTCTGCCATACGCTTCCCTCCTTACGGCTGATCCTGCCTTATGCTCTCCTTCCACTGCCGGAAGGGATCTGAGATGCCCAGGGCTCTTGCTTCGCCCGGGCGAACACATCTTAGCGTGTGGGAGCGTCTCCGTGCTGCCCCTGCACCTCGCTTATGGCAGACGGAGCGTGTGCGACCACGACCTGAGCGGGGCGAATGACACGTTCTCCCAGGGCATATCCTGGCTGGGCAACTTGCAGGATCGTTCCTTCAGGCACATCTGCTCGCATCTCCGTCGTGATGGCCTCATGCCAGCGCGGATCGAACAGCTCTCCGGGTGTGCCGAGCTGTCGCACGCCCAACTGGTCGAGCAGCGTCTTGAGTCTGCGCGCAACCAGGAACAGGCCCTGCATCCAGGGGTGCGTGGCCAGCTCCGGTGGCGTTGCTCCCAGCGCCCGTCCAAGATCATCGAGCACCGGTAACAGGTGAGAGAGCAGCGCACTTTGGGCTGCGATGCGTGCCTCAGCCTGCTCCTGGCTCATACGACGCCGGTAATTCACGAAGTCCGCCTGTGTTCGCCGCAGCAGGTCCAGGCACTCTTCCACCTTCTGCTGCTCTGCCTTAAGCTGTTGCTCTACCTGAACTGAGATAGTAGCGGAAATCGGCTCGCCTTCTTGTTCCAGCTGCCCGGCTGCCTGTTGCAAACGTTTGCGCTCCTGCTGTACCTGTCCGTTCTGCTGCATGGCACCTTCCTTTTCTTCTTTTCCGTCACGGCCACTGCTGCCAGCAGCCTGTTACTCACACGAGATTACCTAACAGGGCCTCTTCCCTCATGATGGCACTCACTCCAGTGCTCATCTTCCATGGGTAAAGCGAGAGTCACCTGCATCCCCTGACCTTGTGGTGAGTCTACCGTGAGCGTCCCGAGGTGGGCTGCGGCAATTCTGTTAGCCAGGTAGAGTCCCAAACCCAGGCCCGTCGATGTCATGCCCGCTACGAAAGGACGCGAGAGCTGTGGACGCAGTTCAGCAAGGATGCCTGGTCCTGTATTGCTCACAGTAAGAAGCATCCATAGTCCATCCGCCCGCCTCTCCCTGTCCACCTGGACCTCAATGGGAGTGTGATCCGGCGCGTACTTGACTGCATTGGCCAGCAGGTTCTCCAGGACTTGCCGGAGGCGATCGGGATCAGCCGAAAGCACCACCTCCTGGGGAGCGTGAACGTGGATCGGAGTTTCTGGCCTGCTAAAGGCAGGAACCACTTGCTGCACCAGATCCACCAGATTGATGGGCTGGGGATGGATGGTGAAGATGCCCTGGTTCAGGCGTGCCACGTCCAACAGGTCCGAGATGACCCGTCCGAGCCGGTTGAGGATGTTGATGGTAGCAGTAGCATCATGCAGATCTTTCTCTCGCCCTTCGCGACGTGCCCGCCGCTCCAGCCGTTCGAGACGACCCTTCAGGGGAGTGAGGTAGTTGCGTAGGTCGTGTGCCATGATCGTGAGCAGTTCCTCAGCAGCCAGGCGCCGGCCTTGTTCAACAACCGCCTGTCTCTGGCGCTCGAGTAACTCCGCACGATGGATCATGATCCCGACCCAGCAGGCCACGGCTTGCAAGAAGTGCAGATCTTGCTCTGAGAAGAATTCGGGGATGCTGGAGGAGGCCAGGAGGACTCCCCGATGTTGCGCCTCCACCTGGAAGACCGTTGCGATCTCAGACTTCACCCCCAGCCCGACTTTCATCCCAACCAACTCTTCAGAATCCTGGTCTGCATGCCCAGTCAGGTAGGGAACACCGGTCTGAAAAACCTCGACAAGGCGCCCGCCATTAACCAGGAGCAAGTGATCCAGGCCGGCAGCATGTTGTTGTCTCCCCATCGGCGTATCACTGGTCCCAAGAGCCACGAGGGCATTGGTCGCATCATCGTATAAGAAGGCGGCGGTATTCTCAGCTGCGAGGATCCTGGCGACCAACAGCGCTGCCTGATTGAGTATCGAGTTCACCTCGGTCGTGGGGAGTTCGAGCAGGCTTTCGAGCGTCGTTAACAGCCGGTCCTGCCGCTGACCAACGGCATTCTGGCTGAGCATTCTTACCTTTGTTGTCCTGCCCCGACGGGCACCTGCTCGGGTTGACTCTGGCCGCTCGTGATGCTGATCCGCTTCGGGCGGCTCGCTTCACTGACGGGAAGCAGAATCGTGAGGATCCCATTCTGGAAATCCGTTTTGATATTGTTGGGATCGATAGGCCTCGGGAAAGTGATCGTCCGTTCAAAAGAGCCGGAGATGATTTCCCGCGAGAGCCAGTTATGTCCCTGCCGGTGGCGGTCCGTTCTGCCCGGCTGCTGCGTCTGTTGTCCTCCGTACTGCTGCCCCGTTTGTGGCTGGCTTTGCTGTTGCTTTTGTTGCTGACCCTGCGTCTGGCCCTGGGGCTGGTCCTGATGCTCGTTCTGATGACTGTAGCGCCCGTGAATCGTCAAGGTGTTTTGATCCACCATGAGCTCGATATCTTCCGGTCGCACCCCTGGGAGGGCAACATCCACCTCATAGCCATTCTCCGTCTCACAGACGTCCATAGGGGCCATCAGAGAAGGTGAACCAGGCATCAAACCGGGCTGCACAAAGCTCCTTTCAAACAATTGATCCATCGCGCGGCGAAGACTGAGTGCCTCGCGGAAGGGATCATAACGAGTAATCATTGTTCTGTGTCTCCTTGTCTCTGGGATACTATCTCATCTGTTGTTTCCTGCACCTCTCACTCTCCTGACCGCAGAAGAGGTCTGTCTGTAGCCACACACGTCAAGTGTACGTCGTAGCCGATGTTTTGTCAAGTATTTATATTATCTCATCCACTATTTCTATCAAACAAAAATATATTTTCTGTAGAACAGGAACTTACCGAGAATTTCAAATTTCCCCTCACAGGGAGTTTCATTGGAGTTGTGTAGGCTGTGGAGTGGGCTGATTGAGAAGTCTTATCAGAGGTGGGAATATGGCCGACCTTTCTCCATTGGAAAATCATTCGCCGGGAAGGATGTGATCTCAGTCAAAATAGAGGTGGGCAGCAAGAACTGATCTACAGATGGCAAGTTTGCTCATCGCGTTATTCCATTCGTCCTGGAGTGCGCGCTTCACCCGGACGAGGCGATCAATTTTTCGCTGTGAAACGAGATACTGTAGTGGTTGAAGTTGCATGGCTTCAGCCTCAAGAGCACCAATGCGATCATCAATTTCCCGAATGTGCTCTGTAAGGCTTTGAATCATTTGTATGGTAGATTCGCAATCTGGTTGTAAGATTGTTCCACCTCTTCCTGATTGTTTGTGCTACCTGTCTATCACGGGGCAACTATGAGCGTGGTTTGCCTACTTTGCTCCCTTTCGCCGCATCGATCAAACCATGCAGATGTGTTGCAGCATTTTCAATGTCATCATGTTTATACTGTCCAGCTCTGCTTTCTGCGGCAAGCACTCCACAACGGTGGACCTTTTCAAAATCCCCGTAGGGAAATTTATATCTCCCCTTGGTATCTTCATCCTCTTCTGTCTCGATGCCTAAGTACCATTTCCCATATTCAGCAAAGCCATGCTTTTGAAGATACTGGTTCTCATCCTGCGCAGACGGCTGATGCTCACTCCACATATCTTTCTCATCAAAGACAAATTTTCCCTGCTCTATCAGGTTTTTGGCGTGTTCAAATGCTCGTTGATTCAGTTTGACTGCCATTGATCACCTCTCCTCTTTCAATCTCAGAGCCCTCTTGCAAGAAGACTGCTCATGTGTGACAACGAGGTCTGTTTGTATTCACCGTAGCAAGTATACGGCGTAGCTGGCGCTTTGTCAAGTATTTATATTATCTCATCCACTATTACTATCAAATAAAAATGTATTTTCTATAGAACAGCCACACGTTACCCCTTGACGTCATTGAGTTTCTGTGCGATTTGCTCCCGGCTTACCTGGGTAGAGTATACTGTGGTTTGAATAGCAGGCACACCATTCCCGCTGACTTGCCCAAGATAGTACGCCACTTCTTCCAGTGACCACCCTGCCTCTCGTGCCCGGTGGGCGAAGTCGCACCGCAAGTCATGGAAGGTGAGATCCCGGATTGAGTTCCATTGGTTCTTCGTGGCCTGTGCCTTGAGCATGCGGAACCAATAGTGGATCCCTTCTTCCGTCAACCGCTCGCTGCGCCGGGTGGCAAACACGTAGGTACGTCCCGTGTCTCCAGTGGCTTGCAAATATGCATAGAGCGTCGTGTGGGCTTCGTTTACCAGGTCGATATCCCGCCATTTGCTCTCCTTGTTGCCCACATGGAGCCATCCTCCCCCAGGACTCACATGGGTATGAGTCATCTGCAGCCAGGAGATATCGCTCACCCGGCAGCCCGCCCAGTAGCCCAGGGCGAAGAGGGTCGCCCCCCGTCTATCTCCTTCTCGCTTGACCAAAGAGCGCAGGATCACACGCTGCTCTTCTGAGAGCTGTCGCGGAGCGAGCAGCACCACGGAGGGCAGATCGATGCCACGGGTCGGGTTCCGCTGGAGTAGTTCCTTCTCCTCGATGAGAAAATGGGCGAAATTGCTGATGGTTGATTTCACCTGCGCTCGGTAGCGCAGGCTCAAGCCCTGCTGTTCTAAGTGTGCCAGGTACATCTCTACTGCTGTTTTTGACAACTGCTGCGGCTGAAACTGTCCACCATTGCCAGGATGCTGAGCCAGCCATCCGACCAGGTGGCGTACCGTGCGGAGATAGACAGCCGTCGTTCCCTCGGCTTTGCCCGATAAATACTGCTCGTACTCGCCTAACAGGGCATGAACCTCGTCGATGGCATCGTGTTCTAGAGTAATCATTCGGTTCTCCCCCAAAATAAGTTCAAGAAATAGTTCGTTATCTTCACGTTCTCCGGGGGAGAAAAGTTACATCGTCTGCTTGCTTCAGATGGAGGAGGAATGTCCGCCGTTGGGGAGCGGAGCCGCCTTACCCCATTGGCGTCACGTGAAGGGGCGGAGCCGCGACATTCATGGCGCTGGGGTGGGGCACGGCCTCCCCTGGGATACCTCCCCCACCCCGGCGCGATGATGAACTTTCACACCCAACATCGGTATCGTGCTGTCACCCTGAGCGCAGCGAAGGGTCTCTCTCGATGGGCACAGAGATGCTTCGCTGCGCTCAGGGTGACAGGATCGACCTTGAATATTAAAATTCAACATCGCGCAGCTACGCTCTCCTCTCGTTCCGTTATCTTGACGCCATTGGGGAGCAGAGCCGCCGCTACCCCTATTTAGAGGGATGCGGCGGCTCGTTCCTCAAAAAGCGTGTAGCAATCTGTTTAGCCGAGCTGGACATCGACATAGCGGAACTGGACAAGACCAATCACCAGCAGCACAATGCCTACGCCGGTCATGCCCAGGACATTGCCCCAGTCCAGGATGCCGAAAATCGGGTTGCCATACAGGTGGAAGATCGAGATGTGCCCAATCCAGGAAGGGATGGGGACCAGCCCTTCGAGCGTTTCCTCCAGGTAGGACAAAGCAAGGTACGCGGACACAAGGCCCAGCACAGCCCCGTAGCGCAGGCGTCCGGCCAGGGCATAGACCAGGCCTATGGTAATCAGCGCCAGAGGGAGCATGCTGAAGCTGGCGGCGAACACCCTGCCCTGGTTGATGTTCAGGTTGATGAGCTGTGCACCGATAATGAGCACGAGCCAGGTCAGCACGGGAGCCAGCAGGACCACCAGGACATTCGCGCCGAAGCGTTCCAGCAGGACCCGCAGTCGCGCTTGCGGCGTGCTGAAAATCAGTTCCAGGCGTCCGTTTTCCAGGTCTGCGGACCACTTCAAGGCCAGGGTCAGCGCAAAGATCACCACCAGCGCTGGCAGGAAGAAGAAGAGGAGAGTGCCCAGCACACCGGTGTTGGTGTTGGTAGGAGTGTCGAAAAAGAGTTGGGCCAGCCAGGGGGTTTGTTGCACGGGCCCGGCTCAGGCTGCGCTCAGCCTGGTGCTTGCCGTTGGCGGATGTTCGCTGCCACACAAACGCTGCCCTGCCAATATCGCGCCTGGCGAAGAGGACAGCGCTGAGCACAGCGAAAAGCAGGCCCAGACCGAGCAACACAAGCGCTGCTGCCGGTGTATCGGTAAAACTCGGGATCAGTGGGCGGTTGAGGTTGTAGTAGTAGAACGGCGAGAGGTACTGCAGCCAGCTGCCACTCACCTCCCGTCCGGCGATGTTCAGAAGCTGCACCCCTGCTGATCGTGAATTGGGAGAGCAGCAGCGCCACCATGCCAAAGAAGAAGGCCAGCAGGCTCAGGTTCAGCCCTGTCAGCAGTGCCCCGATCAGGTCGGCATGCTGCTCAATTCTGGCTTCACCTGCCACAACACCCAGCGCGAACAGCACCGCGATCAGCAGCAGCGCGAGCACCAGTGCAATGGTCTTCTCCAGCAGCAGGCGTGTGCGTGCCTGTGGCGTGCCTAGCAGTACATCCATCGTGCCGCGTTCTTCTTCCCCGCGCACCAGGCGTGCTCCGACCAGGATGGGCCAGAAGCTGAGCAGGAGTGGCAAGGTGGTTTCCATGTAGCGAAAACTGATATACCCTGCGGGTGTCCGCATAGCGACGGGCTCGCCGAGAAAGCCAACGAGCGGCGCGATACTGGCAAAGGCCGCGAGCACAGGCGCTGTAGCCGTCGCGAAACCCACAAACATGAGCAAGGCCAGGCCTATGCCCCAGGCCAGGATGGGCACCCGGTAATCTCTGAGCGTTTTGCTCCACATGCTGCGAAACATAGTATACCCCTATCCGACAAGCGTGGCCGGTGACTGCTCCGGCTCGTAGAAGCGCAGGAAGACTTCCTCCAGCGTCGGCTCGTGTGTATCAAGAGTGGTGGCGTTGTGCTGGCTCGCGATGTGAATGATCTCTGTCAACGCACCCTGCACGTTCAATTGCAGGGTACGCTCATCGGCTCCTTGAGCCACGTTGACCATGCCCGCGACCTGCTTGAACCAGTCTACGGAAGCTGGACCGGCGAACGTGATCTCCACGTCATGCTGGCGGATGTCCTTGAGCGAAGAAACATGGTCGATCCTGACCAGCCGCCCTTCGCGAATGATCGCCACACGGTCGCAGGTGTGCTCGACCTCGGGCAGGATGTGCGAGGAGAGGAAGACGGTCCTGCCATCAGCACGCACCTCGGCCACCATTTTGTAGAATTCCTGCTGGTTGAGCGGGTCCAGTCCGCTGGTCGGTTCGTCCAGGATGAATAGGCGCGGCTTATGCATAAAAGCCTGCACCAGCCCCAGCTTTTGTTTGTTGCCGTGCGAATACTCGCGGAAGCGTTTGCTAGGATCGAAGCCCAGGCGCTCGACCAGGCTGCGCAGGTAGACCTGATCCACGCCGCCGCGCAGGTGGCCCAGGTATTCGATGATCTGCGCGCCGCGCAGGCCAGGATCAAAGGCGAATTCGCCGGGCAGGTAGCCCACCAGCTTCTTCACCTCTGTGGACTCTTTCCAGCAGTCCAGCCCGCCGATGGTGGCGCTGCCACTGTTCGCGTGCAGCAGACCCATCAGGGTGCGCATGGTGGTGGTTTTGCCCGCCCCATTGGGTCCCAGGAAGCCGAAGACTTCGGCTTCCTGAATGTCGAAGGTTACGTCGAGAATGCCCCGGCTCCTGCCATAGTTTTTGGTGAGTTGATTAGTTTGAATGATAATTGACATCTGTTGTTCCTCCTCACTCCTCCTTTTACCAGACAAGGGGGATGAGACGATATTTCACTTGCGCCATATAGGCGTCATAACCTTGCAGTTCCTGCTGTAACGTGCGTTCCTCCAGTACTGCCCGTACAGCAATCATGCCCGCGAAAACACGAGCACTTTGATATTGATGGCCATATGTCACCTCTTGTGAACGATGGCTGACGCATGTTCGCTCACCATCATGGAACTTCCCTCTGCATGGTCTTGCGGTGAGAAAAACCACTCCTTTAGCGTTTCAGCGTCAGTGAGGTGCAAGGAACCCGTGGAAACTCCTAGAACACGCTCGAGTGCATCAGTATAGGCAGCGACGGTGCTTTCGACGCGAAGCATGTCGTCACGCTCCGGCTTAAACGAGAGGAGCAACTCGCCAAGGGTATCGCCGAGGTCCCATATAAGGGATAGGACCACTTCGCCCACCTGGTCAGGATACGAGGTCGTAAAGACGCCTTCCTGCATGCCCTGACGGATGATCGCCGCATACCAGGGCGCGACCAATTTGAGCCAAGCTACGCGCAATTTCTGGCGCACGATGGCGTTGTCGTCTGCGTACCAGACACGCAAGAGCGGGAGAAAAAGCTCTTTTCGCGCGGTTTTCAAGCGGTTGAGCATATCAAAGACACGCTGGAGTTTTTCGAGGGCGGGCAGCGCAGGATCATGGACGATGGCGAGTACGAGCTGTTCTATCCCTTCCCCCATGCGTTCGATCATTGCTTCCAGCAGCGCCTGTTTCGAGTCAAAGTAGTGATAGAACGCCCCCTTGGAAATCCGCAGGTCGTCCAGGATGTCCTGGATCGTCATCTGCTCATAGCCCTTGGTATCCACGAGCCGCCGGGCCACATCGAGGATTTCGTTGCGTCTCACCGCGTGTTCTTTGACGACGCGCGCCATAGTTCCTACTTTCTATACAGACCGACGGTCGGTCTGTTTCTATAAGGAGTATACCTCGCGAAAAGTCTACTGTCAACCCTCAGGGGAGAGGAGGCTCTCCATCCTTGCGGGGGAAATTCGGTTCCCGTAGGGGCGAGAGTGGTGAGGAGTGGCTGGGTGGGCCTTTATGGTCGCCCGCTCTCGGTTCCCGTAGAGGTGGGCCTTTATGGTCGCAGTCTGGGGGACTGTGTGGCCCGCTCGTTCCCCTAATGGGGGTAGACCCGGAGAGGTATGGGAAAAAGGGAAGGTTCAAGGCCTGATCCCTGGCGAATCCAGGGTAGTCCTGAACCCACCAGGGAGAGAGTGCCGCAGCCAGCAACCGCTGATCAGAGTGATCTAGTCGCTGGTGTGCGGTGGCACGCTATCAACCGATGTCAATGCGTGTAGCGGTGATGCTCCCATCACTATTGTGCGTCCCGGTGACGTGAATCCGGGCGCCAACCTTGATGGCGCTCGCTGCGACAGTCTTACCAGACTGTGTGTACTGGGTACTCGCTGTCGTGTGGATCGTGACCGAGCTGCCACTCGACGTTTTGGCCACGATCGTATTGCCATTCACGCTCGACACAGTCAGCGCGTCGCACTGGCCGCCTGTCCCTTGTGTTCCCTGCGCGATAACCAGCGGCTGAGCGCTACTGGCGTTTCCCTGCACGTCAGCCAGCGACAGGGAGCTATTGGAGCTTCCGGGCGCAATGGTCGCGGCCTGGGCGCTGCTGGTCAACGAACCCATGAGCATACCTATGCCCAGGGCGAGCATAAGGGCAAAGGCCAGACCCCCAATCAGGAGCCACCTGCGCCCGCGCCGTCGCGGAGCAGGTGGCTGATTCAGCGGGGTCGAAGCCATCTCTTCATAGTCTTCCATTGGTATACCTCCTTTCCTTAAAGTGAGTTGATACGGCGGGCGAACCGCCGCACTCCGAGTATAAGGCGGTACGATGTGAAAACGATGGGAATAACATGTGATTTCTCTCATATTTAAGGGAGGAGATGAGCAAACGTCCAGGTATCGACGTATTTCATGAGATGTGCATGATGGGCAGCGAGCAGATAACACTACTGCATGCCCCTTGACCTGGTATGGGTGCGGCTACACCTGCTGGCTGGCTGGTGACTGATCAAGAGATTGAGGGGCGTGAGTATGTCTCGCTCATGGTACCCAGGTCCATTGCGACACAGTGATCCTGGGCGGTACCTAGAGCAGCACCTACCCATGGGTGCGGCTCTGATGCACTTGCTTGAGTCACTCTGAGCAGGAGTTGAAGGACAGAAGAGCCTATGCGGGCCTCTGAGCAAGGACAATCAAACAGAGGGTCTTATTCTCATTGACACTTCTGAATGCTTCTGATAGATAGCCATCTGGTACTTCACCCACGATAGCATCGATGACCTTGAGGATATGAAATCCGGTTCCCGTCAGGGCTTCTATGTAGCCAGTTTGTGTGTGGGGGATATTTGGGAGCAAATACTGTATGCCTGCTATCGTCGGATTAGTTCGCCATCCTCGCTCAATAGCATCAGGATGGAAAGCGGTGATCAACAGGTAGCCACCGGGTTGTAAGACACGGAAGAATTCTTGTACGGCATGCATCAGGTCAGCAACATGGCACAACATGAGCGCACACACCAGGAAGTCGAACTTCCCTTGGGCGAAGGGGAGATCATGATCGAGGGAGGCACGTCGAAAATCTATGGGTAAACCTTCAGTACGTGCGGTATTCTGGGCAACAGCGAGCATTTCCAGGGACTGGTCAATCGCCGTGACTGCAATACCACGCCGTGCCAGCTTTAAGGCATGCCTGCCTGTGCCAGTGCCTACATCTAAGGCGGTAGTCATCGGGAGCGTTGCTACGATTGCATCAGCGTAAGGTTCTTCTACGGCGATGAGGGCATTTTTTTCACGATCATAGGTTGCTGCCCATACTGCATACCCCTGCTGGGTGCTGACTTTACGCACTGGGTCCTCTGTTGCAAGAGACATGCGGGTGGAGGATCGATCACCGGAAGTGATGACCAGGAGGTCGGTGCCATCGCTCAACCTGTACATTGAGCAAATTGGTTGATGATACTCTAATGCCAAATCATTGTCTTGCTGAGTAACTTCATCCACGTCGCCCCAGTCTCCCTGCTGATGCCTAGCCAAGTACGTTGCAGGATCAGCATGAATGGTTGCGAGTGTTGCTGATACAGCGGGAGTAATGTCTATGGTGCCTAATCTCAATAAAGACATGGTTGAACTCCTCACGCAGAGCATGGGATGCTTTCCTGCAAGCGCGACGCGCATCCCTCTTCCTTCTTCTCACCTCTCAAGGCTCAGAGGCATTATACTCCAACTATCAGCCGTATTGTTCTTGTTTGAGAGGGAGTGGTCAGTCCGCTGAAATTTCTTTTATGGGATAGAGCCGCTCAAGTTTGCGACGTGCGTCGCGTGAAGTAAATTGCCAGGAAATACCACGCCGCTGTGCGTTGCGCTCGGTTTCTACCGCCGATACCTGACGACGCAAAGCCACCTCGTCTTCCAGGCGTCGTGACAGGGCATTGCGCTCCAGGAGAGCGATCTCGATCTCGGTCATGTTCAACCAACTGCCGTGTTTGGGCGTGTAATGAAACTCCAGGCGTTGGAGAATGCGACGAGCTTCGGCAGGCGGAAAGGTTTCGTAAAGGGCGGCGGGCGTTGGCTTTGCCCCGACGCACAAAGGTCTCTAGGGTCATCCGCTCTCCATCGGTCAAGGTCACGGCTGGCTGTTGTGGCATGGCCATCCTCCGTTTTGGCTCAGTATATCTCCTCCCTAAAAGCTAAGCGGACTAACCACTAATAGTCAGGCCAGTTTGAATGTTGCGGTGAAACCTGGCACCTGCAAGGAGTGGTCCCTCGATAAATCGGGGACCTACTACATTTCTGCCTCATAAACCTATCTAGACTGACTACTAGACTTCTATGTTGTTACTTCGTACAACTGCTCAGAACCGCCGAAACCGCTACTCGTCGAGGTGGATTGCCATTGGCTCGACGGAACTACCTTGCTGTGCTGTGTGATCCAGGTGATCAGCGCGCTCTGGCCACCACCAGGACCACCTCCGCCGGAGCCGTTGAGCAAGAAGTAACGCACTGTACCGCTCTTGACTAAAGCAGCGAGCTGGGATGTCGTTAAGATGGGATCACTGCCGGAGAAGCCACCCAGCGCCATGACCGGCTGATTGGTCTCAAGGATGATCGAGTCGGCCTCGTTCGAACTGACGACGGCGACCAGGTACTTTGCGCTGCCCTTGTGCGCTTCGAGGTACTTGATCAGGGCAGTGTTGGCGGTACTGCCGCTTCCTCCAAAACCACCGCCAGTCTGCCCGCTTGGACCGGCGACCGGTAGGCTCACCGCCTGATCCGCCAGCACAGGGATCGTCGACCACACCGCCGATGTCAGCATCAACGCGAGAAGAGCGACGCAGAGCGCCAATGCCACGACGCGCATGTTCACCCGCAGGCGCGGGAGCAAACGGGCCGCGAACATGATCGCTGCCGCGAGCGCGCAGGGGAGAGCGATCAACGGGATCAGCCAGGTGCCCCAGGACGGATTGCTCACGATAATGTGAATCTGTTCAAGAGCGGTCAGCAGGAGCGCCAGGGGCAGCAGCCAGCCGCGCCAGCCGGCACGCTGGTAATCCCGCCACATCACAACCACGCCGATGCCGAAGAGGGCGCAGATGGCAGGAGCAAATGTTGACAGGTAGTACTGGTGGAAGAAGGTTGCCACGCTGAAGAACACGGCCATGGTCAGCAGCCAGGTGCCCCAGAGGAGCAGCGATTGCTGCTCTCGATTCTCCCGGAATTGCGGGCGGCGCTGCCAGGCCAGGGCGAGCATGCCCAGGAGCGCCATCGGTAAGAGCCACACGATCTGGCCACCCAATGGTTCGTTGAAGAGGCGCAGCAGACCGGGGTTGCCTGTATTAAACATACCAGTGCTGCTGCCACCACTACCGATTGTCCCGGTCCCTGGCCGCGGGAAGTCTCCGGTGAATGTGCCACTCCCTGTGCCAGCAGGCGGGAATGACCGGGTCGTGTTCCCACTCGTGCTGCCGGTGGTCCGGCTGCCAAAGCCGAATTGTCCCAGGAGCCGCTGGATGCCGTTGTAGCCGAGAGCCAGGCTGATCTCTGAGTTGTCCTGGCTGGAGCCAACGTAAGGGCGGCTCGCGGCCGGGGTCAGGTCAACCGCGACGGCCCAGGAGAGGGAGATGGTCAGCATGAGCAGCGCCGCCAGGGCCAGCTGTCCGATGCGTACCCAGATCCGCCTGGGCGCGGCCAGCAGATACAGCAGGCTATAGGCAGGTACGACGAGGTAGGCCTCCAGCATTTTGATATTGAAGCCGAGGCCGGCGAAGGCCGCGCAGAGCAGCAGCCAGCGCAGCTTGCCCGTCTCCGCCGCGCGCAGCACCGCCCAGGCCCCCAGCAGCATGACGAGCACCAGCGTGCTATCAATGGTGTTATTGCGGTTGGTCAACACGCTGATCGGGCTGATGGCCAGGGCCAATGCAGCCAGCAGGCCGGCCACGACCCCGAAATGGCGGCGCACCAGGTGATAGAGCAGCAAAACCGATAGCACCCCGGCCAGCGCCTGCGGCAAGAAGATGCTGAATGGGGTGAAACCGAAGAGCTTTGCGCTGGCAACTTGCAGCCAGAAACCCAGGGGCGGCTTGTCGAGTGTTACGAAGCCTCCTGGATCATAGGAGACAAAGAAGAAATTATGCCAGTTATTTAGCATACTCCTGACCCCGGCCGCATAGTAAAGGTTGCCGAAGCCATTCTGTCCCAGCTGGTAGAAGTTCATGAAGATCGAGATGAGCATGACGCCGACCAGAGCCAAGGCTGTGGGCCGCGAAATGTAAGGGCGAGGCTTGCCCTCGCCCTGGGAGGGTGCGATTGAAGGCGCAGGTTGAGCCTGGGTCGTCGCCTCTATTACATCAGCCATACAAGTATTCTCCTTATCATAATAAATGTTTTCATCTTTGTGACCGATATCTTTTCCATGTACTCGAGCATAGATCATGCATATTGACATACCATTGGAAACATATGAGAAGCTTCCAATGGGCGAGGCCTGTCCTCGCCCCTACCATGACACGTGGGTCGGTACATTCGTATCATGGTAGGGGCACCCCTTGCGGGCGCCCTGCAGGCTCTTCTCGATGCCATTTGCGTGCATACACGAAGAGTTCACACAAGGCACGTGCAATGACGCGCAGGTTGGCTCCCGTGGCGCGCCCGCCCCGTCGAGGTAGATGGTGAACGCCGATTTCTTGGTAGCTGCACCCGGCCCGTCTCAATCGATACAACAGTTCAGCGTTGATCATGGCGCATCGTATCCATTAATGAAAGGGAAAAACCGCTGCAGGTCCCGTATGTCGAATTGCCCATCGGCGTCCATAAACAAGGTGAGGTTCTTCGTCGCGGCGGCGAAGCCACTCGCCAGGGCAGCTCCATAGCCCTGGTTTGTTGGGTGAGTAATGAGACGAACCTGGGGGTGAGCAAGGGCCTGGGCGGCAACAATTGCCCCCGTTCGATCGGTACTGCCATCGTTAATAACCAGCACCTCGAAATCCAACCGCCACCTGCTCAGAACGTCGAGGACACCGGAGATCGTGCTTGCGATGACCTGCTCTTCGTTATAGGCAGGCAGGACGACAGAGAGACTGGAGTTGCTGGCAAGCTCGTTCTCCTGCTCGACCACACCACGCTGCTCGCGTTCAGCGGTGCTTTCTCTTCTCCTCACAGCTGGCAATGCTCGATATGTGTCACGGACATTGCCGCGTGCTGATACGGCTGCATGGGACCCTACTTGTTTCTGCGGTGTACTGCTGACAAAGACCCACAGGCGCATCCCCAGGTAGGAGATGAGCGCTGTACCGGCGATGGCCAGCACCTTCGAGGCGTTTGCCCACAGCGTCGCGTTGACCAGGAAGGGGTGGAGCAGCGTGCTGGCGAGCCAGAGGATGGCGCTGCTCCACCCGATCCCGCACAGCGTGGTCAAGATGAAGCGCGCCTGTTCTGCGCGGGTCACCTGCTGCCTGGATCCAAAGGTCCAATACTTATTCAAGAAAAAGCTGTTGACCGCGCCCAGGCTGTAGGCCAGCGAGTTATAGGCCAGGAGCTTGGGAGCACTGGTGGTAGGAAACAGCAACAGCAAGCTATTCAATATCAGCACATCCACCAGGGTATTCAGTCCACCGACCAGGCCAAAGCGCAGCACTTGCCTGAGCAAGCGAAAACGCTCAGGGAGTCGATGAGAACCGGCATTGTGTTCATTATAGAGCGGTTGGGTAGGAGGAGGAATTTCAGACGTTTCAAGAGCAGCCGTTTCACATGTATCTATCATAAAAAACCTTCTCGTAGTCTTAGCGGCCTCCATGAGACCATATGATGGAGCAATGAAAGTGGGTCTCCACCCTTCCGGGTGAACCGTAGGGCGCGATTTATTCGCCGCCAGCGCCGATTGATCGGCCCATGCTCGTCAATCACCGCGAGGATAGAGAACCATGGAAGTTCCATCATTGTCTTTCTACATTTCCAGCAAGAGATGATCCCAAACGACCACCTTGCATTGATGAGGGTAGCAGGGGTTGATGAAAAGCATATTGGAAGGAAATGAGGAATTTCTCATATCTGCTCCATGAGAGTCTTCTCATACAGTTCTCATCAGAATTCAATAAAGCGGTGCTAGGCTTAAGTAAAGCAGGACAAAGCATAAACGCATGTGAACGCAAGATAACTGTGGAGAAAGGAGTGATGCTCATGGCAAAGCAGATGACGGATGCTGCTCTGCGACGGCAGATAGCCCAATGGACAAGATCGGCGTTGTGGGAAGGTCGCCTCTCGCGAGAGGCAGGAGCGTCCATGTTTCAGGGACTGCGCTTGCGCCTGACGCTCTGGTACTGCGCCGTGTTGGGCGTGGCCCTGCTGCTGTTCGGTGTGGTCCTCTACCTGGGGACTCAATACTTCCTCCTTTCTCCTATTGAGTCCGATGCTGCCATGCATGCCCAGGGACATATGAATGAATGGCTATCGGGCGCGATTGATCGTGCCTGCCCATCATTCGGCCCTCAGGGTCAATTTGGCCCTCCTGGCCAGAATCAGGGATTCTTCATGTCCGAGATCGTCGCGTGCTTCGACCAGAACAGCTCCTTGCTATCAGGCGAAGATACCACGGGGCTCCCGTCTGCCTTTCTCACCAGTACGCTGGCGAAGACGGCCTTACAGACGGGACAGCCAGCCTGGGATATTGTCGATGCAGGAGGCTCGGTTGGGCAGATCTATCGCTACGCGCTTGTGGTCCCAAACAATGTGGGTGTGGTGGTGATTGGTGAGTTTGTCCAGGCGCAGGAAACTGCGCTGTCGTTGCTGCTCACGCTCTTGCTCGGTGTTGGGGGAGTGTCACTCTTGGGCGCGGGACTGGGCGGGTTGTTCCTGGCAAACCGTGCGCTGGCGCCGGCGCGATTGGCCTGGGCCAATCAGCAGCGCTTTATCGCCGATGCCTCGCACGAACTGCGCACTCCGCTGACGCTGTTGCGCGCGGATGCCGAGGTCCTGCTGCGCGGTCGCGAGCGCCTGGAGGTACCCGACGCCGCACTGTTAGAAGATATCGTCGCAGAAGCGAAGCATATGGCGACCCTGGCAAACAACTTGCTGACCCTTGCCCGCCTGGACAGTAGTTCCTCGCACCGGGAGCACGAGGTGGTGAACCTCGCTGATGTGGCCAGCGTAGGAGCACGGCGCGTACAGGCCCTGGCCGGCGAGACGGAGGTCAGTATTCAGGTAGAATCTCGCGAATCAGCAGTGGTGATCGGCGATCCCACATTGCTCGAACAGGCAGTACTGGCGCTGCTCGACAACGCCATCAAATACAATCGACGTGGAGGTCGTGTCATTGTGCGTACAGCAGTACAACAGGGACAGGCCCTGCTGGAGGTGCGCGACACCGGGATCGGCATTGCCGCCGAGCACCTGCCGCACCTGGGCGAGCGCTTCTACCGGGTGGACAAGGCGCGCTCGCGCCAGGCAGGAGGCACCGGTCTCGGGCTCTCCATTGCGCGCAGCATCGCCATCGCCCATGGAGGTCGGCTCGCCGTGGCTAGCATCCCTGACGAAGGAAC
>WNGR01005112.1_pt1 | contig 22505 bp, 17 predicted proteins | sample 5407581 | NCBI WGS metagenome assembly WNGR01 (sample SAMN13153383, study PRJNA577476) | soil metagenome | isolation source: 80 cm soil or saprolite under Garry oak tree replicate 2 | place: USA:California | collected 2016-06-15
CGTGAAGCGATGGAGGAAACAGAAGCGTCTGGTTGACCGTGTCAGGAATGAAGTTCTCGCCCATGGCTCGAAATTAAAACAGAACCTGCTGCCCGCGCTGTAGGCTCCGTCACGAATCTATGCACGACACACTCCTAGGCACCTTTCAAAAGGATCCGGGTTGAGTGTCAAACTGCTTCGGCGCCGGGTTTGGCTTTGACTTGGCAAGTATTCATGGCGTGATGTTCTCGCGCCCGCGTGCGAGCGCTCGCATTTCGCCATGATGTGTGCGATTGTTTCGTTAGAAGTTACCATGGACCAAGACCCCTCTGATCGCACTGCCCCCGATGATTCGCCCTGCGAAAGTGTATTCCAGAGTGTTTATGCTGCTGAGGATATCGCATTGAATTGCGATTTGCAGTCAATCTTCTGGAAGGAAACGCACTGCGCCGAATTACAGTTCGACGCCCACGGTCGCATGTACGATCAACATTTCACTCAGGCGCGGTCCCGATGGACCAGGACGAATCTCTATGTTCTTTTCATTTGTCCTTATGGGGAGCTTTATCTCGATCCTCAGCCGGGAACCGATCGGAAGACGTTCGGACTATGGGACTGGGATGTTGCGGAGCTGTTCATTGGTTGCGACTTTCAAAATATCAGGCGCTACAAAGAATTCGAGGTTTCTCCCCAAGGAGAGTGGATTGACCTGGACGTCAATCTCGATCTGCCAGACCACACCGTTGGATGGCAGTGGAATTCTGGCTGCGAGGTCGCCGCATGGATCGATCAGACAGAATGCGTCTGGTATGGCGCAATGCGTATTCCTTTTGCGGCCCTTGATCCACAGACCGCAACCGCCGGCAGGATCTTCCGCGCAAATTTGTGTCGCAGCCAAGGTCCTCCCCAGCGGAGACAGTTGATTGCTTGGAGGGCTCCCATGAAGGAGACCTTTCATGTTCCTGAAAACTTCGGGTATCTCGAACTCGTGAATTCTTGATTGGTTGGTTGACTAAGGGTGGAGACAATCGATCATACGGGAAATAAGAATGCGAAGGGCGTCTGTTCCAACCGGGATTTCATCAAAACCACAGTCTCTCTTGCACTGGCTCATGTCGCTTCAAGACGAGGGCTTGCACAAACCCGGCACGCGTGGGCCGCTCATTCACAAATAATTCGAGCGTGGTTTGCCGTTGGGTGATCCACACTTTTCATCGTGCAACGGTTGCTCGCTGTGTTTCTTGCCCTTGAAGAAACCCGCTGCGATCAGGTCGTGAAATACGGCGGCCCAGTTGAACTTCAACACTTCCACTTGTCCAGGACCTACATGAGAGGTCCTGACCAGATTTCTACTTACGATAAGATTCATTTCTCGTCAGTCACCCCTGATAAGCTCTTTTTGGAGAACAAACCCGCCGTGATGCTCGACAGCCATTCCAAGCCCGCAGGGACATTGACCGAGGAGATTCCGTTTCGCGGATCTGTCCTCCCTCCGGCCCATCGCCCTCCGGACCGCCCCCGGCCGCCCTGTCGATCTCCGGTCTCAATCCCGGCGATCCGCTCTACGCGACCGCCCGCGCCGCCCAGGACTACGCCAAAGCCGCACGCAGTCCGGCCACCCGCCTAGCCTACAACTCCGACTGGCGCGACTTCGCCGCCTGGTGCCAGATCCACAATCTGGAATCGCTCCCTGCCGACCCCTCGACCGTGGCCCTCTATCTGTCCGCCCTCGCCGAGAAGGGAAGGAGGGCCGGGACTATCACCCGCCGCCTGACCTCGATCTCGACCGCCCACCGGCGCTCCGGCCACCCTTCGCCCTGCGACCGGACCCACCTGATCGTTTCGGAAACCCTGCAGGGAATCCGGCGCACCATCGGCACCCGCCAGGTGGGCAAGGAGCCGGTCACGGTCGAGCTGCTCCGCCGGGCCATTGGGGCCGCGGAAGGCACGCTGACCGCCTCCCGGGACCGGGCGCTGCTGCTGATCGGCTTCGCGGGGGGATTGCGGCGGTCCGAACTGGCCGCCATGCGGATCGAGCACCTGCGGTGGCACCGAAAAGGAATCACGGTGTTTCTGCCCGGCTCGAAGACCGACCAGGAGGGGCAGGGAAGGGAAGTGGAGCTTCCCCTCGGCATCCAGCCCGCCCAGACACCGCTGTCCGAGCTGACCTGCCCGGTCCGGGCTCTCGATCAATGGCTGCGCCAGGCCGCGCTCAGCGATGGCCCGGTGTTTCGCAAGGTGACCCACGCCCAGACGGTGCGCGGTGCGCTGGGGCCCCACTCGGTGGGAGGATGGATCGTGAAGCGGGCCCTGGGCCGGGCGGGGCTGACGGCGCGCGAGCTCACCCGCTATGGAGCCCACTCGCTCAGGGCGGGTTTTGCGACCGAGGCCTGGGGCAACGGAGCCTCGGAGCTGGCCATCATGCGCCAGACCGGCCATAAGTCCAGCGCCATGGTGCGCAAATATATCCGCGCCGACCGCCAGGACCGCCAGGCGGCGGCGGGGAAACTGGGTCTTTGAACCCCACGCCGCGTTGCACGGCTGTGCAGCCCGGCCGATGTATAGTGAAGTTAGTGAAGTTATCTTTCGTCGATAACTTTCGAGGCGGACGCATTCGGTGAACACCGGCCGATTTCAGGATACAGATCCTGAAAGGCATTCATAAACTGCCGGTTAGTCAAAAGGTAAGCGGCTATTGAGCCCGTCTCGATCGCCCATCCAGCGCAACATGAGCTGTCACGTGAAGTATTTAGGCCCGCAATCCAGTATCTCGAATCCGGTTTTCCGCAAGCGGTCAGTCGTTCCCTCTCTACAACGCAGGCAATCGGGGCTTAGGTTTACGTTGGTCTTTGCCTCCTGTGGTATCCAAGTAACGCTGCGATCCGTTGTACGGTGGTGGCCTGATTCATCCGCCGCTCGGCATATTCGGGCATGAGCGGATGGGATCGCTCCGCCAGCTTGCCAAGCTTGCCCTCGATTTCTTCCATTTCGTCCCGCGCGCGCTCAGGTGAGTAGAATCGTCGCCGATACTCCGGGTCACTCAAATCCAGGTAGTCGCCGTACCACATGTCCGACCAAGCGAACGACAGCGGCAGCGACGGGCGCAGAACCAGGTAATAGGCGCCGCGCAACCCCTCGAGGAGATTCACTTCCTCTTCTATGAGCTTCTCTGCTTCAGGGCTCTCGGTAATCAGGGTCAGAGGAGGGTTCCCCGCAGCCAATAGGCCAATGCCGCAGCTCACACCGTTTCCATGGTTTCGAAGACGAGCGAACACCGATCCCGCTCCGTCCGGTTCAGGCCGGCTTCGTTTGACAGACACCGCTACTCCGACACGCAATCCGGCCCAAACGTATCGCCATCGATCAGTATATTGTGTGCTAACGTTTCTTACACCGACGCTTCCAGCGCTTCAAATTGGCAGACCGAGAGCACTGGTGCAGGTCGATTGCAGCCTTCGATTCAAGGCGCATACGGTATGAGGACTAATGGGATTTCAAATCGCACTCAAGCATCGGACAGAGTACCGCTACGAGAAGGCGATCTTCCTCGGACCGCAAGTGATCCAGCTGCGTCCCGCACCCCACTGTCGAATTCCAATCCTGAGCTATTCCCTTGACGTCACTCCGTCGGACCACATCCTCAACTGGCAGATGGATCCACATTCCAATCGTCTGGCCCGCCTTCTTTTTCCGCAGAAGACGAGCGAGTTGGTGGTGGAGGTGAATCTTGTCGCGGATTTAACTCCGATCAATCCTTTCGAATTCTTCCTGGAGCCCGGGGTGGAGGAATATCCATTCGCGTATGCGGAAGAGCTGGCGAAAGATCTGGAGCCGTATCGTTCAGGGGACGCGCCTGGCCCCCGGCTTGCGGAGTTTCTCAAAGGTTTGAAGGATGAGAAGTCTGGAACGGTCATTTTTCTGCTGAAGGTGAATCTGAGAGTGCGAGACGAGGTTGACTATGAGATCCGGATGGCGCCGGGAGTTCAGACCAGCGAAGAGACGCTTGAAAAGCGTTCCGGGTCATGTCGCGATTCGGCGTGGCTGCTGGTTGAGAGTCTTCGCAACCTGGGAATTGCGGCACGATTCGTCTCCGGATATCTGATTCAGCTAGCGTCAGACCAAACGGCACCGGAGCAACAAAAAAACAACGTGAGCATCGACTCCGCTGATCTGCATGCATGGGCCGAAGCCTACTTGCCGGGCGCCGGCTGGATTGGAATGGATCCGACGTCCGGTTTGCTCGCCGGTGAGGGTCATATTCCATTAGTGTGCACTCCTAGTGCCTCGCAAGCGGCGCCCATTGGAGGCACGGCTGAATTGCCCAGCATTGAATTCCACTACTCCATTTCCGTCAGCCGCTTAAATATTGCGCGCGGACCGTCCAAACCCTTTTCAGAGGATGAATGGCAACGTATCCGGCAGGTTGCGCACAGGGTCGATTCGGATCTGAAGGCGCAGGATGTGCGACTGACCATGGGCGGTGAGCCCACGTACGTTGGGATCAACGAACCGGAGAGCCCGCAGTGGAATCTCGAAGCCCTCGGCGATATGAAACGGGCCTGTGGACTCGCCCTCATTCAAGGCCTGGGCGCAAAGATGGCACCTGGCGCGCTGCTTCACTACGGACAAGGCAAATGGTATCCAGGCGAACTGCTGCCACGTTGGGCGCTGAGTTGCTTCTGGCGTGAAGATGGTGTACCCGTGTGGGAGGACTTACGGCTGATTGCTCGCGAAGATCGGGACTACGGCTTGGTCGCGGGAGACTCTCTTCGGTTCATTGAGGCATTGACGCGCCGGCTTGCGGTGAGCCAGGAAAACGTGCTTCCAGCTTACAATCCGGAATCCGAATCCGTTGAACCGGCAGGTTACATCCTGCCGATTCGCCGCCGTCAGCCGGCGGGACATCTGCACTGGTCGAGTCAATTGTGGTTTCCCCGTCCGGAGCGCCTGATGCTGTCCCAGGGCGACTCGCCCATCGGCTATCGCGTTCCCACAGAAGTGATGCCGTGGGTCGCCCCCGATGAGCTCAATTATGAAATGGATGGGCCGCCATTCGCAGATTGGGCAAAGCTACCTTCACAACCCCCGCGACGAATGGAACGGTTCGAAGTCGAGCCCGAATCCGATCCGCTCCCTGCGGTACTGCGTGCGTCCGAATCGGTTCCGACACTGATCCGGCCGTCGCTCTGCGTGCAAGCGCGCGAAGGCCGCATGCACGTGTTTCTGCCCTATGCACCAGTGCTTGCGGACTTTCTCGACCTGATTGGTGCGGTCGAAGATACGTGTCGATATTTGGATATGCCCGTCTGGGTAGAGGGCTATGCTCCGGCTTCTGATCCGCGGTTGAGATCGTTCAGCGTCACGCCCGATCCGGGCGTTCTCGAAATCAACCTGCCGCCGGCAACCGATTGGGATGAACTGGAAAAGATCAATACGATTCTCGACGAAGAGGCGCGACGCAATCGCCTGACCGCTGAAAAATTTGACTATAGCGGCAACCACGGCGCCACAGGAGGCGGCAGTCACATCGTGATCGGAGGAGCGACGGTGGCGGACAGTCCTCTGCTGCGACGCCCCGGCCTGCTGCGCAGCATGGTGACATTCTGGCAGAATCATCCGTCACTGTCATACCTGTTCTCGGGCACCTATGTCGGCCCAACAAGCCAATATCCGCGTGTGGATGAAGCGCGCATGGATGCGTTGTATGAGCTCGAAGTCGCCTTCCGTCATTTGCCTTCAGGAGATGTTTCGCCTTCGGTTGTGGATGGTCTGTTCCGCAACCTGCTCGCGGATGTTACAGGGAACACGCACCGCGCTGAGTTTTGTGTGGACAAGCTCTTTGCTCCAGACGGCCGCGGGTTGCAACTTGGATTGCTCGAACTGAGGGCTTTTGAAATGCCGCCTCATGTGAGGATGAGCCTGCTGCAAATGCTGCTCATTCGAGCCTTGGTCTGCATATTCTGGAAGCAGCCGTTCGAAGGCTCGCTCGTGCGGTGGGGTGCGGCGCTGCACGATCATTTCATGATGCCGCATTACGTAAAGAAAGATCTCTCAGAGGTTCTCGCCCATTTACGGCGGTCCGGCTACGACATCCCGGAAGAGTGGTTCGCGTCGCACCTGGAATTTCGCTTCCCGAAGATCGGCTCATTTGTTTCCGAGGGGGTCGAATTCGAATTGCGGAGAGCGCTCGAGCCGTGGAATGTCCTCGCGGAAGAAACGGTTTCAGGCAGGACTGTTCGCAGCGTGGACTCGTCGCTGGAGCGAATTCAGGTGAAGGTGTCGGGAGCAGCGCCGGAATCCCGATATGTAGTGGCATGCAATGGGCGCCGCGTCCCCTTGCAGTCGACGGCCGAGCCAGGCGTGATGGTTGCGGGCGTGAGATATCGTGCGCGCGACTTGTCGGCAACTCTGCACCCGACGATTCCAGTGCACGCGCCCCTTTTGTTTGAACTGATCGATTGCTGGATGGAATGTTCGCTCGGTCAATGTACTTACTTTGTCGAACCACCTGACGGGCGCAAGTATACGTCGCGCCCGGCGAACGCCGCGGAAGCTGAAGCGCGGCGCATGGAGCGCTTTGAAGTGAGTTCGCCAGCGCGTTACCGGTTGGCTCCCCCGCCGGAAGAAGCCAACCCAGCTTTCCTCGGGACGCTGGACTTGCGACTGCCGCCTGTAGGACAGAAGCTCAGCGGCAGGCCGGAGCGTGTGTTATGACCGAACTCTATCAGCCGCCACTTCAATACGGGGATGCGTACGACGAGTTATCGGCCGACGGTGTTTCTCCCCGAGCCCATTGGTCGCACTTGATGGAGTCTCTTGAAGGCATCGGCTCTGAAGAGTTGGGACGGCGGTGTGCACGCGCCGAACGGCGCATCCGTGAGAATGGCATCACCTACAATATTTACAGCGACCCTCTTGGCGCGAATCGGCCATGGGCGATCGATATTGTTCCGTTCTTGATTTCGGCAGACGAGTGGCGCTTTATCGAGAACGGGATCACTCAGCGCGCACAGTTGCTCAGCAGGATTCTAGAGGATCTATACGGTGCGCAGGATCTATTGATGAGCGGGCGTTTTCCGTCGGAACTCCTCTATGCCAATCCGGCATTTCTACGGCCAATGGTCGGTGTGCGCGTACCTGCGCATAGTTATCTGCATATGCTCGCGATCGATCTGGCACGCTCGCCTGACGGACAATGGTGGGTGCTTGCCGATCGCACGCAGGCGCCTTCGGGTAGCGGCTATGCATTGGAAAATCGCACCATCGTCTCCGATGTGCTGCCGGATCTCTTCAAAAGTTCCAACGTGTTGCGTCTTGCACCTTTCTTTCGGGCACAGCGGGATGCGTTGACAGGCCTCGCCCAATGCAGCAATCCACGCATCGTGTTGCTGACTCCGGGCCCCCATAATGAGACCTACTTTGAACATTCCTATCTTGCGCGGTACTTGGGATTCACCCTGGTGGAGGGAGCGGACCTCACGGTGCGCGACCGCTGCGTATATCTCAAGACTGTCGAAGGACTGGACCAGGTAGACGTTATTCTCCGGCGTGTGGACGATAGCTTCTGCGATCCTCTCGAGTTGCGCAGCGATTCCCTTCTGGGCGTGCCGGGACTGGTGGGGGCGATCGTGGCGGGAAATGTGAGAGTTGCCAACGCGCTGGGCAGCGGCGTAATTGAGACCGCCGCCATCATGCCTTTTCTCCCCGGCCTTTGCAGGCATTTGACAGGCGAAAGCCTGAAACTTCCGTCCGTCGCGACATGGTGGTGCGGCCAACCCTATGCGCTGGAATGGGTCCTCAATCATCTCGATCGAGTGGTGTTGAAGCCTGCGTTTCCGTCATGCGGCATGGAGCCTGTTTTCGGAGCCACGCTGGAGCAAGCGGAAAAGGGAAGGCTCGCAGAAAAGCTGCGAGCACAGCCTCATGAGTACGTGGCTCAAGAGCAGATCACCTTGTCCAATGCACCCGTTTGGGATAACGGGCTTCTTCACTCGCGCAGTGTGGTGTTGCGAACCTACGTGCTCAATACTGGAACCGGATGGACGGCCATCCCTGGAGGACTCGTGCGCGTCGCCGGAGAGGAAGGAACGGTCGTCTCTATGCAGCGCGGTGGTCACAGTAAGGATGCGTGGGTGTCCTGGGATGGCCCAGTCGATACCTTCAGCATGCTTCACCCGCGCAATCAACCAGTCGCCTTGCGACGCGAGTCAACTGGCGTACCCAGCGGTGTCGCCGACCGAGTTTTCTGGCTGGGACGGTATGTAGAGCGGGCGGAAAACACAGCCCGCATCGTTCGCTCTATGATCACGCGCGTGCGGCGCGCCGACGAGACTGAACTGGGTTGCCTGATTCGGCTGCACGGCTGTTTGAGGTCGCGTCACAGCAAACTTCCCAAGACGAAAAACAGGCGGCCAACGCCGCTCAAATTCGAACAGGAACTGATCTCGGTGATCACAGATGTCAAGCGCACAGACAGCCTGGCATTCACCCTGTCGGAGGTTTATCGCATAGGCAGCAGCGTTCGCGAGCGGTTATCGGCCGATATGATGATTCTCATCGGTCAACTCAGGGACTCGATTCGTACCGATCGTGACGCGCCGTTTCTCGAGTATCCCGCCATGTTAAACCTGTGCCTGGAATTGCTTTCGGCATTTTCCGGCATGGAGCGCGAGAACACGACGCGCGGGCTGGGCTGGTTGTTCCTGAGCATCGGACGCCGCCTCGAGCGCGCAATCTATCTGACCCGGCAACTTCATGAGGTCAGCTGGCCTCTCAGTGAACATGAATGGCCCCTGCTGGAATGCCTGCTGGAAGTCGCGGACAGTTCCATGACCTACCGTGCACGATACTACACAACGCTGCAGCCGCTTGCCGTGCTCGATGTACTGATGGCAGATGATCACAACCCGCGGTCGCTTGATTTTCAGCTTGCGCACCTCGTCGACCTCTACGAGAGATTGCCGCGACACTTACCCGAGGATCTGAAAGCAATGCGGGATATGCTCTCGACGTTGCGAAGTTTCGACCTGGGAAAGATAAGCTATCCCCTGCCGGGCGCGGCAATGAAGGTCAATCGTGCCGAGGGCCTGGTCCGGCTTGAAAGCTACCTGGGGAAACTGGAACGGCTGCTGCCATCCTGGTCAGACAATTTATCGAGCAGGTATTTCAGCCATGTTCGCACCCTGCCGATCACCATGGGCCTATGATTTACCGAATCGTTCATCGCACTTCATATAAGTACAAATATCCCGTGTCGGTCGGCAATCATGTGGCTTGCTTGAAACCGCGCTCTTTGCCGCGTCACCGATTGGCGGAGAGCGAGCTGCATATACAGCCGAAGCCCGTGATGGTCACCGAGAGAGTGGACTACTTCGGAAATCACCTGTGGTTTTTCACGATTGAAGAACCGCACGACGTGCTCGTGGTCGAAGCTCGAAGCGAGGTAATCATGGAACAATCCGGGGCGGCGTGGCCGCAAGAGTCTCAGCCCTGGGAAGAAGTAGCCAGGGCACTCCCGGAGAATTACAACACGGCGGAACTTGATGCGTACCAGTTCAAATTCGAATCGCCACGCATCAGGTTGAGGCCGGAGTTCGCCTCCTATGCTCGCCAGTCGTTCACTGAAAAGCGCACGCTCCATGAAGGGCTTCGGGATTTGACTGCGCGAATCCACAGAGACTTTCGCTTCGATTCAAAGGTGACAAATGTTCGTACACCGGTTGAAGAGGTTTTTCAAAAACGGCGAGGTGTGTGCCAGGATTTTGCGCATGTGCAGATCGCGTGCCTGCGCTCCATCAAACTCTCAGCGCGCTACGTGAGCGGATATCTAAGAACTTATCCACCTCCCGGCCAGCCAAGGCTTGTGGGCGCGGATGCATCTCACGCGTGGGTGTCTGTCTATTGTCCGGGAAGCGGCTGGTTGGATGTGGACCCGACCAACGACGTCGTCCCATCAACCGGGCATGTGACTCTTGCATGGGGCCGGGACTTCGGCGACGTGAGTCCACTTCACGGCCTGATTCTCGGCGGAGGATTTCATACACTCAAAGTCGCCGTCGACCTGGAAGAGGTCGCGAGCTAATTCCCCGCATTCACACGGGAGGGGGTGCCTGTTCTTCCTCCGCAATCACAAAGAAATATTGCAGATCGGCGCGTCCAAACGAAGTCGTCATGGCCACGTCGGAGGCGTCGCGGCCCGTTGCCATGAGGACCCGGCCAAGCCGTGGCTGATTGTTGCGAGCATCAAACGTCCACCAACTGTTGTCAAGATAGACCTCAAACCACGCGCTGAAGTCCATGGGCAAGCGTAGCGGAACTCCGATATCGCCAAGGTACCCGGTTGCATACCGGGCCGGAATATTGAGCGCGCGGCAGAAAGTAATTGCCAGGTGTTGATAGTCGCGGCACACTCCGACTCGTTCCGTGTAGACATCGAGAGCCGTCTTCGTGGGCCGGGCATGCTGATAATTGAATTCCACGTTGCTGTGGACCCAATCGCAAATACCCTGCACGCGAGCCCACCCCGGCGGGAGATGCCCAAACAGCTCAAACGCAATCTTTGAAAACCGATCGACTTCACAGTAACGGCTGTTGAGTAAGTAAATGAGGGCATCGTTTGGCAAATCGTACACGGCTGATTCGCGGGCAGACAGATTGACCACATCCGGAGAGTCCGCGGTTCGAATAAGGGTGGAGTTCTTCAGTCGAAGCAGTCCCGGAGGCACAACCAGCCTGGCGCATCGATTACCAAAACTGTCGATGTATTGAGTGATCGGCAGCTTGGGTTCCGTCTGCAATTCGTCAGGCTCCAGAAGATCCTGGGAACGGGAAGGATGAACGTTGAGGACCGTTACCATGGCAATCGTGGACGGCACTTGAAATTGGATATTGAATCCAAGGCGGATCAGCATCGTGACGCCTCTTGTCTGTCAGGTATTGGGTTCAGTGCAAGTCGATGACGGGAAGAATGGCAGGAACGTTGTCTCATTCCAATGGCATGAGGTCTAGGCTCATTCTAGACGCTGATTTGGGCATTGCGTTCGCTGGAGTGATTGGAAAGTGCGGTCGTCGGCTCCGAACTGCCTTCAGTTATACCGAATGTATCGAAAATCGAGGCGTTTCAACCTAAACGGGCCGTAAAATTTGCGCTGAATATGACGGGGAAGAGAGGAAATCATTTCAGGAATACTCAAGCGGAACCTGTTCGAGGTCTTGCCGGAGTCTTGGGACCGGAATAACAAAATCCTCGTCAACCCGCCCACGCTCTGCTGGAGGGCGGGCTGGAGGCCAGGGTGATGGTAGACAGGTTAGGAACTGTTGAGTGAGCATATGCGCGTGCCTTCCGTCGCTAGAAATTCGACCCTTAAAGAGGGGAATCGGCTATTGATCTCAGATAGGTCCTGGTAAACGTGGGTAGTTTTAAGGATTCTGAGTGGACCTCGGTTTCAGCCAATGTAAACCACGTGGACGTAAAGTCGGCCGTACGCCCATTTGGTTTCACGAGAACCGGCCCGGACTCTATTCGCCGCAAAGGCGGTTTTTCGTCCAAGTGAAGCGAACACATTCATAACATTGGCCGACTCCCGTACCGATCAAGCCCCGATAAGTGACTCGGCAATCCTTACTCAATGAAGAACCAGTTCAGGCAATGAAACCGCGCGACTCGAGCATAAGATTCAGTTCGCCGGCCCAAAGTACTGATCAAGCCAATTAAGTGATTCTTTTATTATTTCGTTGGATGGGGCGCCGTGGCCGGTTTCGTAGAGCAGAAGTTTCTTTTGGTCTTTCCTCGATCCGAGCAACCGATAGAATGGCTCTTGTGTCGAGTGCACAGGATAGTAGAAATCGTAACGTCCATTCAGCATTAGGAACGGTTGTTTAACCCGAGGAACAAAGTGAATAATGTCAACTTCCGGACGAGAGCGATTCAAGTCAAGTCCACCGCCCACGATGATACAGAGCTTGATTCGTGTTTCGACTGCTGGCACGATGGCTCCCATCTCCGCGCCCCAGCTCCACCCATAGTAGGCGATCTTATCGTGATCCAGTTCAGGACTCGTCTCGGCATAGTCAATGGCCCGTGAGGCATCCTTCACCCACATGATGACGTGATCACGCCATCTGCTGGTCTCGTCGACTGCATCGGATTCCATTCCGTCTCCGCGTTCAAAAGTACTCTTGTATACCGGGTAAAGCACTGCGCGGCCACTCTTCAGAATGGCATCCAAGGCGGGGATAGTCTCGAATGAGAATGTTCGCAACTGAAGTGCGTTCGCGCCAGGGAATACAAGGACTGTCTGGAACGGCGGCTTGGCTTTCGTGGGAAGAAACAGGTAAGTTATTGCTCGTTCTTTGCCATAACCCGCATCATAGGTGATTTTCTCGGCTCTCCAATCTTCTCCACTCGCAGGAAGTGATTCTACGATCGCGTTCAGCGGCGCCTTGTCGTAGGAATAAAGGCTACGAAAGGCTTGGAAAAGCTGCTCGGAGACCGGCTTCTCCTTAGTTAAATCGCGCCGCGGCGAAGACATCGGCGCGGTGGCTACTTTGGGTATCCCTCCGGAGTCGACATACTTCACACAACGGAACCCGATATTTGACGTACGAAGGAAGGGCGACTGCGCGTCAGGATCGACGAACTGATAGCTGGGCTCGTCCCATGCCCCGCCGAGGACGTAACGCTTGCCTGATTCCGCCTCGGTCCAAATCCATTCTTTGACGTTGCCGGCCATATCGTACGTGCCCCACGGGCCCTGATCCTGTTTGCTGCCAACTGGAACAATTCCAGAGCTGCCGAAGTTGCTCGCAGGCACGATGAAAGAGGCCAAAAACGGCCCTGCGGCGCGATTCCAGTGATAGATCGTTGGTAAGCTCTTACCGGCAAACTCCGCATACCCTGCCGCTTCGTACCAACTAATGCCGGCTACGGGGAAATCGTCCTGTCCCTTAGGATAGTCGCCTTGTGTCCAATTCTTCGGCCCCGGCCGTCCGGTCGCGTCCCGGAATTGATTCATCGCCTCATCCCAGGAGATGTGCCTTCCCTCGTTCTGGAAATCGACTTTCCAATATTCGCGCTTCTTATATCCGCCCTGGTCGACAAAGGTCTTGAACTGCCGGTTCGAAACCTCATATTTATCGATCCAATAATCTTTAAGCTTCAATTTCGGCATTTTTTCATAGCCGGGAATGAGTAGCGTGTCGATATACTTTTCCGGCGAGACCCTCACCATTCCGGCCGGGACGCTTTCCTCTTTGTCGAGAGTGACGAATCCTCTGGGCAGCTCGCCGGGCGGAGGGTCCACTTGCTCAATCAGGGCCGCTGTTGTTCGCAGTACAGTGCCGAACCCCTGTTTCTCGAACTTCCAGAGAAGCTCAACGCCGGGTTGACGAACCTTCTTGAGCGGGGTCGTTCCGACCTTGACCCAGGATGCGGTTGGTTTGACGTAGGCTCTGCTGTAGACGTCAGCACCGGGCGGTTTCGTTTCGATGGAAATAGAAAAGGAAATTTCGGGCCAAAGCTTTGCAAGCGTTGGATCGTCGGGAATGAATTTCTCGGCCATGGTGGCGAGCGCATAAGCATCGCCAGACTTCCCCGCCGCGCTAAGCCGATACGCTTCCGGCAAAGCTACATTTCGCGCCCACCGTTCGTTGTGCGAGCGTTTTACCAACCATGTCGCTCCTGTAGCAACAAGGATGACGATCACCAGGAGCGGAACCAGCACCCGGGGGCGCTGCATCTGTCTCACAATCCGTGCGGCGCTGAGCTTCGCGCCTGCTTCCGGGAAAAGCAAGTCACGACACTTCTTGAGGTCTTGCGAGAGTTCCAATGCAGAGGGATACCGGTCAGCGGGTGGCTTTCGCAAGCATCGGGTAACTATCCTGCGTAGCTCCGGCGGGACGTCTTGCTTGAGCTCGTTGAGGGGAGTTGGCTCATCCCGCATCACCGCCGAAAGCAAACCAGCTATGGATTGGGCTTTAAATGCTCGTCTACCGGCCAGCATCTCGTAAAGAACAGAACCGAAGGAGAAGACGTCACTGCGTATGTCGATCCTTTTGCCTTCTGCCTGCTCGGGCGACATATAAGCCACCGTGACGATGATCATCCCAGGACTTGTCGCAATGGCTGTGCCACTGCGAGAGCCTCTGCAATTTGTAGTGCGTATTTCGTCGCAATTTCAGACCTCAAACCACTTGGAGGAATCAATTTGTCGAGGGTTTTTCCGGCGACATACTCCATCGCGATGAAAGTCCGTCCCTCGATTTCGTCGACTTCGTAAATCGTGCAGATATTCGTGTGGTTCAGTGCCGAGGCGGCACGGGCCTCGCGACGAAAACGCTGCAGAGACTGCGGCTCTTTTGCGAGTTCTTCGGGGAGGAACTTGAGCACCGCATGGCGACCAAGTTTCAGGTCTTCCGCCTCGTAGACCACGCCTTGGCCGCCGCTGCCTATTTTGCTAAGGATGCGATAGTGACCAATTGCGGTACCCGCCAGGCTGGAGTCTGAATTCGAACCCTCTGGGCGGGGCGGTTGCGGTGCGGACCCGACAGACGCAAAAAACGCAGGGGTCTCGATAAAGCCCCCTGCATTCTCATGTTGGACAAGTAGGGATTCGACCTCGAGGCGGAGCGCTTCGTCACCGGCGCAGGATTCCTCAATCACAGCAGCGCGACAGCTCCGATCCACCTCGAGCGCCTGATTGAAAATCCTCTCGACTTTTCTCCAGCGATCAGGATTCATTCGCTTTTGCCACTGATTTCGCGCAGGAGCCACGCCTTTGCGAGTCTCCAATCACGCGCGATCGTTTCTGGAGACACCTTCAATACTTCGGCAGTCTCTTCCACGCTCAAGCCGCCGAAAAATCGTAGCTCGACAACCTGGCTCTTGCGTTCGTCTACCTGGGCCAATGCTTTCAGCGCGTCATCGACTACGATCACATCCGCATCCGATTTGCTAGCAATTTCTGGAGCGTCATCCAGCGAGACTACATACGCACCCGCTCCTCGTTTGTGTGAATGACGGGCACGTGCCTGATCGGCGAGAATCCGCCGCATCTGCCGCGCGCAGAGAGCAAAGAAGTGGGCCCGATTCTGCCAATCCACTTCCTTGAAACCGGAGAACCGCAGGTACAGTTCGCTGATCAGTGCTGTGGTCTGCAGAGTATGGCCGTTCCGCTCGCCCCTCATGCAGGACCGTGCCGCGTGATGCAGTTCGCGGTACACCAGGGGCGTCAGCTCTTCCAGCGCTTGCTCGTCGCCACCGCCATGCTTGGAGGAGTCGGGTGATCTCGTGTGCGGGGCGTTCAGTCATCAGCGGCCTCTTACAGAAGGCCCACGTTCATCCCTTAGACCGAAACAATACCACAACTAAGGCGCTTTGATCTCAATTCACACTGGCCCGATTTATCTCAGCAGAGTTACAGGTTTCGGGTGCAGTTCTCGCTAAAGGAGGTGAAGGACAAGACAGGCGCGGCTGGCCGGCGAGAAGGCCGGCGCGACCAATGGAGGAAGCTAATGGCAAACCAGATCAGATATTTTGTTGGATTAACTCTACTGCTGGCGGCGATCTCGGCTTTCGCTCAGATAACGCACACCATCGAGGTTTCGGAACCGTTCCCCTATGTTCTTCCAAGAACAATTGTTTCCGCGCTTAAGGCGGAAGCCCATTGCCCGGGAAATCTTGCAGGTATACCCTTCGACCTGGTCAACCGCCATCAAATTATCCTGACTGTTTCGGTCAATAGTTCCGGCCCGTATAATTTCCTTTTGGATACCGGCACCCAGGTCACGATGATCGATCCGGCGCTTGCCGCTGAACTTCAAATGAGCACTCAGGGCGCAGCGGTAGTCGCGGGAGCCGGATCATACATTTCTGCTTCCTTTGCAAAGGCAGTTCTTCTTGAAGTGGGGTCCCACTCCGTCGCCAACCAAAGCATCCTCGTGTACGACCTCCACAATCTCCAGTCAGAGGGATTCAACATCAGGGGCATCCTCGGCGAGGATTTTCTTCAGCACTTCGACGTGCTGATCGACAACGCGCATCGCCTGCTCTGCCTCAACGACTCAGCCGTGTTGCGAGCAAACGTGAAAGGGCGGCATATCCCGCTAGTTACTCCGGCCGAGCCAAATGACGGTGTCGGGCTGCCCGGTTTGCTCATCATCGCTGTGCGTCTATCTAACGGGATGCGGCCCGTTCGCCTGATGCGCGACTCCGGCGCGAATGCACCGATCCTCTACAACAACCTCTCAATATATGGCGCTGCAGCTATCCCAAGGCGCGCCTTTACCTGGGAGCGGCGTGGATGGTGCGCAACGAATCTTTTCTGCTTTGCGACCGCAGGAAGTGACAATCGGCTCAATCGAATTGACCTGCGTGCCCTTCTTTAGCCTCGCTGGCGCCCAGAATGATTCCCGCGCAAAGGGATTCGACGGCGTCCTAACTACGGGCCTCTTCCGGCGCGTCTTCATTTGCCACAGCGATCATTTTGCAGTTCTCGAGCCGCGCTAGCCCAGCAGGTCAGCACCTAAAATACGGCGGCCGCAACGAGGGGAACCGTACGTTTGGCCATATCGGAACCCGGAAGAAGTGTGGTCCGATTCTATAGAAATCTCAGTGCCCCCGTGGAGCATTTCGGTACCTTGCTATCCATACGTACGAGGCAGCCCGGCAAGAGCGCGAGATCTCTGGACGACACCGGAGTCAACAACGGCGGAAAAGGGTCGAGACTCTGTTCGCCGAACTACAAAGTCCTATCGGTCTCTGTCTTCTCCGCCTGTCAAGGCTGGAGGGTGTCCGAGAGCCCATAGTTTTCGGCGCAGATACATTGCGCTCGAAGAGGTCGTCTACGCAAGCCCCTGAAGAGGCGATGTCCCGCTTCAGGGAACTTCCCAACCATGCCAGATCCGCTGGCGTAACGGCACGCACGCGTGCAAAGGGGGTTACATGCATCCCAACTATGGTCCCATTCAACGTCCACGAGTACACTTCCTTTTGCTATTAGCCGCGATTCTGATCACACAACTGGCCACGCCAGCAGCCTATGCGTCGGACCCCGTCGTCGATTGGATCGCGATCACCAATGACATTGTTATCCAAACGGGCACGAATCCTCTTCTCACGTCACGTATTCTCTCGCTGCTATCGGGTTCGGTATTCGACTCCGTCAACGGAATCGAACCTCGTTACCGATCACTCCATGTGCGGCCGGGCGCTCCGCGAAACTCGTCCGCGAAAGCGGCTGCCATACAGTCAGCCTACGTGATCCTGACAAAGTTCTACCCGACGATGACTGCGTCATTGACCTCGCAGCGCAATCTCTCTCTTGCCTCGCTCCACTCTTCAGAGAGCCTAGAGTCTATTCACGAGGGAGTTCGTTGGGGACAAAGCGTGGCCGATGCCATGTGGGAATTCCGGCTGAATGACGGGTTCGCGCCTCCGCCTCCCCCTTTTGTCGGAGTTCTGGGGATTGCGGGATCATCCGCCGCGGTCGGCGTTTGGCGTCCGACCCCCCCGGCCAATGCTTTCGCCGTTGGATCACAGATCGCAACCATGACTCCTTGGGTTCTTAAACGGGCGTCACAGCTCCGGCTCCCCCCACCGTATACCCTCACCAGTGCGGAGTATGCCGCCGACTACAACGAGACCAAGAGCATGGGTATTGCCAGTGGCTCCCCTAGAACTGCAGACCAGTCCGAGCTCGTTCTTTTCTGGGATGGCAATGTGCCCCTGGGACAGGATCGCTGCTCAGATCGCCGCCGCGCGGTCGTTAAGCCTGTCTGAGAACGCACGTCTGTTCGCGCTGCTAAACGTCAGCATGACCGATGCCCTGATCTCTAGTTGGGACAGCAAATTCCGGTATGAGTTCTGGCGCCCAATCACGGCCATCCAAGGAGGGGATACTGATGGGAACCCTGGGCCCGATTCTGATCCCGCTTGGACGCCGTGGCTAGCAAATACTCCGCCCTTTGCAGAGTATCCCTCGGGCCACTCGAGTGTGAGCGGAGCGGCGGCCGCTGTCCTAACCATCATGTTCGGCGATAATACGTCGTTTACTGTTACGTCTGATGTTCGTCCCGCACGCGAGCATTCGCGAGTCTTTCTGCGGCTGTGGAAGAGATCGCAGACGCGCGTGTCTTTGGCGGCATTCACTTCAGGACGTCTTGCATACGCGGCAACATGCTTGGACAGGCCGTGGCGCGGTACGTTTCAACGCACGCTTTCCGCGCCGAATCCGACTAAAACACCTGGCCAGAGTATCTGTGAAGGCTTTAGCCAAGCTCATCGTTCCATGCAGGCATGGTCTTCTTTGTCCCCATCTTGAAAAGTCAAGATGGGGGCGCCCTTTTTACATCTAGGCCAACGTGAGCGTCACGTGAACTACATACGGGAGCATGATTACTTCGCATCTGCGATGACACCTACGTAAGCACCTCGATCTTGCCACCGGTCTTGTTTTCTTCCATTACGCGATGGGCTTCAACGATCACGTCCAGGTGAACCGTCCTGCCAATCTGAAGTGTGAGCTTCCCGAGAAGATATGGCGTTTGAGCGGCGTGTCTGGACGGTCCGGCTAGGTGAAGACTTGCGACCGACGATTCCCCATGGTCACCAGCGATATGAGCACTCAGGACATCTTACGCAGTCGAATGGAATGGCAATAGGACATCGTCAGGTTTCGAATGCGTGTCGACAGGGCTCATGAATTTGAGGGCAATCGTCTTGCCCTCACCAAACGTGAATGAGATGGATGTCTAGGTCAATTTACGCATAATCGTCAAATATAAAATCGGCCGCTCAATCTGTCGGCAGTCGCAGGCGGTCCGCTCTGAAACGGGGTAGCGTTAAGGATTCTGACTGGACCTCGTTTTCAGCAATGTAAACCAGATGGACATAAAGTCGCTAAATCGGTCGGTGAGACCGGCGGTGTCAGTGAAGTGCTCCTCAATCCGCAGGAGCCCACACCTTGCAGTACCCTGCGAGCGAGAGAATCTTAGTCTTGTATGGTGGCAGGAGTGCAGAATAGGTTCAAAGGTGTTTTGCCGGGCCGCTCCAGTCGTGGGTAGTTGGTATCAATGGTTGAAAGTGGAGAGAGGGGCTTCGTAGGTGCAACTCATTCCCGGCTTGGCTCCGGCTTATGGATTGGTGAGTTGATTGTGTTTTTGGGCTGCCGGAGTTCATTCCGACCAGCAGATTGGAATTTCAATCTTTGGACTTTGCCTTGCTAAGTGGCACTTGCGCTCCAATTATGTTGCGGCTGTGCCGGAACTTTGCCAGGCATGATCTAATGGCGTCCTGAATTCTCGGTTCGGCGCGGATTTGTTGAAGCAACGTATCACGATAACTGGGAGGGAAGGATGAGCGTCAGTTACTCGGAAATCCGAATCGCACTCGATAAATTCGAAGGGGGCAATTTCGCTCCCGCCGGCCACAAAGGAGACTGGCTTGAGGCGTTTATCTCATTTGAGGGAGACTTACCCGTGAAGATCCCTGGTTTCGTGAGTCCGCCTCGGGTGATTATCACGCCGGTGATGACAACTAAGTTCAACCACGGTGCATTTAATGTAATGACGCCTGTCTGCGTCGCTCGAGACGTAACTACGGCAGGATTCAAATTGGCAGCCCGCAACGCAGAGCCGGATTTTGGCGGCTCCTACGCATTCAATTGGGTTGCGATTGAGGAGTCTGCCGGCATTCCGAATGAGGTGCCCGCTTTCGAAACGGGAACTGCCCCGCCGCGCCATTTCGGTGCTTTTCGAGACACTGCATTTGGCAATAGAACGTTCCGCGACCATGTGTTCTACGGTGCCGACGTGCGCCTACCAGATCCGAGCAGTTCGTCTGTGCAGCTCACCAGCACGGATTTGGGAACAACCGGCCACAGTGTGCCGGCCGCGGGAATTGTCAGCCATCCATTTGAGGACAACTCCGTTGACCTCACCGCGCACAATACCGATATCGTAGCTGGTGCGTGCGCGTTTCAGTTTGCAGCATTCTCTTTTTCGCGGAAATTTGATCCCGCCACCGGAACCAGCGCCGAACTGTCCATTGAGACTGGCTACGCTCCTCCAGCTTCGTTTCAGCCGAGCGGGAAGCCAGGCGACTGGAATACATGGAATATCACCTTCAAATCGCCCTTCGCCAGATTGCCGGTTGTTCTAGTGACAGCATGCAAAACAACCGATATACCGGAAGAGTTAAACCCTGCAGTGCTGGGCGTGGTTCAGGCGCTTACGCCGAACGGATTTCGATTGGCTGCGCGAAGTTCTGACATTGGGTCAGGCCACGCTGGTTTCTACTGGATAGCGATCGGTGACTAATAGGCGGACGCGTTGACATGTCGAACACTCGTTGCAGGTGGTTCGCAACGGTTGGCCATCCGCATCGCGGAACAATTGGGCCGCTGCGAAATCTGTCCACCCTACGATTCCCGACAAGTTCGCGAAGCGGGTTAACGCGCGAAAAATTGCAGGCTGGAACCCGCGAAACGAAGGCACACTTTTTTTGGTGTCGTTCCCCGCCACGAACAGTTTGCTGGGAATGTTGATGAGACGCAGTGAATCGGCGCCCAGCCTTAGGTCGGAAAGAGATGATGAACGATCAGCGGCTGCTGTATGACCGTGAACTGCTGTTGCTTGGCCCGAAGCGTGACACGGTCCTGGAGCTGTGGGAGGTGCAGCGCTACGGCAGTGACAGCTATGGCGATATCGGCATTCCGGGAGCAATGGAAACCTTATTCCCGGCTGGGCACCCCTGGATATGAAAATGCCATTGACACCGGCTTCTGAACGAGCTATGCAACGCGTGTTGAAGAGGAAGAGTCGCTTTTCTGTTTGGCATACCCGTAATGGAAACTGACTCGGCTGACGTATAGGAATCCCAGAGTGGCGCCGCAAGGCCCGTGGAAGAACGTCGTTTTAGAGGCGTCATCCGCTCTTCAACAGATAGGAGAGCGGTAATGAAGGCGATAATCGAGCGTTGTGCTGGGATCGATGTCGGCAAGAAGTTCATTACGGCCTGTACATTGATCGGAGCATCGGACGCTGAACCAACGATTGAGAAACGTTTGTTCGGCACATTCAACGAGGACTTGAAGACCCTGCGCTGTTGGTTACTTGAGCGCGGCTGTACTCACGTGGTGATGGAGAGTACCGGGCCTTACTGGAAACCGATTTTCAATATCCTGGAAGGCGCGCTTGTGGTCATACTGGCCAACGGCGAGCAGGTAAAGGCTCGACGCGGGCATAAAACGGACTGGAAAGACTGTGCCGGATTAGCGGATTTGCTCCGGCATGGCATGGTGCGGCCGAGCTTTATACCGCCACGGCCCGTCCGTGAACTTCGAGACTTAACCCGCCGGCGTGGACGTATTCTCGGAGATGCCAGCAGCGAGCGCAACCGCGTGCAGAAGATTCTGGAGGATGCCAATGTAAAACTCGGCAGTGTCCTCACAGATGTATTCGGTGCTTCCGGCCAACTCATGTTGGAAGCCCTGTTGCAAGGATCATCGACGGCTGCGGAGATTGCGGAACTGGCACGTGGCACGGCACGGAAGAAGATTCCAGCTATTACGGATGCCCTGCGAAGCCATCGTATGAGCGATCATCACCGAATGATGATCCGACTCAGCCTGGAGCACATGGCGTTTCTAGAACAGCAATTGCAACAGATCGACCGAGATATTCTGTGCAAAATCAGCGAGTCGGGCTTTGAACGCGCATTTCAGTTGCTGCAGAGTATTCCTGGCGTACAACAGGATTCCGCCGCAGTGATCCTCGCCGAAATCGGCCCGGATGTGCAGGCTTTTCCTTCTGCGGCGCATCTGAGTTCCTGGACCGGCGTCTGTCCGGGGAACCATCGGAGCGCCGGTAAAGAGATGAATCCTCACATCGGTTACGGAAATCGATGGTTGCGACCAACTTTAGTGGAATGTGCCTGGGCAGCCAGCGTGAAGAAGGGCTGCTTTCTGAAGGACCGATTCTGGCGACTAGCCGCCGGAAACCGCAAGCGTGCCCTCGTAGCGATCGCCCACGCATTGGTGATCCTGATCTATAACGCACTTTCCAGTGGGGAGCCCTATCGCGAGCAGGGTGTGATCGAAATTGACGAGGCGAAACGGCAGCGCCTCATCCGACACCACATTCGCAGGCTTGGGCGCCTTGGTGTCTGCTTCTCTTCGCGAATGCAGGACTATGTCACCGTAGACTTAAGACGCAAGCGGAAATCATCGCTCGACCTGCCTACGGCTCAGACCTGATGCATTTTCGGAAGAACAGAAACCTCGCTTAAGCTTCGCGATGCGGTGAGCGTATCAGCCATCTGTTCTCTTGCCCGGTTCCTGGCTCAGTTGCTCTGCAGGCGAAGATCTGGCATAGGTCCGGATAGGCCACATCTATGTAAGTTGAGTTGGGCCTCCGGCCCGCGGAATCCCATGAAAATCGCTGCGACCCAAGCAATAATTGAGGACGGTTGGGAGTGGCGAGATCGATTTGACAGTGGAGCTTCTAAAGCCGAATGTAAGTTTGATCCGGAG
>WNGR01001999.1_pt1 | contig 22502 bp, 16 predicted proteins | sample 5407581 | NCBI WGS metagenome assembly WNGR01 (sample SAMN13153383, study PRJNA577476) | soil metagenome | isolation source: 80 cm soil or saprolite under Garry oak tree replicate 2 | place: USA:California | collected 2016-06-15
ACCGGGATGTCGATCATCGCACCGGGCATCGCCTGGCCGCTCATCCCGCCGGACATGTCGATCGCGTGGCTGAGCAGGTTCTGCTGGGCGAGTACCGGGCCGCTGACCGAGGCGGCGTAGTCGTTCATGACGTCCTGGCTGGCCACGGCCCGGAAGTCGCTGATCCGACTGGACAGCCGGGCCAGCGAGCCGTGCAGCGAGGCCACGTCGTCCGCCGGGATGATGTGGCGGGCGATGCCGGCCAGCACCATCGCCTGCTGGTAGCTGATCTCCTCGCGGGCCGAGGACAGGTCGTAGAGCGCGAGTGCCTCCTGGGTCAGGTCGGCATCGGCCAGGCCGGTGGCCAGCACCCGGTCGAAGGCGAACAGGCCGCCGACGAGCTGCGAGTACCCGCTGACCACGGCGGAACGGTCCGGGCTCGGCGCGCCGGTCTCGGCCCGCAGGAACGCCAGTTCGCCCAGTTGGCGGTCCGCGGCCGACCAGGTCGATTCGGCCACCGGGTCCAGGTCGCCGTGCGCGGTGTCGGTGGCGATCGCGTTCCTGGTCGCGGCAAGGGCCGCGTCACTTGTCGTGCGGGCACTGGCGAACGTGTTGGCCGTCGTGCCGGCGAGCAGTTCGCGTTCGGTCTGCAGGGCGGCGATCGAGCCGCGGACCGACGCGCTCAGTTCGGTGAGCCTGCTGGCCCGCGTGAATTGGGCGGAATTGGCCAGTTGACCGCTGATCAGCACCGCGCCGAGGGTGATCATCACGATCATCGGCACGACCATGACGAGGGCGAGCTTGGTCGGCAGCGAGAGATCGCGCCACCGGCTTAACCACGTGGTGACCGATCGGAATCGTGCCGATGTCGGGAATCTCACGCAACCTCCTCGCTGTCACTTGTCGATCGGACACTGCCGCTGCCCGAGCGCAGAAGGCATCAGTGTTCACCTCGCTGGCGAATCATCGAGCGTGACAAATCGTTTCCCAGGGTTCGCCCGGAAGTGGCGTGGACGCCCATTCTTCGGGCATTCACACGGGCCCATCGAGACATTCCGGAGCTTCGAGATCCAGACCTTACAACACACCCGACGAACGGAAGGGCAATCGAAACGGCCCCGTTCACCTGGGCTTTTCGGCCAGCCCACCCAGGGAAACCGGCAGATCGGACATATGATCAGCCGGTCGATCAGATGCAGGTTGCTCTCAGCGGTTCCGGGCGAGTTGCGCAACCGCCGAAGGTGCAAGAGAACACCACTCTATAGTGTGTAATCGACAAACGGTCCGGCCGACTCAGCTGGTCCCAACGGGTTCGATGACCTTGACCGAGCTATTTCCGCCGTCATCGAGCAGCGCTTGACCAGTGCTTTCGGCCCGATGCCACAAGATCGAACCCATGCCGGTCCGACCTCCCTCAAGTTCCGCCAAACAACACGTTCGAGTGACACACGGTCTGGTTCGGCCCGAGATGGGTGCCGGTCAACCGGTTACCGGGCACCAACTGAGACAGTCGATCCACCAGCGCCGGTCACAATATGTGATCGCCAAGTTCACACCTATGTGGGAAAACCGATCGATACACCAATCACGGGTGAATCACAGGTGAACCTACCGAAACGCCGGATATGCCGGCAACTGCTCCCGGTCACCGAATCGGCGGACCAGCCCGGCCACCACCTCGTGCGCCTGGGCCACCACGTCGTGCTCACCGGCCCGTGCCGCGTCCCTGGCCAGCTGCTGCCACCGCGACCGCAGGGCGACGCTGCGCCGGGGCGAACGGGCGTCCGACTCGACCGGCTCGTCGTCCTGGTCGACCCTGGGCAGGAACCACCAGGTGGACACCCACACCCACAGCAACTGCGCGTCCAGCAGGGCGGGCAGCAGCACGGCGTCGTCGTCCAGGTCCGGCCAGACGTCCCGCACCTCGGCCCGCCACGCGGCCACCATCGCCTCGGTCATCCCGGCCGGCAGGGTGAAGCTGCACCAACATGTCGGGAACGGCACGCGCAGGTAGCCGGCGGCGAGCAGCACGTTGCGCCAGCAGCCGCCCTCGAAGTCCAGGAACCGCACGCCCCTGCTGGTGATCACGTTGTTGTCCGGGCACGCGTCGGACGGGCTGAACGCCCGGTGGCTGTGCGAGTCGAGCAGCCAGGACGAGTTCGCGGCTCGCCGGTGCGCCGCGCCGGACGTGCCGACCCCGATGGCGTCGGCGAGCAGTTCGGGCAGTTCCTCGAAGGCCTGGTGGCCGGCCGAGGACAGCGGATCGGTCACCCGGGAGATGCCCAACCGCCGCGACAGCGCGTCGAAGTCGGCCTCCCGGCCTGCGGTGCTGGCATGCAGGCGACCCAGCGAGCGCGACCAGGACAGCAGGGCCCGCTCGGCGGCCTTCGGGTCGCTGCCCAGCAGCTTGTTCTCCAGCGTCGGCGCCCGGCCGAGATCCTCCAGCACCACGAGCCGCGCAACGCCGTCGTGCGCGAACATCTCCGGGCACATCCGGTCCTCCGGCGAGAACGCGGTGAACAACTGGTAGCTGACGGCCTCCTGCACGAAGGCGTCGCCGACCGGCTGCTGGTCGGCGGGGCCGTAGCGCTTGACGACCAGGGTGCGCGGGAGGGAGAAGGGCGACGATGCGACACGGACCCGTACCACGGTCGACTTGCCGCTGCCGCCAAGATGCTCCGGATCGGCCAGCCGAATGGTTGCGCCGAAACGGTGACTGAGCACCTGCTCAGCCCGCGCGACCGTCTCGGACACCGCCGACTCGATGCCCCCGATGGCATCCGATGAGCCGGTGGTGGTCTCCACACTCATCTCCTCCGACCCTACTCGCGGCTCGACGTGAAGTGGCGTTGTTCCACCCGATGCGACGCCTGAGAAATCCCTGGGAATCGGGGACCAGGGACTTGCACAGTTGACGCACGCGCACGCGACCGTAGTGCCCGGACTGGGTACCCAGCAGGCACGCTTTCATAACGGATTGCGGCGTCGGTCAGAACTCTGTGGTCAGGACGACGGTTTGGTGTCGACGCCGGCTTCCTTGCGCTGCTGCTGGGTGATCGGCGCGGGTGCTCCGGTCAGCGGGTCGTAGCCGCCCCCGGACTTCGGGAAGGCGATGACTTCGCGAATCGAGGAGTACCCCGCCAGCAGCATCGTTATCCGGTCCCACCCGAACGCGATGCCGCCGTGCGGTGGCGCACCGAACTTGAACGCCTCCAACAGGAACCCGAACTTCTCGTTCGCATCGGCCGGGGAAAGCCCCATCACCTCGAACACCCGCCGCTGCACGTCGGCGCGGTGGATACGAATGGAGCCGCCGCCGATCTCGTTGCCGTTGCAGACGATGTCGTAGGCGTAGGCCAGCGCGTTGCCCGGGTCCTGTTCGAACCGGTCGATCCACTCCGGCGTCGGCGAGGTGAACGCGTGGTGCACGGCGGTCCAACTCCCGGCGCCGACCGCCACATCACCGCTGGCCACCGCCGATGCCGCCGAGGTGAACAGCGGCGCGTCCACCACCCACACGAAGGACCAGGCGCTCTCGTCGATCAGCCCGAGCCGATGGCCGATCTCCACCCGTGCGGCACCCAGCAGCGCGCGGGCACCGTCCGGTTCGCCCGCGGCGAAGAAGACGCAGTCGCCCGGCTCCGCGCCCGCGGCCTTGGCCAGCCCGTCGCGCTCGGCCTCGGACAGGTTCTTGGCGACCGGGCCACCGAGCGTGCCGTCCTCGCCCACCAGCACGTAGGCCAGGCCCTTGTGACCGCGCTGCTTGGCCCAGTCCTGCCAGGCGTCCAGCGTGCGGCGGGGCTGGTCGGCGCCACCGGTCATCACGACGGCACCCACGTAAGGGGCTTGGAAGACGCGGAACGGGGTCTCGGCGAAGTAGTCGGTGAGTTCGGTCAGTTCAAGCTTGAAGCGCAGGTCGGGCTTGTCGGTGCCGTAGCGGGCCATCGACTCGGCGTAGGTGATGCGCGGGACGGGCAGCGTGATCTCGTGGCCGGCGAGGTCCCGCCAGAGCTCGCTGATGACATCTTCGGCCAGCGCGATCACGTCGTCCTGCTCGACGAAGCTCATCTCGATGTCGAGCTGGGTGAACTCCGGCTGCCGGTCGGCCCGGAAGTCCTCGTCCCGGTAGCAGCGCGCGATCTGGTAGTAGCGCTCCAGCCCGCCCACCATCAGCAGTTGCTTGAACAGTTGTGGCGACTGCGGCAGCGCGTACCAGGACCCCGGCCGCAGCCGCGCGGGCACCAGGAAGTCCCGCGCCCCTTCCGGCGTCGACCGCGTCATCGTCGGCGTCTCGACCTCGACGAACCGATGCCGATGCAGCACGTCCCGCGCGATCCGGTTGGCCTCGCTACGCAGCCGCATGGCCTGCGCGGGCCCGGTGCGGCGCAGGTCGAGGTAGCGGTACTTGAGCCGGACCTCCTCGCCCACTTCCAGGTGCTCGTCCAGCGGGAAGGGCAAAGGTGCGGCCTCACTGAGCACGTCGAGCTCGGTGACGGTCACCTCGACAGCACCGGTCGGCAGTTCAGGGTTCTCGTTGCCCTCGGGCCGGATGACCACCTCACCGACGACGCGGACACAGAACTCGGCCCGCAGCCGGTGCGCCCGCTCCGCCATCTCCCCCTCACGGAACACCACCTGGGCAGTGCCGGAGGCGTCCCGCAGGTCGATGAAGATCACTCCACCGTGATCGCGCCGCCGCGCCACCCACCCGGCCAGGGTGACGGTCTGTCCGGCATGAGAGGCCCGGAGCGTACCGGCCTCGTGCGTCCGCATCACGGGAAGCGTTCTCCTAGTCGGTCGAACTGCGCGTTCCAATGCCACCTGCGAGGTGGAGTTGGAACACAGGTTAGCCAACGACCCCACCCTCCCCGCCAGCAGGTTTCAGCCAACCAGGACGCCTGTAGCACCGAGCACCTGCCGGGTGAGCTGCCGGAAGTCACTGAAAGCGCGCTGGGCAGCCTGCTGATGCCCACCGAACGCACCGTCCGCCGCGGTGAGCGCGAACACCGGCTTCCGTGCGTCCTGGGCCATCGGCATCAGGCTCGCGTAGTTCTTGAGTTGAGCGAGGCAGAGTTCGTCATCCTCGATCCGAGGCACGACGCCGCCTGGCTCATCCAGGACGCTGCTTCGATAGACCGCCGGCACGCGATCCATCCATCGTTGAAAAGCGCGAGTCGGCTTGCCCAGCCTGATGCCGTGTTGGAGCAGGATGTAACCGGCGGCACGCATCGAACCCGTTGGCAACGACAAGGAGGAGTTCGGATTCTGAGCAGCCCGCTGCTGCCATCCCGCTCGCCAAGTTCGCAGGGTCGGACCGAGGTTGCGCAGCCCCTGGACGCTGAACAGGTCTGGCGCCAACGGAATGACGACATCGTCCGCCGCGACAAGGGCGGCCCGGTTCAGCGCGCCGAGACTCGGACCGACATCAACCAGGATCACATCCGCACTGATCTCCGCCGCACAGCGCGTAATAACTCGCCACAACGCCGTCGTGATGTGGAACGCTCGTTCGTTGCCGCCAAGGCATCTAGACCAACTGTCCGCAAGCTCGTCCTCGAACCGAGACAGGGCGATGTCACCGGCCAAAAGGTACCGACCTTCCCCAACTGCGAGTGGCCGCACGTCACGAAGCCCACCGACAGCCAGCAGCGGCCGGACCGCACCGAAGACGGTGTCCGAGTCGCCGTCGATCGGCCAGATCTCCTCCAGCCGCTCCTCGGGCAGGAACGCGGCCGTCAGGTTCGCCTGCGGATCGAGATCGGCGAACAGAACCCGCAAGCCAAGTTCGGCGGCCATCCATCCGATGTGGAAGACCAGCGACGTCTTGCCAACGCCACCCTTGTTGTTGAAGAAAGCCACCACCGGTGCAGTCATGGCTTGCTCCGAACAATAAAGTTCACATAGCTCGGCGTGACGTCAAATTCGAAGGGCGGGTTGCCGTTGTCTGCCAAGGTTCGACTGGCGATCGCCAATCCAACGCCGAATCGTTGCACATATCCCAACGCCCGCATGGCTTCCGCGACGGCCGGATTCCGGTAGTCGGTGATGCCGGGTCTACCGAAATTCTCCGGCGTCACCGAGCCATATGGTCCCCCCGGGTTACTGATTTCAACGCGGTTCGCATACCAGGTGATCCGTATCGGAGCGGCGGACACCTCGTAGTCCCGATGCATGACGGCGTTGCGCACCAACTGCTGCAGCGCGGCCAGCGGAAAGTCCGAGCGCCGTAGCTCTCGGTCGGCCGAGACCACCTCGACAGCAGAGGTGATGTTCAGCCTCAACAACTCGTCCAGTTGGCGCAGCACGTCTGTCATCGCGCCGTCCAGACGCTTCTCGTCCTGTATGGGATCCGACAGGTCATCCCCATCGATTCGCAAGAACTGGACGTACGCTCCCGGAATCCACTGGGTTGGATCGACGCCGAGCACAATGACACCGGCTACTGTGGGTTCCCCATCCGCTGTGGCGAAACGTAGGGAGGTAAGACGCTCCAATATCGTCCGACCGTTCTGCGCCAGTACGTCCTGATCAACCGCCGCCGGTAGGTACTCCCGTAGGAAAACGATCTGATCGAGATCACTCACACTTGCGCCAGAAACAGGTCGGGCATCAAACGACAGATCGAAACGACGGCGCCGCTCGCTGAGCAGCCGCTCGTCATCGGCGGATGCGATCGCGCGGCGCGGCCCGACCCTGATCCATATCTGCCCCTTGTAGCGGACCGGCGGAGTTCTCGATGGCTGGACTTCGACTACGGCGATGTTGACTCCATCCAGCGAACGACGCTCTACGCTCATCACCGGCAACGGCAGAATGTGACCTTGATCCCGATAGTCCGCCAACTCCTGGAGCAGGGCGTCCGTGATCGGCAGCCCGGCAGGCCGACCATCGTCGTACACGCCGATCAACAGGACGCCCGGACGTCGCCGGTCCGGCAGATCGTTAGCAAACGCACAGATTGCCTGTCCGATTTTGTTCTTGTCGGTCAGAGCGGCCTTGCGTTCGACATAGTCCCGCTCCAGGTCCCGTACCAGTGCCGCGATCTCGGCATCGCTGATCGTCACGGGCATGATCGTAGATGGGAAGCAGGGACAGGTCATGTCAGTAGGACTTCGGGAGCTTCAGTGTGTGCTGGGCTACGTAGTTGAGGATCATCTCCCGGCTTACGGGAGCGATGCGGCCGGCACGGGAAGCGGTCAGTAGGGCGCCGAGGCCGTACTCGGACGCGAGGCCGTTGCCGCCGTGGGACTGGATTGCCTGGTCTACCGTTGTCACGGCCACTTCGGCTGCTGCGTACTTCGCCATGTTGGCTGATTCGCCTGCTTCGCGGTCCAGGCCCGCGTCGTACAGGGCGGCTGCCTTCTGGGTCATGACGCGGGCCAACTCCAGTTGGATCGCGCACTGGGCCAGTGGGTGGGCCAGGCCCTGGTGGGCGCCGATCGGGGTGCCCCAGACGTTGCGGGTCCGCATGTACGCGGCTGCCTTCTCCAGGGCGTGGCGGGCCAGGCCGGTGGAGAACGACGCTGCCATGATGCGTTCCGGGTTCAGGCCGGCGAACAGTTGGGCCAAGCCAGCGTCTGTTGAGCCGACCAGAGCGTCCTGCGGTAGGCGGACGTTGTCGAAGAACAGGGTGAACTGGCGTTCCGGCGAGAGTATGTCCATCTCGATCGGCTGGAACATGAAGCCGGGGGCGTCCGTTGGCACGATCATCAACGACGGCAGCAGGCGTTGGCCGGCGGCATCGACGTGCCGGGCCACCACCAGTACGGCGTCGGCCTCGTCCACGCCGGAAATGTAGTATTTGCCGCCGGACAGGATCCACTCGTCGCCGTCGCGGCGGATGGACGTGGTCAGTTTGTGGGAGTTGGAGCCGGCGTCCGGTTCGGTGATCGAGAACGCCATTTTCGTTGTGCCGTCGGCGAAGCCGGGGAGCCAGCGGCTCTTCTGTGCGTCGGTGCCGTAGCGGGCGATCACCGTGGCGCAGATCGCCGGGGAGACGACCATCATGAGCAGCGGACAGCCCGCGGCGGCGAATTCCTCGCATACCGCGGCCAGGTCGCCGATGCCGCCGCCACCGCCGCCGTATTCCTCCGGCACCGCGACGCCGAGGTAGCCGAGTTTGCCGGCTTCGGCCCACAGTTCGCTGGTCTTGCCGCCGCCGCGTGCCTTGGCGACGAAGTAGTCCCGGCCGTAGCGGGTGGCCAGATCGCGCACGGCGGCCCGCAATGCCTGGCGTTCCTCGGATTCCGTGAATGCGACGCTCATGACTCCTCCTCGATCACGGCCAGTACGGCACCCGCGTCCACCTGCTGTCCCACGGCCACCCGCAACTCGGTGACCACGCCACCGGTCGCGGCGACGACCCGGTGTTGCATCTTCATCGCTTCCAGCACCAGCAGTTCGTCGCCGGCAGCCACCAACGCGCCCTCGGACACCGTCAATCTGGCCACCGTGCCGGGCATCGGCGCCACCGTCGCACCCTCGACCACTCGCTCGGCCGGATCGGCGAACCGGGGCACTTCGGTCAGCGCGAGCGTGCCGAGCGCCGACTCGACTTCAAGCCGCCGGTCGTACGCGGTGACTGTGAACCGTGTGCGCACGTCTGACAGATCCAAGACGACCTCACCGGGGGACGCCGAGACCAGCGTCACGTCCGGCACGATGCTCGTAACCAGACCGTCCCGGGTCAACAGGTAGTCCACCTCGATCGTGTCGTCACCGACCGAATAGGTGACCCGCTGTGGTTGTGAGACGAGGTTGCGCCAGCCTGTCGGGACCGCCGACTGCACGGTCGCCGTGGCCCGCCGGCTGGCCGCCGCAGCGAGCGCAGCCGCCAACGCGAAAGGACCGACCGAAGGCGAAGACGGGAACGAATGCCGTTCCAGAAATCCCGTGTCGGTATCGCCGGCCAGGAAGTCCTTGTCCCGCAACACGTTCACCAGCAGGTCGCGGTTGGTCACCAACCCATGGATCTGCGCCCTGGCCAACGCGGCGGACAGCAGCCGAACTGCCGACAAACGATCCGGGCCGTACGCGATGACCTTGGCCAGCATCGGGTCATAAAACGTCGACACCTCAACACCATCGACGATGCCACTGTCCAGCCGCAGCCCAAACCCCGACGGCACATCAAACGAAGCCGCCACCGAAGGCACCGCGAAGTGCAGCACAGTGCCGGACTGCGGACGGTAGTCAGCATCTTCGGCATACAACCGGACCTCAACAGCATGGCCACGCGGCACCGGCGGCGACGCGGGCAACGGGGTGCCCTCAGCAATGGCCAACTGCCATGCAACAAGATCCAGACCGAACACGCACTCGGTAACCGGATGCTCGACCTGAAGCCGAGTATTGACCTCCAGAAAATGAAAACTACCGTCCGCCGCGAGCATGAACTCAACCGTGCCGGCACCGACATAACCGATCGCGCGAGCGGCCGCGACAGCGGCATCACAGAGCAGTACACGCACGGCGGGAGTCACCGCAGGGCTCGGTGTTTCCTCCAGGATCTTCTGGTGACGCCGCTGGATCGAGCACTCCCGCTCCCCCAGCGCCCACACCGTCCCATGCCGGTCAGCGAGAATCTGCACCTCAACGTGCCGAGCCCGCTCCAGCAACGGCTCGCAGAACACGGTGCCATCACCAAACGCCGACTCAGCCTCCTGCCGCGCGAGCGACACAGCAGAGCCCAAGTCAGCAAGCGACCGCACCACCCGCATCCCCCGCCCCCCACCACCAGCGGATGCCTTGACCAGCAAGGGAAGATCAGCAGCGGTGACCGACGACGGATCGAGCTCGGGCAGCACCGGCACGCCAGCCGCCTGCATCCGTTTCTTGGCCGCGATCTTGGACCCCATCGCCTCGATCGCGTCCGGATCCGGCCCCACCCACGTCAAACCGGCATCGAGCACAGCCCGCGCGAACGCAGCGTTCTCAGACAGGAAGCCATAACCCGGATGCACAGCGTCAGCGCCGGCACGCAATGCGGCCGCGACAATAGCGTCGATCCGCAGGTACGTATCAGCCGGTGTACTACCAGGCAGACGGACGGCGGTGTCGGCCTCGGCCACGAACGGCATCGACGCGTCCGGATCGGCGAAGACCGCGACGGGCGAGATGCCCAGCGAACGGCAGGTGCGGAACACCCGACGGGCGATCTCGCCCCGGTTGGCCACCAGCAGTGTCCTGATCACGTGGCTCACATCCTGAAGACGCCGAAGCCATCGGCGCCGGTGACGGGTGCGGTGTGCACGACGGACAGGCAGATGCCCAGCACGGTTCGGGTGTCGCGAGGGTCGATCACGCCGTCGTCGTAGATCCGGCCGGACAGGTACATCGCGGCGGACTGCGACTCCACCTGTTCCTCGACGGTGGCCCGCATCTGCGCGTCGAACGCCTCGTCATAGTCCTGACCACGAGCGGCCGCGGCCTGTCTGGCCACAATGGACAGCACACCGGCCAGCTGCGCCGGCCCCATCACGGCGGACTTCGCGTTGGGCCAGCTGAACAGGAAGCGCGGATCGTAGGCCCGGCCGCACATGCCGTAGTTGCCGGCGCCGTAGGACGCGCCCATGACCACGGTCAGGTGCGGCACGGTGCTGTTGGACACCGCGTTGATCATCATCGCGCCATGCTTGATGATGCCGGCCCGCTCGTAGTCCTTGCCGACCATGTAGCCGGTGGTGTTCTGCAGGAACAGCAGCGGCAGGTGCCGCTGGTTGGCCAGCTGGATGAACTGCGCGGCCTTCTGTGCTTCCTCGCTGAACAGCACGCCGCGCTCGTTGGCCAGGATGCCGATCCGGTAGCCGTGGATCGCGGCCCAGCCGGTGACCAGGCTCGATCCGTAGCGTGGCTTGAACTCGTCGAACACCGAGCCGTCCACGATCCGCGCGATGACCTCGCGCGGGTCGAACGGCACCTTGAGGTCGGTGGGGACCAGGCCGAGCAGATCGTCCGGGTCGTGCCGTGGCTCGGCGAAACCCGGCGCGGGTGCTGGGCCTTCCTTGTGCCAGTTCAGGTTCGCCACGATCCGCCGGCCGATGCGCAGCGCGTCGAGCTCGTCCTCGGCCAGGTAGTCGGCCAGGCCCGAGACGTGCGCGTGCATGTCGGCGCCGCCGAGGGACTCGTCGTCGGAGTCCTCGCCGGTGGCCATCTTCACCAGCGGCGGCCCGGCCAGAAACACCTTGGCCCGGTCGCGCACCATCACCGTGTGGTCGGACATGCCGGGCAGGTACGCACCCCCGGCGGTCGAATTGCCGAACACCAGCGCGATGGTCGGCACCCGGCGGGCCGATGACCTGGTGAGATCGCGGAACATCCGGCCGCCGGGAATGAAGATCTCGCCCTGCGAGTTCAGGTCGGCGCCGCCGGACTCGACCAGCTGCACCAGCGGCAGCCGGTTCGCGGCAGCGATCTCGCTGGCCCGGAAGCTCTTGCGCAACGTCCACGGGTTGCTCGCGCCGCCACGCACGGTCGGGTCGCTGGCCACGACGAGGCACTCGACCCCCTCGATCACGCCCAGCCCGACGACGACACTCCCGCCGACCGGGAACTCGGTGCCCCACGCGGCCAGCGGCGACAGTTCGAGGAACGCGCTGTCCGGGTCGAGCAGCAGCTCGATCCGTTCCCTGGCCAGGAGTTTGCCGCGCTGGTGGTGCCGGTCGACGTACTTCTGCCCACCACCGGCCAGCGCCTTGGCGTGTTCGGCGGTCAGCTCGTCCAGCCGGGCCAGCATGGCGGCCCGGTTCTCCTGATAGGTCGACGTGGTCGGATCCAGCGTGCTGCGCAGTGTCATTGGCTCGCTCCGCTCGCAGGCCCAGCCGCTTTTTCGCGGTGTCTTCGTCCCTCCGCTCGCTGCGCTTCGCTCCGAAGGACGAAGACACCGCGGCGGCCGTGCCGGGTCATTCGGTGAACCCCCATCGCCGCGCCGCGAGATCGGCAAGTACCTCACTGGCGCCGCCGCCGATCCCCAGGATGCGGGCATCCCGATAGTGACGCTCCACTTCGGACTCCCGTAGATAGCCCATGCCGCCGTGCAGTTGCACAGCCTCGTTCACCACGAACGAGCACGCGTCCACGGCCGTGTTCTTCGCGACGCACACCTGCGCAACGACCTCATCGCCGGCCGCGATCCGTTCGGCGATCGACCGGGTGTACGTGCGGGCCAGCTCGATCCGGCTGGCCATCTCGACCAGCTTGTGCCGCACCACCTGCCGGGAGATCAGCGGACGGCCGAAGGTGGTCCGCTGCCGCACCCAGCTCAGCGTCAGGTCCAGGCAGCGCTGCGCGGTGGCGTAGGCCTGCACCGCCAACGAGATCCGCTCCGCCTGGAACTGCCGCATCAGCGCGGCGAACCCGCAGTTCTCCTCCCCCACCAGGTTCGCCACCGGCACCCGTGCGTCCACAAAGGATAGTTCAGCCGTGTCCGAGCAGTGCCAGCCCATCTTGGCCAGCTTGCGACTGCGGCTGAAGCCGGGCGTGTCGCGCTCGATCACCAGCAGGCTGATGCCGCCGTGACCGGGGCCGCCGGTGCGCACCACGGTGGTCACGAAGTCGGCCCGCCAGGCCGACGTGATGAACATCTTGGCGCCGTTGACGACGTAGTGGTCGCCGTCCCGAACCGCCGTGGTCCGGATCGACGCGACGTCCGAGCCGCCGTCCGGTTCGGTCACGCCGAGCGATCCGATCAGCTCGCCGGCCAGCGTCGGCCGGACGAACCGGTCGATCAGGTCCGGATTGCCGTCGTCCACGATGTGCGGCAGCGCGATGCCGTGCGTCATCAGGCCGGCGACCAGCCCGGACGAGCCGCCTGCCTGGATCAGTTCCTCGGTGGCGACCGCGGTGTCCAGGAGATCACCGCCGGACCCGCCGACCGACTCGGGAAACCCGATGCCGAGCAGACCGAAACCCGCCGCGGTCTTGTGCAGCTCGCGCGGCAGCTCGCCGGCGTCTTCCCAGTCGGCCAGGTTCGGCACGACCTCGCGCTCCACGAAGCGTCGTACGGCGGCGCGCAATTCCTGGCGTTCCGGCGTATCGAAGCTCACAGCAGCACCTCCGGCACGTCCACGATCCGCGAGCGGAGCCATTCACCCAGCGCCTTGGCCTGCGGATCGATCCGGGTGGACGCGGCGACACCCTGGCCGAGCAAGCCGTGCAGCACGAAGTTGACCGCGCGCAGGTTCGGCAGCGGATGCCGTTCGATGTCCAGTTCCTTGGCCTCGGGCAGCAGTGTGCGCAGCCGATCGACGGTCAGCTCGGTGGCCAGCCACCGATAGGCGTCGTCGGTGCGCGCCCAGACACCGAGGTTCGCGTCGCCACCCTTGTCGCCGGACCGCGCACCCAACACCGTGCCCAGCGGAACGCGCCGCGTAGGCCCGGACAATGGCTCCGGGGCAGCGAAGTTGGGCTGGTGCGTGACATCGCCCGACTGCGGCGGGATGGACACGCGCTCGCCGTTCGGCAGGACGGCCACATGCGGCACCTGCTCGACCGGCACGTACTCCGGGCGGTATACGCCGACCGGGGTGCCGTCGGCCGGTGGCGCGGTCAGCGTGAAGCCGGGGTAGGACGCCAGCGCGAGCTCGACGCATGTGCGGGAGAAACCCTTGGCGCGCTTGGCATCCGGCGTGCGGATGGTGGCGTGCAGGAGGGCGCTCGCGGTTTCCTCGGTGTCGGCGTCACTGTGGTCGGTGCGGGCGAGGGTCCACGTGATGCCCTCGGCGCCGATCTCGTTGGCCAGCTGCCGTCGGGCCAGCTCGGCCTTGGCCTCGATGTCCAGGCCGCACAACACGAACGTGGCGCTGTTGCGGAAGCCGGCCAGCGTGTTCAGGCACACCTTCAGGGTGTCCGGCGGCGATTCCCCGCGCACGCCGCTGATCCGCACCCGGTCGGCGCCATCGGGGGCCAGGCTGATCGTGTCGAAACGGCTGGTCACGTCCGGGCCGAGGTAGCGCGGGCCGGCGATCTCGTAGAGCAGTTGGGCGGTCACGGTTTCCACTGTCACCGCGCCGCCGGTGTCGGGATGCTTCGTGATCACGGTCGAGCCGTCCGCGTCGATCTCCGCGATCGGGAAGCCGATGTGGGTCGCGTCCGGCAGTTCGGTGAAGAAGGCGTAGTTGCCGCCGGTCGCCTGCGCACCGCACTCGATCACGTGGCCGGCCACGGTGGCGCCGGCCAGCCGGTCGTAGTCGTCACGGGCCCAGCCGTAATGCGCGGCGGCCGGCCCGACCACCAGGGACGCGTCGGTGACCCGACCGGTCACCACGACGTCCGCCCCCGCCCGGAGGCATTCCGCGATGCCCCAGGCGCCCAGGTAGGCGTTCGCGGTGAGCGCGCCGTCCAGGCCGAGTTCGGTGGCGCGCGGCAGCAGGTCGTCGCCATCGACGTGCGCAACCCGAACCGCGAGGCCTAGCCGGTCGGCCAACGCGGTGATCTCGGCGGCGAGACCGGCCGGGTTGAGCCCGCCGGCGTTGGTGACGATCCGCACACCCCGGTCCATGGCAAGGCCGAGGCACTCCTCGAGTTGGTGCAGGAAGGTGCGGGCGTAGCCGCCTGCCGGGTCCTTCATGCGCTGGCGGCCCAGGATCAGCATGGTCAGCTCGGCCAGGTAGTCGCCGGTCAGCACGTCGAGCGGGCCGCCGGTGAGCATTTCGCGCATCGCGGCGAAGCGGTCGCCGTAGAAGCCGGAACAGTTACCGATCCGGAACGTCATGCGAACTGCCCCGCCTTCCGACCCCGACCGGGCAGGCCGGCGAACGCCTGGGCGATCGGTACCCATTCCGTCGCGCGCTCGCCGGTCACGGTCAGATGCAGGTCGTCCGGGTGCCGGCGTTGCGTGACGAGCAAACAGAAGTCCAGCGCCGGCCCGGTGATCCGGTCGATCGCGTCCTCCGGACCCCACGTCCAGCGCGCGCCACCAGGCCCGGTCAGCTCGACCCGGAACGGTTCCGGCACCGGCCGGCCGTGCACGGCGAACGCGAAACCGACCGTGCGCACGCCGATGTGCGCCACGTGGCGCAGCCGATCCGTTGGCACGCGGGCGATCCCAAGTGTGTCGGCCGCGTCCTGGCCGTGCGCCCAGGTTTCCATCAGCCGGGCCGTGGCCATGGATGCGGCGCTCATCGGCGGCCCGAACCACGGCAGTTTCACGCCGTCCGGCACCGCCCGCACCGCATCGACCAACCGGGCCCGCCCCAGCCGCCAGCCACGCAGCAGGTCGGCGGCCGGCCGGGCCGCGCCCTCGGCAGCCGCCATGTCCACGGCACCCGTCGGGTCCGCCGCCGACAACCGAAGAACCTCGGCCGCGAACCCGTCGGCATCGGTGGCCGCCAGCAGGGCGACCTGGTCGGTCCACGCCAGGTGCGCCACCTGGTGCCCGATGGTCCAGCCGTCGGCCGGCGTCGGCGTGCGCCAGCCCGAATCGTCCAATGTGGACACCATGCTGTCGAGGTCGTCGCCCTCGGCGGCCAGGTCGGTGAGAAGTTCGGTGATCATCGCTCCTCCGCGCGCAGTGCCTGATCAACCAAGCCGGCCCACTGCCGGACGATCCCGGCTCGCCGCCTGCTGTCGTCGGTGAGCAGGTTCGCCAGCGCCAAGCCGCGAGCCAGATCGAGGGTCGCCTGGACGGTCTCGCGCACGCCTGGCCGGCTCTCGTCTGCGGCCAGCAGACCAACCGCGATCCGGTGACACTCCCGGCCGAGCCGGGCCTCCAGATCGACCACCATGTCCATAAGATCCGGATCGGTACGGGCCGCGACCCACAGTTCCAGCGCGGCCGTGAACAGCGGGCTGACGAAGAAGTCGACGATGAACTCGACCACGGCCGAGGTACGGTCGCCGGTCGCCGGCAGTTCGGCGGCCCGATCCACCATGGTCCGCACCCCCTGGGCGCCGACGTACTCCACGGCCGCCGCGACCAGTTCACCCCTGGTGCGGAAGTGGTGCAACTGGGCACCCCGCGACACCCCGGCCCGCTCGGCGACCAGCACTGTCGTCGTGCCGGTCCAGCCGCGCTCGACCAGGCATTCCACCGTGGCCGCCATCAGCTTGCGCCGGGTCTCCCGGCTGCGGTCGGCCTGGCGTTGCCGTGTCTGCACCACCACGGCACCGAGTCTGGCCGCCCACTAACAAACAGTCAAGACTGACTGTATCTTCTGGCGCGCTCCGCGCCGCGGGGTCCCGGCCGCTTTATCGCGCCGTCTTCGCCCCCTCCGCTGGGCTTCGCCGCCGCTCCGGGGGCGAAGACGGCGCGGCGGACCGTGCCGGAAGGCTCGCTTCGCTCGATCCAACGGTGGTTTGTTGCTTGGTTCCTTGCTGTTCAGGGCGTGGTGGCCGGTTTGGGGCCGGCCATCACCATTTCCTCGTCAGGCGCCGGGGCCTGTGTAGATCTGGGCGGACGGTGGCGCGCTGATCGTGGTCGGCTGGTTCCAGTTGGTGAAGTCGAGCTGTCCCGAGCCTTGCGACGCGGGCGGCACCAACCGCACCAGGTAGTGCGGGCTGGTCGTGGTGACGTCGGCCTTCGTGCCGTCGGACAGGGTGTAGAGCTGGACCGACGTGCCGTTCACCGTGTCGGGCTGGCCGGCCTTTGCGTTGGTGCCGACGAGTTGGTCTGCCATGCCGGAGATGAACGTGGTGTAGTCCAGCAGCGGCTTGACGCCGGACACCATGTTGCTGCCGGACATCATCTTCGACGTCGACGGTACCCACTTGTTCAGTAGCAGCTTGCCGGCGGCGCTGGTTGCGCTCATGCCGTTGGTCTTCATCAGGTCGGCGGTGAACTGTACGTAGTAGACGTTCTTCGCCGCGATGATCGGGATGTTGGTGCCGCTCTCCCCCAGCGTGCCCGACGCGCTGCCGTCCTTGTTGAGCTGCAAATCCATCGAGACCGTGCTGCCGCTGTCGGTCACCGTGCCCTTGACGTGCACGGCCGACGCGCTCTTGCTGGCGGACTTGACCTGGTCCATCACCACGGCCGGCGCCGGCAATGCCGCGGTTGTCGCGGGTGCGGGCGCGCCCGACGGCGAGCTGGAGCCGCACGCCGTGAGCGCGGCCAGGGTCGTGGTGCCGAGCGCGATGGCGAACGGCAACCAATGACGAGACATAACGACATTCCTCCGAAACGGGGCAGGGACCGCAGATCGCCCGTCTGTTGGGCGTTCGGGGGCAATCGTGCCGGACGCCCGAATCCGTCGTGTCACCGGATACCCCGAACGGGGTCGGGCATGAGTGCGACGATCACCTCACCAGCGACAAGGAGGCATCAGTGCGTGCGACCTATGGCGATTCGGGGCATCCGGTGATCCTGTTCGTCAACGACGAGTCGACGCCGGCGATGTGCGAACGGCTCGCCGCAGGCGCCCGGTTCGTCGTCCGCGATCCCGGCGGCGATCCGGTCGCTGTGATCGACGATCTCGCGCCGGCGCGCGTGCATCTCGTGGCGCGGGACGGCGAGGCCGCGCAGCGGGTGGTGGCGGCCCGGCCCGACCGGGTCGCGTCGCTGGTTATGCTCGGCGCCGGCCCCGCGCCTGACACAACTATGCCAACACTGGTGATCGACGACGATGACGTCGTCGTGCCGGCGATCCTGCGGCACACGTCCGGCGGCTGGCATTGGCAGGCGGACCGGCTGGCTGGGCCCGCGGTCGCGGCCGGCATGCCGACCGCGTGGTTCGAACAGCTCTACAGTGCCGCCCGCCGCGGTGAGGTGGACATGCCGTGGGACTGGAGCCATGCCAATTCAGTGCTCCAACAGTGGTCGGCGGGACGGCGCGGCAACGGACGGCGGGCGCTGGTCGTGGGGTGCGGGCTGGGCCGGGACGCCGAGCACGTCGCGAGCCTCGGCTTTGTCACGGACGCGTTCGACGTGTCCGAGACCGCCATCGCCACGGTGCGGGCCCGACGGCCGGACTCGCCGGTCCGGTACCGGACCGCAGATCTGTTCGATCTGCCGGCCGAGTGGCGGGGCGCGTTCGATCTCGTGGTGGAGATCTACACGGTGCAGGCGCTGCCGCGCGAGGTCCGGGCGCGGGCCGTCGCGAATGTGGCGAGCCTGGTCGGGCCGGGTGGGACACTCCTCGCCATTGCCGTAGTGGCCAATAAAAAGGACGATCCGCATGCCGGACCACCGTGGCCACTGGATCGCACCGAGATCGAGTCGTTCGCGACTCACGAATTGACACAAGTTCGAATCGATGCCATTCAGGACCCGGCCGATCCGGACACGCAACGCTGGATGGCCGAGTTCTGCCACGTCGGCGGGCCGTCAGCGCGTTAGGCCGATTCGGTGACCGCCCCGAAACTTTCACCCGTTCGCTCACTTCGCAGTTGCCAACCTTGACTTGATTTAACGACAACGCTGCCATCATTCGGTCGACACACTCCTCCGATACAGAAAGGCAGCCAATGGGCGCATGGGGCACTGGGCCGTTTGATAACGACGACGCGGCCGACTTCGCCACGTCGCTCGATCATCTTCGACCCGAGCGTCGGGTTGGAGCGATTCGAGACGCGCTGATCGAGGCGGCGGCCCAGACCGACTACCTGGACCGGGACGTGGGTGGCGCCGCTGTCGCGGCCGCCGCTCTGGTCGCCGCCCAGGATGACCAAGGGTTACCAATCGATTGCATTCACGGCCCCAAGCAGTCGATTCCCGAACTACCGGACGATCTCCGTCCGGCCGCCGTACTCGCGCTCCAGCGAGTATTGGGCGAATGCTCGGAACTCAACGAACTATGGATCGACTCTCCGGACGGAGAGGCATGGTTGCATATGGTGGCCCACCTCACCAGGGCGCTGAGCAACGCCCCGGCAGAGCAGGACTGCTGAACATGGCCCCGGACCACGGCTACATCAGGCTCAGTTGGTCCTGATCGACGGCAGCCGGCGCCCGCGTGCCGGCGGGCAGGCTGCCGGCTGGCCAGACCGCGTCGCCCGTCTCCTGGTTGCTTGACGCAGCAACGTCATCCTCTTTCGGCGCGAGACCGTGTCGCCGCAGCAGCGGACCAACTCGATCCGCCAGCAGCCTGCGATACCGCCGGTCGACGTAGCTGCCCCGGCCGTAGATCGCCCGGTACGTGTCGACCAACTCCGGATGTTCCCGCCGCAGCCACGCGGCGAACCACTCCTTCGCCCCGGTCCGCAGATGCAGCGGCAGCACCGTGACCCCGGTCGCGCCCGCGTCCGCGATCGCGGCGAACAGCCGATCCAGTTGCGCTACCGAATCGGTCAGTCGCGGCAACACGGGCGCCACGAACACCCCGCACGGCAGCCCGGCCTCCCGCACCCGGCGCACCAGTTCCAGCCGCGCCTGGGGGCTCGGCGTGCCCGGTTCCAGGGTGCGGTGAATGTCCCGGTCCAGCAGCGCGACGGACACGCCGACGCCCACCGACACGTCCTTGGCCACGTCGGCCAGCAACCCGATGTCCCGGGACAGCACCGTGCCCTTGGTCAGGATGGACAGCGGCGTGCCCGACCGGCCCAGCGCGCCCACGATGCCGGGCATCAGCCGATAGCGGCCCTCCGCCCGCTGGTAGGGGTCGGTGTTGGTGCCCATCGCCACGTGCTCGCGCTGCCAGGTCCTGGCGCGCAACTGGCCGGCCAGCACCTCGGCCGCGTTGACCTTCACGATGACCTGCGAGTCGAAGTCGTGGCCCGAGTCCAAATCGAGGTACGTGTGACTGTTGCGGGCATAGCAGTTATGGCTGACGACCCCGTTGGCGATGAAGTCGCCGGTGCCGGTGCTGATGTCGAACAGGGGCAGCACGTCGCCGGTCGGCTCGATGGACACCACGTCCAGCGCGGCACCGGACTTGATGGCCAGCCCGTCGATGGCGCGTTTAGTGGTGTCGGCCGGATCGACGGTGTGGAAGAACCGGAGGTGTTCGGCCAGGCCGCCGTTGAGCCGGACCACGTGCGGGCCGAGTTCGCGGCCGGGGTGTTCCACCGTGTAGCCGAAGTGGAACCGCTTGAGCGCCAACAGGACGGCGTGCACGATCTCCGGATCCGAGTTGCGGATGCGCAGCACCCGGTTGGCGTGGCCGCCCCGCACGTCGAACACGCCGGCCAGGAAACCCTTGTGCCACTGGTCGGTCGGGCACTGCGGCCAGTGCACCAGCTCGGCGGTCGGCTCGGTGTCGGCCGTGTCGATGCCGAAGCCGGTCAGGTAAAGCCGGGCGCGCTGGAGCACATCGGCATCCGCGTCGGCGAGGCGGAAGCGGGCCACACGGTCGCGGTAGGCGGCGCCTGCGCCGCCGCGTAACAGCCCGCACAGGTAGCCGCGCCGGTAGTCGACCTCGTCGGTCGGTGGTGTGGCGAATCGGCCGGTGCCCATGAGCTTGTTGCCGGTGGTCAGGTGCGGCCGGCGGGCGTGGCCGGTGGTGTGCCCGGTGACGTGCTTCCAGCCGCGCTCGGACAGGAACCGGTGGTCGGCGCTGGCGACCAGTTCGGTCCCGTCGGCCAGGGCGATCCGGTAGGCCGGTTTCTCGGTGGACCAGTGCGCCAGCACCTCGGTCGGCGTGTAGCGGCGGTAGCGGCCCTGCCGGACGGTGCCGTAGACCCGGTCCCCAACGGCCAGCTCGGCGATCGGCTTGGTCCGGCCACTGGCCAGCAGGATCGGCGTGGCGCCGTGCAGGCAGTACGTGCAGCCGTGCGAGCAGCCCCGGTACGGGTTCACCGTCCAGTCGAACGGCATGGACGATCCGCTGGGCACCCGGTTGAGCACCGAGCGCGCGCGGACCTCGTGGAAGACCAGGCCGTTGAACTCCGGTGTACGCACCGTTCGCACGAGTTCGCCGATCCCGGGTAGCGCGGCCTGCGTCTGGTTGTCGACTCGCTGTCCGTCCCATCTCACCTATCGATTCGAACACATGTTCGAACAGGCGTCAATCGGATTCGCTCGTCGCATACCATCCGGATCGTGCCCGAACCCGTGATCCGTCCATACCGGCCGGCAGACCACGACGGGGTCTACAACGTGTGCCTAGTCGAGCGCGGCGACGAACTGGGTGACCGCGTCCGCGGGTACCCGATGTGCGAGCCGACCGCCGGGCGCCAGTGCCGCGATCCGGTACAGCGGGCGCTCCGCCGCGCCCGCGCCACGGGCCTCCGCGCGCAACTGGGCCACCAGGAGTTCCGCGTAGACCAGGCCACGCGGTTCTGCACCGCCGGCCAGCGCGTCCGCGAGGCGGCGCAGCGCGATGATGTCGAGTTCCCGCCCGCCGAGCCCGGTGTAGGTGGCCACGGCGATGTTGATGGTCTTGCCCTTCGGCGGTCCGGCCACCAGCACACCGACCGCCCGTGTGCCGCGCACCTCGGTGATCAGCAGCTCGATGCGGGTCACGTGCCGCACGTCGACCGACCGGGTGCCGAAGGCCCGCACGGACACCACGGCGCCGGTCAGCCAGCAGCGCCGCCGCGCCTCACCCAGCGCCAACACCAGCAGGGGCACCGCGATCACGGCCGCCGTCACCAGGCCGGCCAGCACCCCGGCGAACAGGCCGACGACCCCGCCCAGTGCGGCGCCGATCACCACGGCGGTCGCGGACACCACCGCCGCGCGGCGCACCAGCACCGCGCGGGGCAGCAGGTCCAACGAGATCGGCTGGGTCGGCGGCTCGATCACGAACCGACCTCGCTCACGCTCAGCCGCCACAGTTCCCCAGTTGTCCACAGGGCGGTCCGCGAACCGCACAGACACCCCGAAAAACGACTAGACTTGATCTCGGGGGGCGCCCCGAAGGAAGGGCTCGTCTGGCGAGCGACCAGGGCTCCTGTGCTGAATGGTGACTCCGCAAACTCGGTCACGGCTCGGCCAGTGCTGTGCGTACCGCGTCGACCAGGTCGGCCAGTGGGGCCGTTGTCTGGTCGCCGGTGGCCATGTTCTTGAGCTGCACCACACCTTCGGCCAGATCCCGCTCACCGAGCACCAGCGTGCACCGGGCACCCGACCGGTCGGCGGCCTTCATCTCGCCCTTCAGGCCACGGTCGCCGTAAGCCAGATCCACCCGTATGCCGGCCGCGCGCAGCGCCCCTGCCGCGACCACGAGCCGGTCCTTGGCCGTGTCGCCCAGCGGCACGCAGAACACGTCACACGAACTCGACTTGCCGATCGAGACACCCTCGGCCCGCAACGCCAACAGGATCCGGTCCACGCCGAGGCCGAACCCGATGGCGGGCAACGGCTGGCCACCCAGTTCGGCCATCAGCCCGTCGTACGCCCCGCCGCCGCCGATGCCGGACTGCGCGCCGAGGCCGTCGTGCACGAACTCGAACGTGGTGCGGGTGTAGTAGTCCAGCCCGCGCACCATCCGGTTGTTCTCGGTGAACTTCACGCCCAGATCGGTGGTGTAACCCTTGACCCGCTCGTAGTGCTCGCGGCACGCGTCGCACAGGTGGTCCACCATCAGCGGCGCCTCGGCGAGCAGCTCGCGCACCTCGGGCCGCTTGTCGTCCAGTACCCGCAACGGGTTCAGCTCGGCCCGCTGCCGGGTCTCGTCGTCCAGCGGCAGCGCGCGCAGGAACTCCTGCAG
>WNGR01003350.1_pt1 | contig 22473 bp, 15 predicted proteins | sample 5407581 | NCBI WGS metagenome assembly WNGR01 (sample SAMN13153383, study PRJNA577476) | soil metagenome | isolation source: 80 cm soil or saprolite under Garry oak tree replicate 2 | place: USA:California | collected 2016-06-15
CGTCCAAAACCCTTCCCCTGGCTCAATCAACCCCGCGAGCAATTTCAGGAAATCCCTCATCGCAATCGTTATTGGAAAAATAACCCCAGGAAATCCGGTGCCTAAACTAAGTGCCATTCGGGTCAGTTCTTGATAATGATCACCCGTTGCCAGCGGTCCTTTGAAAGGGGTTTGCTTTTTTGAGGTACCGCGGGTGACGGAGAGTTGCCGTTCCTGAGCGATCATTGGTTGCGATTTCCTGCCTGTCGCGACGCCGCGGCAGACTCTTTCTTTGGCATTCTTGGCGCTTGCGTAAACCGGCGAAGCCCAAAAGTGCCGCGAATTGTTCGCTCGCCCTCCATGCGCTTTGATTCCTGTTTGCGTTCGCGCGTGCGCCCCACCGCAAGGGCATCCGCTCGCGCAACGAGGCGATCCTCACCCCTTCGGAGTCAACGACCGCTGCGGCCCTCTTTCGTTTCCTTCCACCCTCTCGACGCTCCGCAGGGCTACGGAGGAAGGGTCGTTTCCTTCTGTAATTCTGAGGCCCCGCCGTCCGAGCTAATCCAAAGTCCATCCGTGGCATCCGTGTTATCCGTGGTCATTCCGCGCCCTCCGGCTGTGGAATCAAGGCAAGGCCCCGGATGAATGCAGAACGCAGAATGCAGAAGTTCGGGGCGCGGTCAGAACATAGGCCCCCGACTTCGGACTCAAGGCCAAGCCCATCCCTCTGAATCCGGTTCATCCTGTCAAGTTTGCGCCCAGTTTCGGAATCAACGCAAAGCTCCCTATTAGCGTCTAATTAGCGGTTAAAAGTTTGCCCCCTGTTATGGAATCACGGCTTCAGCCCCATTTGTTTCCTTCTGTTAATCTGAGTCCGCGGTTTTCCGGGCTTCCCTATTTTCGAGGAATCTGCCACCCTTCCGGCAAAAATATCTGTCTATGCCGATTTACGAATTCGCCTGCCCGAAATGCCGCGTGATTTTCAATTTCCTGTCAAAACGATCGCACCCCGGCCGCCTGCCGACCTGCCCCAAATGTGGGAACAAGCAGATGGTCAAACAGGTGAGCAACTTCGCGACTCCGCGTCGTTCGCCCGAACCCGCGGCCGCGGCCGAAGGCGGTGCCGAAGGCGATGGCGGAGGTGAAGGGATGCCCAATATGGACGATCCACGCGTCGCGCGGGCCATGAGCGAACTGGAACGGGACATGGATCACCTCGACGAGAACAATCCCAAGCACATGGCCCATCTGATGCGCAAGATGAAGGACATGCTGCCCGCAGGCGCGATGCCAAAGGAAATGGACATCGCCATCAAACGCCTCGAAGCCGGCGAAGACCCGGAGAAAATCGAGGCCGACATGGGCGACGTGCTCGGCGATTTGATGGGGGGCGAAGAAGGCGGCGGCGCCCGGGCTAGCGGCTATGCCCACGACAGCGGCCTTTACGACTATTGACTTGTAAGAGCGTGTTTTAAAATTGTCGGCCGACGCCGCGTGAGGGCACGCGGCCTACAGGAAATGGCCAAAATCTTGAAGCCCTGTAGGCCCGGTCCCCTGACCGGGCGATTGTTAAAACACGCTCTAAAGGAGAGAGGAGCAGCCAATACTGCGCCGAATCCTATTGCAACATCTGTCCCCGCTGGAGCTGCATCACGGCTTTAACCGTCAGCTCCATCAGCAAAAACGGTCTGGCGATGATGTCCGTCTCCGCGCCGGTCATCAAGCTGATGTGGTTGTCCAGTTCGTTTAACGTCGTGATCAAAAGGACCGGCGTGCTCGCATGGTTCGTGAGCGTGCGCATGCGGGTGTACAGCTCGATCCCATTAAGACCCGCCAGATCCAGGGCGATCACCACGAGATCGTAGCGAGTCTCCCCCAGCACCCGCAGGACGTCATTCGGGTTATCGAGGGTGGTGATGGGAAGCTCGGCCTTCGCCAGCGCCAACTCAACGGTCTGCGCCGACACCGGGTCGGTATCCACCACCAAAATGGCGGGCGACGGCGGCGCCGCGGCGGCCGGCTGGGTCGCCTGGTCCAGGAGCACGGCCAGGAAATTCACGGAATTGGCCACCGTGCGAAGGGTTGAAGGGTTGATGTATTTGGCCTTGTGCTGAAGCTCCTTGAGAAAGGCTTCGAACGTGCTGGCGAAGTGCGCGATCGCCACGCAACCCGCAATCGCGGCGTTGGCAGTGATCGAATGGACTTTGTGGAACAGCTCGTTGAGTTGCGTCAATTGTTCAGAGGAACCATCATCCGTCACGAACGCCGTCGCCAAAGCGGTGATCGCCTGCATCGCCGTCGCGCTGTGGTTGATGAAGAGCTGCAGGACTTGGGCTTTGAACTCCGTGTCCGGCTGGGTTTGGCTCCCCGCCTTAGGGTACTCATCGGCCACGGCTGCCGCAGCCACGGCGGCCTCAACTATTGGCTGGACACTCCGGGCGCCTGCCAGCGGATCGATCGGCGGCACTGGCGAAACGGAAGGATGATACGCGACCGGCGCCGCCGGAGGTCGCGTCCCTAGCGGCGCGACGGGCGGCACAAACGCGGAGGCTGGCGCGGACTGGCCGACGCGACCGCGAGTCGTGCCTTTTTGAAGCGCGCGGTTGACTACCTCGGCGAGTTGATTGGGCGTCGTGCTCGCCTTCATCAGGCATTGGTCGGCGCCGGCGTTCCAGGCCCGTTCCACGAGGTTGGTCATGTACGAATTGGAGAAAACCACCACCGGCACAAGCTTCAGATCGGGATGGCCGCGGATGAATTTAAGCACCTCGATCCCGTCGAGCTTGGGCATTAGAAGGTCGAGCAGCACGATGTCCGGCTTGACACTCGACACCATTTTAATGCCCTCCAGGCCATCCTCGGCCCACTCCACCTGGAAGCCATCCTGGGTAAATTTTTTCTGGTAGGCACTGGCGACGACCTTATCGTCCTCAACGATGAGAATTTTTTTCACGATCGGAGCGAGTCTATCCGGAGATTTTGCATTTGCTGAATTAGCGGAATGGCCTCTACATCAATGCCTTATGCGCTCGCGAAGCCGCGTTCCATGAGAGCTTACGAAGCGAAACAGAGCGATAGCGTGTGCGGTCGCCCGAGCCGCGCTTTCGGCGCCCTGCCTCAATTCCTGCGGTGTACGCATATTCGCCCCTCCGCAACAGCGATAAGCTTGCCAAATTTGGTCGCACCGGGACTGCCAGCCCCCTTAGGCGCCGGAATCGCCAGCAACCATTCGTTGCGCCCTCTGCGCGAAAGGGTTAGAACCCCGGCATGGGATTGACAATCCACTGCGAATTGCCGGCCCAGCGCCGACTTTCCACCATCCGTTAGGCGTTTGTCATGACGCCCTGGCGGGCCGAGCCGACCGTCGAAGTTCGGCCTTCCGAACCCCACACGCCCAAACTCAAGGCCGGCTATTTCCTGCTCGAAGGACTGAACGCCTTCGCCACGGCCTACTATTTCAACTACTTGTTTTTCTATCTGCGCGACCACTTTGGCTTCGGCAATCGTGGCAACCTGCTCGCCTCCGCCCTCCACGGACTGATTTACGTTTGCGCGGCCTGGTTCGGCGGCCAATTTGCCCAGCGGCGCGGCTACTTCACGGCGCTCCGTTTGGGCTTCGGCGGCATGGCCGTCGCGCTGGCCCTCGGCAGCTTCGTCTCGGCCGCCATCGGGCAACTGCTCGTGCTGGCGGGGTGGACGCTGGCGATGTGTTTCACCTGGCCAACGCTGGAGGCGTTGATCAGCGAAAACGAAACCGACAGCGCCTTGTCGCGCGTGGTGGGCATCTACAACGTCGTTTGGGCCGGCTCCTCCGCGGTCGCCAACTGGCTGGCCCGTCAATCCAAGCAGATGCCGGCGCCACGCCGACAATTGGCCTCGCCCCCGCCCCACCACCCGGAAGAGGCGGCGTTCCATCAGCCGGTCCGCCCGGAAGCATTTCTCAAGCTGGCCTGGTTGGCGAATCCGTTCGCCTACGTCGCCATTTACACCGTCCTGGCGGCAATTCCGTCGCTGGCGCGGCGGCTGGAACTTTCGACCGCCGAGTCCGGGTTTTTTTGTTCCCTCTGGTTTTTCGTCCGGCTCGGGGCGTTTGTCTTTCTTTGGCGCTGGAGCGGCTGGCACTACCGGTTCCGGTGGCTGCTCGCGGCCTTCGTTGCGCTCATCCTGAGTTTTGCCACCCTGCTGCTCGCCGGCCAATTCTGGCTCTTGCTGCTGGCGCAGGTCGGGTTCGGGGCGGCGGTGGGCTTGATCTATTACTCGTCGCTTTTCTATTCGATGGATGCGGGCCAAACCAAGGGCGAACACGGCGGTTTCCACGAGGCGGCCATTGGCGCGGGCATCTTCGCCGGACCGGCTTTCGGCGCGGCGGCGCTTCAATTCTTCCCGCGGCACCCGCACAGCGGCGCCTGGGCCGTGAGCGCGCTGTTGCTGGCCGGCCTCGCGGGCATGATCTGGCTCCGGTTGAAGAAATAACCGCCGGCCAGCAATCGATGACGGTTGGCGCGCTGCCCGCCGCGCGCGCAGACCCAACCATAAGGCCGATCGCCGGAAAACTTGATAACCAAACAAGTTCGCCGCATCCTCAGCGCCGCCAATAACAGTCGTTTTATGTCATCACTCGCCGGAAAATTTGGGATCGTCTTCGGGGTCGCCAACAAACGCTCCAGCGCCTGGGCCATCGCGCAGGCCTGGCACAAGGCGGGCGCGAAACTCGCCTTCACCTACCAGGGCGAGCGGCTCAAGGAAAACGTCGAGGAACTCGCCGGCACTTTTGGAGCCGACACCCTGATCCTGCCCTGCGATGTCACCCGCGACGACGAAATCACCCGCGTCTTCGCCCAAGTGGGACCGAAGTTCGGCAAGCTGCACCTGCTCCTGCACTCCGTGGCCTTCGCGCCCAAGGAGGCCCTCGAAGCCGATTTCGTGAACACCAGCCGCGAGGCCTTCCGCATCGCGCACGACGTCAGCGCCTACTCGCTCGTCGCGCTCGCGCGCGGCGCCGCTCCGCTCATGACCGAAGGCGCCAGCATCGTGGCGATGAGCTATTACGGATCCGAGAAGGTCTCGAAGCCAGCACCCGCTACCTCGCCTACGACCTCGGCCCAAAAAAAATCCGCGTCAACTGCATCAGCGCTGGTCCGGTCAACACCTTGGCCGCGCGGGGCATCTCCGGCTTCACCGAAATGCTCAAGCATTACGAAGCGCATGCGCCGCTCAAACGCAACGTCCTCCCCGACGAACTTGGGGCCGTCGGCGCGTTCCTCGCGAGCGACGGCGCGGCGGCCATTACCGGTCAGGTGATCTACGTGGACTGCGGCTACCAAATCATGGGGATGTGACTGGATGATCGCGTTTTTTCGCCAATTGTTTCCTTTCGTCCGGCCTTATCGCGGCCGGCTGCTGCTCGGCACGCTGTGCGGCGTGTTTTACGCTCTGTCCAATGCGGCCCTCATGGTCGCGATCAAACTGGTGTGCGAGATCGTGTTTCCGCCGACCGGCTCGGCGCCGGCGGCCGAATTTTTGAGCAGGGCGCCGCGGTTCGTGCAGGAACACCTGCCCCAATGGCTGTCGCAACTCCAAATGGGCGGCTCCAAAACCGGCGTGGTGCTGGCGATTTTCACGATCCCGCTGGTCATGGGGCTGCGCTGCCTGTTCGCCTACCTGAACAACTATCTGATGAACTGGGTGGCCATGCGCAGCATCGCCGACCTGCAGATTAAACTCTTCGGTCATCTGCAAGACCTCTCGCTCAGCTTTTTTCACACGGCCCGCACGGGCGAGCTGATGTCCCGCTTGAACAACGACTGCGCCGCCCTGCACAACGTCATCGCCAGTTCCTTCGCGTCGATGATCAAGGATCCCATCACCGTGATCTCGCTGGTGTGCGTGCTCCTGGCGCAGCAACCGCGGCTGACCTTGATCTCCCTGGTGGTCTTCCCGCTCTGCGTCGTGCCGATTGTCATCTATGGCCGCAAGGCCCGTAAATCGGTCCAGGCCGCCCAAGCCCACGCCGCGGAATTGGCCCACCTGATGCAGGAATCCTTCTCGGCCAACCGCATTATCAAGGCCTACAACCTCGAAGCGACCGTCCTCGGCAAATTCCGCGAAACATCCAAAAAATGCGTCGGCCAAATGATGCGGATCGTTCGCGCCCAGGACCTGCCCAGCCAGTTGATTGAGTTCTTCGCTTCGGTCGGCATCGCGCTGGTTTTCCTCTATGTGGCGTTCGTGACGCGGTCCCAAATGAGCGATTTCGTGCAATTCATCGGCAGCATTTTCCTGATGTACCAACCGATCAAGGCGATCAGCCGCCTGCACAATCAGCTCGAACAAGGAAGGGCCGCCAGCCGGCAAATTTTTTCCCTGCTCGCCAGCCGCCCCACCGTGGTCGAGCCGGCCCAACCAGCGCCGCTTCGCGCGGCCGGCGCGGACATTCATTTCGACCACGTCGATTTTGATTACGGAGAAAAGCCCGTGCTCCGCGACATTCACCTCACGGCGAATGCCGGTCAACTGGTGGCGCTGGTTGGTAGCAGCGGCTCGGGCAAGACCACCATCACCAATCTCCTGCTCCGTTTTTACGATCCCCAAAAGGGCAGCGTGCGCATCGGCGACACCGATATCCGCACGGTCAGCTTGCGCGACCTGCGCAACCAGATCGCCGTGGTGACCCAGGAGACCGTGCTATTCAATGATACCATCTACCAAAACATCGGACTGGGCAGCGCCGGGTCTTCCAATGGCGAAATCGAAACCGCGGCCAGACATGCCCACGCCCATGGATTCATTATGGAAAAGGAACGCGGATACGCGACGGTCGTCGGCGAACGCGGCGTGCAACTTTCCGGCGGCCAGCGCCAGCGCCTCGCCATCGCCCGGGCGATCCTGCGGAACGCGCCCATCCTGATTCTCGACGAAGCCACGAGCGCGCTGGACACCGAATCCGAGCGGGCCGTTCAGGAGGCGCTGGAGGAACTGATGCGGGGGCGCACCACGATTTGCATCGCGCACCGGCTTTCCACGATCCAAAAAGCCGACTTGATCGTGGTGCTGGACCAGGGGCGCATCGTGGAGAGCGGCAAACACGCCGAATTGATGGCGCGCGGCGGCCTGTACCGCAAACTCCACGAACTCCAGTTTCAAACCTGAACCGGGAGGAAGGTCTCTGCGCGGACCCGGCCGGGGCGGGCGATCCTGCTTTTTGAACACCTGGACGAGTAGTTTTCATTAACACCCTGCTTTAGCTGGGTGCAAGCAAGGCCGTTGAATCTCAACCGTTTTAACGGTTTTGGACGATGGAAACCGCAGAAGCGGTTCAAGACATCGGGCCGCCCGATTACACCCCGCTAAAGCAGGGTGTTAATGAAATCTGCGTAAGCACGTGGTTTGGGTCGCCAGCACACCTATCGAAAAAGTGGGCTGCGCCCCCTCTGGCTTCCTTCACTCGCCGCTGCCCAACTTCTCATAATAGCGGCGGACGAGGTCGGAGAACTTGGCGGGCACGGGATCACGGTCGATGGGCACCAGGGCCTCGCTGGATTCGCGGCGCGCCAGTTCTTCGTTGATCCGGCTGCGCACTTCCACGAGGCGGTCGGCAATCTGGGTCTGGACGACCGCCCAATCCGGCTTTCGACCGCTCTTCTTGAATTCGACGCGCATTTCGCGCGCGTGGTCCCGGGCGGTGGCGACTTCGTTGCGCAGGTCCGGCAGATCAAGAATCTCCTCGACGTTTCGCAACCGATCGGACCACTCGACAAATGACTCGCCGGTGATGGGCCGGTGGGGGCCGCCGTTGCCGCCTTGCTGGCCCGGCTGGTTGAGAAGGTTTCGCGCTTGCCGTCCCCCCGCGCCAGGCTGATTGCCCGCCTGCCCCGGCTGATTCTGCTGGTTCGGCGCTGCCTGCTGCCGGGTAGAAGCTTGCTGAGGCGGGTTGGCGGCGGGTTGACCTTTTCCTTGGCCTTGACCCTGGCCTTGCGCGTTCTGAGCGGCCTGCTGGCCCTGTCCCTGGCCTTGGCCCTTGCCTTGCCCTTGTTGGGGCGTAGAAGCTGGGTCCTTGCCTGCGGGATTGCCCTGCGCCTGTCCATTCTGCGCCTGAGCGCCTTTCTCCGGGGAATTCGCCGCCTGCCCTTGCTGGTCCCCCGATTGGTCCTGCGGGCTCTTCTGCGCCGCGCTTTGCTGCCCTTTTTCGCCGCTGGCTTGGCCGCTCGGGTCGTTCTGCTTGCCGCCGGCTTGCCCGTTTGGATTTTGCGCGGAATTATTGTTCGGTTTGTCGCCGGGCGTGGCGCCCTGTGGGTTCTGCGGTTGACCGTTGCCCGGCTGATTCGGTTGCGGTTGACCGGCCTTTGACGCCGCCGGATTCCCATTCTGGTCTGAATTCGGGCTTTGGCCCGACGCTTGCGCCAGCTTCGGGTCGGCCTGCGCGATTTCGTTCTCGAGCTGCCGCGTCAAATCGTCCAGTTCGCGCCGGGCCAGACGCAGTGCCTCGGTGTCATTGCCCAGCACACTTTCCGCGGCGCGTTCCACGCCTTCTTTGACCTCATTGATTTCCTGACGCGCTTTCTGCTCAAACGGCGCCGCCTCGCTGACAAAATTGCGCTTCACCAGTTCCTCGGAGGTTTTCAACGAGTTCTCGGCGGTTCCCTGGCTGCTCTTGCGCAGCGTGTCGTAAAGTTGTTTGGACAACAATGGCTCGGCGGTTTCGGATTGCTCGGAGACGTTGCGGACGTGGTCCAGGAGGTTGGTCAAGCCGCTGGCTTGCTGCTGGAACTGATCGGCGAGTTGCTTGGTTTCCCCGGAATCGGTCAGCGTCTTGTGCTTGGTCTCGGCCAACGAATCCAGTTGTTTGGCGAGCTCTTCCTCCTTGCGCGCAAGCTCGCGCGCGTCCGCCCGCATCTGGCGCATCTCCTCGGTGAACTGGCTGGCGCCCTTCTGCCGCAGCTCGTCGCGGAGCTGCTGCAGGTCGCGCTGGGCGCGGGTGCCTTCGCTGAGGGCCTGCGAAACCGCCTCCTGGTCCAACGCTTCGGCGGCGCGCTGGACTTCGGACCGGGTTTTGTCGAGTTGCTGGCGGGCCTCCGCCATCGAGGACTGGTTCTGGGCCTGCTCCATTTTCTGCTTCAACTCGTCCACGTCGGCGAGCATCTCCTGCTCTTCTTCGCGCAGCCGTTTGAGCCGCCGGCGGATTTCCTCGCGTTCCTGGTCCGTCTTAGCTTCCTGCAAGGCGTTTTGCAGTCCCTTGATCTTTTCGTTGAGGTCTTGCTGGCGCTGGGCGAGTTCCTTCAAGCGGTTCAGGATCTGGAGTTGTTCCCGCTGTTCCTCGCTCTGTTGCGGGGTAGCCTGGGACTGTGTCTCGTAGCGGTCCTCGGCGTGCTTCAAGTCGAGTTGCTCAAGCTGTTGCTGGTTGGGTTGGCCGCCGCCGCCGCCGTTCTTGCCGCGGCTTTCCGACACCATGAATTCGTGGGCGACCAGTTTCATCAGCGCCTGGTAAGCCGATTCCTCAGCGCTCAGCGCCTTGGGGAGCGGCGCGGGCGAATCGGCGGCCTCGATCAGATGATCCACCGCCTTTTTCATCTCATCCTCGACGTTTGCGACCAGCGCCTGGGTCCGCGAATCACTCGCTCGCTCCTTTAACTGTTCGGCTTTTTCCAGCGCCTGCTCCTGGGATTTCTCCACCACCGTGGCGTCTTGCTTGTATTGAGCGGTGGCTTCCTTGCCGGACTGCTGCCGCTCCAATTTCCACGTCGCGTTGATGATCTGTTTCTGCAATTCGGCGAGCTTGGTGGACTCATTTTCCTTCCCCTGGCCCCCGGCGCTCTCCTGCGGCGCGCCTTCCCGGAAGATTTCCTCGAACGGCCGGACTTCGGCGAAAAACCGGTCGCTCGCCGTCCGCCGACCTTTGCCGTCCGGCCCGATATCATCGGCCCAGACAAAATAGGAAATCAATTGGTCGGGCTGGGCGGCGATCTCCTCCAGCGAGAGGAGATAGGTCAACTGGCGCTTCTCGTTGGCGGGGGCGTTCGTGCCGAGGACAATTGTTTTCGGTTCCCCGCCGGCGACCGTATAGGTCAGGCCATAATCGCGCAGCCCGTAATCGTCCCACGCTTGGGCCTGAAAGGAGATTTCTTCCAGCGGGGAAACTCGCTGGTCGCCGCGCGGCGAAGCGATCTTGAGTTCCGGCGGCCGGTTCTTCAAGGCCTCGATGATGAACTGCGCGGGCACCTTGTTGGTGCGGCCCTCGGCATCGACGAGCTGCAGCTCGTAAGTCTGGCTGGCGGCGATCGTGAAGGGATTGAGCGCCGCGATCGGTTTGTTGGTGTCGGTGGCCAGTGGGACGACCGATTTGTCCCGGGCGATCAATTTGGCGGAGGCGACCGGCTTGTTGAGGAAAAACGACACATCCAACTGCGAACCTTCAACCGCCGTGACGCGGCGCGTATCCTTGATCTCCTTCTCCGTCAAGCCCGTGTAATCAGGATAAGTGATCCTGGCATCGGCGCGCTCCAGCCGCGGATGCTCGAACACGCGGACCTTGAAATCGCGCGTCTGCCGCCCGGCATATTCGATGTGATAAAGCAGATCGGCGTTGACCTCGGTAATGGCCCCGCCGAAGACCGGGTCGGCCAGATTCTTGACGAGCGGAATGCGGCGGTTTTTGTCCGGCGTCTCGACCGTCACCAGCGTCGCGTCCGCGGGCAAAGGTCCCTTGAACCGGGCGAAGACAACCAAGCCGCTGCCTTTTTCGATGCTGGTGTCGCCGGGAGTGATCTGCACGCTGCGATCCGACGCAAAAGTGAGGCGGCCCAGAACTCCGGGCGCATGACGCAGGTGGAGCAGGACCAAGCCCAGCGCGGCGAGCGCGGCGAGCTGGGCCAATTGCATCCCCACCAGGCGGCTCCCGGAAACCGTCTCGATCCATTTCCGCTTTTTTGCCTCGGCGAGGGCGTCCTGGATGACACGTTCCTGGAGATAATGGAGCCGGCCGGTTTTCGCATCCGGATGCTGTTCGACGGCGGTCAAGAGCAACGCGTGGAGGTCCGGATGGTGTTGTTCGATCTGCCGGGCGATTTGGCGGTAATCCGGTTCCCATTGGCTTACCCGCCACAAGGTCCTGATGGCGGCGATCCCGGCCGCGACCCCCAGCGCCGGCAGCACGAGCGCGGCGCCCCATCCCGCGAACCGTTCGAGCAGGATAAAGCCCAGCCCCACCAGGGCCGACGCCAGCCAGCAATAGGCCAGCCCGCGCCGCCGCCTCAGCTTGCGCGAGCGCCGCGCCACCGGTTCGAGTTGGAGTTTGAGTAAAGGCTCGATCATGCAAAACCCCGAGAGCGACCTGCTTCTTCCTACACCACCCGCCTGGAAAAGCAACCCTGATGGCACCAGCAACCAAAGTCAGGGTGTGATTGGAAGTGGGTGCGAAGCTGCCGGCTAAAGCCAGCGTTCCATTGCGGCCGGAACGCTGGCTTTAGCCGGCAGCCTCGGTCTGCGCACTCACATTTAATCACACGCCCAAAGTCACCAGAGATAACGTCCGCAACACGCGGGGAATTCAATCAAGTTTGTGCTCCGACTTTCTCCAAATCACCGCGATCGCCGTCCGCCCGCGCACCGGCTCGGCGAGTCGCCCACCCCGCCAGCCAGGACTCCACCAGCAACATCCCCAGCGCGGACACCAGCAGCCAACGCCAGAGCTTTTGTCTGCGCTCCAGTTCCTCGGCCTGCAAACGCTGCCGTCGGGCTTCCTCCCGCTTGGCGGTCTGGATCAATTCCTGTTTCAAGGGGACGCGCAGGCGTTGCAGTTCCTCGATCGGCATCGGCGCCGTCCGGCTTTCTTCGGCGGCGAGGTTGACGGCGAAACGAAATGGCGGTTGCGCGGAGGTGACGGTGTAAATCCCAACCTGGTCGGTTTGCGAAAACCTCTTTTCGCCCGCGGGCAACTCCACTTGAGCGCCATCCGGTTTGCGGATCGTCCTAGGCCGCTCCCCGGTGGCCATCGCCCAATCCTCCATCATCACCGCCTCGCCTACGACGAACTGCGACGCCGGGACGCTGATCCGGCCGCTCTGTTCCAAGATCGAGAAGAGCAACGGCACGAACTTCGAGGAGAGCGCCAGTTGGCTGTCCGCCGGATGCCAGCCGGAAGTGAGCACGAAGAGATTGCCTTTGCCGACGGGGACCTGGACGAAGGCCGGGTCGCCGTTATCGAAACGCGCGACCACGCGCGCGCCCGGAATCTGATCGGTCTCCAGGCGGCGGTGCTTCCAGAAATGGATTTTGGTGAAGTCGCTGAAGCGCGCCTCGGCGAACGGCGCAAAGATCGGATTCTCGAAGTCAATCTGGCCCAGCATCGCGTACCCGCCGGCCGGCGCCTCGGCCGTGCTCACGCGGCCAAGCCCGGCGAGATCGGCGATCGTCTGTGCGGCGGCCGCGGTCCTCATCATCAACAGCACCGACTTGCCCTCGGTGACCGAACGCTTGAGGAACGTCAGTTGCTCCTCCGGCACCGGACTGGTGACAATTACCAGCGGCGCGTCGTTGGTATCGCTCGACGCCGACGCCGTGCCCAGGGCGCGGATATTGATTTGAACACTGCGCTGGCTGGCCGGCTGAAAAGCGCGCTGCAAAAAATAGAGCGGCTGGGTCGAATCCTTCTCCGAATCTTCACCGAGGTAGAGCAGGTTGATCGCCTTGGCGCGGGGCGGCGCCCAATAGACGGTGTTGTCGAAATCGTCATCGTCGCCGCGCAGCACCATCTGCTCCGCCGACGCGTCCGGCGGCATTTTCGGCGCGGAACTGATCTGGCTCTGTCCGGGTGGGACGTAAAGTTCCACCGGCGTGCCCAAGAAATTGTTGTCTCCGGCGCGGACCCAGCCGACTCGAAACTGCTCCCGCCTGGCGGTCGATGAATTGCTGACGCGAATGCGCAGCCCGGCGAGGTTGGTCACGTTGCCGGCGTTGTCGCGCTCCGTCACGAGTTGCAAGCCGGCGTTGGTCGGGCGCCTGGCCTTGAGCGGTTCGACGATCACTTCGACGCCCCGCGGCCATTCATAACCCTGGAGGCCATCCAGCCGGCCGCCTTCCTGGAGGTCGGTGATCAGCACGATCTGGCCCGGCATTGGTGTTTGGTGCTCGTGATTCCGCGCCTCTTCCAGCGCTTCAACCGCCGCGAGCAAAGCGTTGCCGAAATGAGTCGCTGACCAGCCGGGCCTGGCCTCCGCCAATTTCTTCGCCGCCAGCGCGCTCCGTTCGGCCAATCCCATCGCGGTCCATTGTTCGAAGCTGACCAACGGGTGCAGGCTGGTATCGAAGGTGAAGACCGCCACCACATCCGCCGGCGAAGCGCGCCGCAGATACTCTTCGGCCTTGGCGCGCGCGTCCGGCCAGAGATTCTCGCGGCGCATGCTGGCGCTGGCGTCGATGAGCAGCGCCAGTTTTTTTCCGCGCCCCGCGGAAGCGGTGTCCGCGACCGGCCTTTGCAGAAAGGGCCGGGCAAACCCCAGCGCCAGCAGGCAAAGCACCAGGCAGCGCAAAAGCAACAACCAGATGTTTTCCAGCCGGCTGCGGCGCGTGACCCGCGGGGGCGTGGGCTGAAGAAACATCAGGGAACTGAACGTCAGCTTCTCCCGCGAGGTGCGGCGGATGAGGTGGAAAATGATCGGCGCCGCGATCGCCAGCGCGCCGACCAAAAACAATGGGGCCAGGAAATTCATCCCGCCACTCGTTGACCGCGTCCAGGGGAGCGCATGACCTCAGGTACCCCAAGCCCCCGGCCGGCGCAAGCCTGCAGACCCTTTGTCCCCACCCGCCAACGCGCTTTTTGAGTGACAGCCAAAAGCCTATCTGATAGCAAAAACAATCGACAACTAGCGTCCTGCTGGAGCCTCATCATCCATGCCCGACAACATGCCAGAGCAGCGAATCCCTCCGCGCGCGAGTGCCCGGCCCGCCGTGGCCCCACTGCCGGGCGGACTGGACAGCCCAGCCTCGCAACCAACGTCCAGTGACACCCAAATTTCGTTGCCCGATCAGTCCAGCGCCCCGCCCCCGAGCGTTTCCGACCATCAACTGTTGCGGCGCATCGGCGGCGGCAGTTACGGCGAAGTCTGGCTGGCACGCAGTGTGATGGGCACTTACCGGGCGGTGAAGATTGTTTATCGAGCGAATTTCAAGGATGAGCGCCCGTTCGAGCGCGAGTTCGCCGGCATCCAAAAGTTCGAGCCGATTTCCCGCTCGCACGATGGGCTGGTGGATATCTTGCAAATCGGGCGCAACGACGGGGACGATTACTTCTACTACGTGATGGAGTTGGCGGACGATGCGAATGCCGAATCAACCCTCAACCGCCGAGCGGACACCCTCGCCCATCGGATGGGAGAGGGAAGGGGTGAGGGCAATCCGCAATCGTACACGCCCCACACCCTTAAGTTTGATCTGCAGAGCCGCACCCGACTGCCGCTGGGCGAGTGCATCCAACTCGGCCTTTCGCTGACCCGCGCGCTCGCCCACCTGCACGGGCAGGGACTGGTGCATCGCGACATCAAGCCCTCGAACATCATCTTTGTCGGCGGCGTGCCCAAGCTGGCCGACGTGGGACTGGTGACGGTGGTCGGGGCGGATACCATTCCCGGCGGCACCCTCGGCTACATCGCTCCCGAAGCCAAGCCCACTCCGCAAGCGGACCTGTACAGCCTGGGTATGGTGCTTTACGAAATGAGCACGGGCAAAAGCTGTCAGGATTTCCCCGAGCCGCTCTCCGACCTGGCCGCGCAAGCCGATCACGTCCGCTGGCTGGAATTCAACGCGGTGGTCCACAAAGCCTGTCGGGCGGAGGTGGCCGAGCGTTACCAGACGGCGGACGAAATGAATGCCGAGTTGGCGCTGTTGCAACGCGGTCAGTCGGTAAAGCGGAAACGGCTCGTCGAGCGCCGCTTCGCGGTCGCTAAGAAAATCGGCTTCGCGACGGCAACGGTGGCGATCGCGGCTGTGTTGCTGTATTACGCTTCCGTCGGGCTGCTCCGGCGAAACGTGGTTTCTCAGGGAGGGTACAACTCCATCGCCGTGCTCCCGTTCACCCTCGACCCTCCGGATCAGGCGGATCAATTCTTGAGCGAGGCACTGCCGGCCAAACTCATCCAAGCACTGGGCCGGATACCCGGGTTAAAGGTGGCAGCGCCCAATTCGTCTTTCGCCACCAACCTCGCGAACGCGAACGCGCGCGCCATCGGCGAGCAGCTCAAGGTGGGCACGCTGCTCCAGGGGGTCGTCCGGAAATCAGGCGGGCGGCTTACGATCGCCGCCACGCTCAGCCAAGCGGAAGATGGCTCCAAACTCTGGACGAAAACCTACGACGCCGCGGCCAAAGATCTGCCGGCCATCGAAAGCGACATTACCGAACACGCCGCCTCCGCCTTGAAGGGGCCGCTCAGTATGGAACAACGCAAACGTATCGCCGAGCCTCGGACGGAGAATCCGGAAGCGTATCGGTTGTATCTCGAGGGGTCGTATTTCCTTCATCGATGGAGCGAGACAAGCATTGATCCGGCCATTGAACTGCTTGAACAGGCGGCCAAACTCGATCCGAAATTTGCCGCGGCCCAGGCGGACTTGGCGCAGGCTTACGTGCAGAAAGCATTCATCTTTGATCCCCAACAGGATTGGCAAGTCAAAGCTTACACCGCCATTGCGGCCGCCTTGGCCCTGGATCCAAATTGTGCGGAGGCCTTCCTGGCCCGCAGCGAGTTTCTGTGGAGTCCGTGGCGCGGCTTTCAACACGAGTTGGCGGTGAAAGATTTGCGGCGGGCGCTCGCGCTCGACGCGAACGCCGCGGAGGCCTACCAGCTTCTGGCAATGGTGTACGTCCACGTCGGGCTTTTCGACAAGGCGAGGGAGGCGAGCCGCCAAGCGCTGGAAGTGGATCCATTAAACGTCGGCGCGCAGTTTCGTGAAGGCGTGGCCAATCTTTACGAGGGGCGCTATGACGAAGCGTTGGCGGTGCTTAAGCGCGTGCCGGCTTCCTTTCAGAGTGCCCTGCTGACGATGCAAATGGCAACGACGCTCTTCTACCTGGGCCAAACCAACGAAGCGAAGTCGCGGCTGGAGGGACTGCTCGCTAAAAAACCCGACGACGCTCTGTTGCACAGCCTGCGGGCCGTGCTGTTCGCCGCCAGCGGCGAACCCGACAAAGCGGAACAGGAGATTCTTCGCGCGGGTGCAGGCAAACAGGAAGATCTCGGGCATTACCACCACGTCTCCTACAACATTGCGTCGGCCTATGCCTTGATGAAGGATAAAGAGCGGGCGCTCGTGGCGCTCCGCAAAGCCGCTGATGATGGATATCCGTGTTACCCGAGATTTGAAAAGGACCCCAATCTCGATAATCTGCGGGGGGATCCACAATTCAAGGCGTTCATGGATAACCTTCGGGGAGACTTCGAGAAGTATCAGAAGACGCTGTGACGGTGGGGACGATTCGGCAGGCCACCGGTTGCCAAACCTTCTCAGCGTCTCAGAACCTCCGCGAGAAGCTGGCCAGGATCAGGTAATCCGCAAACCCGCCGGCGCTGCGGGTGCCTGCCTGCAAATCGCGGATGCTCCGTTCCTCGTGCCGCAATAGGGCCACCGGGCCGCTCAATGTGAACGTGTATTTGCCCCGACTGATCGACAATCCTGGTTCGATGTCGATCGCAAACCCCGGTCGGCGGAAGCCGTCATCGCCGCCGCCAATTAGGTCTCGCGTTGGGATGCCGTCGATGCGTCCGCCCAGGCTGAACGAAAGGCCCTTTTCCGGCCACAGAACATAGGCGAGTCCCACGCGCCCCAGATACTGGTCCGGCACGGAATTGATCACCACGTTTCCAGGCGTCGAGCGGAGCGTTTCGGTGCCGTTCTTGACGCGCGGATTTATGAGGTAAAACCCGGCGGTGTACGTGTAGAGGTTCTTGGCGATTTCACGGAATGCCTCCATTTCCAACACAATGCCCCAGCCCCCATCGCCCGGCTGGAGGGAGATATCGACGGGGCGCAGCACCGGCCCGTTAGTGCGATAAAAGAGATCGGTCGCCCTATAATCGCCCGTCGGGGCTTTGAACCCGAGACTGAGCAAGACATTTCCTTTCGGTTCTGTTGCGGGGTCCAAGAGCCAGGCGTTGCCCAGCAGCCGGAGGTCGCCCAAACCGCCGGCGTGCATGAGGTGCCTCATGTTGTCGGCGTCAATTCCCGACCGTTCGGCGGCGGTGAATGGCAGATTCAGACTGACGCTAAACCGTCTGGTCAGCCCGTAGGTCAGGCCGACATCGAAGGAATGGATGTCGGTGATGGTATTTTGGCCGGCAGCTTCGATCTGCGGCTGTTCACTCTCCCCAATGAAGACGCTCTCAGAATGGAGGTAGCGGTAGGAAACTGCGGCCTCCCAATGGCCGGGTGCCAGGTAAGCGATACCTTCGGCGCCCAAACTGAGCGCCATGTGCCGGGCGGGAATTCAACCCTGCGAAAAGGCTTTCGGCGGTCCACCCAAGAAACCAAGCACTGCGGCCAAAGACGCCACTGAACATTTAACTGGCCTGACAAATACTGAATGCCGCATCGGTCTTCCTTCCGGGGGCATTTTTCAAATGCCCACCCGACACCCCTTGTTTATATATTCGCCCTGGATTTCGCATCCCCATCCTGATGCAAAATCCAGGGTTCATGCAACCACTCATTTCACCGTCTCATTCGCCATTGCCTTGCAGCTTGTGGCGAATACTCATGTAGAGATCATTCGCGCCGAAGCCGCCCGGACGATTCGAGTAGAAGAACAGCGTTTCTCCATCAGACGACAATGCCGGAGCGCCGTCGAAGTAGATGGAATTGACCGATGGGCCCACGTTCACCGGCGTGGACCAGGCGTCCAACGTGGTCGGGCGCGTCGAGGCCCACAGATCACCACTACCAAACCCACCAGGGCGATTTGAGGTGAAGATTATCTCCAGCCCATCGTGTCGGATAGCCGTGCGCGTGTCGCGCCCCGTCGCCGCTGTGCCCGGAACGCTGAGTTCCACGACCAGCGACGCCGGGCCGAAGGTGCCGTCCGGGCCAAGGACGCTGGCGTAAATGTCCCAGTCTCCCAAGCCTTGCGGACGGTTGAGGCTGGCGAAATAGAGTGTGATGATGCCGGTCTCATCGTCCTGAAAGAAAGTCGGGCCGGAATCGTCGTAGGGCGAGTTGGCGCCCGGACCAAGGTTGACCGGCGGCTGCCAATCAAAGTCGTCGTCCGTGTGCTCGCGATAGCAGGCCCAAATGTCGTGTCCACCAAACCCTCCCGGCCGATCGCTGCTAAAGAACAGGACATGGCCGTCGCGAGAGAAGGCGGGAGCGAAGTCCGAGCTGCTGGTGTTAATGATTGCCCCGAGATTCTGCGGCGGTCCCCACGGGTCATCCACGCTCGCGCGTTGGGAAACCCAGAGGTCAAAATTGCCAAAACCTCCGGGCCGGTCCGAGGTGAGGTAGAGGCTCAGGCCATCCTTGGAGAGAGCCGGGTGCTGGTCGTTGTACGCCGTGTTGATGACTGGACCGAGATTGACCGGCTCGCTCCAGTCCGAATAGCGCGGGCCAGCCGCGAGGCTCATACCAGCCAGCGCGCTCAATGCGAGGATTGTGATTTTTGTTCTCATAATACCTTTCGTTTTTGTTGAGTTGATTGACGTTCATTCTTTGATCCGTCTTCTATCGATGAACCGGGCCGGAAAGGCCGGATCTTTCAGGAAAGTGGAAGTTGTTTTTGGAATTTAGGAGTTCGGAGCCAGTGGTGGCCCGCGCCATCCGCTGCGAAAGGCTTTGGTGCATAACACAGGGAGCGTTAGCGTGACCTCGAACTCAGTGATGAAGGCGCGCGGCCAGCCTGTCGCCCATCCGCTTCGGCCGCGAGTGACGCGCCGGCGGATGGGCGACGACGCCTGCGAACCTCGCCGTCTTACTGCTGACTCCCTTGCAGCTTCTGCCGGGTGCTCACGTAAAGGTCGTTCGCGCCGAAGCCGCCCGGACGATTCGAGTAGAACAACAGTGTCTCGCCATCGGACGACAATGCCGGAGCGCCATCGAAATAGACGGTGTTCACTGACGGCCCCACGTTCACCGGCGGAGACCATGGATCCAGCGTCGTCGCGCGGGTTGAAACCCACAAATCGCCGCTGCCCACGCTGCCCGTGCGGTCCGATTGGAAGATTATCTCCAGCCCGTCATGGCGAATGGCCGAACGGGTGTCACGGCCGGGGCTGTCGAGTTCAGGGACAAGCGCGGACGGACCGAACGAACCATCAGGATTCATCACTGCACTGAAGATGTCAGCCGCACCAGCCACGCCCGGCCGATTGCTCGTGAAATAGAGCGTGATGATGCCGGTCTCATCGTCCTGGAAGAACGTCGGGCCGGCATCGTCATAGGGCGAGTTGACGCCGGAGCCGAGGTTGATCGGCGGCTGCCAGGCAAAGTCGTCGTCCGTGTGCTCGCGATAGGAAGCCCAGATGTCCACCCCGCCGAAACCGCCCGGCCGATCGGTGTGAAAGAACAGCCAATGGCCGTCGCGCGAGAAGGCCGGGGCGAGTTCCACGCCGCTGGTGTTAATGATCGGCCCCAAATTTTGCGGCGGTCCCCACGGGTCATCCACCCTCGCGCGCTGGGAAACCCAAAGGTCCGTGGCGCCGAAACCTCCGGGCCGGTCCGACGAGATGTAAAGACTCAAGCCATCCTTCGAGAGGGCGGGGTGTTGGTCGTTGTATCCAGTATTGATCACCGGACCGAGGTTAACCGGCTCGCTCCAGTCCGAATAGCGCGGGCCGGCCGCGAAACTCAGGCTGGCCAGGATAGTCATGGCACCGATCGTGATTCTAGTTTTCATAATACCTTTCGTTTTTTGTTGAGCTGATTGACGTTCATGCGTTGATCCGTCTTCTATCGATGAACCGGGCCGGAAAGGGCGGATCTTTCAGACAATTGGAAATTGTGTTTGGAATTTAGGAGTTTGGCGTCCGGAGCCAGTTGCCACCCGCCCCACCCACCGCGAAAGGCTTTGATGCAAAACTCCGGGAGTGTTAGTGTGACCTCGAACTCAGCGATGAAGGCAAAGATCCAGACCGTCAAGCATCGGCCAGCGCAAGCCGCTCGACGCCGGCGCGGGCGAGTCCGCACTAAAGGGCATTCGCTCCCAGCGCGCCGGGGGCCGCAGGCTGGCTTCCGACAAACTCTTTCCGATGAGGGTGGTCTGATCCCGTGGGACCGGATTCAGGCCTACTGCGATGCGGTCGGACGCGCGTTTCGCCCCAGCAAAATCATCCTGTTTGGCTCCTACGCCTACGGAAAACCGAGCCCTGATTCGGATGTGGATTTGATGATCATCCTCCCTTTCCGTGGAAATGACGTGGCCAAGGGCATCCAGATTCGTTCGCGGTTTGACACACCGTTCCCGATGGACCTGGTCGTGCGCAAACCCGAGTTCATCGTTCGCCGGCAGCGCGAGCGAGACATGTTCATCGAACTGATCATGGCGCAAGGCAAGGTGCTGTATGAAGGCCAGCACCCGTGAGTGGGTGGCAAAGGCCGAGGAGGATTTTGCCGTGGCGCTCACGCTGGCCCGGCCACGCAAAAAGCCGCTGTGGGCGCCGCTTTGCTTTCACGCGCAGCAATGTGCCGAGAAATACCTCAAGGCCCGGCTTAACGAGGCTTCGGTCCAGTTCCATAAGACGCACGACCTGGAGAACTTGCTGAACCAGGCTCTGGCGGCGGAACCGCTTTGGGCGGCCTTCCGTCCCTCCCTCAAGCGTCTCAGCGACGCCGCCGTGCTACCGCTCTATCCAGGTGGCGTTTTCACGAAGACGGAGGCTCAACGCGCACTCAAGACGAGCAAGGCCTTCCGCCGCGAGGCACGCCTGAGCCTGGGTTTGCCCGGGAAATAAACCTGCCCGGCGCGGAACCCGCGGAAGGATTCTTGAAAGAAATGGCGCGAGCCGGACGGTTCTTCTGTAGATGACCACGAAAGGCGTGAAATCCGTGGTTGAATGTTTGCCGCCATGCCGTCAGACGAATTAATTCCGACCCGCGCCAGCTTGCTGGAGCGCCTGAAGGATTTGGGCGACCAAATGAGTTGGAATGAGTTTTACCAAACCTACCGCGAACTTATTTACAGCGTGGCACGCCGGGCGGGGCTGAACGAGACCGATGCGGACGAGGTGGTGCAGGAGACGGTGATTTCGGTGGCCAGGAAGATGCCGGGCTTCCGATATGATCCCGCCGTGGATTCGTTCAAAGGCTGGCTGCTGACCGTGACGCGCTGGCGGATCCTCGACCAGCTCCAGAAACGCCGCGCAGTGGGAGGCCCGAGCCTCCTCCGGTCGGCTGCTCGGCACGAAGAAGAAGGCACGCGCACGCCTACGGCGGAGCGCATCCCAGACCCGTCAGGCTTTGACCTGGCCGCAATCTGGGACGAGGAATGGGAGAAAAATCTCCTGAACGCCGCGCTGGCCCGAATCAAGCGGCAAGTCCATCCGCAACACTACGAGATTTATCATCTGCAGGTCATCCTGGGGAAACCAGTGCGGGAAGTGGCGCAAGCCCTCGGCGTGAATGCCGCGCACGTTTACCTGGCCAAGCATCGGGTGGGAGCCTTGCTGAAGAAGGAAGTGAAGCGGTTGGAAAAGCAGATCAAGTAGCGGCCCGATCGCGGAGAAGGGCCGATCGCCATCCATCGGTATTTTCAGCGATCGGGGAGCGGGTTGGCCGCGTGGCAACTATTCCAAGCCCAGAATCCGCCGGCCCGCTTCGGTGATCATCGATTGGTGCCACGGCGGGTCCCACACAATTTCCACGCTCGCCTCCTCCACACCCTCCAGGGAAAGCAGCTTTTGCTGCGCGTCGCCGGCGATGGTCGCGCCCATGCCGCAGCCCGGCGCGGTGAGCGTCATTCGCACATAGACCGCGCGGTTGCCGCCCGGCAATTCGTCGAAGCGCAGATCGTACACCAGGCCGAGATCGACGATGTTCACCGGAATCTCCGGATCGAAGCAGGTCCGCAGGATGTCCCAGATTTGCTGTTCGTCCACCGCGACCGGCCCGCTGCCAGCCGGCCCGGATGCCGCGCTGGTTTCGCGTTGGATGCCGAGCGCGTCGGCGTCGGTTCCGGCAATGCGAAACAGACCGCCGGTCGCGTGGACGGTGTAAGTGCCCCCCAAGGTCTGGGTGATATCAACCGTTGTGCCCTTGGGCAAAGTCACCGTCGAGCCGTGGGGAATCTGCACCGCTTCGCAGTCCCGGGTTAGTTCAACGGTCGGCACGTTGTGCATAGAAAAGCATGTTCGTTGTTCCCATGACGGATGCTCGTCGGAAATTCCGTATCGCCAATCTAACCGGGTGCGGGCCGCGACGCGAAAGGTTTTTTCAACTTTGAACTTTGATCTTTGGACGCTGAACTTTAGCTTCGCCCTGGTGAACCAGGCGTTGCCCTTCGTGACCGTCGTCATCCCGACGCGCCCG
>WNGR01005539.1_pt1 | contig 22471 bp, 19 predicted proteins | sample 5407581 | NCBI WGS metagenome assembly WNGR01 (sample SAMN13153383, study PRJNA577476) | soil metagenome | isolation source: 80 cm soil or saprolite under Garry oak tree replicate 2 | place: USA:California | collected 2016-06-15
CCTCGATGAACGCGTCCCGGACCGCCTCGTGCTCCCGCAACGGATCACCGGCCGGCTCGACGCGCTCGGCGGAAAACCCGAGCAACCGACCCCGTGCGCCCGACTTCTTCGCACCACGGATCTCCATCCGAAGATCCACACCGTCCGCGTCGGCGGCGTTGTTGACCTGCCTGACCAACCGCTCCAGCGCTTTGGTCGCCGCTGCCGGCGTCCGCTGGGCGAACAGCACCTGCTGCGCACGCTCCACCGACACCTCGACCCGGTCCCCCAGGTCGTCCAGCAGCGCACCCAACGCCTCATGGTCCGGTTGGCTCAGTCGCACCCGGCGCAGCCGTGCACGCGCGGTGGTCGAGGAGATCCTGTCCATCGGCGCTACCGCGCCCCGGCGTAGCGCGCCAACACGCGGTGGATCTGGTCCACCAGAGCGTTCACCCACGCATCCTGCGCGGATTGACCGCGCACCTCACCGAACGGGCGTTCATGGCCATACACCTGCTTGCTGTCCAGCCCATGCCAGTCGGCGTGCTGGCTGACCCGCCGCACCGATACCGGGATCGCCCGCTTACCAGGAACGTCGACGAGCGCGGGCAACTCGACGCCGGTGATGTACTTGCTGCCCAGGAAGGCATTACTCACCGCCAGCAGGCCCAGATCACTCACCGTCAACGCCTGCCGAGCGCTAGCGTCCCAGTCCTCCCCGACCAGGATCGCCTCGTCGAATCGCCACCAGTCGAAGCGGTACGCCCGGTCCGCCTTGGTTGCCTCGGTCAGCAGCTCCCACAACTGCCCAGCGACCCGCGCGTCCCGTTTCGCGAAGCTCAGGAAGACCCGCACCAGCGGCTTCTCCACTCCTGCCGCCATAGTTGACCCGCCCATCACTGGCGTCTCCAACAGGTATTTGTCGTTTTACGTCGTAACAAGAGCCGGTACGGAGACGAGGGTACCCCAGCTGCGTCCCGCGATGGAACGGTCTGCGGTCTCGCTGATACGGAGGGTGCCCACCGGTTTGTGTCGTCGGTCACTCTTCGTGCGGTACGGAACTGTTTCGTACTGGGCCTTCGTTGTGGCCGGGTGAGTACGGAACGGTTTCGTACTGTCTGGTCGGCCGGCGGGAGGGAACGACGTGACAGCTACCGAAGTGCCAGGGACACGAGCCGCGCGGCGGACCCCGGAGCGTCGGGCGGCGATCTTCGACTCGGTCTTCGCGTTGTTGGCCGAGGTGGGCTACGACCGGATGACGATGGATGCCGTTGCCGCACGTGCGCACGTCAGCAAGGCGACCATCTACCGGAACTGGCCGGAGAAACCACGGCTGGTGGCGGACGCGCTGTCGTACCACTTCCAGGACACGCCCGCACTGCCCGACTGCGGCTCACTACGCAATGACTTGCTCGCCATCCTCACGGCGGCCTGCCAGGCCGGCAACGGGATCGACGGTGAGGTCATCGTGGGCGTGATGACGGCGGCGGCACGCAATCCGGTACTCGCCCGCACCATGCACGAGACCATGTACGAGAAGAAACACGCCATGCACGAGGCGGTGATCGGGCGGGCCATCCAGCGTGGGGAGGTCGCGCCGGGCACCGATCCGCACCTGCTGCACGAGGTGCTGCACTCGATGCTGCTCACCCGCCGGCTGGAGTTCGTCCAGCTGGACGACGAGTTCGCGCAGCACGTCGTGGACGACGTGTTACTTCCCGTGCTCACCCGTCGCGCCATGTGACGGATCTTTGGGCCGCGCCACTGTCGGTGCCTGCCCTTACCGTTCGGGCCTCGGCCCGCTGCACGGTTGCAGATTATTTCGGCTGCAATACATTCGAGGGGACACGCATGTCTGAGAACACCGTTGTCGAGGCGCGCCGCGCTCTGACAGCCACATCGGCGGCAGGGGCCGTCGACCCGAAGCGCTGGATCGCGTTGGCGATCATCGCGCTGGCACAGCTGATGGTCGTGCTCGACGCGACCGTCGTGAACATCGCGATGCCATCCGCGCAGCACGCGTTGAACATCTCCGACGCGGACCGGCAGTGGATCGTCACCGCCTACACGCTCGCTTTCGGTGGCCTGTTGCTGTTCGGCGGCCGGGTCGCTGACTATCTGGGCCGCAAGCGGGCCTTCCTGATCGGTCTTGTCGGTTTCGCGGGCGCGTCCGCGCTCGGTGGGGCTGCCATGAATGCGGGCATGTTGTTCGCGGCTCGTGGTTTGCAGGGTGCGTTCGGCGCGCTGTTGGCGCCTGCGGCGTTGTCGCTGCTCACTGTGACGTTCACGTCGGCGCGGGAACGTGCGCGTGCGTTCGGTGTGTTCGGCGCAATTTCCGGTGGTGGCGCGGCGATCGGGCTGATCTCCGGTGGTCTGCTCACCGAATACCTGAACTGGCGCTGGTGCCTGTTCGTGAACGTCCCGGTCGCGATCATCGCGTTCGTCGCGGCGCTGCCGATCGTGCGGGAGAGCAAGGCGGACGGCAACACCAAGTACGACGTGGGCGGCGCGATCCTCTCCACGGCGGGGCTGGTTTCCCTGGTGTATGGCTTCACTCAGGCGGCGACCCACGGTTGGGGTTCGGGTAGCACGCTGCTGTTCCTGGGGCTGGCTGTGGTGCTGCTGGTCGCGTTCGTGGTGTTGGAGACGCGGGTGGAGAACCCGTTGGTGCCGATGCGGGTGATCCTGGACCGCAACCGCGGCGCGTCGTATCTGACGTCGATCCTGCTGGGCTCGGGCATGTTGGGCATGTTCCTGTTCATGACCTACTACCTGCAGACGACGTTGCACTACTCGGCGCTGCGTACCGGCATCGCGTACCTGCCGTTCTCCGGCGGCATCATCGTGGCGGCGACGGTCACCGCGCAGCTGCTCCCCCGGTTCGGTCCTCGGGTGCTGATGACCACCGGCGCGTTGCTCGCGACCGGCGCGATGTTCTGGCTCACCCGGTTGGACCTGCACTCGTCCTACGTCGGGGTGATCCTGCCGGCGTTCGTCGTGATGAGCGTCGGGATGGGCCTGGTGTTCGTGCCGATGAGCAACACGGCGCTGGACCGGGTCGCCAACCACGACGCCGGTGTCGCCAGCGCTCTGGTGAACACGTCGCAGCAGGTGGGCGGCTCGCTGGGCACGGCACTGCTCAACACGATCTTCACCACGGCCTTCGCGAGCTACCTCGTCGCGCACGGCCCGACGAGCGCGGCGGACGCGGCCATCCATGGCTACAACGTCGCGTTCCTGGTGAGCGCGTTGCTGATGGCCGGCAGTGCGGTCGTGGCGTTCGTGTTCATCCGCAAGGTCAAGGCACCGTCGGAGGCACCCGTCTTCAGCGGTTGACGAAGAATCGCCAAGCGGTCTCAGGGAACGTGAGCCTGGGGCCGCTGGCGTTCTTCGAGTCGCGCACGCCGATCTCGCTGGCCACGAACGCCACCTCGACGCAGTCGGTGCCGCCACCACCCCCGCTATAGCTGCTCTTGCGCCAGCCTCCCTTGTCCTCCGTTGGCATGCCCGGTGTCTCCCTGTCGCTCATAGTCACTTGGTGCGCCGCGAGGCGCTCTGTCGTATCCCCTATCAAGTAGGGAGGGATTTGGAGAGACATCCCTGGGTCTGATGGCTTACCCCGGTCCGAAAGGGCGCCAGGGGGACAACAGCATGCCAGAAAACCAGCAGCCGTGCCAGGTGTAGGAGGCGACGTGCTGGGAAGACCCGCGTGATATGGCGAAAGCTGGATTGCTTGAACCCGAATCTCCAGAAGGTGAAAATACGCACCCACCGGAAAGACACCTGAAACCGGTGCCGGTCCTGCGACGGCATGGCAAGTGGGCTGTCGCATTCTCCAGGACGCAGGAGCGATGCCCAGTGAGGGCATTGAAGGAGATGAGTCGGGCGCCTAAGTCGCGCTGACAACGTATGACAGAGACGAACGCGGGATCGCCTGTGGCGCGCGAGCCCTACGGCGACAGAGCACTCGTAGTAGTCGCCGGAGTCACGACCGGCCAGGGAGACGGTAACACCGTTCACAGGGCGAAGGGGTGCAGGTGACCGAACACACCACGACCAGGAGGTGCGCGTGATGCGTAACGCCGAAACGGTGTTGGGTGTTCTGCGTGAACGCGGTAGGCGTGGCCTACCTATTGAGCGACTGTATCGACTCATGTTCAACCGTGAATTGTATCTGATGGCATACGGGCGTATCTACTCCAACCAGGGAGCGATGACGCCCGGAGTCACACAGGAAACCGCGGACGCCATGTCCATCCGCAAAATCGATCGCATCATCGATGCGGTGCGCCACGAGCGTTATCGATTCGCGCCCGCGCGGCGGGTCTACATCCCGAAGCGTAACGGGAAAAGGCGGCCGCTGGGATTGCCGACGTGGTCGGACAAACTCGTCGGTGAAGTAATGCGCTTGCTTCTGGAAGCATACTACGAACCGCAGTTTTCCGACCGATCCCATGGATTCCGCCCCGGCCGAGGCTGCCACACCGCGCTGCGCGAGGTGACCGACACCTGGGCGGGAACCACCTGGTTCATCGAGGGAGACATCTCCGACTGTTTCACCAGTCTTGACCACGACATCATAGTCAGGATTCTGGCGGAGAAGATCCACGACAACCGGTTCCTGAGGCTGATCCGCACCATGCTTCAAGCCGGATACCTGGAAGACTGGACCTGGGGCGCGACCTTGTCGGGCGCACCTCAGGGCGGGGTGACGTCGCCCCTCCTATCCAACATCTACCTGCACAAGTTGGATGAGTTCGTCGAAACAGTTCTCATTCCCGAAAACACTCGGGGAAACCGGAAGGCAACCAACCCTGTCTACCAGCGGGTGAAAGACGCACTGGTACGCGCCCGGCGGCAGGGAAACCGGGAACAAGCTCGCACACTGACGCGGCAACTGCGCCGCTTGCCGAGTAAGAATCCCCGCGATCCAGGCTATCGACGGTTGCGCTATACCCGATACGCGGATGACCACCTGCTGGGATTCGTGGGATCGAAAACCGAAGCCATCGAGATCAAAGATCGCCTGGCGGCGTTCCTGCGTGATGAACTCAAGCTGGAACTGTCCACCGAGAAAACGCTGATCACGCACGCCCGAACCGGGGCGGCGCGCTATCTCGGCCACCAGATCTCGGTACAGCACAACGACACGAAACTAACCCGAGGGCGAACCGGCACCCGCCGTCACGCCAACGGTCGGATCATGTTGCGTGTGCCCGCCGACGTGATCAGGGCAAAGTGTGCCCCCTACCTGCGGCGCGGTAAACCCGCACGCAAGCAGACCCTGAACAACCTGAGTGACTATCAGATCATCAGGAAGTACGGGAATGAATACAGGGGCATTGTCCAGTACTACCTGCTCGCTCATAATGTCCACCGTCTCAACCGGCTCCAATGGACGGCCCAGACATCAATGCTGAAGACGCTGGCAGCGAAACACCACTCCACGATGGTGAAAATGGGACGACGCCACAGAGCCACAGTCCAGACACCATCAGGAATACGGACGTGTTACGAAGCCCGTGTCGAACGCGGCAGCAGGAAGCCACTGGTCGCCCGTTTCGGTGGAATCCCACTCAAACGGCAGAGAAGCGCGGTCATCGTTGACCGCGATCCGGCCCGGAGCACCTACCACCGACCAGAGTTGATCGGCCGGCTTGTCAACAACCGGTGCGAACTCTGCCATCAGGTAGGCGAGGTCCAGGTCCACCAAGTCCGCAAGCTGACGGACCTGGCCGCATCCGGATCGAACAAACCCGCCTGGATGACACTCATGGCACGAAAACGGCGCAAGACTCTCATCGTCTGCCGTCCCTGCCACACCGACATCCACAACGGACAGCCCACCGCGACACTCACGGAACAGTCACTGGAGAGCCTCGTGCATTGAAAGGTGCATGCGGGGTTCGGTGGGAGGCCACGCGGAAAAGGACCTGGAAAACCAGACACCTCGCCGCGTGGCCCACCCAATCCAGTACCGGGCCACCTCCTCATCAGTCTCCAGAAACTCGCTGGTGGTCTCGTGTTGTAGGCACACCAGCGGCGGATCCTCCTTGTATCCGAAGATCTGGAACGAACCGCTGGCCGTGCCGCGTCCGCCGACCGAGAGCGGAACCACCCGAATGGCGCACTCCGGTCGGTTGCCGAGCAACAGCATGTGCAGCAGTTGCTCGTTCATCACGCGCGGCCCGCCGATCGGAGTGCGGAGCGCGTTCTCGTGCACGAAGAACATGCACTTCGGCGGGGTCGGCCTGGTCACAAGCTCACTTCGCTTCACCCTGGCCCGAACAAATTCCTCGATCTCGGAGGGGTCCTCCAAGCCGGTGTCCTCGAACAGTGCGCGGGCATAGGCAGGTGTCTGGAGGACACCCGGGATATAGATCGGCTGGTAGCTGCGGATGTGAGTGGCTGTGGATTCGAAGAAAGTCAGCGTGCGCAACTGATCGGCAGTTCGGCCGTCGTGGATCTGGAGGCGGTAGTCGTCAGGTTCGTTGACTATCTTCAGGATCTCTTGTAGCTCGTCGTCGGGAGCGCCGCAGATGCCGAAGTAGTGGCCTGCGTCCACGTCGGTCACGCGGCGCTTGCCGGCTTCGGATCTGGAGATGTGGCTTGGTGTCCAGCCAAGTTTGGCCGCCACCTTGTACGCAGGCTGCTTGGTCTGCTGGCGGATGCGCTTCAGCTCGGCGCCGACCTCGCGGTAGGCAATCCACCGTATCGGATGAGTTTGCACAATATATCGCTAACGCCGCAACATGTTCAGTCTCGAAAATGGACTGCTTCCCTGCGGCTGCGGTCGATCGTTACGGTGAACACGTCGGGCCTGCTGTAGTGGCCGGTGGGGTCGAAGTTGTGGCGTTCCTGGGCTACCTGGGCCATGTCGAGGTCCGCGACGATCAGGCGCTCCTGGTCGGCGACCGGTTCGATGATCCAGTTGCCGTCCGGTCCTGCTACGGCCGAACCGCCTCGGCAGTAGTCTGTGACCCCGGCTTCTTCGAGTGCGGCGCGTAGTGGGAAGTCGGCCGGTACGTCGGACAGGCCGAGTAAACCGTTGACCGCCAACGAGAACACGCGGCCCTCGCGGGCGATGAAGCGGGTGATGTCGACGGTGTTGCGCGGGTTGCCGGGCCACACGCTGACGTGGAGTTCCTCGCCCTGCGCGTACAAGGCGTTGCGGGCCTGGGGCATCCAGTTCTCCCAGCAGTTCAGGCCGCCCACTTTCGTGGTACCCACTTGGTGTACGCGTAGGCCGTGGCCGTCGCCGATCCCCCACACCAGTCGTTCTTCGTGGGTTGGCATGAGCTTGCGGTGGGCGCTGACGATGCCGGCCGTGGGGTCGATGGCGACCAGGGTGGCGAATATCGTGCCGCGCATGCGTTCCGCCGTACCCAGGTACACGAAGACGCCGAGGTCGCGCGCTGCTTCGGTGATTATTGTGATTTCCGGGCCGGGCAGTTCGACGGCGGCGGACAAGTAGGCCGCGTAGGCGCGTTTCTGGTCGGGGTCGTCGAAGCGGGCGCCGCCGGTGTGTTCCAGCCAGGCTGGGTAGCCGGACAGGAACGTCTCGGGGAAGGCGACCAGCTCGACCTGTTGGGAGGCCGCCATTTCCAGCCAGGAAACGACTTTCTTGGTGGTGGCGACCGGGTCGAGCCAGTGTGGGCGGGCCTGTGCGGCGGCAACGCGCATCGCGGTTCTCCTTGGTCAGACGGCGAAGACTTGGGCGTCGTCGCGGAACGCCTTGAACTCCAACGCGTTTCCGGCTGGGTCCGTGCAGAACATCGTCCACTGTTCACCGGGTTGGCCCTCGAAACGCAAGTACGGCTCGATGACGAACTGGGTGCCGGCCGTCCGCAGGCGTTGGGCGAAATCGTGGAAGTCCTCGACGGTCAGGATCAGGCCGAAGTGTGGGACGGGTACGTCGTGGCCGTCGACCGGGTTGCTGGCTTCTTGTCGGGCGCTGTTCGGGACCAGGTGCGTGACGAACTGGTGACCGTGCAGGTTCCAGTCGATCCACGTGTCGGAGCTGCGGCCCTGGACGCAGCCGAGGACGTCGCCGTAGAAGTGTCGGGCGGCGGTCAGGTTGTCCACAGGGACCGCGAGATGGAATCGTGGGAGGTCGGGCATGGTCCTAGTATGTCCGAGTCATGGATCCGACATGGGCACTGCGGCAGATCGCGTTCCAGCTCGAACGAGCCGGTGCGCCGACCTACCGTGTGCGCGCGTTCCGCAAGGCGGCCACGATCGTCGCCGAGTTGCCGGCCGGGCACATAACCGCTCGGGCCAAAGCCGGCACGCTGCAAGAGCTGAGCGGCATCGGCCGGGCCACCGAGGCGGTCATCGAACAGGCACTCGACGATCGGACGCCTTCTTATCTGGCCGCCCTGCTGGCCGACAATCCGCCCGTCGAGCCCGTCGGCATCCGGCGCCTGCTGCGCGGTGACTGCCACACGCATTCCGACTGGTCGGACGGTGGCAGCCCACCACGGGAGATGGCGTTGGCGGCCCGCGAGATCGGCCACGAGTGGATCGCGCTGACCGACCACTCCCCCAGACTGACCGTGGCCAACGGGCTGACCGCCGAGCGGCTGACCGCACAACTGGCGGTGGTCGAGCAGATCAATGTCGATCTGGCGCCGTTCCGCGTGCGCACCGGCATCGAGGTGGACATCCTGGACGACGGCTCGCTGGACCAGCTCCCGGAACTGTTGGCCCGCTTGGACATGGTGGTGGCGAGCGTGCACTCGCACCTGCGCATGCCGGCGCCCGAGATGACCGCCCGGATGGTGGCCGCCGTCCACAACCCGAACACGGACGTGCTCGGCCACTGCACCGGCCGGATGGTCACCGGCAACCGCCGCCGCCCGGAATCCACGTTCGACCCGGCCCAGGTGTTCACGGCGTGCCGGGAGCACGGCGTCGCCGTGGAGATCAACTGCCGGCCGGAACGCCAGGATCCGCCCGATCCGCTGCTGGACATCGCGATCGAGCTGGGCTGCACGTTCGCGCTGACCAGCGGCTGCGCCAAGGCCGACGCGCACCAGATCCCAGCCGACCGCGTGATCAACACGCGACGCTAGAACAAGGTCGGGTCGCCCCATGCCAGCTCCGGCAACCGGCTGGACCGGCCGCCGGCCATCAGTGCTCCGGACATCAGTGGTGAGGCCACGGTGCCTGGGCGGTGCATTTCCAGTCGTAGTCGCAGCACGCCGGTGACGTCTACCTCGACCGTTGCCGGTTTGCCCAGCGCCGCCTCGTGCTGCTGCTGCGGGCTGCCGTCGAGGTAGACGCGGAAGTGCCCGACCTGGAACGACTCGGTGGCGTCGTCGAGCACGCCGACCACCGACTTCAGCCGGCGGTATGCCCGTCCGAGGTCCACCTCGACGAAGCCCCGCGCATCCGACGTGAACAGGCTCGGTCGCAGCACGATGCTGTCGCCGTAGAGCACGCCGTCGATTCGTGCGCTGTCCGATCGGACATCCGAACTGCGGGTCAGCCAGGGCATCCCGGTCGCCAGCAGTACACGCGGGCGGTCCGGTGGGCCTTCGGCGCCGCCGCGCCACTGGCCGCGCTCGGGCATCGGGTACTGGCCGTGGCCGGTGATCGCGGCCAGCAGGTCCGACACTCCCGCCTCGGTGAAGTCGTTGACGTAGAACGTCGTGGTGGAGTGGGCGTTGAGGAATGTCGGGACTTCGTCGACCGATCGTCCCGGCAACACGACCGGCAGCACCCGCTTGGTTTCCCGGCGCAGGTTCTTGGTCAGGTTGTCCCGGATGATCGCCGCCTCGAACTGCGATCCCCGACCCTCGTCCGGTGGCGCCGCACCGTCGGCCCGGCGCTTGTAGGCCGGGGAGGCGATGGCCAGGATGAAGTCCGCCTCGGTCAGGTGTTCGATGGCCCACGCCGACCAGTCGCGGCGCTCGTCGTCGTACCACCGGTCCAGATGCACGTCCAAGCCGATCTGCGCACGCAGGAACGTCCCGAATCGACGTACCTGTTCTTTGTGCTCCGGTGAGTCATGCGCATAGGTGATGAACACCCGTGGCGCCTCGCGGACCGACATCGGTGCCCCCTTCGAGAATCGATAGACCATTGTCGACTACGTATCGCATGCGGACGGCCTGATGTGCCTGTGTGTCACGGTTCTGTCTTATTTCGCCTTACCGGTCGGGCCGAACGTACCGGCTGGCCAAATACTGTCCCGATTCTGTCCCGCCGCGCCGCCGCGTCATCGCCTTAGGATCAGGCCGCCGGTGACAGGTCGAAGGGGCGGACACACGCGTGTACGAGTACGACGTGTTCATCAGCTACAAGCGCGCGGGCGCCAATGTGCCCGCCTGGATTCGCACCCACTTCTATCCGCGCCTGTCGGAGTTGTTGGACGACAACCACGACCGCGAGGTGAAGATCTTCTTCGACGACACGATTCCCGGCGGCACGGCCTGGCCGCTGGAGCTGCGGGCCGCCCTCGGCCGGACCCGCATCCTGCTTCCGGTGTGCTCGCCCAAGTATTTCCTGGACGAGTGGTGCCTGGCCGAATGGCATTCCATGGCACGGCGGGAAGAACTCGTCGGCATGATGTCGCCGGAGCGGCCGCAGGGTTTGATCTATCCGGTGATCTTCTGCGACTCCGAGACCTTCCCGAACTACGCGAAACAACGGCGGATGCGCAGCTTTCGGTCCTGGAACCAGCCGTACCCGCAGTTCCAGGTCACCGTCGAATACCTCAACTTCCACCGTGAGATGGAGCGGATCGCCGAAGAACTGATCAAGATCATTGATCAGGCGCCCGAATGGCGGCCCGACTGGCCGGTGGCCACGCCGGTTCCCGACCCGCCCAGCACACCCAGACTGCCGAGGTTCTGACTCATGCCGGGCACTGTCGTCACCTTCTATTCCTACAAGGGTGGCGTCGGCCGCAGCTTCACGCTGGCCAACATCGCCGTCCTGCTGGCGCGCTGGGGCCACCGGGTGCTGTGCGTCGACTGGGATCTGGAGGCTCCTGGCCTGCACGACTACTTCCGGCCGATGATGGTCGCCGGCCCGACCAGTGGGGTCGTGGACCTGGTCGACGATTTCTTCGCCGACCCGATCCGCCCGGTGGACCACGCGACCCGGCTGACCGGCGTCGGCACCGTCGACTTCATCGCAGCAGGCCGGGACGACACCGACTACGCCGGCCGGGTCCAGAAGATCGACTGGGAAGGCCTGTACGAGCAGGGTTTCGGCGAGTACCTCGAACGGTGCCGGGAGCGGTGGACGGCCGACTACGACTACGTCCTGCTGGACAGCCGCACCGGTATCTCCGACATCGGCGGCATCTGCACGGCTCACCTGCCCGACCGCCTCGTGGTGCTGTTCACGGCCAACATGCAGAGCATGCGCGGCGCCGTGGACATCGCGGAGCGGGCCAACGCGGCTCGAGACCGCATGCCCTACGACCGGCCGCAGCTCACCGTCCTGCCCGTGTTGTCCAGGTTCGACACCCGTGACGAATACGACCGGTCGGAGGAATGGCGGCGTATCTGTCTCGCGGAGACCAAGGGCCTGTTCCGCAACTGGCTCAGCCACGACGTCCTGCCCGAGGTGATGTCCCGTCACCTGACCCTGCCGTACGTCTCCTACTGGAGCTTCGGTGAGCAGCTCCCGGTGCGCTCCGAGTCCAGCCCCGGCGCCGACCAGATCAGCTTCGCGCTGGAGACGGTGGCCGCGGTCGTCGCGCACCACTTCGACCGCACGGACCTGCTGGCCGAGAACCGGGACGCCTACGTGGCCGCCGTCCGCAGGAGTCACCGCGACTTCACCCACGACATCAAGGTGAGTACGCCACGATCCACATTGGACTTCGCGACCGAGTTGCTCGCGGAGCTGACCAAGCTCGGCGTGCGGGCCGAGCTGTCGCTGTCCGGTGACCGATCGATGCTCGGCAAGGCCGACGACGACGCACGGCACCTGTGCCTGGTCGTCGACGGGACCGTGAGCCGGTGGCAGTCCGCCGAGGTGGAGTTGTTCCTGCACGGGACCTTCAGCGAGGACCGCAGGGTCATCCCGGTGCTCACCGCGGCGACGGAGCCCAACGGGTTGCCGGGCTATGTCGGCAGCCTGCGGTACCTGCGGCTCGGGCCGTCGCGCGGACCGGCCGAGGTGGCGCTCGGCCTAGCGGAACAGCTCAACGGCGGCCCGACGCCGGTCGACGCCGGCGAGGTCGACCTCATCGGATTGCTGCGGCGGGCCGGCGGCGTGCTGTTGCGGCCGCCGCTGTGGGAACTCGTGGACGACGTCGTGCACGCCCTGCACACCGCGATCGACGCGGGCGACGACGTGCGAGTACAGGAAGTCGCCGCCGACCTCGCGTTCGTGATCAGGCCGCGTTCCGAGGACGACCAGCGGGCGGCCGCGCCGTCGAACATCCAGCGGGAGATCGAGCGGGTGGTACGGGTGCTCGACGCCCAACGCCGGATCAGGAAGGACTTTGGATGACCGACCGACTAGGACACAAGCAGACCGCCGCGATGCTCGCGCTGATGGCGCTGGCCCGCGAGGTGCCCAACCCGGAGCTGCGGACCATCGCGGGCTTCGCGCTCGAAGGCAAGGAACGTACCGGGCTGAACGACCAGCAGCTCGTGGCCAGCCGCCTGGTCGTCCGCAACTCTCGACGCTGTTATGCCCACGAGCTGACCGATCGCGGCTGGGCCTGGTGCGAGGACGAACTTCGGTCGCAGACGCCGCCACTGCCGCACAGCAGTCTCGGCGGCGCGCTGTACGTTCTGCTCAGCGGTCTGGACGGCTACCTGCGGGGGGCGAAGCTACGGCTGGCCGACGTGTTCGCGCCCGAGGTCGAACTGACCACGGACGAGATCGAGAAGCGGATCCGCACCGCGTACCGGAAGCTGGCCCGGTCGCCGCGGGATTGGGTGGGACTGGTCGACCTGCGGCCGATGCTCGGTGACGCGCCCACCCAGGATGTCGACGCCGTGCTGAAGGCGTTGAGCATGACCGGCCGGGTGCACCTGGTTCCGGAGTCCAACCGCAAGGCGCTTACCTCTGCCGACCACAACGCGGCCATCCGAATCGGCGGCGAGGACAGCCACTTGCTCTCCATCGAGGCGTCATGATCGAGCAACTCGCGGCCCTGGCGACCCTGCGCTTCGACTGGATCGACACGCCCGACCACATATGGCGGGACTCCCTTTACCACATCGACGGTCTGCACGCCGACGTCGCCGCGGCCATCGATGTGGCGATTCGCGACGCCGCGGCCAGCGACGGTCCCAGCCCCATCGGACTGGTGCTCCAGGGCCAGAAGGGGGTCGGCAAGACCCATCTGCTCGGCCTGGTCCGCCGGCAGGCGCACCACGAGGGCGGCTACTTCTTCCTCGACGACCTCACCGCAGGTGACGCCTTCTGGGAGAACACCGCCGACGCGTTGCGCAGAGGACTGTTCCAGGTGGACGGTTCTGGTGAACCTCAGCTGATGAGTTTCCTGCAACGGGTGTGCAAGCGTGGCGAGGTCGACTCCCGAGTCACTGAGACTATCCTTTGTGGCCGCCCAGTGGCCACAAAGGATATGGATGCGTTCATCGCGGGGGTGCGCGTACTCGACCGCCAGCTCGCTAGGGAGTGTGCCGACACTGCGCGGGCGTTGGTCCTCTACGCGAGGGAGGACACGACCACGAGCCGCATCGGTGACTACTATTTGGGTGGGTTCAAGGAATCGAAGGATGAGAGCGGCTCAGGTGGGGCATCAGGCCGGAGCCGAAATCCGCGCTGACCCGGGTGTACGACATCACCCGGCTGCTGGCGCTGACCGGTCCGATCGTGATCGGTGTCGACCAACTCGACACCCTGGTCGCGCGGTCCGCCCTGCATACCCAGGAGATCGGGCACAGCCGCGAAGAGGACATGCTGGTGGCCCAGATCGCCGACGGGCTGATGCGGCTGCGCGAGGTTACCCGCCGGACCGTGACGATCCTCACGTGTCTGCCGAGCACATGGAAGCAGATCAAGACCAAGGCCGCCGACACGGTCCCCGACCGTTTCCGCGAGTCGCTGACCCTTGGCCGGATCACCGACGCCGGGCTCGGCCGTGCGCTGGTCGAGAAGCGGCTCGGCGTGGCTTACAAGGCCATGGACTTCGTGCCGCCGCACCCGACATGGCCGGTGGCGCTCTCGGCATTCGATGGCACTTGGGAGGAATACACACCGCGTGAGCTGCTGAAGCGCATCTACAAGCACATAGAGTCCTGTCTGCACGCCAGCCAGGTCAGCGAGCTGACCACGTTCGACGAGCGTGTGCCGGTCGTGGCCGTGCGTGCCGTCCCGAAACCGGACCGCTTCGCCGAACTAGACACATGGTTCGACGAACTTCGGTCGGGTGTGGACGCTTCGGCGCTGCTCGACCAGGGCACCGAGGACAAGGTGATGCCCGAACTGCTGTCCGCCGCGTTGCGGGCCTGGATCACCGAGGTCGGCGACGACAACATGGAATGGATGTGGAACGGCGGCACCAACGAACTGCACGCGTGGCTCACCCGTACCATAGACGAAACCTCTGACCTTGAGGAGCACTGGGCGTTCCGGGCGATCTCCGCACCGCACCCCATCGCCGTGCTGCACCGCTTCCGCAAGGCGCGATCCGCTGCCGGTCTGCGTCAGGGCGCCGACAACCGGCACCTGATCCTCATCCGTAACTCGTCGTGGTCGAGAGGTTCGAAGACACGGGAGGAACTCGAAGAGTTCGATGCCGCAGGCGGGCAACGGCTCAAGCTCGCCGAGTCAGACGTGCGCACTTACTGGGCACTCAACAGGATGCTCGACGCGGGCCGCACCGAACTGCACGAGTGGCTGGTCGATCGGCGGCCCGCCGGCCGGTCGCAGCTGCTGTCCGCGGTGCTGCCGACAGCGCACACCGGCCGGCGCCCGGACGAGACGCATCCGCCCCCCGCTGACGGGCAGATCACGCTCGGCACTGTCGTCGACACCGGGGAGCCGGTGCGAATCGAGTTGGCGGCGCTGCGCAAGCACGCCGTTGTGTTCGCCGGATCAGGGTCGGGGAAGACCGTACTGATCAGGCGAATCGTGGAGGAATGCGCGTTGTTGGGCGTCTCGGCGATCGTGCTGGACCCGAACAACGACCTGGCCCGCCTCGGCGACGCCTGGCCGCGGCCGCCGTCGGCGTGGGGGCCGGACGACGCTCGGTCGGCGCAGCGGTATCTGGCCGGGACCGATGTCGTCGTGTGGACACCTGGCCGGGCCACCGGTCGGCCGCTGGCGTTCCAGCCGTTGCCCGACTTCGCGGGTGTCCTGGACGATGAGGACGAGTTCGGTGCTGCGGTCGAGGTGGCTGTGGCGACCCTGGCGCCGCAAGTTCGGCTGACCGGGAGCACTGTCAAGGCGAACATCGGTTTGGCGGTGCTGCGGCAGGCGATCATTCACCACGCCCGCAACGGGTCGCGCAGTCTTCCTGGGCTGATCGATGTTCTCGCTGACCTGCCCGATGGCGTGAGCACCCTCAACGACGGCAGGCGCATCGCCGTCGACCTGGCCGAGGCGCTCAAAGCCGCCATGGTCAACGACCCGCTGTTCGCGGGTGGCGGGTCACCCGTCGACCCGGGCGTGCTGCTCACGCCGGGGGCCGGCAAACGCGCCAGAGTGTCGGTGATCAGCTTTGTCGGGCTGCCGTCGGAGGAACAGCGACAGAACTTCGTCAATCAGCTTCAGATGGAGCTCTTCGCCTGGGTCAAGCGCAATCCTGCCGGGGACCGGCCGCTCGGTGCGCTCTTCGTGATGGACGAGGCGCAGACGCTCGCCGCGTCGGGCAGCCTTACCGCGAGTACGCGCAGCACCATCGTGCTTGCCTCGCAGGCCAGGAAATACGGTCTCGGCCTGCTGTTCGCGACGCAGGCGCCGAAGGGGCTGCACAACCAGGTCGTCGGCAATGCGATGACCCAGTTCTTCGGTCGGCTGAACAGTCCGGCCCAGATCGCGGCCGCCAATGAGCTGGCCAGGGCCAAGGGTAGCTTGGTCGCGGACATCTCCCGTCTGGAGCGTGCTCAGTTCTACGTGGCGGGTGAGGCTTTCGGATTTCGTAAGGTCACTACTCCCCTGTGCCTGACCAACCATCCGGCCAGTCCGTTGCGGCTTGAGGAGGTGATCGAGCGCGCCCGCGGCACAGCCGAATGAGGAGCCCGGCGAAGTCGCCGGCCCGCGCAAGGTGCGAAGCTGAGCGGATGGCGGATCTGGCGTTCCTACTGGCGAGCAGGCTCACCACCGTGTTCGGCGGCGAGGTGCGGATCGACGGGCTGACCCGGCTCACCGGCGGTGCCAGCCGAGAGACCTGGTCCTTCCAGGCAGGCGCACGAAGGCTGGTGTTGCGCCGGGACCCGCCCGGGATGGACCGGCCCGACGGGATGGCGCGGGAGGCGGCCGCCATCGCCGCGGCGGCACGAATGGCGGTACCGGTGCCGCACCTTGTCGACGCGGGTGTGTTGGAGACGCCGTACCTGATCACTGAGTACGTCGCGGGCGAAACGATCGCGCGCAGACTGCTGCGCGAGGACCGATACGCCATCGCACGGACGACGATGGCCGGCGAGCTCGGCCGAACGCTCGCCCGGATCCACGCGATACCTCCCTCTGCGGTGCCAGGCCTTGAGTCTTACGAGCCGCTTGCACGCCTGCGCGCGGACTACGACGCGCTGGGTGAACCACTGCCGACGATCGAGATCGCGCTGCGCTGGCTTGCCCGCAACCGGCCGGATCCGGTCCCGGAGACGCTCGTGCACGGCGACTTTCGCACCGGAAATCTGATCATCGACCCGGACGGGCTGCGGGCGGTGCTCGACTGGGAACTGGTGCATCGCGGCGACCCACGGGAGGACCTTGGTTGGTTGTGCGTGAAGTGCTGGCGGTTCGGTTCGCCGTTGCCGGCGGGCGGGTTCGGCACCGTCGACGCGCTGTTGGACGGCTACGCGGAGCTCGCGGGCTGGCGGCCCGAGCCCAGGGACGTGCTGTGGTGGCAGATCTACGGCACCGCGCGCTGGGCGGTGCTTTGCCGTCAGATGGCCGAGGCGCATCTGTCGGGGGCGACCGAGTCCGTGGAGCTGGCCGCGATCGGCCGCCGGGTCTGCGAACAGGAGCACGACCTACTGCTCGCACTGGGCCTGCCGGCCGAACCGATCGAGGACGTTGCGTTGGCGCCGAGTTCCGATCTGCAGGGCAGGCCGGCGGCCACTGATCTGGTCGCCGCAGTCGCGCACTTCCTGCGTGACGAGCTGATGCCGGCCACCGACGGGCGGTTGAAGTTCCTGGCGCGAGTGGCCGCGAACGTGCTCGACGGGGTGGGGCGGGAATTGGTGCTCGGTCCGGAGTTGCAGCGCAGGCACGACATGCGGCTGGCCGCGTTCGGTCAACACGATCAGGCGGGGTTGGCCGCCGCGATCCGCGCCGGTGAGGTCGACGCGGACGATCCGGCACTGCTGGCGGCCGTGCGTGCCGCGGTGACCGACCGGCTGGCCGTGGCGAACCCCCGCTACCTGCTCGATCCGGATTGACCGTCCACTCGCGACAGTTACGGCATTCGCTCGTAGGCCGGCAAAGTGAGGAAGTCGACGAACTCGTCGGCGACCGCGACCTCCATGAAGGTGGCGCGTGCCTCGGTGTAGTCGTCGGCCGTGCCGGGCAGCTTGGCGATTTCCTCGTCGGCGATCTTCTCGACCTGCTCGCGGGTCACCGTCTCGCCGGTGTCGAGTTCGACGTCGTTGTGCAGCCATTGCCAGACCTGCGACCGGCTGATCTCGGCGGTCGCCGCATCCTCCATCAGGTTGAAGATGCCGACGGCGCCGTTGCCGCGCAGCCAGGCCGCGAGGTACTGGATGCCGACGCTGATGTTGTTGCGCAGCCCCGCTTCGGTGACCGAACCAGGGGTTGACGCGACGTCGAGCAGCTGGCGTGCGGCCACCGACACGTCGGCGCGCTTGCGGTCCAACTGGTTGGGCCGGTCGCCCAGGACGCCGTCGAAGACCTCGCGGCAGATCGGCACCAGGTCCGGGTGCGCCACCCAAGAGCCGTCGAAGCCGTCGCCCGCCTCGCGGGTCTTGTCCTCGCGGACCTTGGCCATGGCGTTCTCGTTGACGGCGGCGTCCTTGCGGCTGGGGATGAACGCGGCCATGCCGCCGATCGCGTGCGCGCCGTGCTGGTGGCAGGTGCGCACGAGCAGTTCGGTGTATGCGCGGATGAACGGGACCGTCATCGTGACCTGCGCGCGGTCGGGCAGCATGAAGTCGCGGCCCCTGGTGCGGAATTTCTTGATGACGCTGAAGATGTAGTCCCACCGGCCCGCGTTCAATCCCGATGAGTGCTCGCGCAGCTCGTAGAGGATCTCGGCCATTTCGAACGCGGCCGGGTAGGTCTCGATCAGGACCGTGGCGCGAATGGTGCCGCTCGGGATGCCGCGCAGCTCCTGGGCCCGTGTGAAAACGTCGTTCCAGAGCCGGGCTTCCAGGTGGCTTTCCATTTTGGGCAGGTAGAAATAGGGGCCGCTGCCGGCGTCGAGCTGCTCCTGGGCGTTGTGGAGGAAGTAGAGGCCGAAGTCAAACAGGCTGGCGGAGATGGGCTCGCCGTCGACGAGCAGGTGCTTCTCGGGCAGGTGCCAGCCGCGTGGTCGCACCACGATCGTGGCCACGTCGTCGGCCAGTGCGTAGGTCTTGCCTTCGGGGCTGGTGAAGTCGATCTCGCGGCGGACGGCGTCGCGCAGGTTGAGTTGGCCTTCGATCATGTTCTGCCACAGCGGCGTGTTGGCGTCCTCGAAATCGGCCAGCCAGACCTTGGCGCCCGAGTTCAGGGCGTTGACGGTCATCTTCCGGTCGGTGGGGCCGGTGATCTCGACCCGGCGGTCGACCAGGCCGGGTGCCGGTGCGGCGACCTGCCAGTCGCCGGCGCGGATCTCCGCTGTCCAGTCGAGGAAATCGAAGGTGTCCCCGTCGGCCAGCATCGCGTAACGGCGGTCGCGCGCGGCGAGCAACTCCCGCCGGCGGCCGTCGAACGTCCGGTGGAGGTCGGCGAGGAACGCCACCGCCTCGCTCGTCAGGATCTGGTCGTATCGGTCACCGGACGGGCCGGTGATGTCGACACCGGAGACGCTGACCATCGACACAGCTCCCATCAGCAGCCCAATATCAAATTCCGCGATGCGGAATTGACATTTCATTCCTTGGTCGGGAGCTTAAGGGACGCCATGGGAACGGTCAAACGGGCAGGCGCGGGCTGTCCGGTTGGTCGGCTTCGGTCAGAACTTCCCTGACGCGACGTCGGACAGGCCGCCGGGTGGTCAGGCCGCGTCGCGATGGCGTTCGGGCAGTGGGGTCACGGCCGCCGTGGTCTGCTTCGGTCGGCGCAGGAACGCGACGGCGGCCACGATGCCGACCGCGGCGAACACGACGCCGACGCCGTAGGCGGAGCGGAATCCGGTCACCATCGCGGTGACGGGGTTCGGGCCAACGGCGTTCGTGATGGCCACAGTGGACAGTATCGCGATGCCCAGTGCGCCGCCGACGTGGAAGGCGGCGGTGGTGACGCCGGAGGCGAAGCCGGAATCGCGTTCGGGCACGCCGGCGAGTGCGGCGATGGTGCCGGCGACGAAACCGGCGCCCAGACCCGGCCCGAACAGGATCATGCCGAGCAGGATGTCGCCGGTGAAGCTGCCGTGCGTGTGGATACCGGTCAGGGTCAGGCAGCTCAGGCCGATCAGCAGCAGGCCGCCGATCGCGACCGGCCGCGGGCTGAACCGGCTGACCAGTGGGCCGCCGGCCAGGGTCGAGCCGAGGATGGTCAATACGGTCATCACCGCGAACATCAGTCCGAACTGGACCGGTGAGTAGCCGAGCACGACCTGGGCGTACTGGGTCATGATGAAGCCCATGCCGCCGTTGACGGCCATGCCGACGGCCAACAGCACGATGTTGCCGCCGAGGAAACCGGCGGACCTGAAGTACCGCAGTGGCACCAGTGGCGCGGCCGAACGGCGCTCGATGACCACGAACACGGCCAGCAGCCCGACGACGGCGACGAGCAACCCGATCGTCTGCTCACTCACCCAGCCGGCCGTCGGCGCATTGACGATGGCGTACACCAGCAGCACCATCGCCGCCGTGCTGGTGAGCGCGCCCGCGACGTCGAACGTCCTGGCCCGGCTGCGGTCGTAGCTCTCCCGCAGGACACGGGGGCTCAGTGCGACCATCAGGATCGCCACCGGCACGTTGACGAAGAAAATCCAACCCCAGCCAGGCCCCTCGGTGAGCGGGCCACCGAGCAGCGCGCCGATCGTGCCGCCGACACCGCCGGCCGAACTCCACGCGCCGAGCGCCCGGTTGCGGGCGCGGCCCTCCTTGAAGGTGTTCATCAGGATCGACAACGCGGTCGGCGTCATGATCGCCGCGGACATGCCCTGCAACACGCGGGCGCCGATCAGTACGTCCCCGGACCAGGCCAGGCCGCACAGCAGCGACGACACCGCCAGCAGCGCGCCACCGATCATGAAGATCCGGCGCCGCCCGAGCAGGTCGGCCATCCGGCCACCGAGCAGCAGCAACCCACCGAAGGCCAGCAGGTAGGCACTGATCACCCACTGCACCGAACCGGGTGTCAGATGCAGCCGCACCGCCATCGACGGCACGGCCACGAACACGATGGATCCGTCGAGAATGACGATGAACGTGGCCGCGCACAACACCGCCAACGCCAGCCACCGACGCGGCTGCGGCCGCCCGATCCGCTGGGGCGACGCGACCGAGCTGTCGTTCTCCATGAGTGCTCCTGACCCTGCGCGGTGACCGCCGACACAGGCATCGTGACACCGGCAGGGTCGGGAGGACTTGTTCCAGGATGCGTCATCTGACAGCGGGCTACTTGCGGGGCTTCTTTTCCTTCTTTTCCGGTACGGTGACCGGCTTCTTCTTGTCTCCACCGGACTGCGCCATCGTCTTCGCCATCGTCTTCAGGGACTCCACCAGCCACTCGTCGATCTCGTCGGCGGAAATGTCGCATGCAGTGGCGACCGCGACCACCCAGTCGACGTCAGCGTCGTTCGCCACCGCGTACCGCGCGAACCTGGCGTCGACCTTGTCCGCCCCCTTGCTCTCGTCCTTCTCCGTCTCCTTCGCCGGCTCCTTCTTCGTGGATGCGGTGGCGACGTCGAGGTTCATGCCGTACGCGACGGACTTCATCACCTTTTCGAGCTCGTCCAGCACCGGGTCGTCGGCCCCCATCGCCTCCATCCGGTTCACGGCGAGATTGTTCCGGAACTTGAGATGTCGCTTGTTCTCGCTGCCGGGGAGCGGGGCGAGCGTCGCCTGCGCCTCGTAGAGGTCCCCTTCCGGGTCGACGAAGCAGTGGACGTGCGGGTGCTCGGCGTCCCCGTTCAGTCCCCAGACGAAGTGCTCCGAGTGGTGCTCTCCGGTCTTACCCTTCTTGTACACCACGCCTGAGGGCAGCCGCAGCGGCCACTGGATGGCCAAGACCGTGGTCGCCGTCTTCTTCTTCAGCACCTCGAACGCGGCCAGTGCCTGCACGAAGTGCTTGGTCCGGGTCTCCTTGGGGATCATCACGTCGTCGTTGAGGTACAAGGCCAGCGTCAGGATGTCCGCACCGCTGAGCGGGACCATATCGCCACCGTCGACGGGGAAGATCTCCTTGTTCTTCTTCATCCAGCCGAGGTTTTTGTGTTTGAAATCCGCGACCTTCGAGCGGCTCGCCGCCGCGGCAAGGCCGTTCCAGTCGTGGAAATCGTTGAGCAGCACCATGTGCAGTTCGGTCGACTTGCCGATGTTGCCGGCATTCACATTTCGGAACAGTTGGATGAAATGGTAGTCGTTGATGTGGTACTCGTCTTCATCGATACGGATCTTCATCCGCTGAACCTCCTGTGCGATCAGGAAATGCCGGCGTGCGCCTGGAGACATCTGCCGACATCGGAGCGGACACGCCCGCCGTTACCGTCTTTTCCGGAAATTCAGCCGAATGGCCGCCGGTGCCCGCGCGGCCCGCCGAGGGCGACCTCGGCCGCGATCTCGGCCATCACGGCTCGCGATCTGGCCATCACGGTCGTGAGATGGTGGAGTGGGACGTCATCGCCAACGGGGAGGTCATGGTGGCCCGCGTCATCTTCGTCAACGGGTTCAATCGCAGCGGTACGACCTTGGTCACGAAGGCCGCGACCGAGGCGAGCGGTGGGACGACGTTGACCGTCGGGCATCTGGCCCGCCACATGCCATCCGTTGCCCGGTTCCTGGCCGCGGCACGGGGTAAGGCCGCCGTGCCCGATCGCGGGGTGGACCGGCTGCCGGCCGACGAGTCGATGCCGGAGGAGTACGGCTGGCTGATCAACGCCAAGACCGGTGCGTTCACCTTCAGCGCCGAGGCGTCCGGCATCGTGCAGATGCTGATCGATGAGCTGGTCGACGACAGCAGGGCGCCGGTCGTGGTGCTCAAGAACCCGTGGGAC
>WNGR01007128.1_pt1 | contig 22447 bp, 24 predicted proteins | sample 5407581 | NCBI WGS metagenome assembly WNGR01 (sample SAMN13153383, study PRJNA577476) | soil metagenome | isolation source: 80 cm soil or saprolite under Garry oak tree replicate 2 | place: USA:California | collected 2016-06-15
CCGCAGCGGGAAGTGGCGCGCCAACACAAAACCAAGGGTCACCGTCGGATTGAAATGCGCGCCGCTCACGTGACCGAGGGCGTAGATCATCACCGTGATGATCAGGCCGACGCCGACGTGCGTCACCTGGCCATCCGAGAGCCAGTCGATCATTATGGCTCCACATCCGGCAAAGACGAGGCCGAACGTTCCCAGGCCTTCGGCAACATATGCTGCCAAGGTTCCCGGCTGCTCCGGTCGAGTCTCAGATGAGAGCAAGCGAAGCGATGGAGTGCGTTCGATGGTGGTTTCACGACTCACGGGGTGTTCTCTTTCGTCCGAGCAGGGTCAAGAGCAGACGAATGCGAGTGGTTAATTGTAAGGACGTCTGCTCAAAGACGCGCAGCTGCGCGTCTTCCGTCCCCTGGACAGTGGCCGGATCGAGAAAACTCCAGTGAATCCGCTCCGGGTCATCGGGGAACGTTGGGCACGTTTCCAGCACCCGGTCACAGACCGTCACGATCACGTCAAAGTGCTGCCCCCGGAAGATCTCGAAGTGCTTGGGAACAGCGTGGCTCATATCAATCCCGATCGCTTCCATACATCGCCTGGCAAAGGGGTGAATCTGTTCGGCGGGGATACTGCCCGCGCTGAAGGCTTCGACCGTGCCATGACTCAGATGGTGCAGGATCGCTTCCGCCATTTGGGAGCGGGCGCTGTTCTCAGTACAGAGAAAGAGGACGCGCAGTGGAGCCTGAACCCCCATATCCTCCTGGAGTCCCGGTTCGGTGACAGGAGCGGTGAGAGCCGGGTGAAGCTGCTCTGCGGCAGCGAGATAGCGGACGTGGAGTTGCTCGACGTCCAGGCTGTAGAAGACTGACCGCTCATCCGCGCTACTTCTGCGGTCCGCGACCAGGTGTTCCTGGCGAAGCTGCTTCAAGTGCTACGAAACCAGAAAGGAGCGAAACTCCTGCTCTCATTCCCTGCTCACAACCATCCCTTCTGTTCAGCGAGTCGTGCCGCTTCCATCCGATTCTGAGCCCCCAGCTTCTGCATGGCGGTCGAGAGATGATTACGCACGGTCCCCTCCGACAGCCAGAGCCGCGCGGCAATCTCCGCAATGCTCGCTCCGAAGAGGGAAGCCGTGAGTACGTCACGCTCGCGACTCGTCAGCGGGTTGGTGCCAGAACTCAGCGCGGCGAGGGCCAGCTCCGGGTCAACAACCCGCGAGCCCTCCATCACGCGACGCAAGGCCACGGCCAACTCGGAAGCGGGTGCATCCTTGAGCAGGAACCCGACCGCTCCGCTCTCCATCGCCCGGCGCAAGTAGCCACTGCGTCCAAAGGTCGTCAGGATCACCACACGGCAGGTGGGCAGTGCCATTCGCAATGCATGCGCGGCAGCGAGCCCATCTCCACCGGGCATCTCAATGTCGAGCACAGCCACATCAGGCTGTGCTGAAAGCGCGACTTCCACTACCTCATCGCCTCGTGCGACTTCGGCCACGACCTCGATATCCTGTTCCCGGCTCAGCAAGGCAGAGAGGGCGCCACGGACCATCGCCTGATCTTCTGCCAGCAGTACTCGGATCATGCTCGTTCCTCCTGTCCTGCCTGTGCTGCTCCATGGCTCTGGAGAGGTAGTTCCACGTGTACGCGAAAGTGTTCTGTGCCCGAGAGCGTGAGAGGACCTACCTCCAGATGTCCCCCCAGCGCGCTCACCCGCTCCCGCAGGCCGGCGAGTCCAATGCCCTGCCGAGTCGGGCTTTCCGCGTGCGGCAGAACATCTCCATCGTTGATCACCTCGGCACAGGCTCGTCCGTTCTCCTGTGTCAGCCGAATGAGACAGTGCTGCGCACGACTGTGCCGGATGACGTTGGTCACTCCTTCGCGCACCGTCCAGGCGAGGACAGCGGAGGTCTCAGGGGGAAGCGCCTCGATGAGCGGTTCGATCTGAGAGTTGATCCCTGCTGCGGAGAGGAGTTGGCGCGCACCCTCCAGTTCGCTCGAGAGTTGTGGTTGCCGGTACCCTGCCACCGCCTCACGTACCTCGCGCAGCGTTTGACGCGCCACGCGCTCGATCTCAGAGAGTTCCTGCACACAGCGGTCAGGCTCCTCCTTGACCAGGTGCCTCGCCAGTTCGCTCTTGAGGGTGATCATGGAGAGCGTCTGCCCCAGCAGATCATGCAGGTCACGCGCGAGGCGGAGTCGCTCCTCCTCGACTTGCAGGCGCGCCAGTTCTCGGCGCGTGGCATGCAGTTCTCGGATCGCGCCGCCCATGCGGGCCATCCCGATCATGTCCAGGCCAAGTCCCCGCACTAGCAGCAGGAGAGCGATAGGCCATCGCCAATCCACTGCGCTGATGCCGTCGGTCCCTCCAGTGGTGCCCACCACGATGAACACCGGAAAGAACATGAGAATCGCCACCGCTGCGAAGGCCGCGCGCATCGGGAGCAGGACTCCCGCAATGGCCGCGACCCCGATGAACAGCCAGAGCCAGGCAGAACCATACACCAGGCTGAACACGAGGGCCAGCACGACCAGGGCCACCCACAAAAGCCTCGCCCTCCAGGAGCGGATGCGCGCCTGGTCAGCCCAATGCACCGGATGCGGCCACATCAGCCAGGTGTAGCTTGCCGCGTACCATCCCAGGGCGACGAGTCCCAGGGCAAGATGCCACGACGAGCCTGGCTCGCGAACCAGGGACACCAGCGGAAAAAAGAGACAGGCGAGCCAGGCGTGCTGGTAGAGTCGCCAGAGATGGAACGTCACCCCGCTAGAGGCAATCACCTCATCTGAGCGAACGGTGCCAGCAGGGCAAGCTGGCTTCACTGGTTGTCCTGCTGTTTCCCGGCGTTGGCTGATTCGCATACGATCCCTCCTTGTTGCCTGCTGCAACAGCAACGGTTCTCGCGACCTCATTGTACCACTGCCTCATCACAGCAGGTCTTGCTCGACGCTGTTTTCCTCGATCACGACTGTGCCGGCGGTGCCATCAAGCGTCACACGGCTGCCAGTCGCAATCCGCTCGGTTGCGCCAGCCACGCCAACGACGGCGGGAATGCCATATTCGCGCGCCACAATCGCGCCGTGTGCCATCGCTCCACCCACTTCCATCACCAGTCCCGCTGCCTTGAGGAACAGGGGTGTCCAACCGGGGTCCGTCGAGGGTGCCACCAGGATCTCGCCCGTCTCCAGGCGGGCGTCGTGTGGATCAAGGATCACCCGCGCGGGCGCCGTCACGATCCCGGGGGATGCAGGGACTCCCTGCAGCGTTCCTTCTGCCTGGATTGTGCTCTGCGTGATTTCTCGCTGAGCGGTGGGTACCGTGCCATCCGAGAGTAGGACGAGTGGCACGTGACGGCGCCTGAGCTCCCGTGCGAACGTGGCTCGTCGCTCGCTCACGCGCTCACGCAGGTCCGCTCCGGCTAGTGCCGCGTGCGCTTCGGGCAAGGTGAGAAAGAAGAGATCTGCGGCCTCTTTCAGCCTCCCGGCCCGGGTCAACCCCTCTCCGACCGGCCAGAGCAGTTCGCGTGCCTGGGCCGGGACCAGACCAGCGACAAAGCGCGTCATCTCGCGGAAACCTGCCAGGGCATGGGCGCGTTGCAGGCAAAAGCGCACCAGCTGGCCGCGTAGCCAGTGCTTTTGCCCGGCGCGCTGCGCAAGGGTCGCGATCATCGCCCGCGCCGAACGTCCGGCGCGTTGGAGTTGGCGATCCGGCGCGTGTGCGCTCTCCTCCATCTCCAGGTAGCCGGTGAGGAGAGCAAGCACGTAGGTGGGGTCCTCCGACCAGCGCGGCACACCCAGGTCGAGTTCACAGACCCCCTGGTGGCCGTACGCCTGGAGGAAGCTTGCCAGGCCCTGCTGCAAGGGAGCGGGGAGTCGCCCTTGCTGATAGTCCTGGGCGAGCCGCTCGGCAGGCAGCGCTACGAGCATCTGCCTGCTCGTCGCATCTGCCCGGATCTCCTGGGAAAGCCTCCACAGGGCCAGATTCATCTGGGTCGTGGGATTCGTAGGTGAGCCGCTCAGGACGATCTGGCACTCACTCTCCGAAGCGAGTTCACCGAGCAGGCGGCGGGCCAGAGCAAAGCTCAGCATGCCCGCGAGCATGACGGGCGAGACGCGAAAGGCCAGGCGCAGGCAGTGCAGGAGGAGGCGCTCCGCGGCGGCCAGATGGGCAGCAGCATCGGCAGACGCATCGATCTGGTGGGCATTGCGTAGCTGTTCCACGAAGCGCTTCACCCGCGCGTTGGCGGCTTTCGGCGACAGGAACGCCTGGAGCAGATACCAGGGCAAGCGGGTGCGCGCGAGCAGAAGCGCGAGCGCACGCCCAAATGCTCGCAGTGGCGTTTTGCGGAGCGAGAGCCGTGGATCCGTCACCAGCTGCTGGAAGCTGGTGGCCGCGTGGACCTCCGCCTCGCGCATGGCATTCATAAGGAAGCGGCGTCCAAACGAGCTGCGCAGGGCAGCGGTGACCTCGAAGAACGGGCGACTGGCGGCTTCTGTCACGAAGCGAGGACCAGCGAGCGGATCGCGCAGCGGGGAGCCAATGAGCGAAAGCCCCCCGGACGCGAGGAGCCGGAGCGCAGACAGTCCCATGGGGGTGAAGGGCCGATAGGTGCCTTGCTGGACGCCAAAGGCCAGGTAGACGCGCAGCTCCTCATCGGTGGACGGAGCGCCGACCGGGAGGGGAAACAGAGTCGTAATTGGTCGTGCCTGGAGCAGGAAGATCTGGCCGGAGGCATCGATGGCCCACTCGATGTCCTGGGGTGTCTCAAACAGCGCTTCGACTCGCGCTCCAAGCGCTGCCAATGCGCGGATCTGATCATCTGAGAGACAGGCACGAGCGGGGGACGCGCCTGCTTCGATCTTCTGGATGCCACCGCACGCTGCGGCCTGGATCAGCACCTGCTTGTCGCCCAGGCGACGCTCGACAATCTCACCTGTCATCGTCTGCACCACAAAATGATCAGGGTTGGTCGCACCGGAAACGACGGCCTCCCCCAGGCCGGGATTGGCATCGATCACCGCTTGACGACGTTTCCCGGTGAGTGAATTGGCCGTGAAGAGGACGCCGGCCACCTCTGCCTCCACCATCCGTTGCACCACGACGGCCAGGCGCACGCTCCGAGGAGCAATGCCCAGGCGGGCACGGTACTGCGTTGCGCGGTCCGTCCACAGCGAGGCAAAACACTGCTGGACGGAAGTCAACACCGCCTCGATGCCGATCACATTGAGAAAAGTCTCCTGCTGCCCGGCAAAGGAGGCCTCTGGCAGATCTTCTGAGGTTGCCGAGGAACGGACGGAGACCGGGATGGGCTCTCCAGGAGAGAGAGCCTGGTAGGCAGACGTTACAGCCTCGATGACCTCTGGCGGGAGAGGTGTCTGACACAAGGCGGTGCGGATGGCGGTGGCCAGCTCGATCAGGCGTTCGCTTTCCGAGCTTTCGGTGGCCTCCAGTGCCGAAAGATAGGTGTCAAGCCCAGCCCGAGCTGACACGTGTACATAGGCAGCGGTAGTCACACAGAAGCCGGCAGGCACGGCGAAGCCCGCGCGGATCAGCTCGCCCAGATTTGCTGCCTTGCCCCCGGCGACCGGGAGCGACGTCCGGTCAAGCGTCTCCAGGGGGACAACAAGAACGGCAGTGCCGGACATGCTCTCACGCTCCTGCGGTTGCCCTTGATGAGATCGATTCATAACACTTCCTCCTCAAGAGATGATGCGCTGCATCTCTCTTCCTTGTACACAGACTGCTACTGGACGACGATGGTGAGACTCATGCCCTGGTGGATCGTGCAGTAAAGGTGAAACACCTCGGCGATGGTAAATGGCCCGATGTGCACAGATCCCCCTCTGAGATCCAGGGAATGTATGATGGGTGCCCCCGGCTCCGTTTGCGGATGTGGCAGGCCACTCGGCGTCCAGGTCCCATTTTGGATGATGTGTTCAACTGAATCGTCATCCACCATGAGGAGTGATTCCCCCTTGGGAACCAGCACGACGTTCGTCAGGAAAGTGCTCCCTGCGATATGCACGGTTGGCATCCCATTGGTGGTGGTGTTCGCAGCCGTACTCGGTGGGTTGGCGGAGACGATTCCCGCGAGCAGAAGCATCCCCAGCACGAGGCCCAGCACTCCTGAAAGGAACGGGGAGAGCCAGCGTGAGGAAGGCTGCTCCCTCCCTTGAGCGTTCTGGATCGCCGCTGTCACACTTCCCACGAGCGCAATCAGCGCACAGGCAAACTGGACGAGGAGTATCCCAAAGAACGCGAGATTGACGTTGGGATGCAGCAGTGTTGAGCCTGCCAGCGGGATCGCAAGCGCTATCACGAAAGGAGCCAGGGCGACGAGCGCACCCAGACCAGGCGCAAAGCGCCAACGTCTCAGGATACCAGCGACCCCCAACAGCGTGACGAGAGCAGCGATCAGAAGCGGCAGCACCACCGCTCCTCGGACAAACCACACGAGCAGCAACTGAAAGAGGGAAATTACTCCTATGCCAAGCAAGGCCAGAGCGGTTGTCCTGCGAAGCGTGTTAAGGCGCTGGCCGGATGCGGACGCGGCTTCTTGCCTCCTGCGATGCGTTTCTGGATTCATCATTCACTCCTTTTCTTGATCCAAAGATGCTTTCCCTCGTGAACAGCAGCTCGAGAGGTAAGAGCAACACACCATATGTTTCTTCAGCATACTTCTTCAGCATGTTCCTCTTCTGTCCGCGAACGTGGGAGCGGCGTCACTATCTTCGGGACAAAGCGGGAGATGGATAGCATGATGAACGGGGTCCCAATCACGGTAGGCAGCACCCAGAACGTGATCTGTGGCAGTTGGTTCAACAGTGGGATCAGATGAGCATTATCCATGTAAAAGCCAGTGAGCAGGACGATATACGACCCAATCGTCCCGACAATATGGGCAATCACCCACCGCTTCCCAAGCAAGCGCACGAGGAAGCGTTCGCGACGAAATCGTCGTGCTGCGTAGCCACCGAGAGCGAATCCATAGCCCACTAGCGCAATGAAGAAGAGGTAGGCATCTGCCGACCAACGCTCTCCAGACAGGATGGTGGCCGTCAGGAACACCAGGGTGTAGGCCCACAGATAGAGTGCTCCCCAACGGGGATGACGCCCTCGGCGTTTTGGCATGCTGAACGCCACAATGCCGGTGATCACCGTCGTCAGTCCTGCCCAAACATGCACGACGAGTGGGAGAAAAAAGGAGAGCGGGATGCCAAAGACGAACATAGTTTTTTCCCTCCAGATAGGCTCGCTGCCACGTTACACGGGTGCAGGAAGACGAGTCAACCCTCAGCTTCTGTGAAGCTTCTTCACGACAGATCGAGGAAAGGCGTTTGTCCTTCCAACGGTCTGCTTTCACTGAATAGTATAGCCGTGGAGCGGACCTGGGGGAAGTGAAGTTTATCGTGATTCGGGCGTGACAAATGTCATGGGTGGATGCTCCCTCCCGACATGGAATGTTCGGAGGCGGATTGAGTTCACGAGATACTGGCAGTATGATAGAGGAAGCAAATGAAGAAACACTCATCATTGAAGGAGAGGTATCAAGGCGCATCATGGCTGCTTTCCTGGCACTCATTACCACGATCCTGACGTCATTTCTGCCCATTCTGAATAAGCATCTGCTGCGTGATGCTCGTCCAGCTCTCGTGGCCTGGATCACCAACGCTGCCTCCCTGCCATCCTGGCGGCGGGGACGCTTCTGCTCACCCAATGTTCGCCTACCTCGGTGCAAGGAGCAAGCGCATTTTCCTGCATGGCCAGGGTTCCACATGTTGATGGCGTTTTTGTGGCCGCGCTGCTTGGCTCTGCTCTGCTCAACTGGGCCGCGACCCTGCTTTCGACCTTTGCACTGGAGAAGGCAGATGCGTCGCTGGTGAGTCCTCTGCTCACCTTCAATCCCGCCTTTACGCTGCTCGTCGCCTGGCTCACCCTGGATGAGGTTCCAGGGGTGCATCAAACCATCGGTGTGGCCGTGGTGCTCTTCGGTTCCTATCTTTTGGAAGTGGAGGAAGCTCGCACAGGACTGCTGGCCCCGTTGCGGGTGCTCCATCGTCGTCCTGGAGCAGGGCTTTCTGTTTTCGCCAGTGTGTTGTGGGGCACAACCACTGTCCTTGAGAAGCTTTCGATTGAGCATATGACCCCGCCAAGCGGTCCAGTCGTTGTACCCATTCTCTTGCCCAGGCGGAACGCTCTGCTGGACAGAGTGCGAACTGCCTATTACTAATAGTCTGGCTTTTGAGTCGCTGATGGCGGAGACCTGCCAGGCGCTGCAAGCGGCGGGGCACACCTTTATTCCTCCCTCGATGCAGGAAATAGCGGCGATATTTGAGAAGCTCCATCGGGAGGCCGGGCATGAGGTGCGTCCCTACCAACGCCGCCACCTGGGGATCACGCCGATGCTTGGCAACTGGATGCGGCAAGCAGGCTATCAGAATATCCGCCGCGCTCCCTCTGCGATTGAGGTCTCTGCAGGCATGTCGGCTCATCAGATGTTTCTTCAAGAAGTAGTGGTATATGCGCAGCGCATCAGGCCCTTCTTGCTGGCAATAGGGGTAATCTCGGAGGCGGACTTTGATGAGTTGGTGTCGCACTTGCACACAGATCTGCACGAAGAGCGTTTCTGTGGGTTGTGTTTTGTGCTCCAGGTATGGGGGCAGAAGCCATAAAGGGAGAGGTGTCTTTGGCAGAAAACACCTCTCGTGCGCAAGGCTCGCGCTTTCATTCATGGGCAGGGTGCAGACTGGGTTCCAGCCGTCTCAGCCGCTCTGCCAGCGCTGTGTAGCGTTGCCGATCCATGACGCGTTTGATCGCCATCCCAATAGCTTTCGTCGGTCCCACCAGGATCGCGAGTTGCCTGGCGCGGGTCAAGCCGGTGTAGAGCAGATTGCGCGAGAGCAGCACATAGTGTTGCAGGAAGATCGGCAGGATGACGACGGGATATTCACTGCCCTGACTTTTGTGGACGGTGACCGCCCAGGCCAGCGAGAGTTCCGAGAGATCGGCGTAGTCGTAGCTCACCTGCCGTTCGGCAAACTGGACCACCACCTCTTGCTCTTCCAGGTCAATGGAGGAGATCGTGCCCAGGTCTCCATTGAAGACTTCCCGCTGGTAATCGTTCACCTGTTGGATCACCCGATCCCCGACGCGCAAGCTGCTGCCACCTCGTGCGAGTTCGGCTTTCCCTGGCGTGGGTGGGTTCGGGATCCGCTGGAGCAGGCTATTGAGCTGGCGAGTACCCACCTCTCCACGGGTCGCCGGGCAGAGCACCTGCACCTGCTGCACGGGATCAATGTCGTGCTTGGGCAGATACTCTTGCACCAGGTGAGTAATGCCTTCTGCTCCCAGTTCCGGCTCTGCGGCTTCGAGCCACAGACAATCGGACGCGGCGAACTTGGTGGTCGGAGTGAGACGTGGGAACTGACCGGCATTGATGCGGTGGGCATTGGTGACAATGTCGCTTGTTGCCGCCTGGCGGAACACTTCGGTGAGGCGCACGACAGGGATCCGCTCCGAGGCGATGAGATCTCTCAAGACCATGCCGGGTCCCACGCTGGGCAGTTGATCGATATCGCCCACGAAAAGCACCTGAGCAGCAGACGGGATCGCTTTGACCAGCGCATGTGCCAGGAACAGGTCGAGCATCGAGGCTTCATCGATGACAATGGCCTCTGCTTCCAGCGGATGGTCTTCATTGAAACGGAACTGCATCGTCTTGGGGTCAAAGGCGAGCAAACGGTGGATGGTGCTGGCCTCCCGTCCCGTCATTTCGGCATGGCGCTGGGCGGCTCGCTCGGTCGGCGCAGCCAGGAGCATGGACTTGCCCATGGCGCGCCATAAGGCGACAATGGTCCTGGTCGTAAAGGTCTTGCCGCATCCCGGACCACCCGTGAGCACCAGCAGGCGGGAGGAGGCTGCTAGCTCCACCGCACGGCGTTGCTCGGCAGACAGGGTCATCCCCTGCTTCTGCGTATAGCGATCAATCCAGCGCTGCCCGCGCGGGAGATCGACCTTGACGGGGTTCTTGATGAAGGCGGAAAGGCGGGCAGCCAAGGCGACTTCTGTGTGGTAGAACGCAGGGGCGTAACACAGCGGCTCGCCCTCCAGGTCGCCAAAGCCAGGCTCGATGATCAGTTGCTTCGTCTCAGCCATGTGCGTAATCACTGCGTGGATGCGCGCCGGGTCCACCGGATACTCGGGAAGGGCCAGGTGCCTGGTGGCCTCTTCCACCAGTTTCTGTTCCGGCACAAAGCAGTGCCCACTCTCCGCGGCATGACTCAGCAGATAGAGGAGGCCCGCCTGGAAGCGGGCAATGGTATCGGCAGTGATGAAGCCAATGCCGTAGATATCGTTGGCCAACTGGTAGGGATTGCGTGAGACGACCTCGATGGCCTGGTCGCCGTACTGCTTGAAGATCTTGACGGCATACGTGGTGGAAACGCCATGCCCTTGCAGGAAGACCATGACCTCTTTAATGGCTTTCTGGGCTGCCCAGGCCCGCTGGATCATCCCGACGCGCTTTGCGCCAATACCGGGCACCTCAATCAGGCGGGAACAAGCTGCTTCAATGACGTCGAGTGTCTATAGCCCGAAGTGAGCCACGATGCGCTTGGCGGTCACAGGGCCAATGCCTTTGATGAGCCCACTGCCAAGATACTTCTCCAGGCCGGTCAAGGTCGCCGGTTTGGTCTCCTGGGCATGCAGGACCTGGAACTGCTGGCCGAACTTGGGATGCTCTCGCCAGAAGCCGATGACCCGCAGCGTTTGCCCGGCGGAGATGGAGGGGAAGCTGCCCACGATGGTGACGAGTTCGGAGTGGGAAGGCACCTTGAGCCGGGCCACCGTGTAGCCGGAGTCCTCAGCATGATACTTCATGCGTTCGACAATGCCCTGCAGATGTTCAGTTGGCGGGCGAGATGTGCGTTCGGGAGCAGCCTCTGATGCTAATGACACAGTACTCTCTGTTGGTCCTTTGGCTGCGGTTGTTCTTGTACAACTTCTTGAGCAAATATAGCAGCCTTCCCCTGCGATGTCCTGGCACTGCTCCGGCTCGCCTGGCGCTCCCTTGGTTCTGCCGCCTCCACCGCTACTCCCATATGAAAGCGTCACTCAAAGACTGTCGCGTACTCCGGGGACATCCAGGGCCCTCCTCGCGCCGCGGTGGCGTGCGCCCACTCGTACATCGTCAGGAGATCATCGAGCTGCCCGGAGGTCATCGACTCTCCGAACAAGGCGCGAATCCGGAGCGCCCGGGCGGCATAGTCGACGAGGTCGGAAGGCTGGCTCCAGCCCGTCATCATCGTCAGCACCTGTCGGGCGGCAGCCATCCAGCCCGCGCAGGGCATCGCAGCGTCATGCCCTTGCACGCCGGCTCGGGCGGCGGCGAGCTCGATCACCCCCTCTTGTTCCCGCATGCTGAACGTCCACGGTGGCGGCGCGGGCTGATAGGCCGTAGCATGGGGGTCGAGGGCTTCGAGCACGACGATGTCACCCAGCCAGCGCGACTCGAACTGATCAGCGGTGGCGTCGAGGATGTGGCCATCGGCGAGCTGGTTCCAGCCGAACTGCGCCTCGAGCGCCGCAGCTACCTTCGAGCAGCGGGCGTCGTAGGGGCGACCGTCCTAGCAGCGAACCCGCCGTCGCAGCATCAAGATGGCTTTCCTGTCGATGGCTGCACCCGGATCAGCCATGGCTAGCGATCTCCCCACTCATGGCGATGTCAACGTGATGTCGAGGTACTGTCTGCTCTGAGAGGTTGTTTCTCTCTCTTAGTACTGGCTGTCACAAATACGTTCCGGGCTTCGTATCCACCGATGGTTTTGAGCCGTATATCTCAGTATGGAATACATTTGCACTCTGCTGTACGCGGTTAAAATCTCTATCGTACGCTGCGCACCAACGTCTCCCATATCTGGGCCGCCGGTGACGTGATTGGACGGGAAACCGAGAGCCAGATGGCGACGCCCGTGGGCGCGCACGACGGCAAGATTGCCGCGCACAATGCCCTCTCCGGGGAGGAGCTTTGCGAGGTCGATCACCGCGTCATCCCGCGCACCATCTTCACCGACCCCCAGGTCGCCGTCGTAGGCATGACCGACGAAGAGGCCGTGGCCGCCGGGATCGCATGCAACTGCAACACGATTCCTCTGAGCGTCGTGCCACGGGCCGGGGCCATCCGCGACACGCGCGGTGTGATCAAGATGGTGCTGGACGGCCCGACGCGCCGGGTCGTGGGGGTCTCGATGCTTGGGGTGAACGCCGGCGAAGTGATCCACGAGGCGGCGATGGCCCTGCGCTTCAGGGCGAAGACGGATGACTTCATCGACCTGATCCACGTCTATCCGACGATGGCCGAGGCGCTCAAGATCGTCGCCATCTCGTTCACGAAAGACGTGAACCGGCTGAGCTGCTGCGCCACCTGAGCTTACCAGGATGTTCAACCGATTATGGAGACGTGCGTCCCACGCCGATGAGCCGACCAAAGCGACATGGATGGGCAACGCGTTCCTCCATGACCCAGAGATACTGAAACTGAGGCAGGTCTTCTGGTAAAATCAGGAGCTCAAGCCAGGGAAACACGAAGGAAACAGACATGAGCCTATCAGAAACGAGTGTGGAGCACCTCGCCATCGCGATCGCGGACAGCAACTCCTGGGAGCGGATGGCGTACTTTTTACCGCTCATGCGGCTGCTCTCGCGCGGCGATCCTGTCACCAGAGAGCACCTGGCGACGGTCCTTGGGCGGCCCGAGGCGAGAGTTGCCGATGCGCTGCGCCAGTTTGAGGATGTCGTCTATGATGAGGAAGGCCGCATCGTGGGTGCAGGACTCTCCCTCATGCCAACACCGTATCGATTTGAGGTGCAGGGGCGCGTCCTGTTCACCTGGTGCGCCCTTGATACCCTGATCTTTCCGGTGTGGCTTGAGCGCCCGGCACAGGTCTCCTCTTCCTGTCCCGTGACCGGGCAGCTGATTCACCTGACCGCCACACCAGAGGGTCTGGAGCATCTTGACCCCTCTACTGGTGTGCTGTCAGTGCTCCTTCAGGAAGGATTGGCACCCTGTTGCAACATCCGCGAAGCCTTTTGCTCCTTTAGCCATTTCTTCGTGGAACGCCAAGTAGCCTCGACCTGGCTCTCCCAGACGCCTTCAGCCCATCTGCTTCCTATCGAGGAGGCTTTCACCCTCGGGCAAAAGCTCGCCAGACTGACCATGCAGAGGCTCCAGGAGGGAGGAAGGTGAGCGTGCGCGCCCGACGCTGTTCATCTGACAGAGAGGCGCCACCAAGCATGTGGCGCGACGCACTGACAGAACCAAACAGGAGGAACGACTGTGACGACAACCGTTGATGTGATTGTTCTTGGGACAGGCACGGCAGCACAGACCGTCGCCTACACCTGCCGTGAGGCCGGCCGGAGCGTGGCCGTCGTCGATTACCACCCTTACGGAGGGACCTGCCAGTTGCGCGGATGTGACCCCAAGAAAGTCCTGGTGGGCGTTTCCTACCTGGTGGACTGGAGCCAACGCATGCAGGGCAAGGGCGTCTCCGCGCCGGGCCTGTCCATCAGCTGGCCGGACCTGATCCGCTTCAAGCGTACCTTCACCGACCCGGTGCCAGAACAAAACGAGCAGAGCTTCAAGCAGGCGGGGATCATCACGCGGCATGGGCGTGCCCACTTCATAGATCGGACCAGCGTCCGGGTGGGCGAGGATACCCTCGTTGGTCGCCACGTGGTGATCGCGACCGGAGCATGCCATGCCACTCTGGGGATACCTGGCGAGGAGCACTTGACCACCAGCACGCAGTTTCTGGACCTGGAGGAACTGCCACGCCGCATCGTCTTCGTCGGCGGCGGCTACATCGCCTTCGAGTTCGCGCACATCGCGGCATGTGCGGGCGCACAGGTCCAAGTGCTCCACCGCGGCAGCCGTCCCCTCGAGAAGTTTGACCCCGATCTTGTCTCCCTGCTCATGCAGGCAAGCAGGGAACTGGGCATCGAGGTTCACGTGAACAGGGTGGTCGTGGCCATTGAACGACAAGGCGACCACTTGCTCGTCCACGCTCGAACAGGAGCGCAGGAGCACACGGTCGAAGCCGACCTGGTGGTGCATGCCGCCGGGCGCGTGCCGGAAATCGATCGCCTTCATCTGGAGACAGCAGGCATTGCATACGAGAAGGACGGCGTCTCAGTGAACGAGTACTTGCAAAGCGTGACCAACCCGGCGGTCTATGCGGCAGGGGATGCCGTTGCCAGTGGAGAATTTCCTCTGACACCCGTCGCTGGGATGCAGGGGGGCATTGTGGCACGGAACCTGCTGGAAGGCAACCGGCAGACACCGAACTACACTGGGATTCCCAGCGTGGTCTTCACGACCCCGCCTCTCGCACGGGTGGGCCTCCTTGAGGATGCAGCACGAGCGCAAGGGCTGCGCTTTACCACGCACCACGAGGACACCTCGGGCTGGTATTCCTCGCGGCGGGTGGCCCTGCGGCATACCGCTTTCAAGACGCTTGTTGAGGAGGGGACTGAGCGCATCCTGGGGGCGCACCTGCTTGGCCTGCACACCGAGGAGATCATCAACCTCTTCGCGCTTGCCATCCGCACGGGCCTGCGAGCGAGTGATCTCAAGCAGATGGTCTACGCCTATCCCACCAGTGCCTCGGACGTGAGCTACATGGTCTGACGCCGCTGACCAGTAGGCGCACGTCACCGAAGAACAAGAAAGGAAGCACTCTGCGGATCAAACAACTCCTCTCTGATATTGCTATTGGAATGATCGGCGGCTATGTGGGCACGAAGGCGATGGAACCAGTGTCGATGAAGCTGTACGAACTGGAGCCGGAGGCTGACCGGCAGCAGGAGGACCGGGTGCGGCCAGGTTCTCCCTACGAAATCGCTGCTCGGAAGACGGCCGCCCTCCTCGGGCTGCATCTCACCGACAAGCAGGTGGAGCAGGCAGGGCTGGTTTTTCACTATGGATTGGGCATGAGCTGGGGGACGGTCTACACCTTGCTCCGCATTGCCCTGTAATGGAAAGGACACAATCTGATGGACACGTTGTCAAATGACTGTAACCAGAGACGTGAAGCAGTGCGTGAGCGCTATGCGCATAGTACAAGATAAGTAGTGGGCGCAATGGTCGGTTTCGAAAGCAAGAGCGGAAGGCGACCTAGGCTCGCACGTCGGATCTGAGCTCTCTGCTTTCATCGAAGTTTCGCAGCCAACGGGGGCTTCGCCGTCTGGGAGAAGCTCTCCAGGCACAACAGTGACGAAGAGGAGATACATGCACGACACTGAACTGGAGCTGCTTGCCAGGCAACTGGCCGAGGGGTTGCGCGGTGAGCATGACGCCTTCTGCCGCGAATTGGTCCGGCTCCTTGCCTGCGGGCATCCAGTCACGCGAGAGCACCTGGCGGCTGTACTCCAGATGACTGCCGAGCAGATTGCGGAAGTGCTTGCGGGCTTAGCTGATCTCGAAGTGGACCCGAGCGGCAATGTCGTGGGATGGGGACTCACCTTCATACCTACGCCCCATCGCTTTCGGGTGAATGGGCAGCAGTTCTACACCTGGTGTGCGCTTGATGCGCTGACCTATCCAGCACTGCTCCGGCTCCCGGCCGGCGTGGAGTCGTCCTGCCCGGTCAGCGGTGCTCCGATGACGCTGTCGGTCACGCCTACAAGCATTCATGACCTGGCCCCTGCCAGTGCCATTGTTTCGTTGGTGATCCCCGAACAGGGCAGTTCCTGTGATGGTGATCGCGGCTCCTTCTGCAACCAGTGTCTTTTTTTCCGCTCGAGACGAGATGCGCTGGTGTGGCAGGCATCATCTCCCAAAGCCAGGCTGCTTTCGGTTGCTGATGCGTACCAGGTTGGCCGCCTGATCGCCTGCTACCGCTACCCATCGTGAAGAGATGATCCGCGAGAGAACAGAGAGGTCCATGATGCAACAGACGCAGTTAGAGGCCATCGCTCAAGCGGTCGTTCAGAGACAGGACCGCTATCAGCGCAATACGCTCCTGTTTGGGCAGCTTGTCCAGCTCTTAGTGCAAGGGCGACCCGTTGCCCCAGAGCTGCTTGCTCGCCTACTCCATCGCGACCTGGACGAGGTGCTCGCGGTCTTGCGAGCACACCCGGAACTGGAATATGATGCGCAGGGCAACCTTGTCGGCTCAGGGCTCACCCTTCGCCCAACCCCGCACCAGTTTCAGGTGGAGCAGCACACCCTGTTCGCCTGGTGTGCCATGGACACCCTGACCTACCCAGTCGAGCTTCACGTGTCCGCCCAGATCACCTCTCGGTGTCCGGTCACCGGAAGAAGCATCCGCCTGACAGTGACGCCCGAACAGGTCCTTGATCTGGATCCACCGGGCGCAATGGTCTCGCTCGTCGCTCATGAAGCGGCGGCGTGCTGCCACAATGTGCGGGAGGACGTGTGCAACTACGGGCATTTCTTTGCCTCGCGCGAGGCAGCGACACCGTGGCAAGTGGCGCATCCCCAGGCTGCGATCCTTTCGGTGGAGGAGGCCTACCAGGTGGGAAAACTGGTCGAAGGCTCTCGCTTCCGAGATGCGGAACCATGAGCGAGCAGGCTCCTATTCAGCCGTTGACGAGAGAAAAGCAAGAGCGAAAAAGGAAGGAAGCAATCCATGCACCATCCAGCACTTGAAACGATTGCCAAGCGCCTGTCGGAGCAGTTGCGATGCGTGCAGGAGGACCTCTGCCGTCCCATTGTGCAGCAGGTCACGCGTGGCAAATCGGTTACACCAGCCTCCCTTCGGGCCTCACTCTAGGTGAGCCAGGACGAGCTGGAACAACGCCTGGCGAAGCTCCCAGAAATCGAGTTTGATCGAGCGGGCAATATCGTCGGTCTGGGAGCCACCCTGGTACCCACCTCCCATCGGTTTCAGATGGGTGGCAATCTGCTCTACACTTGGTGTGCCTTTGATACCGTCCTATTCCCACCGTCTCTGCACGTCGAGGCCCAGGTCCAGTCAACGTGCCCCGTCACCGGTCAGCCCATTACCTTTGTCGTCACATCTGAGGGAATCATCAAGGATCTGCTCCCTGCGGGCAGTGTGATGTCGTTGATCATGCCAGCCGAGCGCGGCGACTGTACGTGAGCCACCTTTTGCCAGCAGGCGGCTTTGACCTTTCTCGCTACCCACCAGGGAGCGTTGGTTCTTTCGGTCGAGGAAGCCGCATACGTGGGACGGTTGGTTGCGCAAACCTGCTCGATGGACACGAAGTGAGAAAGCAAGAATCAGTACCTATGCAGAAACAACTCCGAGTCCTCAATGTCACGCTCGATTACCCGCCGCCAGTGCTTGGCGGGTACGGAGTGATGTGCGCCCAGGTCTGCACCTAGTTCAGGCAGCGTGGGCATGAAGTGCTGGTGCTCACCACGCTTCCCCTGGAACCTGGGATCGTCTCGGCAGGTTCTGATGCAGAAGAGGGCGCCGTCCCGGTGCGCCGCACCCTGCGCAGCTACTGGGACGGATCGGCATGCCTGGACCTGCCCTTTCAGGAGGCGCTGGCCGTTGAACAGCACAACCACGCACAGATGCAGCGCGTGTTGGCAGCCTTTCACCCCGATGCCGTAGCGTTCTGGCACATGGGGGCGATGTCGCTGGGGCTCATCACGATGGCAGCGCGCCTGGGTTTCCCGCTCGTCTTCGTCATTGGGGATGATTGGCTCTGTTATGGCGGGTGGGCCGATGCCTGGCTCAGGTGGTGCAATGAGCATCCAGAGCAGGCAGCAGCAGTCGAGCAGCACACAGGGCTCCCCACGCAGCTGCCGGACCTGGGAACACTGGGGATCTTTTGCTTCGTGAGCGCCTGGACCAAAAGACGAGCCGAGCAGATCGGCGGATGGCACTTTCCTCGCGCTGAGATCATCTTTCCAGGTCTTTCCCCCACCGAGTTCCCGCCACTGGTCGAGGTGCCCTATCGTCCCTGGCGGTGGCGCTTGCTCTGGGTGGGACGAGTGATCGAGGAAAAAGGGATTGAGACGGCCATCAAGGCCCTCTCATACCTCCCGACGGATACCACGCTGGACATCGTCGGGCCGATCGAACAAGCCTATCGTCAACGTTTGGAAGCGCTCGCCGCAACGCTGGGGGTCGCATCTCAACTTTCCTTCTCACTGGCGTCTCGTCAGCAGATACACCAACGCTATCAGCAAGCCGACGTCACTCTCTTTACGAGCATGATCGAACACGAGGCCTTTGGACTGGTGTCCCTGGAAGCGATGGCCAGCGGCTGCCCCGTGATCGCCACCGGCGTGGGAGGATCGAGCGAGTACTGCCTCGATGGCGTCAATTGCATGCGTGTTCCCCCTGGAGACCCCGCTGCTCTGGCACATGCAGTGCGGCAATTGGCTCAGAGCCGGGATCTCCTCTGGCGCCTGTTGGAAGGTGGGCTCCATACCGCGAGCGCATACACTCTCGATCGCCAGGCGGCAGGCATTGAGCGCTCACTTCTGGCCGCTTCAGGCTTTCCCCGTGCATAACTGGAGCCATCGTGTGCGTTCACCGTTTCGTGTAGCGGCGCTCGACCAGGTCGATGGCATTGAGCGGGCAGTAGACCGTGTAATGCCGCCGGAAGAGGAGGCTGGGAAACGCTACTATCTCGCAGTCGCCGTGGGACAAGAGTGCCGCGATGAGGCAAGACACCGACCAGTACAGCAGAACCCCGCACCCCCAGCCCCAGGGGATGAGAAAAAGGAAAGGCACGAACGCGAGAGGAGCCCAGAAGATCACGGTCCGGAGCCAGGGATGCGCTATCCTCTCGCCAAGCTGCCAGAAGAGGATGAGGTACAGAGCCACAGTCAGGAGCAAGCCGCCTGCTATCTGGCCAATCAGCACCGCGGATGGTCCCATCTGCGCCACCGTCGTTCCGATAAGGATGAGCCCCAGCAGGCCAAGCGCTAAACGCGTGCAGCGTCCACACCTGCCTACCTCCCGGCCAACGGCAAAGCCGCGCTTTTCCGTTTTCGATAACATAGCAATCGATCTCCACTCGCCGGGTTCAAGAACAGGGATGCAAGAAGGTTGCTCAGATGTCCAGGTGAGCATGCCATTCCACCAGGTCCAGGCAACCAGACCAGAGAGGAGTGGAAACGCGCTCAGCTCTCCGCCTGTTCCGGGTACCTGCATGAGACGTTCACGATCTCACGCGCAGCACCAGACAAAGTATACACTCTCCCCCCGAGGGGAGAGTCAAGAGGCAGATTACACCGCACTATGGTATGGGTCTGACGCCAACAACTTCACCAGGGCTGATGCAGCGGGACGGGCTGGTGTGCCAGCGCATGCGGCCTGGAACTCCAGGATACGTTGACGAAGCGCCTGCAGAGTGCTGATCTTGGTTTCGACGCGGGCGAGGGCCTGCGCCAGTTGTGCTTCCAGCAGGACGCCGCTCGGCTCGCCGGGACGCTCAAGATAGCACGTGACCAGTGCCTGGATCTCTTTCAGGGTCAGCCCGAGGGAGCGCAGGCCCTGGATCACCTGCACACACCACAGCGCCTCGTCGCCAAACAGACGGTAGTTGCTCTCGCTGCGGCCCAGGGTATAGAGGAACCCCAGGTCCTCGTAGTCGCGTAGGACTTTGATCGGCACGCCGGTGCGTCGGGCGAGCTGTCCGATGGTCATCGCATTCGATCGTAACATGTCTCCACCTTTCATCCTGATGCGCTGCTCGATGGGAGATACATCTTGCTCTGTCATCTTTCCATGCTTTCGCTCGCAAGATTGATCGAGAAGCGTCATGCTCATGCTTCTATCAAGTACTGATTTTTTAAACACTCCAAGAAGGCAAAAGAAGAGACTTCCACCAGAAGAACCTTCCTCACCCCCTTGTTGATACAGATGATCCTCACTTTTAGGGCGCTTCGCTTTTCGCTCTCCCTCGTTCAGCTGAACGAGAGAAGCCGACGCTCTGCTCACCCTTATCATAGTGTCTATTTTAACAGAGATGGGACAATCACGGGTGGAAGTCCAAACCTCGCTACGCGGATAGTTTACAGATCCCGGGGGTGACGCAGACAGATGGCCTCTAACCACATCAAGCCATGGGTATTCGAATGGTGATTGGTTATCAGGCGAAGGAGACGTTGCAGTCTCGTAGCCCGCTCAAAAGCGCGCAATTCCCTAGGAGCATACTCAGGTTCGCCAGGCAGACCATGAGCCACCATTGCGAAGTGACGGCGCAGTTCCTGGCGCAATCGCCACCGGATAAAGGGAATGAAGGCGCTATATTCTTCCGATTTGCAGGGACCACCTGCCTCTCGATAGCTCCTGAGAAACGCCTGGACCCGATCGAGATGCCAGTCATCGGAAGCCTCGGTTTTGCAGAACTCCCAACTTGACCGGGGACCTCTTGCATCAGAAAGTCGAGATGCAGATCATCGAAGTCCAACAGCGCGATGATCTGCTCTTCCTGTGTTAACAGGTTGCGTCGGTAGTAGTCTCCATGAATGAGACCAGTGCTGAAAGAAGCAGACTTCTGCAAAAGGGTCGTGCGCCAGGTGTCGAGTTCAAGATCAATCAGTGAGTCGGGGTCTGGTGCAGGTGGAAGAGGCGGAGCGCCGATGAGAAGATGGCGTGGGAGACCCGCCGAGTCTGGCGCACGGTTCAACAGAGTGGCATGCAAACGTGCCAAAAACGTAGCTGCCTCCTGGCGAAGCTTGGGATTCTCACGGTCAAATGGTGCTCCTGCCACATAGGGAAAAAGAGCAACAGATCGGTCGTTGTAGCGAAAGAGCGTGCTCCTGTCCAACGCTCGCAGTGGAGCGATCACCTGAGGAAGCACAGCCTGAAGTGAGAGCATCAGACGATGTGTCCAAGCAAGTCGTTCGGGAGAGCTCCAGCATGGGCTACTTTGCACAACAAGGGGACCCTGATGGGAAGGAACGCTCCAGACCAAGCACTCATCGCCACCGTCCAGCTGACGCGCCTGACCCAATGAGAGACCATAACGTTGGGCAATGATGGCCAGGAGCTCGTCAAGATCGTTCATGTCCCCAGTCCGTTATACTTTAGCAAGCTGAGTAGACCTGAGCACTTTTAACTATAGTGCAATAGCGAGTTGTAGAGGCGCGCAGCAAGTCATGCGCGTCTACAACCTGGGAGTTTGTATCAACAAAGAGCTTAAGCGTCAGAAGGACCAGGAAGCCACCCCGTCTGTTGAGCCCATTCGTCAGCCTGAGCGATGACCTTCCAGATAAAGGGACTCTTCGCCTCCGTGTAGGCAACTCGATCCTCGACCCGAGCATACTGCTGTGCCAGTCCGATTTTCAACTGCGCGTATTGGGAAGCAACATCCGGGTGCATCCGCACATACTCACGAAAAAGCAGCGCGAACTGTTCACTGAAACTCCCTGCTCGCCGAACATGGATATGCACGCGCCGCTGCCCAGGGGTCTCACGGAAATAGCGTTTTGTTCGCTCCGGATTGTCGGCGCGAAAGATATATCCAAGACGCTCTAATGGGAGCCGATAGGCGTCAAGCGGCTCAAAATCAGCCACAGAGATTTGGATATCAATGACTGGTTTGGCCGCAAGCCCAGGAACAGAAGTTGAGCCAATATGGTCAATGCGAATGGCAACGGGCCCAAGGGCGTCGCGCAAGGGCATAGCGAACTGTTGAAACTGCTCGGGCCAAGTCACATCATAGGGGGTGATCCACACTGGATCGCCAGCTTTCATGAACTCAGACATGGGTAGCATCTCCTGGAAAACATTTCGCGAGGGCTTCCTCTCCCCGAACAAACCCTCAGGAACAGAAACAGTAGAAGGTGCCGGACATATATCTTACCGATTTTTGGATATTCAGGCAAGCAGAGCCCACTTACTGGTTCCGCCGACAATCCCCGCACCCTGTGTAGCATATATGTTGAGTGCGGAATAGCTCCATCGCTTGATTGTAGGATGGTTGAGCATCTGACCTTTCACACCGAGAGGCCAGATGAGCACTCCTCTTCCGGCAGAAGACGGGACGTACGACTGTGATGTCGCGAGTCTGTACTGGCAACGAGCGATGTTTGGTCTGATCGTCTGCTCTCACCTGTGCAACACTAAATAAAGCGGTGAAACCTCTGCGGGAAACGTTGTAAAATGAAAGACCAAGAACGACGATCAAAGAGGTGCTGCCATAGCCAGACCAAGTGAAGTCTACGTACGCGATTTGGAACCCGGACTAGCCGCGTAAGTCTCGCCAGTTTCTTGAGATTGAGAGAACAAGATGATGCACATCCCGCAAGAGAAGGAGGTTGTTGACAAGCTGGTAGCGTGGGGAACGGCCCACCCGTTGATCCGCGCCATGATCCTGACCAGCTCGCGTACCAGGCCGGATGGGCCAGTGGATCTGCTTTCCGATTATGATCTTATTCTGGCGGTGAGCGATGTGGGGCCGTTCGCTTTTGATGATGCCTGGATCTCTGAGTATGGCAGGCCGATGG
>WNGR01003631.1_pt1 | contig 22445 bp, 19 predicted proteins | sample 5407581 | NCBI WGS metagenome assembly WNGR01 (sample SAMN13153383, study PRJNA577476) | soil metagenome | isolation source: 80 cm soil or saprolite under Garry oak tree replicate 2 | place: USA:California | collected 2016-06-15
AGCGGCTATACCGCTCAAAGGCCTGCGTGTGGAACTGACCTTCACGATCTCTGGGAACGTTGATGTTCTCGAGCCGACCTGTCGATGTCACGAGGTCGCGGGTGTAGGAACCGTTGCGATAGCCTTTGCGTTTGGGGCTGTAGGATAGGGAGCTAGCGCGTTGCCCGCGTAGGCACGTTTCCAACTCCCCTCCTCCAAACGCAGCATGCAGCTTTCACAGCACTGCGCTTTCCAGCATCATCAGAGTGGTTCTGTCCGTAAACGTGATACCTTTCGTCTCAGCGGTCGTCCCGCATGAAGGTCTCTGTGGCATGTTTGACAGAGAATCAGGGTTTTACGGCGTCGGGCAGCCATCGTCTTGACCCACCACGTTTTCTCGCGGCCTTCGTATTTGTTGAGGTCTTTGAGCGCACGGATATGATGGACCTCGATCGGGTTAGTCATATGCGTTGCTCCACATGCCTCACAGACTTGGGCCAGGAGTCGTTTTTCCAGTTCAGATCGGCTGTTCCAATGCCGATGGATTCTCTCATCGACGCTTGCCTTGATATCCCATTCCAGAGGAATGCCTCCCCAGGTCGCGATCAGCGGTTCTTTTCCCTCGCGTGGCACACTAGCTTGGAGCACTTTGTAGGTTCGACCGTTCACGACCATCTCCCTTTGGTATGTGTCGTAGACGGTTTGAACGGATATCCTGTGCTTTGCCGCTAATGTCTTTGTCAGGGATTGCTGCATAATCCATTTGAGGTATTGTAACGTATGCAGGTTGTAGGCTAGGCGATAGTAATTCACGATGCCTCGGTATTCAAGCTGATACGTCGCAATGATCGTGTAATCGCTTTCATGAAGCAACTTTGTTCGGTGAACCGCCTTGTTGCGTTGTTTGTAGCGGTTACATTTCTCCAGCAGGACAGCCCGTGGGACGCGCAGACCTATCCTTCCGTTAATACTGCGGCATTTATGCCTCGCCTTGTTCAGGCTTTGCTTGATATCACTTTGAAGGGTAGTGATCTCGTATCCCAGGAATTTGGCAGCCTTGCTTCTTGCATGGGTGATGAGCGTCTTTTCCTCAGAGAGATGGAGTTTGAGCTCATTGACCAGAAAGTTGGCAAGCTGTCGTTTGATTTCTTCCGCTTCTGATTTTGGCCCGATGAATGCCAGGGCAAAATCGTCGGCGTAACGGATGTACTTGAGCCGTCGAAAGTCTGGATCATGGGGATCGCGCGAGGGGAGTCGTTGGGCCTGCTTCCTGATTTTGAGGGCAGCCTCCTTCTGTCCTGTTTTAAATCGTTGTGTCGCTTGGGCCATGAGATGCTTGTATTCTTGAGCGTTTTTTCTGCTTTTTCCTCTGGTATATTGCGGAATGAGCGTGCTTTCGACAAATTGGTCGAGCTTATCCAGGAGAATGTTTGACAGGATCGGGCTGCAAATCGCGCCTTGTGGAACCCCGCTCAGCGTTTGATTGAACGTCCAATCTTCGAGATATCCTGCTTCCAGGAGTTTTCTCATCAGGTTGAGAAAGCGTCCATCATGGATTTTCTCGCTTAACGTTGAGAGGAGCAGTTCATGCGAGAGCGATCCGAAACAGTCAGAGATGTCGCCCTCGATGATCCATGTGGTGCCTGACCATTGATAATAGACTTCTTGCAGCGCCGTGTGACACCCTCGATTTTCCCGGAAGCCATGTGAGTGTTCGCTGAATTGGATATCGTAAAAGGCATCCAGGATCATGCGGATAACCTCGGCAAGGAGTTTATCGCTCCACACAGGTAAACCAAGCGGGCGCTTTTTGCCATTCCGCTTTGGGATGTAGACACGTTTGGCTGGCATCCATTGATACCGTTCATATCGCAGTTGATCAATGATGGCATCAATTTTGTCCAGCGACATTCCATCAACGGTGTCGTCTGTGACCCCCTTGGTGTTTGCGCCTTTGTTCCTGTAAATCTTGCCGTATGCAGTCAAATACAGGTGTTTGTTAAACAGTTGTCGATAGACCCTTTCAAGGGGTAATCCTCGTTTTCCTCGTTCACGGAGAAGTCCCAGGTACGCTTCAGTCGTTTGCATTTCGCATGCCTCTACGTGTTTGAACTTCTTGATACCTTCCCTGCGTGCCTGTATCAGGGGCACGCTCTGGCCTACTTTCGTAGGTTGCTCCTTCATTGCTCTTGAAACACCTTTGTTTCTCGTGGCAATTACTATGAGGGTTCCGTCGCCATGAGCGTCTCCGCTGGTAGGCGATCCCGTATTTGCTCATATGAAACGTTCAGCGCGTTTAGGTGCCCTTCTGTTCCTTACCAAGCTCACTGCTTGCTACTCACCGGAGAGAGCGTTTCCCATCCGAATGCACAAGACAGGTATTCCGGTGTCGTCACTTGAGGTATGGTGTGGCGGATGTGGGGTGTCATCGTGCAGAACTCAGGTTCGATAGTCCCAATCTCACCATGCGCGCAGGATTTGCAGGACGGTGACATACATACCTTCTATCATCTCCCGCTTCGTCGGCATGCTTCTGTCCTCTTTGAGTTTCCTCGCTAAGTCAGCCGATATCCTAGAGGTCGTTTCACTCTCCACCTCTCCTGCGTTACGCAGGGATTTCATCTGAACCGATACGGCGCACGCACTCACCCCATGATGCCCACGCTTGTCCTGACGTCCACGTGGAGCCAGCCCGGCTAGCCCATCGCGCCGGAAGCGCGTATGGTAGTCCCGTAAGGTGCGCGAGCTGACCCCCACCGCTTCCGCCCGTTGCGCCAGGCGTAAGGTGCGCGAGCTGACCCCCACCGCTTCCGCCCGTTGCGCCAGGACGGCATTGGAGACGTGTTCTTGCTCGGCCAGTTCCCCAAGCAGAGCGCGGCGACGGAAGAGTTCGTCGCGTTGCGCTTCCGCGAGCGCGCCCAGATCGGGCCGCACGCGCGGCGGCACCGTGCGCTTCGTAGGTGCCAGTCCGACCATCTGTCTCTTCCCCACAAAATTCTTATCAAGAAATGAGAGAATGAAGGGAAGGAAAGAAACGGACGAGCAACGAAAGGGAAAAGCAGATGGAGATGAAGGTGAAAGTGGCACAAAGTGCGCAGGAGTGGGCAACGATGAGCTATGGCACGGCGATGCTGGGAGATCAGCGGCGCACGCAACGAGCAGTGCAGATGGCCAGTGCGCTGGGGCGGCAGCCCGCGGCCTCGTTGCCGGCCCAACTGGGAAGTCAAGCCGCCAGCAAAGCGGGCTATCGGTTGCTCGAGAGTTCACCGGTCACCTACGAGAAACTGCTGCGTCCGCACCTGGAGCAAACGAAAGCGCAGATGCAGCAGAGCCGCCGTGTGCTGCTGATTCAAGACATGACAGAAGTGGATTATCAGCACCATCCCAAAACGAGCGGATTGGGACCGATCGGCAATGGAACCCATCAAGGCTATTTGTTGCAAACGGTGCTGGCGGTCGAGCCAACGCGTCAGCAGGTGCTGGGGATTGCGGCGCAGGAAGCCTTTTTGCGCCAGCCGGCGCCGCCAGGAGAAACGAGTGCGCAGCGGGAAAAGCGAGAGCACCGCGAGTCAGAAGTATGGCAACGACAAGTGCAGCGCATCGCAGCGGCCCCTGACGGATGCGAGTACATTCATGTGGGAGACCGCGGCAGTGACATCTTTGCGTTCCTGCGGGAATGCCTCAAGCAGGGCTGTGGCTTTGAAGTGCGGGTGAAACATGATCGGCGTGTGGACCTGCGGGTCGAGGAAGCGGAGACGCCGCTGTCGCCTGGGGCGCGACGCCATGGCACCCAACGCCCCGCGGGACAGGCAGCGGCGCAGCACCTTTTTGAGGTGGTAAGAAGCTGGCCGGAAAGGGGCCGACGCACGCTGGAGTTGGATGGGAATCAGAAACGCAAAGGGCGCGAGGCAACACTGTGCATCAGTTGGGGCAAGCTGCGGCTCTGGCCGCCGGATGGGGAAGCGGGCAAAGGCGAGCGACCGCTGGTGGTCACGGTGGTGCGCACATGGGAACCCAACCCACCTGAGGGTGTGCCAGCCCTGGAATGGCTCCTGCTCACCTCGGTGGAAACAGAGAGCGAAGAGCAGGCGTGGGAGCGGGTGCAGTGGTATCGGTTGCGTTGGATCGTGGAGGACTATCATCAATGCCTCAAAACGGGGTGTCAGATTGAGCAACGCCAGCTCCAGACCTATGACGGATTGCGCACGCTCTTAGGGTTTCTGGCGCCACTGGCGCTCTGGCTCCTGCAAGTGCGAGCGACCGCCCGCCAGGAGCCAGAGCGAGCGGCGAGCGAGGTCCTCCCGCTCGAGGTGGTGCAGGTAGTCGCGCATCTGGCCAAGGTTCCCCCCGCTCAATTGACGGCACGTGCCTGCTGGCATCGCATTGCTCAGGCGGGAGGGTATTTGGGACGCAAGAGTGACGGGGAGCCGGGCTGGAAAACCCTCTGGAAAGGATGGCTCTATATCCAGACTTTGCTCGAAGGGGTTCACTTGGCCTCTGAACTTTCACTCGAATAGAAAATTGTGGGGAAGAGACAGTCCGACCATCCCGCCCAGACGATAGCGACGGAGCCATCGCTGCGCCTGGCGCAGCGTCCAGCCCGCTCGTTCTGCGAGTCGGCGGATATCCTCCACAGTAATGGTTTCCGCTTCTGCAAGCTTTCCTAAGGCCGCGTAGCGCCTCTCGATGAGCACCCAGGTCGCTTCAGGAATCTCGGGCCACTCGACCGGGACCAGCGCGTCAAGTCCTCCGCGCAGATAGCAGCCGTGCCACCGGCGCAGAACAGCCGCCGGGATGCCCACCTGGCGAGCTCGCACGCCTAGCAGGGTACCTCTGGTGTCCTCGACCGTCGTTCCGAGCAACTGCAAGCGACGTCGAGCTTCAGCCGCTTTGATCTGCACCAGTGGCATCATATCCATCCCTCCTGAGAAGAGCTTCCCTCGCATATGTTGCAGAGATGCACATGGGAGTGGCTCTGCATCTCTGCTGTCGTACGCTGGAATGAACGGTGAAAAGATATCCAGCGGAGAAAAGCGGGACTATTGGGCTGTTACCGCATCCAATTGTCCAGGGTTCCTGCTAGAATACTTATTATCTCAGGAATAATACAAACATCAAACGGGTTTGTGCGTGAACAATGGTCTTTTCAAGAAACACATCTGTATCGTTATCACAGGAATAAGGAAAAACAGGACATGGCAACCAAAGAACACTCCTCGGAAATCCAGATCTCAACATTCCTGGCAGACCTGGCTCACGCGAATCACTCCCCGCAGACGTGTCGTGCGTATGCCAGCGATTTAGCGCAGTTGTGTGCCTTTCATCAGGGACCAATTCAGACCATTACGGTGGAGGTGTTGCGCAAGTTCTTCGAGATGCATGCCCATCTTCGCCCTGCCTGTAAATCCCAGAATTCACATCGCCATTGTTTTGTACAATTAAATGGGCCGAACATTCTTTCTCTTTCCTGCCCTCGTACATACGTAGAGGCTGTTCGATGCTGCTAGTTTGCATTGCGGATTACCCGAAAGATTGGCCATTTCCTACCAAAAGATTGGCCGCACAAGAAAAAACTGGCGAAACCGCTCTGCAAGCCAATTCACATAGCTTGGTAGAGGCAGGCTGATGCCTGCGAAATTCCGTCGTTTTGTTGCTCAGCGAGCCGTGCCGCTTCCATCCGATTCTGTGCGCCGAGTTTCTGCATGGCCGTGGAAAGATGGTTGCGGATGGTTCCTTCGGACAGATACAGCCGTGCAGCGATCTCTGCAAGGCTGGCCCCGAAGAGTGACGCCGAGAGCACCTCCCGCTCGCGACTGGTCAGCGGATTGTTCCCCGAACTCAGCGCGGAGAGGGCCAAGTCAGGATCAACCACCCGCTCGCCATTCATCACGCGACGCAGGGCGACGGCTAATTCAGATGCTGGTGCATCTTTGAGCAGGAAGCCAACCGCTCCACTCTCCATGGCCCGCTGCAGATAGCCACTGCGTCCAAAGGTGGTCAGAATCACAATGCGACAGGTGGGGAGTGCTTTTCGCAATGCTTGCGCAGCAGAGAGCCCATCCCCACCGGGCATTTCAATATCTAACAAGGCCACATCGGGGTGGGCCAAGCGAGCGGCTTCCACGACCGCATCGCCTCGTGCGACTTCGGCCACGACCTCAATATCCTGTTCTCGGCTGAGCAGAGCAGAGAGCGCACCACGCACCATCGCCTGATCTTCTGCCAGCAGCACCTGAATCATGTCTGGTCCTCCTGTGCTCTCTGTGCCTGCGCACGGCGCTGAAGTGGCAGCTCCACATACAAGCGAAAGCGGTCTTTGTCGGATACGGTGAGAGGGCCAGCCTCCATGCAGCCTCCCAGGGCAGTCACCCGTTCACGCAGACCAGCGAGTCCCAGGCCAGGGCGCTCAGATACGCTTTCCGCACTCGCATGAGCTCCTCCATCGTTGATTACTTCGACCTGGACTCGTTCGTTCTCCTGCGCCAGTCGAATGAGACAGTGTTGGGCGCGGCTGTGCCGGATAACATTGGTTACACCTTCGCGCACTATCCAGGCAAGGACGCTAGAGAGCTCAAAGAGGAAGGGCTGGGAGATCGTTTCGATCTGCGCATCGATGCCTGCCGCAGAGAGGAGTTGGCGAGCCCCCTCCAATTCGTCTTCCAAGCGGGGATGCCTGTAGTCTGCCACCGCCTCACGCACCTCGCGAAGCGTCTGCCGTGCCACCTGTTCGATCTCCGAGAGTTCTTGCGTGCAGCGGTCGGGTTCCTCCCTGACCAGGTGCCTCGCCAGCTCACTCTTGAGCGTAATCATCGAGAGGGTATGCCCCAGCAGGTCATGCAAATCGCGTGCGAGACGGAGTCGCTCCTCGACGACTGCCAGGCGTGCGAGCTCCTGCCTTGCCGCATGCAGTTCCCGGATCGCGCGGGAGAGGCGAACCAGGCCAATCATATCCAGGCCAAGCCCCCGGACCAGCAGCACCAGCGGGATGATCGTCAGCCAGTCAGCCCGCAACACGCCTCCCTCAATCCCTACGCTCATGCTTGCTGAAAGGATCATCAAAGCAATCAGGACCAACAGTGCACTGCGCAACGGCAGCGCCACTCCTGCCGCACCACTGACACAGATGAGCAGCCAGAGGAAGGCTGCGCCATACGCTAGACTGAGCCAGAGCACCAGGGCCGTGAGAAAAGCGAGCAGCAGGAGTGTCCTATAGAACCGCGAGCGGGTATAGGCGATGCTCTCCATCGGGTGGGGCCACATGAGCCAGCCAGCCACGACCACGACGATGGCCATAACAGCCACACGAATGAGGAGCTGATGCAGCGGTGCCGGGTGCGTCTTTAATAGGGCGATGAGAGGATAGAGCAGGGGAAAGACAAGCCAGAATTCCACGTACAGTCGCCAGAGGCGCGGGGAGATACCGCTGGATACAACGGGCACCTCGGCTCCTTCCATATCGGTAAGGCGTTTTTCCAACCACGCATGCACTCGCGCTATGGATGCTCGCACTGTCTGTATCACTTCGGCACTCCTTTCCTGCTGCCGAAACGATCTCTGCTCGCCAATCCATTTTACCATCTTCTCGTCCAGATGGTCTTTTTCAAGAAGGGATCTTCACTTGTCCGGTCGGAGCTTCCAGTCCTGCGCGTTGCATACCGGTAGGGCACGCCCAAAAGCAGACCGCACGCCAGAGCAATCACCATTACGATGATGGATGTGGTGAGCGAGGGCTTGGTGGTCATCAGGAAGACGATGCCGAGCAGAAGGGCCGTCAAGGTTTGCGCCACTATCCCCAGGATCAGGTCATGGGTGCGCCTCTCAAGTTCATCGGGGAGAGGGCCATCTGGCGCCTCTCGTGCCATATCCATGATGGTATACATCCGAGCGGCCAGCACAAGTGGGCCGACAGGGGCCATGAGCACGAAGCTCACTATGGCAACGGCGATCCAGCCGGTCTGCAAGCCCCAGGCGGAGAGCGCCATATCGAGCCCCGTAATAGCGATGAGCAGCGCGCTGAGTGCCATGAGGGGAGAGGCGATAATGATCAGCCAGGCAATGACGCGCACTTGCTCGACGTATCGTGCTCGCCGCAGGGCGGAGAGGCCGAAGAGCCAGCTGCCGATGCTGAGAAAGGCTCCAATGGCCCCGCTCACATGCAAGAACAAGACAAGGGTATACAGGCTCATGGCAGGTTCCTCCTACTCCTCACTCCTGTGCTCAATCACGATGGTACCGGCAGTACCATCGACGGTCAGGCGGCTTCCAGTGGGAATGCGCTCGGTTGCTCTCGGCACGCCGACAACCGCCGGGATACCGTACTCGCGGGCCACGATGACGCCGTGGGACATCGCTCCCCCAGTCTCCGTGACCAGGCCCCCGGCGGTGAGGAAGAGGGGCGTCCAGCCGGGGTCGGTGGCGGGCGCGACCAGGATGTCGCCAGGAGCGAGGCGAGCGCCAGTCGGGTCGAGGATGACCCGCGCAGGTGCCGTGACGATACCTGACGAGGCCGGTGTCCCCAGAAGCGTTCCATGGGCTGATACGGCGGTCGATGGCTTGGCGGACGGTTCTGTACCATCGGAGAGCAGGACGAGCGGCACATGACGCCGGGTGAGTTCCTGCTGGTAGGAGGCTCGTCGCTCGCGTACCGTGCGGCGCAGATCGGTTCCAGTCCGAGCAGCACGCACTTCTGGCAGGCTGAGGAAAAAGATGTCCTCTGCTTGCTCCAAGCACCCCGCCCGGACCAGTTCGTCACCCAGAGGCCAAAGGAGGGCTCGCGCCCGTGCCAGTACATGTGTGAGACAGAAGCGAGGCACCTCGCGCAGGCCCCCTAGAGCACGAGCGCGACGCAGACAGAAGCCGACGAGCAGGCCACGCCACCTGCTCTTGCGCCGGGCACGGCGTGTCAGCTCGGCCACCATCACCTCAGCTGCCTCAGCTGCGCGCCGGTACTGCGCGTCCGGGGAAAGCGCCAGGTCATGGAGTTGAAGGAGGCTTTCGAGGATTCCCAGGATATAGGTTGGGTCCTCCGACCAGCGCGGCATACCCAGGTCGAGTTCGGAGACGCTGCGATGACCATAGATGGACAGGAAATTCGCCAGGCCCTGTTGCAAGAGCGGCGGCAGGCTCCCATTGCGGTAGTCCTGAGCCAGCCGGACAGGTGGCGTATTTCGCACCAGGTGAGCTACCGTCTGATCGGCATGCACCTGCTCGGAGAGCGCCCAGAGCACAAGATTCATCTCGGTCGTTGGATTGGTCGGTAGTCCTCGCAATACGCGCTGCAGTTCGTCCTTCGTCGCAAGATTCCCCAGGAGTGCCTCAGCCAGGGCGAAGGTCTCCATGCCAGCGACCATCGCTGAGGAGGCGTTGTTCAACAGGTGCATGGTCGCGTCAAAAAAGACTTCCTCAACGGCTGCTAGGCGGTCGGCTGGATCGGTAGGAGCTGTGACAGCCTCACCCTTGCTCGCCTCGCGCAGCAGCTGCTCCAGACGCAGCAGGCGCTCGCGTCCGGCCCTGGGCGAGAGCAGCGCCCGGAACAGATGCCACGGCAAGCCCGAGCGGACGAACAGAGAGACAAGCGCGCGGAAGAACGGAAGCCGCGGCGCTGGCAGAAGGGAGAAGTGCGGATCGGCACTCAGCTGCTGGAAGATCATCGCAGCATGGATTTCTGCCTCCTCCATCGAACGCACGAGCAGCGTGCGCCCAAACGAGTTCCGCAGAGCGGCCGTTACATCGATGAAGATGCGAGAGGCGGCAACAGTCACGAAGCGATGACCCTGGGCACGGTCACGAGGGGGAAAGCCCAGGTAGGTCGCGATCGACGAAACCAGCAGACGCATGGCAGAGACACCCATCGGCGTGAAGGGCAGAGAGGTCCCCTGCTGGACGTTGAACGACAAGTACGCTCGCAGCTCCTCATCAGTAGACGGCGCCTCGACAGGGAGCGGAAACAGTGTCGTAATCGGGCGCGCCTGCGTGAGCCAGACGTGACCGGCGGCATCCATCGCCCACTCAATGTCCTGGGGTGCTCCTGAGTTCGCCTCAACCCGCGCACCGAGCGCTGCCAGTGTACGTACCTGATCATCAGAGAGGCAGGCTTCCTCCCCTGCCCCTCTCTGCTCGACGCGCTGGGTGCCACCACAAGCCTCTGCCTGGACAATGACCTGTTTGTCACCCAGGCGGCGTTCGACGATCTCGCCTGTAGGAGTATTCACCACAAAGTGGTCAGGATTAGTCGCGCCGGAGACGACCGCCTCGCCCAAACCGGGATTCGCATCGATCACGATCTCGCGGCGCTTGCCGGTCAGTGGATTGGCAGTGAAGAGGACACCGGCCACCTGAGGGTCTACCATATGCTGGACAACCACAGCCAGGCGCACGGTGCGAGGATCGATACCAAGGCTGTGGCGATAGCTCACCGCGCGGTCGGTCCACAGCGAAGCGAAGCCTCGCTGTACCGCATCGAGGAGTGCCTCGATGCCAACGATATTGAGATACGTCTCCTGCTGGCCAGCAAAGCTGGCGGAGGGCAGATCTTCAGCAGTGGCAGAAGAACGTACGGCAACGGGAACAGATTCGCGCCTTCCGAGTTCCTGGTAGGCCTGGGTGATAGCCTCAGCAACACTGGCTGGAACAGGGGCTTGCAGCAAGGCGGTGCGCACTGCCGCAGCCAGCTCTGTCCACCATGCGGCATCTTCAGCCCTGGAGGTTGCCAATGCTGTCAGCATGGCTTCGAGTCCGGCGCTCTCACTGAGGAGCGCATAGACAGCCGTGGTCACACAGAAACCTTCTGGAACGGCGAAGCCCGCGCGGATCAGTTCACCCAGGTTCGCCGCTTTGCCGCCGACGACGGGAAGCCACGTCCGGTCAACCCGACTCAGGGGGACCACGAGCGTACGATCATCTCGCGCGTGTTCACTCGCCTGTGGTACGCCTCGATCAGGGGTATGCATCTCACTTCCTCCTCTTCGTTCTCAAGCTGAGAGCGGTGACGGGACATGGCATCTCAGTCGCCTCATTGCTTGTCTTTCATCCTGTGACGGGTCGACGCTCGGCGATCACAATCTCCGAAGGAATGCCAAAGGCGGTGACGACGTTGACATACGTGATCTGCCAGTGGGTGGTTGGGAGCAGTGTGCGCAGCTCCAGGGGCCGACAACCACCCACCAGCGCAGGTCGGAGCGCATGGACGGCTGCCCAGAGTCCTGTCAGCAGACGGGGAAGCCCTGTGCTCCCATGCGTCCCACTCACCAGGCAGAGACGCCCTTCTCTTGTCAGGAGGCGATGGGCCTCGGAGAGGAGCGTCGCGATGTCGGAGACAGAGAGCAGGTCGACGACGTAGGTCGAAACGAAGCGATCATACGAACCGGAAGCTGTCTCAAACTGGAGGGACCCATCGGTCTGCTGCACGACCACACGGTTGCCAAAGCGTGCGAGTCGCACGTTGGCGAGATGCACCATCGTGGTCGAGCTATCCACCGCGAGATAGCGTGCCTCTTCTGGCAAGTGCGAAGCCAAGACGTGTTCCGCGAACGCTCCGGTGCCACAGCCGAACTCGAAGACCGCCTGTGCGGTTTCAAACGCCGCATGCGCCATGAGATCGCGTGTGGCAGGAGCCTCGTAGAAGGCTTGCAGATCTTGTTTGGCGCCCATCCAGTCGTAAAAGGCTTTCGCTTGTTGATGGGTCAATATCCTGGCTGCTTGTGGCATGGGTCCACCTCTTTCGTCGATGATCTGTCTTTCCTCTGCTCAACGGTCTCTCGCACCTGCGAGAGCGCATCGGTGTGAGCAGGTTGGTCTCTCAGCTCGACGTTCATCGGCACCAGACAGATGTGCCTTGCCATACCCTCTGCTTCGAGACCGAGAGCATGGTTCACCCGTGCATGATAATTCTCCCAGGCAATGGCCGTCGTCACCTCCAGGATCTGTCGGTCGCTATAGATGGCTTTGAGTGCAGTGAACACGGCCTCTGGCACCTGCACTGGGATTGTGGTCATGGCGTCAGCATAGCGTAACACCACACGTTCTTCCTCGCTGAACAGCGAGGAGTGTTCGTAGTCCGGCAGAGCGCGCAGTTGTTCGTCTGCTATCAAGAGGTCCTGACTGGCGCGGGTGCCAAAGTCGAGGCACCAGGGACAGCCAATGCGCCAGGCCACCAGCATTCTGGCCAGTTGTTTGACGGATGCTCCTAGCTGCCTGGCTCCCTCCTGCGCCTCTTCCATGTGTCCGACAGCCAAGAGGAGCCTGGGATGAAGCGCATAGACCCGTGCCGGTGTGATGACTCTCCCATAGCACCGCCGGGAGAAGAAAAAGACCAGGCGAACGAGCAAGGAGCGGCTTCGCGTGATTCCTTCGATGCGTGCCATATCCTCCTCCTTCCAGATGCATAGAATGTCCTCTCTCATGATGAGACCGCTCTGTGATGGGTCCACATGTCTATTGCAAGTGTAGCCATGTTTGGGATCGATGGGAAGTGAAGTTTATCCTGATTTGGGCGTGACAAATGTCATGGGGAAGCTGCCACCGAAAAGCAACGGAGATAGACAGGTTGAGCAGATGCGTGGCGTCGATGTGTATGTGCTCACAGGCGAGAGGCGCAAACCCGCCTCTCGTCTGATCTGTATGAAAGAGACAGGACTTTTTTCTTGATATCTTGGCAACGTAAGGACTCATCTCATGAAAACAGCGAGAAATCAATATTTCTCGCTGTTCTGTGCTATACTTGTGGGGGTGGATACGCTCAAACAGCCTGAGAGTGACCGAGCGTAAGTGGTAAAAAGAACAGCGGGAAATATTTTTTGGGGTCAGGAGAAACTCATGCACCAGCGAGTCACCGCTCTCAAAACCGACCGGAACGTGTGGACCCCACAGGGGCTGCTTGAGGTGTGGCATCACTACCTACAGGAGAAAGATCGTTCAACTGGCACCGTCAAAAAATACACTCAGGCGGTCGCTCGTTTTCTCGCCTGGTACGAGCAGGATGAGCAAGCGCCATTGACCTTGGAGACCCTCACCCCTATTGCCCTCATTGGCTACCGCAACGAGCTGCAACATGAACAGCACAGGTCGATCAGTACGATCAACCTGCACCTGAGTGCCCTCCGTGCCTGGTGCAGCTGGATGACCGAGCTGGGCTATCTCGCAGCCGATCCTGCGGCGCAGGTCAAACTAGTCGGCGGAGAGGCATCGTCCTCGCGCACAGGACTGAAAAGTGCGCAGGTCAATGCTCTGCTCCGTCAGGCCCAAATCTCTCGCGAATCGGCCCGCAACTACGCTATTGTCCAGGTCTTGCTGCAAACGGGGATTCGCTTGAGTGAGTGTGCTGCACTCACCTTCGAGGATATCACCTTTGGCGAGCGCAGTGGCCTGCTGCGTGTCCGAGCTGGTAAGGGCAACAAGGCCCGCTCTGTTCCGTTAAATGTGTCTGCGCGGGAAGCCTTGGCGAACTATGTAGCCACCCGGCTTGGAATTGAGAAACCATCCCTCAAAGCGGTGGCGAAAGGCTGGCCCAAACCGAAATCTCCAGAGGCATACGAACCGCTCTGGCTGAGTCAGAAGGGGGGAGCGCTGACAACCTCAGCGATGGGCCAGATGATCGCGGAACTCGTCAAAGCTGCCGGAGATCTGGTACCAGAAGAGACGAGTGCGCACACCTTGCGACACACCTTTGCTCGCAGTTATCTGGCCCAGTATCCAGGAGATGTGGTGGGGCTGGCGACGCTGTTGGGTCATAGCTCATTAGACACCACCAGGCTCTATAGCCAGCCGGAAGTGTCCCAACTGGCAACTCGGGTTGAGCGCCTCTCGCTCAATGCCTATGCACAATAGCAAGGGCGACGAGTTGAGCCGATTGTTGCCAGTGCAAACGAAAGTCACACCAGTGCAAACGAAAATTGAAAGTGACATGATGAACTGGAAGCGCACTTTACCCTTCAGCCCACTGAACTCGACCTGGTGGGAGACAGCAAAACCGATCACAACCTGCTCGGCTTCGCCGTTTTACTCAAGTATTTCCAGTACGAAGGACGCTTTCCCTCCCAAAAACAAGATATCCCTGCCGCTCTCACGCTCCACCTGGCGCAGCAGGCTGACTTTTCATCACAATTTTCGAGTGAAAAGATGATAGAATCACGAAAGGAGAAGTCACAAGAGAAAGAGAGGGAAGTCGATGAATACAAGCAGCTTGTTGTCGCCCCAGGAGTGGGCACAGCAGACCTTTGGCACGGTGCGCCTGGGCGACCAGCGACGACCCAAGCGAGCGATGGCGATGGCGTGCGCCATGGCCCATGATCCAGCGGGCTCTTTGCCAGCGCAGATGCAAGGAGAGGCGCACTTGGAGGCAGCTTATCGCTTCTTGCAGACAGCGGATGTGAGCTATGAGCAACTGGTGCAGCCGCATCTGGAGCAGACGCGGGCGCAGGCGCGCCCGCACAAGCGCGTGCTGCTGATCCAGGATACCACCGAGGTGGACTATCAACAGCATCCCCCCACCAGTGGCCTGGGGCCGATCGGCAACGGCAGCCATCAGGGGTTTCGGCTGCAGACGGTGCTGGCCGTGCTGCCCACCTCGCGCGAGGTCCTGGGCATCGCCCATCAGGAGCCGTTCCTGCGCAAGCCTGCTCCCAAGGGCGAAAGCAAACGGGAGCGTTTGCTGCGCGAGCGTGAGTCGCAGGTATGGGAGCGCAGTGTGCAGGCCATCGGAGCGCCTCCAGGCGATGTGCAATGGATTCACGTCGGCGACCGCGGAAGTGATATGTTTCCCTTTCTCTCGCTCTGTCGGCAGAGGCACTGCGACTTTGTCGTGCGCGCCGCCCAGGATCGCTGTGTCGATGTGCTTGTTGAGCAGGCCGACGCCCCGGTGGCGCGGCCCTCGCACCACAAGCGCCGCCCGGAGCAAGAGCTGCCGCAGCATCTGTTCGAGGTGGTGAGCAGCTGGAAGGCCCAAGGAGAGCAGGATCTGCATCTGGAGGCCACCAAACAGAGCAAAGCACGCACGGCCCACGTCGCCCTCAGTTTCGGCAGCGTGCGCCTGTGGCCTCCCCAGTCGCAAGAGGCCAGCGCACTGCGTCCGTTGGTGGTGTGGGTGGTGCGCGTCTGGGAGCCGGAGCCACCAGAGGGCGTGGAGGCGTTGGAGTGGGTGCTGTTGATCTCGCTGCCGGTGCAGACGCTCGAGCAGGCCTGGGAGGGCGTCGAGTGGTATCGCGCTCGCTGGATCGTGGAGGATTATCATCAAGGTCTCAAGACCGGCTGTCGCATCGAGCAGCGGCAACGGCCTCGCTATGCGGGCTTGCGTCGCTTGTTGGGCCTGTTGGCACCGATGGCGGTGCGGCTCTTGCAACTGCGGGCAGCCGCCAGACAGGATCCCGAGCAGCAGGCTCTCGAGGTGCTGCCAACTGACCTGGTGCAGGTGGTCGCCCTCTTGGCTCAGGTTCCCGCCGCTCAGCTGACCTGCCAGCAGTGCTGGCACAGCATTGCCCGCTACGGCGGCTATTTGGGACGCAAAGGCGATGGGCCACCAGGCTGGAAAACCTTGTGGAAAGGCTGGTTTTACATTCAAGCTCTGCTCGAGGGCGTTCATCTGGCGGCTCGACTTCCTTTCGACTTGGATTCAACTTGAAAATTGTGATGAAAAGTCAGCGCAGCAGGTAGGCATCGCCCCGGAAGAACTGCTTGCCTATGATTGGGAAGGACGCATGATCAAAACCCACCGCGCGGCCATTCGCGCGTTTCTGGGCTACCGAGAAACCACCCGGCAGGACGAAGAAATCCTGGTGAGCTGGTTGTGTCAGGAGGTGCTGGGAGAACAGCAGCAAGAAGAGGCCTTGTTGGCCGCTGCCTACCAGCACTACCAGGAGCTGCATATTGAACCGCCCACCTCCGATCTCCTCTCCCGCTTGCTCCATACCGCGCTGCATCGCTTTGACGAACAGTTCTGCACCTCCATCTCCCAACAACTGGCCCCAGACACGCGAGCACGTCTCGATGCGCTGCTCACGACCATCCTCCCAGAGGAACCATCTTCCCCTCAGGAAAGCACCGAAGCAGCACCGGACCAGGAGGCAGCAGCTCCTGTCCAGCGTTCCCGATCCGCGTGGCAGCACCTCAAACAGGATGCGGGTCAAATGAGCCTGGAACATACGCTGGAAGAAATCGCGAAGCTGGAGCGCATCGAGCAGCTTGGCCTCCCGGCAACCCTCTTTGCCCAGGCTTCTCCCAGGCTGTTGCAGGAGTACCGCCAGCGGATTGTCATTGAAGAAGTCCATGAAATTCGCCGACACCCTGATGCCCTTCGCTGGACGTTGCTTGCCGCCTCTTGTTGGCTGCGCCGACAGGAGATCATCGATACCCTGGTTGATTTACTTATCGACATGGCCCACCACCTGAGTACCAAAGCCGAGCGGCGGGTGGAGCAGGCGTTTGTCCGCGATATCAAAAAGGTGTCCGGCAAAACCAATCTGCTCTTTCGACTCGCCGAAGCCGTCATTGACCAGCCTGATGGGGTCGTACGTGCGGTCGTATTTCCGGTGGTCTCAGAGCAAACGCTGCGCGATCTGGTCAAGGAATATAAAGCGACCGGGACGACCTATCAGCAAAAGGTCCAGAAGCTCATGCGCTCCTCGTATAGCAAGCACTACCGGCGCATGATCCCGGCCATTCTCAAACATCTGGAATTCTGTTCCAACAATGAAGTCCATCGACCAGTTGTACGCGCCTTAGAACTGCTCAAGAAATATGTCGATGTCCCCAGTACCCAGGTCCATTTCGCGCCCACCGAAGATATTCCCCTGGACGAGGTGGTGCCGGGAGCCTGGCGCTCTGCCGTCGTGAAACAGGATGCGAAGAAAAAGACCGAGCACGTCAATCGCATCAACTACGAACTCTGTGTGCTCCAGACGCTTCGGAACAAGGTTCGCACAAAGGAGGTCTACCTCAAGCACGCGAATCGTTTTCGCAATCCCGACGATGACCTGCCGAAGGATTTTGAAACGAAGCGGCAGGGCTACTACGAAGCGCTGCATCAGCCGCAAGACGTTGAGCAATTCATTCAACAGGTGCAACGAGAGATGACGGCGGCGCTGGAGAAGCTCAATGGGAATCTGCCAACCAACCCCAAAGTCCAGCTTTTGCCGAAGAAAGGCGGCTGGATCTCCCTCTCACCCTTAGAGCCACAGCCAGAGCCACCGAACCTGGGTTCTCTGAAAACAGCATTATTCAGGCGCTGGTCAGTGATTGACTTACTCGACATGTTGAAAGAGACGAACTTTCGGACTCACTTCACCGATCTCTTTCCCAGTCCAACACCCCGCGAGCACCTGGACCCGGCAACCCTCCAAAAGCGCCTCCTCCTCTGCCTCTACGGGCTGGGAACCAATATTGGACTCAAGCGCGTCAGTGCTGGTGATCATGGGATCAGTTACCGGGAGCTGGTTTACACCAAGCAGCGTTTCATGACGCCAGAGCACCTGCGAGCCGCTATTCGCGAGGTTGCCAATGCTACTTTCCAGGCGCGGCTCCCGCACATCTGGGGGGAGGCCACGACTGCCTGTGCCTCCGATTCCAAAAAATTTGGCGCGTTTGATCAGAACCTGCTGACCGAATGGCACGCACGCTATCGCGGACCAGGTGTCCTCATTTACTGGCACGTGGAGCACAAATCGATGTGCATTTTCTCTCAACTCAAAAGCTGTTCCTCGTCGGAGGTTGCAGCCATGATCGAGGGGGTCTTACGCCACTGCACCGAGATGGCCGTCGATCGCAACTATGTTGATACCCATGGGCATAAGGTTATGTAGACACTTGTCCCAAGTCAGAACATATGGTACGCTTAACGAGAACATATGTTCTCAATTACAAGGAGCAAGTGGATCATGCGAGTACACCATATCCAGCTCAATGAGAGCAACGAGCCGTTCGTCGAACTCATCGATGATCATGATCAGCCCATTGCCGTCGTCTCTGGCTTTTTACGCCATCTTCGCGCACGTGGCTACTCTCCAAACACGCTTTCCGCCTATGCCTACGACCTCCTCCACTTCATGACCTGGCTGGCGCTTCAGCAGCTCTCTTACCAGGAGTTTACTCCAGCTCGCTCACTCATGTTTCTGGAGTACCTGGTGACGGCTCCCAGTAAACGGCAGGCTCAGAGACTGGCTCTTGTGCTCTGTACGACTGATCAGGGAAGCTCCACGACAAGATTATCGCCAGCGACCATCAATCGCATCTTTGCCGCTGTTTCCTCCTTCTACGAGTACTTGATCGTTGCTGGTCAGTTTCGCGACCTCGAAAATCCCATCTTGAGAGTGGACGATCCTGCCTACGCACGCGTCTCTGACCGCCATCGCCCTTTCATGGGCAGAGCCTCCAGGCAACGACCGGTTCGTCGAATGGTCCATGTCAAAACCGTTCAGCGCGTCCCTCGTCCCATGGCAGATGAACAGGTAACCGCGCTCGTTGCATCCCTGCGTCTCAAGCGGGATAAGGCCATGCTTCTTCTCATGCTCCATGGCGGGCTGCGGCCAGGTGAGGTATTGAACCTTCGACTCGAAGATATCTCTTACGCTCGACGTCGTATCACCATCCGCTATCGCGCCGATCACCCAAAGGGAGTGCGGACGAAATCCCGTACTGAACGGGTTGTGGATCTGCACCAGCCGGAAACGTTGCAAGCAGTAAGCGATTACGTGATGTCTGAGCGCCCGCAGGAGGTTGAGAGTCCGTACGTGTTTCTTGTCGGCGGAAAAGGAAAAAGACGAAACGAACCCCTGGGCTATCACGCATTGGTGAAACTCTTCGAGCGACACTGTGAGCGGCTTGGCATTCGTGAGCCGTGGATCACACCACATGCGCTTCGCCATACCCACGCTACCAAGCTCTGGGAAGGTGGAATGCGAGAACTGACGCTCCAAAAGCGCCTGGGACATGCCTCACCAGAATCGACCCGGATCTACACACGTGTGACTGATGCGACCGTCGTGGCCGAATACCGCCGTGCGTTGGGTGAGGAGGAGCAGCGATGACGACACCTCTGTTGTTCCACGAGACGACGCGTCCCTCCTATCAGCATGCCAGCGTGGAAGAGTACACCGCCTTCATCAGGGCGTATCTCGATGACAGTTCGGCTGTTCCTCACTACCTGCGGATGCGTGCGCACTTTGTGCGCACCTACCCAGACCTGCACGCGTGGTTTGAGGCACCCCTTGCAGAGCGTGTCGGGCGCGTGTCCTCGGATGGTACTCATACTCCTCGCCTGCTCCATCGCTCTTCGTACCTGGGACGTGCTTACATGTACTACCTGGCGCTGCGTGGCTCGGTTCAGCTCGATTGGGAGTGGCTGATTCTCGTCCGGCTGGATGTCTGGGGACTCCTCTCCTACTACGAGCTCGATTTGGGTATACCAGTCCTGGTTGAAAAGGCCGTCGCATTGGGATACAGCCGGGAGCACGCTACCCAGTCGCTCAAATGGGTTCTCTGCCGGGTCTTCCTGCACATGCCCTACACGGTTCTTAATCAACAGGTAGGAGCAAGCGTCATGCAATTGATCGAGGCGGTGCGCCATTTGAGTACCCTCTCTGATCTTCTGCAGTTCTACGGATCAATGGCGCAGTATCACACGCAACGCAAAGCCTACCAGACGCACCTGCACCTGACGCACGTGGTGCTCTACCACAGCGGATACACCTCGGTGGAGCCGCACCGGATCATGCCTCTGTATGCAGCACGTCCTGTGCTCAAGCCACGGATGGAAGCGGTGGTGAGCAGATACCTCGCAGCCCGCCGTCTCACCGATCGACCCAACACGGTCGAGAAGTTCGACCTGACATTACGGCATTTTGTGAACTGGCTGACGCAAACGTATCCCCAGGTGGAAACCTTTGCCGAAGTGACGCGTGAGCAGGTGCAGGCTTTTGCCGAAGCACTGGAGACCATGCCCATGCCACGAACTGGTCAGCCCCTGGCGGCCTGGAGCAAACTGCGTCGTCTTTCCTGTCTTTCGGTCTTCTTCCGTGAAACCGCTGCGTGGGGATGGGAAGATGTGCCTGGCCGACCACTGTTGGGACCGGGCGATCTGCCGAAAATGCCCGAGCGTGTGCCTCGCTACATCCCAGCGGCCGAACTGACGCGTCTCATGGAAGCGGTACGAGCCCTGGAGTGTCCATATCAACGAACAGCGCTGCTCGTTGCACGATGGAGTGGCGCACGGCGGGATGAGATTCGCCGACTGGCCGTAGACTGTTTGGACCAGTACCCAGATGGAACAGCACGGCTGCGCATTCCAGCGGGCAAAACGAAGCGAGAGCGCATGGTACCCCTGAATGAGGAGGCTGCGGAAGCCATTCGAGCGGTGCAAGCCTTACGCAAAGGAGAGCGGGGCTTTCGTGATAGTCATACGGGTACCGTCACCCACTACCTCTTCATGCATCATGGGAAACTCCTGTCAGGCAACTACTTGTTTGATGCCCCGCTCACCAAAGCCTGTCAAACTGTTGGGTTAACGACGGCTGATGGAAAACGACTGATCTCTCCTCATCGCTTTCGCCATACGGTCGGCACTCAGCTGGCAGAAAAAGGGGCGAAGCTACGGACCATTATGTCAGTCCTGGGTCATTCCAGTGTGGGAATGTCAATGGTCTACGCGTACATCAGTGACCAGGAGGTTTTAAAAGATTATCAGTCTGTTCTCGGCCCAGGGGCAACCATTGCTGGACCATGCGCCGAAACATTACGAGCAGGGTCGCTCTCCCCTGACGCTGTGGATTGGCTCAAAACCAATTTCCTCAAGACGGAGTTAGAACTTGGTCACTGCTTGCGCCTCCCTCAAGAAGGGCCGTGCGAGTGCGACCTGTATCTCTCTTGTGCCAAGTTTGTGACGACCCCAGAGTATGCTCCCCGTCTTCGCCACCGGAGAACGCGTGAGCTGGAACTCGTAGAAGATGCAGCTTCGCATGGCTGGCAACGGGAGATAGAACGGCACCAATGCACCATTCGGCGGATTGAGCAACTGCTCGCCGATCTGGGTGAGCCGTTTGATGGATCGGAGGCAACCGATTGAAAATGCATGAGGAAAAGGGAAGATACCGTTGCATAACTCAGAGGCTCCCGAGTTATGCAACAAGGAGGAAAATCATGCCAGGCGAACGCCTCTACACGCGCATTGAATACGTGAGAGCTACAGAAGATCGCTATATTCTGCTGGACGCGACCGAGGGAACTACCAAGTCAATGGAACATCTGGAGCGTGACACCCCAGAATGGTTTGCTTGGCTGGAGACACTGGGGTCCTTCCATTTTACAGGCAAACAGGGGCTCTTTACAGCACGTAAGGATCAGAAAAAACGGGGAAAGGGGTATTGGTATGCCTACCGGAAGCACCAGAAAAGGCTCTTCATCAGCTATCTTGGGATCACTGAGAAGCTTACACTGGCTCATCTTGAAGAAGTGGCAACAGCCCTGGAGCAAAAAATGTTGCATAACTCGTAACGTTGTGAGTTATGCAACACGCATTTCCTCTCAGGATCACAGGAGGATTATGATTGACTCAACTGACATGTCGTGCTACCATGTAGCATGTACTTCAAAAAGTGTCTACATAAAGTCCGAAGTCGCCTTTGCGATGTGCTCGCTCCTGGGTTTTCGGCTCCTTCCCCGCCTCAAGGGCATCCATCGGCAAAAACTCTCGCTGGTGGAGGCAGGCGATGCGGAAAAGTACCCCAACCTCCAGCTGATCCTCCGGCGTTCGATCAACTGGGATCTCATCCGGCAACAATATGACGAAATGATCAAGGTCGCCACAGGTCTCCGGCTCGGAACGGCAGAGACCGAAACCATTCTGCGTCGCTTTACTCGCAATGGCGTGCAGCATCCCACGTATAAAGCCCTTCTCGAATTAGGTCGTGCATATAAGACCATCTTTCTCTGCGAGTACCTCAGTTCAGAGGCACTGAGGCGAGAGATCCATGAGGGATTAAATGTGGTGGAAAATTGGAATAGCGCGACCAATTTTATCCTGTACGGACGGCATGGAGAATTCAACACCAATAGACGTGAGGGCCAGGAACTGACGATGCTCTCGCTTCATCTCCTCCAGGTCAGTTTAGTCTACATTCAAACCCTGCTGCTCCAACAGCTTTTGACTGATCCCGCCTGGATGAACAAAATGACGAAAGAAGATCTACGAGCGCTCACGCCTTTGATCTATAGCAACGTCAACCCCTACGGTACCATTCGTCTCGATATGACCAGGGACAAGAGAAACATGAAGCTTCCAGCAATATTGCTATCTTGCCCCTGGTAGCACCAACGTTGGAATTGGGCCTGGTAGCAGAAGCAGCACGGAAGAATCTGAGCAGTGAGACAAAAACCGTGAGTCAGGAGAGACGTTTGCAACGCTTCATTGCCAATGATCGTCTTGAGGTGAAAGCGTGTTGGGATCACTTTCTGGAGAACGTCTTAGCTTTCTGGCAGAAGAAGCC
>WNGR01007974.1_pt1 | contig 22442 bp, 22 predicted proteins | sample 5407581 | NCBI WGS metagenome assembly WNGR01 (sample SAMN13153383, study PRJNA577476) | soil metagenome | isolation source: 80 cm soil or saprolite under Garry oak tree replicate 2 | place: USA:California | collected 2016-06-15
ACAGCGACGCCGAGGTCGCCTACGTGGACTACGAGCACGCGTCCATGTTCGCCGCGCTGCGGGACCAGCTGGAGACGGTCCGGCACATCATCGCGGTCGGCGGTCCCGCCCCAGGCGAGATGCAAGCCGGGATGCTGACCGACGCCGACATCGCGGCTGCCCCGGCGGGTGCGCCCGACGTCGGGGACGCGGCCGGCGCAGGCGGGACGATGATCTACACCTCCGGCACGACGGGCAAGCCGAAGGGCGCGGTCCGGTCCGGTGCCCCCGATCCGGAGCTTCTCGGCGCCCTGCTGAACCTGTTCAGCTACCGGCCCGACGACATCTACATCACCTCCGGTCCGCTGTACCACAGCGGGCCCGGCGCGTTCATGGGCGCCGGCATGCTCTTCGGCCAGACCGTCATCGTCCAGCGCAAGTTCGACGCCGAGGACTGGCTGCGGCTGGTGGACAAGTACAAGGCGAGCTCCACGTTCTCCGCGCCCGCGCTTGTCCGGATGATCTGCGCGCTGCCCAAGGAGGTCAAGGAGCGCTACGACCGATCCTCCATGCGCGTCATGATCGCCAACGCGGCCCCGTGGAGCTACGCGCTCAAGCAGCAGTACGTCGCGGACTTCCCGCCCGAGTCGCTGTTCGAGGTGTACGGGTCGACCGAGCTCGGCGTGGACACCGTGCTGATGCCCGAGGACCAGATGCGCAAGCCGGGGTCCTGCGGCAAGCCTGCTCCCGGCATCGAGATCGCGTTGCTCGACGCCGACGGCAACGAGGTTACCGGCACCGGCCCCGACCACGCCGGCGAGGTATTCGTGCGGTCCAAGGGCGCGTTCGACACCTACTACAAGAACGACGCCAGCTTCGAGTCGAACAGCCGTGGCGACTACCACACGGTCGGCGACGTCGCCTACTGGGACGACGAGGGCTACCTGTACATCTGCGACCGCAAGACCGACATGATCATCTCCGGTGGCATGAATATCTACCCCGCCGAGATCGAGGCGGCGCTGGAGCAGCACCCCGAGATCTATGACGTCGCGGTGTTCGGGATCCCGTCCGAGGAGTGGGGCGAGGTCGTGCACGCCACGGTCGTCCGCTCACCGGAATCGTCGCTGTCCGCGGAGGAGATCGCCGCGTTCGCGCGCGAGCACCTGGCCGGCTACAAGGTGCCCAGGTCGGTGGACTTCATGGACGAGCTGCCGCGCACCGGCTCGGGCAAGATCCTCAAGCGCCAGCTCCGGGCGCCCTACTGGGTCGGCCGGACCGCCCAGGTCGGCTAGGGCGCGACGTTGATGATCACCTTGCCCGGAGGCCGGCTGCCGCGCTGGGCGCCGAACGCCTCGGCCAGGGAGCTCAGCTCGAAGACGGCAGACACGACCGGGCGCAGCCGCCCCGCGTCGATCAGGCTGGCCAGTTCGCGCAGCTGGCCGCCGTCGGGGCTGACCACGAAGAACACGCCGCGGACGTCGTCGCGGCCCCCCTTGGCCTGGTCTGGCTCTTCCGCGATGTCGACCAGGATCCCGCCGCCGCGCAGCACCGGCCAGGACCGTTCGGTAGTGGTCCCGCCGACCGGGTCGATCACCACGTCCACGTCGCGGACGTGGTCCTCGAACCTGCCGGAGTAGTCGAGGACCTCATCGGCGCCGAGCCCGGTGACGAAGTCCTGGTCCCGCGCGGACGCGGTGGCGGTCACCCGGGCGCCGTGCTGGGCCGCGAGCTGAGTGGCGTAGGCGCCGACGCCGCCGGCGCCGCCGTGAACCAGGACATGCTGCCCGGGCGCCAGCCGGGCGTGCTCGTGCAGCGCCTGCCAGGCGGTCAGCGCGCCGAGCGGAACGGCGGCGGCCGCCTGGTGATCGACCGAGGCGGGCTTGCGGGCCAGATCGGCGGCGGGGGCGGTGACGTACTCGGCGGCCGCGCCGGGCCGGTCGAAACCGACCAGGCCGTAGACCTCGTCGCCGGGTCGCCAGCCGTCGGCCCCCGGGCCCGTGGCCGACACCACCCCGGACAGGTCATGGCAGGGGATGGCGGGCCAGCTCTCCGGCCAGGTCAGCTCGTCGGCCGTGATCGCGGTGGCGCGCACCTGCACGAGCAGTTCCCCCGGCCCCGGATCGGGGATGGGGATGTTCTGGCTGGTCAGGCTGGCCGGGTCGGAGTTCGATGCGCACATGGCGCGCATCGAGCGGACGGCATCGTTCATGGCGGTGTCCTTCCGGGCAGGCTCGAATGTCGTGTTGCGCATGGCTTTTCCTCCCGCGAGCGCGATACGCCCACGCTACGGCCGGATTGGCCTGCGACCTAGGGCCAATTACATCCGAATTCCATGGGCCAAATGAGCTGGCGGCACCGACGCAAAAGCATTATCCCGAACGGTCCGCCGTCTCCGCCCATCCCAGCGACCTCCATATCCTGGTGAGGGTGCTCCCCGTCTATCTCGCCGCGGCGGCCCTGATCCTGTTCGTGGCGGGTGTGCTGCGCGATCCCCGCAGCTTCAGCAACGCGGTCTTGCTCGGCTCGGGCCTCGCGCTGGGCGCGCTGGGCGCGGCTCACCGGCTCACCGAAGCCACCGGGCCGGTGGCCCGGCTCCTGGCGCTGGCCCTGGGCCTGCTGGTGGCGTTCGGGCCGGTCCTGGTGGCGAGCTATCTGGTGCTGAACGGCATCACGATGGTGCGCCGGGAAGGCCTCCGTCCCGTCAACCTGCTGTCCCTGCTGGCCGGCCTGGGCATCTTCGGGCTTATCGGGCTGATGATCGCAACGTTCCTGGCCCGGTCCCCGGACCTGACGGTGTCCTTCGTGATTATCGCCCTGCTGTCCGGCTACATCTCGTTCCTGCTGGTGTCGTACGTGATCTACGCGTTCGTCTACAGCCGGATAACGGGGCTGCGGCGCGCCGACTTCGTCGTGGTGCTCGGCGCCGGCCTGAACGATGGCGACCGGGTCCCGCCGCTGCTGGCGAGCAGGCTGGAACGGGCCCGGCGGGTGCACCAGACGCTGGCCGGGCGCCGCAAGACCAGCCCCGTGCTGATCGTCTCGGGCGGCCAGGGCAGCGACGAGCGTGTCTCCGAGGCGGAGGCGATGGCCCGCTACCTGATCGGGCGCGGGGTCCCCGAGGATCACGTGGTGCGGGAGGACCAGTCCCGCACCACCGAGGAGAACCTGACGTTCAGCCAGGCGATCATGGAGCGGTCCCGGCCCGGCTACCGGTGCATGATCGTGACCAGTAACTACCATGTCTTCCGGGCCGCCATCGTCGCCCGCCGCCTCGGGGTCAACGGCCAGGTGACGGGGGCACGGACCGCGGGCTACTACTGGCCGAGCGCGATGCTCCGGGAATTCGCCGCAGTATTCCTCAGCTACAAGACGGTCAACTTCGGCATCTGCGCGCTGATCGTCGCGCTGCCCCTAGCCCTCTACGTCGTCATGAGATGAAGTCTGCGGGCGACGTTGACAGCCTGCTGTCCATTTGACAGAATACTGTCATGAGTACTTCAACGGTGCACGTGGCAGTGTTCGACACCTTCGCCGACTGGGAGGTCGGCTACGCGACCGCGCACATCCGCAGCCGCAACTGGCAGCGCGAGCCGGGCCGCTACTCGATCACCACCGTGGGCCCGACACGGGAGCCGGTCACCACGATGGGCGGCATGCGCATCATGCCCGGCATCGCGCTGGATGAGCTCCGTCCCGAGGACAGCGCGATGCTGATCCTGGCGGGCGGCGACACGTGGGGCGAGGACTCGATGGCCGGCTTCCGCGCCGCCGCGCGGCGGTTCCTGGCGGCCGGCGTGCCCGTCGCCGCGATCTGCGGCGCGACGTTCGGGCTCGCCCTGGAGGGGCTGCTTGACGACCGCGCGCACACGAGCAACGCGGCTGAGTATCTCGCGCTTACCGGATATGCCGGCGGCGACCGGTTCGTCGCCGAGCCCGCGGTGGTGGACGGGGACCTGATCACCGCCAGCGGGGTGGCGCCGGTCCACTTCGCCCGCCTAATCTTCGAACGGCTGGCGGTCTACACGGCCGAGGTGGCCGCGTCCTGGTTCAAGCTCTACGGGGACCGCGATCCGGCCGGGTTCTACGAGCTGATGGCGGTGCCGGCGGGCGACTCGGCGTGACACGCCGCGAGCAGGAGCTGCTGTCCGCGGCGGCGATCACGACGTTCAGGCTGAACGGCCAGTTCCTTGCCCTCGCCGAGGAACTGGCCCGGCCGGCCGGGCTGACCGCGGCGTGGTGGCAGGTGCTCGGCGCGGTGCTGGGCGAGCCGCTGTCCGTGGCCGGCATCGCGCGGGAAATGGGCATCACTCGGCAGAGCGTGCAGCGCGTCGCGGACATCCTGGCCGAACGCGGGCTGGCCCGGTATCTTCCCAACCCGGCGCACCGCCGGGCCAAGCTGCTCGTCCCGACCGAACAGGGCCGCGCCGCGGTTGCGCTGATCGGCCCTTGCCACGCGACGGCGGCCGCCCAGCTGGCCAAGACCCTCGGCGAGCAGCCGCTGGCCGACGCCGTAGCCGCCCTCCGGTCGCTGTCCGCAGCCCTCGACGAGGCGTGGCCGACCTGAAGAAGATCGCGGGATACTGGCCGGGATCTCACGTTTCGCGGCGGGGGAGCGTCTTCAGGACATGGGTACCAAGCAGCCGTTCGAGAAGGCCGTGACGGAGCACGGCGGCACCGTGCTGCGCGTCTGCCGGGTGCTGCTTGGCCGCCATGACGCCGACGACGCCTGGTCGGAGACGTTCCTGGCGGCGATGCGGGCCTATCCGGACCTGCCGGAGACCGCGAACGTCGAGGCGTGGCTAGTCACGATCGCGCACCGCAAGGCCATCGACGTGCTGCGAGCCCGCGGCCGGGCTCCGGTCCCGGCCGGGAAACTCCCCGAGGAGCAGACCGGCCTCGGCGTCCCGGGCGCAGCTGACGACGATCTGTGGCGGGCGGTCCGGGCGCTGCCCGACAAGCAGCGCCAGGCTGTCGCCTACCACTACGTCGCCGGCCTGCCCTACGCCGAGATCGCGCAGATCCTCGGCGGTACCAGTGAGGCGGCGCGCAGGGCCGCCGCCGACGGCATCAAGAACCTGCGGAAGAGCTACCCGGGCGGAGTCCCATCATGAACGAACTCGACGACCTTTTCACGACACCCACCGACGACGACACGCTGACGCGGCTGCACCGCAGGCTCGAGCAGGCGGCCGAGAGCCACGGCCTGCTCGACGTCGCGTACCGTACCGTCGACTCTCCCGTCGGCACGCTGCTGCTGGCCGGCACCCCCCGCGGACTCGTGCGCGTCGCTTACGACGTCGAGGATCACGACCGGGTGCTGGAGGCACTGGCGGGCAGGATCAGCCCGCGGGTGCTGCGCTCGCCGGGCAGGCTGGACGCGGCGGCACGGGAGCTGGAGGAGTACTTCGGCGGGCGCCGGCGCAGCTTCGGCATCCCGCTGGACTTGTCGCTGTCCACGGGGTTCCGGCTGCTGGTGCAGCAGCACCTGCCGTCGATCCTCTACGGGCAGACGCGCAGCTACCGGCAGGTGGCCGAGCTCGTCGGCCACCCGAGGGCGGTACGGGCGGTCGGCACGGCCTGCGCCACCAACCCGCTGCCCGTCGTGCTGCCCTGCCACCGGGTGCTCCGCAGCGACGGCACGCGAGGCGGCTACGTCGGCGGTCCCGCCGCCAAGACCACGCTCCTGAACCTGGAGGCAGCAGCATGAGCACCGCAGTTCGTGACCTGATGAATACGCGGAGCGCGGACCCGTGGCGACAGCGGGTCGACGCCGGCGACTGGGACGCCATCACGGCCGAGATCGACGAGTACGGCGGCGCGCAGCTGCCGAAGTTGCTCACGGCCGGGGAAACCGCCCGGATCCGCTCCTTGTACACCGACGACGGCTTGTTCCGTTCCACGATCAACATGGGCCGCCACCGTTTCGGCGAGGGGGAGTACCGGTACTTCAAGGCCCCGTACCCGGAGCCGGTCGAGCGGCTCAAGCAGGCGCTCTACCCCCGGCTGCTGCCCATCGCCCGCGACTGGTGGGCCAGGCTCGGCCGTCCCGCTCCGTGGCCGGACACGCTGGACGAATGGCTGCGGATGTGTCACGACGCGGGTCAGGCCAAATCAACGGCCATCCTGCTGCGCTACGGCCGGGGAGACTGGAACGCGCTGCACCGCGACCTCTACGGTGACCTCGTCTTCCCCTTGCAGGTCGTCATCAACCTGAACGAACCCGGGGTCGATCACACCGGCGGCGAGTTCCTGCTCCTCGAGCAGCGGCCGCGAGCGCAGTCTCGCGGCACCGCCACACTCCTGCCGAACGGTCACGGGTACCTGTTCACGACCAGGGACAGGCCCGTCCGTTCGGCACGAGGATGGTCCGCCGCCCCGGTACGACACGGAGTATCCGCGATCAGGTCAGGCCAGCGGCACACGCTCGCCCTGGTCTTCCACGACGCGGCATGATCAGCTGCCCGTTCGCTCCTTACCGCGAACGCGGCACGCCGTGGCCGGACCGGTCGGCCTGGCCACGGCGTGCCTGATTCTCAGCGTGCTCAGGCCTCGGTGACGAGGCCGAGCTGACTCAGGGCCGTGACGCCGTCGTCGAGCCCGATCTCCTCGGTGATGAGGCCGTTCTCGACCTTCAGGACGGTGGTGCCGGTGAATCGCATGGTCTTCCCGGTCTTCGCCGGGAGGGCGCCGAACGGCATGTCATCGAATGCCTCGCCGGTGTGGGTGCCGCCGCCTTCCCACTGGCCGACCACGTAGTCGCCCTCGGCGATCAGGTCGGCGGTGCCCCAGAAATTCAGGTCCGGGAACGCGCCGCGGAACTTTTGCGCGAACGAGCGGACCGCGTCGCGACCACGCAGGGGCGCGTGCAGCGAGTACTCGAACCTAATGTCCGGGGCGGCGAGCTCGTCGATGACGTCCGGGTTGAAGTCCTTGCCCCAGAACTCCGTGAACCACCTGCCCACGACGGCCTTGTTCTCCTCGATCGACATGAATCGCACCCTTTCTTGCCGTGAGTGTCATCCGCGCCCGTCTACCGGGCGCACCCTGCAGACGGGCACCGGCGCCGTTCCGTGAGATGGCGGCGCGGAATGAGCTCAGCTTCCCGAAAGGCGAGCGCTGACCCTGGCCAGGACCTCCGGCAGGACGTAGTCCGGGCTGACGTAGATGGCTCGTTCGGCATCGTGCGGCGGCTCGAGGAGAGAGATATCCAGCCTCATGTCGGCCTCGGGGATGCTGGTCCGTGCCCGCATCCGCGAGTTCGCCGCGCGGCGTTCGTCAATCACCGGCAGCGGGGTATCGAGGTAGACGAGCACGAGGCCGGCCCAGTTCGCCTCCGCGACGGCGGCGAGCTTCCTGCGGTCCTCGCGCTGGAGCAGCAGGTCGTCGTAGATCAGGGACTCCCCGCCGGCCAGGATCGCGCCTATCTCCCGGCGGGCGATGGCCTGGACGAAGTCATACTCGCCGGCCACCGACGAGCCGACCGGCGCTGAGCGGCTGTGTACCGGATAGATCCCGTAGTCGTAGGAGAGCAGCCTGATGCGCAGTTCCCGGCTCAGCGCCTTGGCCAGGACGGACTTGCCTGAGAACGGAAGCCCGCACATCGCGATCAGAACCGGCACGACGGCAGCCTAGACGAGGACACCCAGCTGCGGGGCCGGCCACCAGACGCGCTCGCCGATGGCAAGTAGGCCGATCGGGACCAGGATGGTGCGGACGGCCAGCATGCCCGCCCATACCATCGCGCTCAGCCAAGCACCAGCCGGCTCTCAGAACACACACCCACCTCTAACACCACCCGGTTTCGGCCAAGAACCGGGCACCATGTGACATTGATCGCGGGCCGCCGCTTCCGGATTGGCGGCTCTGGCTCATATCCCGTTTGCGCCAGAGTCCCGAACGGCCGTGGTTTCTCCCTTGGCTAACGACGCACTGCCGATCAGGTGGAGCCGACGTTGAGGACGAAGTGTCCGAGCCGCAGATTCAGGACTCCGCCGCCGGCCCAGTGCACGATGAATGCGAGCAGGATGATGACCAGGATTATGACCACCAACCAGAAGAAGAATACGGCGATTGCGGGAATTGCGTACCCGCCTACGGTTTTGTCTCTAGCCACGCCCCGCAGCTACCCGGCGCCGCCCGGATTATCCGCAACGGGCGTTATCGCTGAACCCAGATTTCTGGGGTGGTGACCGAAGTGCTGGCCGGGTGACCGTACACAGATGAGCCGACCGCATGGAAAGGCTGCGCGCCCGCAGGACGCCGAGCGTGGCGGGTACCACAGCGATACCTTCGTCGGGATGGTCGTCTCAGCCCGCAAGCCCGAGCCGGATCGCGCGGCGATCGCCCGGTATCACGGCACCTGACCGCCGAGGTAGCGTGAGCCGCATGGCGATCATGACGCGGCCGCTCGGCCGGACGCAGGCAGACGTGACCATCCTCGGATACGGCGCCATGGAGCTGCGAGGCCTCCCGAGGGGGCCCGAGATCGCGGACGAGGACGCCGGGCGCCTGCTCAATGCCGTCCTGGACGGCGGCATCAACCTGATCGACACCTCGCCCGACTACGGCCGCAGCGAGGAGCTCGTCGGGCGCTACGTGGGGCACAGGCGCGATGAGTTCTTCCTCGCTTCCAAGTGCGGCTGCCTGATCGAGCTGCCCGCGGACGCGCTGCCGCCGTACCCGCACGACTACAGCCCGGGCAACGTGCGCGCGGCCGTCGAGCAGTCGCTGCGGCGGCTCCGTACGGACCGCCTGGATCTCGTCCAGGTGCACATGTCCCCGGACCGGGCCACGCTGGAGGACCACCACACGGTGGAGACACTCCAGGGCCTGCGGGACGAGGGCAAGGTCCGGTTCATCGGCATGTCAGGCATCCTCCCTAACCTGCCCGACCACCTCGCGATGAATGTCTTCGACGCCTTCCAGATCCCCTACTCGGCCGTCCAGCGCGATCATGAGGAACTCATCGCCGAGGCGGCGGATAAGGGCGCGGGAACGCTGATCCGAGGCGGCGCGGCCCGTGGCGCGGCGTCGGAGGAGAAGAACTGGCGCACCGGTCCGCTCACCCAGGAGCCGGGCCTGGGCCAGCGGAACTGGGACACCTCGGGCATCGAGGACCTGCTCGCCGAGGCGGGCATATCCGCGATGGAGTTCGTCCTCCGCTTCACCCTCAGCCACCCGGGCCTGTCGACCACCATCGTCGGCACCGCCAACCCGGGGCACCTGGCCGGCAACATCGCGATAGCCGAGAGGGGGCCCTTGCCTGCCGACCTCTACGAAGAGGCGAAGAAGCTACTCCCGCAATAAAGCCGGCCAGCCAGACGGCGACGTAGCCGGCGGCGGCCACTAGCAGCACGCGAGGCCGGGTCGCCTCGTACCCCGAAGCGGTTTCGCGCACACCGTCATTTCGTGCTGTTCGGGATAGGCTGGGCTTGCGGAATCGAGGAAGCCAGTGAACCGGTCGGATGATCTCATCGACACCACAGAGATGTATCTCCGTTCTGTGCTGGAGCTCGAGGAAGAGGGCATGACTCCCCTTCGCGCGCGGATCGCCGAGCGGCTAGGGCAGAGCGTGCCCACGGTGTCGCAGACGGTGGCCCGGATGCAGCGCGACGGCCTGCTCACCGTCACCGGTGATCGCCGGATCCAGCTCACCCCGCACGGACGCGAAGTCGCGACCCGCGTGATGCGCAAGCACCGGCTCGCCGAATGCCTGCTCGCCGATGTCCTCGGCCTGGACTGGCACCTGGTTCACGACGAGGCCTGCCGCTGGGAGCACGTGATGAGCGAGGCGGTCGAGCGGCGCCTGATCGACATCCTCGGCCATCCGACCCAGTCGCCGTACGGGAATCCCATCCCCGGCCTCGCGGAACTCGGCGACGACGAACACGATGACCGCCCCGGCGGCGCGATGGCGCTCACGCAGATTCCGGCGGCGGCCGGCCGCGTGGTGGTGCGCCGCATCGGTGAGCCCATTCAGTCCGACACGGATCTGCTCACCCGCCTGCGTCACGCCGGGCTCCGCCCGAACGCCGTCATGCTCATCACCCGGGTCGGTAACCGGGTCCTGATCGGAACCGGCAGCCAGGTCGTGGAACTAGACGAGGCCACGGCCGCCCACGTCTACGTCACCACCGCGTGAGCCTCGCGGCACCTACAGGTACCGGCTCGCGATGGCGATCAAGGTGTCGGGCTCGCCGCCGCGGCGTAGCAGCAGTTCGCGCAGGCCCACGGTCGACTCATCGAAGACATCCATATGCGCGGATGTCGCGACCCGGTCCCATTCCGCGTCGTCGCCGCTCGCCCGCATCAGATCCGCGAGGACGGTCTTTGCGTCGCTGCCCACCGGTCGCCGGGCACCGAGCGCGTCCAGCAGCCAGGGCCAGCGGACCATTATCTCGACGAGGCGCGCCATTTCAGCGCTGTGGACGCGTGTCGCCGCGCGTTGGTGAGCGCGTCCCGGACGAGCGGCACGTCCTCCATCCGGCCGGTCAGGATCACGCCGTCGAGGCCGCCTGAGGTAGCTCCGGCCGGGGCAGAGGGCGGCCGGACAGACTCAGGCTGCGAGCCCGTACGCGTGGCGGCGGGTGGACCAGCGTCCGGCGCCGCCGCGGTATCGGCGGCGACCGGCAGTGCCCCCTGTCCTGCCGATCCCGCGCTGAGCAACTCGTTGAGATAGTTGGAGATCGCGGCGTCCGGGATCCGCGGCAGCCGGATCGGCAGGTCCACGATCTTCTCCATAAACCGCCACCCGGTGTGCCGCAAGTGGCCGAAGCTGACCGGGTCGTCTATGGCGCGCTGCTGGATTGACGGATGCGCGGTCTCCAGGTGGGCGGCGACGGTGGCCGGGTCGAGGGCCAGAACGAAGTTGCACGGTCCGAACGCCTTGGTGAGGAAGAGGTTGACGGCTTCGATCGTGTCGGCGACGATGGCCGGGCTGCACCGGTCCAGGTCGTCCACGAAGATGTAGAACGACGCGTGCTCAGTGGCCAGGTCAACGAGTTCCCTGACATCGTGCTGGAGCAGGTAAAGGTAGCCTCGGCCGCCAGCGTCAAGCGGGTCGGCCGTGTCGGACCCGGGTTCACGGGACAAGATGCCAGCCGACGACGACCTGGTGACGGCGGCCGGGTCGAACCAGGTCGGGAAACCCTTCATGCTGGAGTAGATCACGCGGCCGACCACGGCGAGCGCGACGAGGAACGTCGCCGTCGCGACCCCGACGATGTCGCCGAGCTTGTTGTTGTTGACCAGCACGGCGACGGCCCCGACGATCGTGGTGATGGTAGCGAGCGCCACGACGGCGACTGCGGCGAGGCCGCGGATGCTACGAGGACGCGCGCTGGCCAGGATCTGCCGCCGCATCGCCTCGGGTCCAGTGCGCTTGAGGTTGAGGTCGAAGAACAGCCGCCGCCGCTGCCCCTCGGGCAGTCGCGCCATGACCGACTGGGTGATCTGAAGGGTCAGTCCCGCCCAGACCTGGTCGGGGTTCTCGTACATCCAGGGGTTGAACCACACCGTGATCGCCTTGCGGACGCCGTCGACGGGAACCATCTGGTACGGGAGCTGGTCCTCGTGGATGCGTTGCTGCAGCCGCTTCCAGGCCCAGCCGGACGTGATCCGGCCCCGGTCGACCGGGCCGCCGTCCCTGGTGCGCAGCTCATAGGTCGGCTCCCGTCCGGCTCCGTTCGACGTCTGCGGCCGCTCGGGGTCCAACCTGGCCTGGATCTGCCTGAGCAAGCTCGACTTTCCCTGGCCCCACGGCGCATGGATCCCGACCACGACCGGCGCGGCGGTACCGTCGGCAGCGAATGCGTCGACGACCGTCCTGGTTAGCGCCTCCCGGGCGAGGAGATCCGCGTCGGCGGGCTGATCTTGCAGCAGGATTGACGCGACCCGGATCGGGCTGCCGAACGAACCGCCGGAGACCAGCGGCTGGTCGGGCGAGATCAGCCACTCGCGCATCGACGCGTCGTCGCCTCCGGTCAGCAGGACAGGCCGGCCCTGCTTCGCCGCTTCGGTCACGTGCAGAGCGCGGATCGCGGACCGGCCGCTGCGCGACGGGGTGCCGACGAGGCGTCCGTCAACTCGCCACTTGAGCAGATAACCCTCGTCACAGCCGCCCAGCACCAGCGAGTCGCCGCGCTCGCTGAGATGGCTCGCCAGCGCCCGTACCGGCCGGGCCGGGAAGGGAGCGGCGTAGGCGGCGACCTGGGTCAGCTTGACCGGGTCGTACAGGTCGACCGAACCGTCGGTCCTGGCGGCCACGACCTTGGGCAGGCTGCCGTCGAAGACAACGCAGACGGCCTGGACGGAGTAAGGAGCAATCGAACGGACCACACCGGGCTCGTCCATCGACACCTGCAGCAAACCCTGAGTCGACCCGATCACGACCACGATGGTGCCGACCTCGGGCCCGGGGACGACGGCGAGCCCCGTGACCTGCCCGCAGCCCGAGGCGAGCTCGGTGCTCGCTTCGGGGTCGTCGAGCGAGCAACGCTGGACAGTTCCGTCCAGGCCGCCGCTGAGGGCGTATAGCACGCCCCGGTGCGTAGCGGTGGCGAGCGCGTGGACCTCGGCGTCGTGGCCCATCGGGAGCTCGGAGCGGAGTTGTCCGGTGTCCGGGTCCCAGTCGAGCACACGGTGGTCGAGCCCGCTGCTAAGCAAGTGTGTGCCGCCGACCGCCAGCGCGCGCACAGCTCTCCCGTGGCTGAACGATTGCAGCTGCGCGCCGGTCTCGGGGTCGATGACGCGGATCTGGCCAGTGGCCCCGGCGCAGGCCAGGAACGGTCCCGTGGCCGCGGTCCCGCCGGTCACCGCCGAGATCGGGCCGTCGGTGCGGAAAAAGGTCCGCATGGACTTCAAGACGCTGGAACTGAGGCGGCTGACCTCGATGTCGCCGTTGAAGTCGCCCGACGCGACGATCACGCCCTCGGCGGTGCTGGTGCAGGCAATCGAATAGACCTCGCCGCGGTGCCGCCCCGCCTCCATCAGCGGACGGTCGGCGGGACCGTCGTACCGCCACAGCGACACGGCGCCGGTCGCCGACGCCGACGCCAGCATGGGTACCTTGCCCTCGCGCTCGCCGTCGACGGCGTGACCGAGGCGGCGGATCGTCCCGTCCGCCTCGAACTTCTGGCGCGCTACGAGCGCGCCGTCATCGGCAATCCCCCACACGCACAGCGACCGGTCGGAGCCACCGGACGCGACGAGCGGCTCGCGTCGATCGTCGTCGTCCAGGTCGATGAGGGTCCAGATCGGCCCGGAGTGGGCCTGGCGCCAATTCGGCTCCTGATCCACCGCGTCGAGGTTCCACGCCGCGAGCCAGCCGTCGGTGAACGCGCAGACAAGGAAGCGTGCGCTGTCGTCTCCGCTGAAGCAGATCCGGAACGGGCGCGCCCGCTGAGGACGCGGCACGAACTTGACGGGCTCCGTGTCGCGCCCTTCGGTCGCCCATAGCCGGACGCCGCCTTCGCTGGCGACCGCTACGAGCATGCACCCGGACCGTTCGGCCACCGCCAGGTCGCGGATGGCGCCGTCCCCTACTTGCTGCTGGCGCCGGAGGGCGCCGGTCTGCGGCTCGTACTGACGGATGATTCCGTCGGGCCCCCCGACCAGGAGGGTGTCTGACATGCCGTCAGACGGCAGCGCGCACAGCGCGTCAGCCGGCTTGCCTTCGCCGATGACCCTGGTCACTCGCTTGGTGTTAAGGTCGACCAGCTCAATGCCCAGGCTCCGGCCGGTGGCGAGAACCAGATCTCCCGATATCTTGAGAAAGAGCAGGTGCTCCAGTGCACCGCCGAGTCCTTGTGCCTCATTCTGGATCATCAGCCGCCCCATCTGATCTGATCCGCACCGGATCCGGCAGATGCGGGTACCCGGCGTTACGCTAAATATAAGACTCTTCGACGTTGTGTATCCAATTTTTTGCGAGCGAAATGACCGACAGCAGGCCAGCGTCGGAGTTGCAGGCCGACGAAGGCGTTCCCGACGCCTCGGCCGAGGCGGCGCGCCCGCCACTGTGGCGGCGGCTGGCGATCCTCGACTGGATCGCCATCGCCTTGTTCGTGCTCGGGTGGACGGCCGTCGGCACCGGACTGCTGCCTGCGCACGACGCCCGCGCGACCATCACCCGGATCTTGCCCCTGCTGGTGTTCCTCGGCTCGGTCGTCGTACTCGCCCGGCTGGACTCCGAGGCCCAGCTGTTCGACGTACTCGCCTTCCGCCTGACCGCACTGGGCCGGGGGCGAACCTGGGTCCTGTTCCCGCTCTGCGTGCTCTTCGCGGCGGCCACGACGATCTTCCTGAATCTGGACACGACCGCAGTCCTGCTCACCCCGGTCCTGCTGGCGACGGCCCGCCGTGCCCGGATGACGGCGCTGCCGCTCGCCATGACAACGGTCTGGCTGGCCAACACGGCGAGCCTGCTGCTGCCGGTGTCCAACCTGACCAACCTGCTCGCAGCCAACCGGGTCGGGCTCAAGACACTGCCGTTCGCTCGCCAGATGGCTCTTCCCCAGTTGGCTGTCCTCGGCGTCGTCGCCCTCGCCCTCTGGCTGTTCTACTGGCGCTCGGAGCCCACGCGATACCAGGTTCCGCCGCAGCTCCGGCCGAGGAACCGGCGGACGTTCGCGCTGGCTAGCGTATGCACGGTCATGTTCATAGCCGGCATCCTCGCCGGGGTGAGTATCGCGGTCGCCGCCGTCGTCACCGCCGCCGTCCTGACGCTCGGCTTCGTCCGGTGGGACCGGTCGAGCCTCACCTGGAATCTAGTCTCGTGGCGCCTGCTCGTCTTCGTCACCGGCCTGTTCCTCGTCGTCGACACGATCGGGCGGCACGGGCTCTCGTCCCTGGTGTCGTCGCTGATCGGCACCGATCCAGGTAGCGCCGGCATCGTCCGGGCCGCCGCCACCGGGGCGGGCCTGTCGAACGCGGTGAACAACCTGCCCGCCTACGTCGCGGGCGAGGCCGTCATCCCGGTAGCCAACCACCTCCAGCTCATCGGACTGCTGATCGGGACCAACGTCGGGCCCGTGATCGTGCCCTGGGCGTCGCTGGCCACGCTGATCTGGGCCGAGCATTGCCGACATGCCGGAGTCACGATCAACTGGCGGCGGTTCATGGTGACCGGCGCACTGATGGCGGCTGGAGCGCTGACCGCCGCGGTCGCCGTGCTCATCGCGATGCCCTTACTGGCCCTCAGGCTCTTTCGAGATACTTACTTCGACTCGTCGTCTTCGCGTGTCATGGTTCTTAGTTGCATTTACCCAGCGAACCCATCATGGGTCGGCTCTGGCGAAGCGGCTTGCCTGTTTCCTGAGGTCGGCCCTTGGCCGCCGGGGTGTTTTTGGCCGTGGCGGGGCGGCTTGCGCGCGTTCCGGCCGGCTGGCGTACGGCGGGTGGTGAGTTGGGCTTCCAGGCCGTCGAAGATGGCCTGGAGCCCGAACTCGAAGTTGTGCTCTGGCGTCGCGGCGTAGCCAGCGGCTGTTGTTTCGAGGCGGGCGCGCAGCCGCGGGAACTGCGCCGCGATGTCCCTGGCTTTGGCCATGGTGTCGCGGATCTGCGCTTCGGGGTTGCCGCCGCCGCGGCTTAGCTTGCGGGGGAGTGAGGCCGCCGCGGCGGGGCCGAGGGCGTTGCCGAACACGAAGGTGAAGACGGTGGCCATCGCCTGGTCCGCCTGCGTGCTAGTGAATCCGGCCGCCTCGTAGATGGCGAGGCTGTGGTCGTCATGGCGGGCTTTGCCGGGGCCGAACACCATGTAGGAGCCGAAGGCTTGCACCAGCCAGGGGTGGCGGGTGAGCATCGCGTACAGGCCGGTGGCCAGCTCCGCTGCCGCGGCCCGCCAGCCGGCCGCGGCCGGGTCGGGTAGAGCGACCTCGTGCCAGACCTGATCGCCTGCGAGGGCGATGAGATTGGCCTTGCTGCCTATGTGCCAGTAGACCGCAGTGGCCGCCGAGCCCAGCCGCTTGCCCAGCGCGCGCATGTTCAGGCCGTCCAGCCCTTCGGCGTCCATCAACTCGATGGCAGCCGTGACGATCTGCTCGGGGGTCAGCGTGTCGCGCGGCATGCGCCCAGGATACGGGCAGGGCACGGCTGAGTTCGAACACTGTTCAAGGGCTACTTGCACTAAGTCCAAGTCATGCTTTAGCCTTCCACTTGAGCAATGTGCAAGTCGTACGGAGGCCGGGGCGTGCGCGACGAGGAGCCGAAGGGGAATGAGATGTCGCAGGTGCTAGAGCCGGTCGCGGCGCATATTCGCGAGCAGGCCGCCGCCTATTGCGAGCCGGGCAAGGTCCCTGGGTACCTCGCCGGCGTCTACCACGACGGCGGCCAGGCCGTTGTGGCCCACGGGCTGGCGAACGCAGCCACGCGGGCGCCGATGCAGGAGGACACCGGATTCCTTTTCGGGTCGGTGACGAAAGTCCTGACCACCACCCTGGTGCTACGGCAGGCCGAGCGGGGCAGCGTTGATCTGGATGAGCGGGTCGTCACGTACCTGCCGGAGTTCAAACTGGCCACGCCCGCGGCGGCCGAAGAGATCTGTGTCCGGAATCTTCTGAATCACACCAACGGGATCGACGCGGACCTGTTCTTCCCTGACGCCAAAGGCCGCGGTGCGCTGAAGGTCTTCCTCGACGGGCTCGGGCGGTACTGCGGGGCCCTGTTCAGGCCAGGTGAGTACATCAGCTACTCCAACGGCGGGATGATCGTCGCGGGGCGGCTGCTGGAGGTGGTGACCGGCACGTCCTACCACGACCTGCTTAAGCGCGAGGTGTACGCAACCGCGGGCATGGATGACTCGTGCACCTCTGCCGAGGAAGCCATCCTCCGCAGCACCGCCGTCGGCCACTTCCCCGACCCAGCGACCGGGGGCGCCCGGCGAACCGGCATGTTCACGCTCCCGGACACCTGGGCGCCCGCCGGGGCCACGCCGATCGGCACCATCGCCGATCTGCTGGCCTTCGGGCGGACCCATCTCGCCGGGGGCATATCCCCGGCGGGGAACCGCGTCTTGTCGCGCGAGTCAACCGCGCGCATGCAGTCCGTCTCGCATGACATGAGAACCCCGAACAGCCCGCCCATCGGGCTCGGCTGGCTGCTCATGCCCTTCGGGGACACGACCGTACTCGCCCATTCAGGAGCATCGGCCGGCGGTGTGTCCATCCTGGCCGTTGTACCCGAGCACGGTCTCGTCTTCGCCGCCTTCGGCAACGACCCGCGGGCGATGGCGCTGCATGACCAGATCCTGCTCTGGCTACTCCGCGAGTACCTCAACCTCGAAGTTCCCGACCTCGTGCCGGGCACCTCTCCGGTGGGCGATCTGTCTCCCTACGCGGGCACTTACCGCTCGAACCAGCTTCGCGTCGACGTCAGTGCCGTGGACGGCCAGCTTGAGGAGAAAATGACCTACGAACCGCTCGACGACACCCAGGAGCAGATATTCACCGCGTTCTCGGGCGGCTCAGTTTCAGCCCCCCCGCGGCGCTACGTGCCCATCCGCAAGGACCTCTTCGCGCCAGCGGGGATGCCGCTTGAGGCATTCAACGGGTACTCGCGCCTGCTTCTCGTCTCATACCACGGTGCCAGCGATGGCCATCTGGGCTACCGATGCGCCGGTAGCCGCATGACTCGGAGGGAACATGCTGGCTGACGAGTTGTGCGCCCGCGCATCGTACACCTGTGAATCGCAACGGTTTTCTAAGCCGCGACTCAGCACGGAGACAGGGAGATCACCCATGAACACCGTAATTTCAGCCGATGGAACCGCAATCGCCTTCGATCAGTTCGGCTCCGGGCCGCCGGTCATCATGACCGTGGGCGCGTTCAACACCCGGTCCACCACCGAGCCGCTGGCAAGGGCGCTCCAGGAGCACCTCACTGTGCTGAACTACGACCGGCGGGGCCGCGGCGACAGCGGTGACACCGCGCCGTACGCCGTTGACCGCGAGATCGAAGACATTGCCGCGCTGATCGGCGGGGCCGGCGGATCAGCGTCGGTGTTCGGCTATTCGTCCGGCGCCACTTTGGCGCTCCGGGCCGCCGCGAGCGGCCTGCCGATCACGAAACTTGTGCTCTACGAGCCGCCGTTCCGCACCGACGACAGCCACCCAGGGCTGCCCGCCGACTTCGCCGGGCAACTCGCCGGGCTCGTCGCCGCGGGCCGCCGCGGCGACGCGGTGGAGTTGTACCAGACCAAGGCGGTCGGCATCCCGCCAGATGTGGTCTCGCAACTGCGCCACGCGCCGTTCCGGCCTGGCCTGGAGGCAATCGCCCACACTCTGGCCTATGACGCCACGATCATCGGCGACCTGTCGCTGCCGGCCGGGTTGCTCGCCACGGTCACGACTCCGGCCCTGGTGATCAGCGGCGAACAGAGCCCGCCATTCCTGCGGGCTGCGGCCCGGGCGGCCGCGGCGGCGCTGCCCAGCGGGCGGTTGCACAGCCTCGCCGGCCAAGGCCACGACATCAGCCCGGAAGCCACTGCACCCGTCGTCGCGGAGTTCCTCATCACCTAACTCCAGAACGACATCCATCGGGCCGGCGGGCCTGGCAGCCGAGCACCGGAACGTCCAGGACGCAGCCGAATCAAAGATCGTGCCCGGGTCGCTTTCTCCAGGTCCGGGGCGACGGCACTGACCGGACCCCGGCGGAAGGTAACCGGCGGCTGTCATGCGCCGCTTGCCGGGCATGCAGGACACTCGTCCGGCACAAGCGCCGATAGCCACGACGACAACTCGTCATGACATACCGAACGGCCGTCCGGTGCGCCAGGCGCGGTGCCGGGAACCGGAATATTTCCCCGCAGCCAGTAGTTGACGGCGATCGCCAATATATAGACGGAAGTCTATATCTGTCTGGCGGGAGGTGCCCGAGATGAACGCGGCTGTGATCTCCGGGTTGCTGGCCGGATATGGGATCGCCATGCCGGTCGGCGCCATCGCCATCTTCCTGATCCGGCTGGGCGCTGCCGCCTGCCTGTGCATCGGGACCGCGGCGGGCCTGGGCGCGGCAACCCTGGACGGCGGGTTCGCGCTGGCCGCCGTCGCCGGCGGGGCTGGGCTCGCCCGCCAGGTCCAGGCGGTGGCCGGCCCACTGCGCTGGGCGGCCGGCGCGCTGCTCGCGGCCGTGGCGGCGTGGATGGCGGTGGCCGCCGTCCGCCGCTACCGCTCGCCCGCGACCATCCCCCGGGTGGGGCTGGTGCTGCGCACCCCGCTGCGCGCCTACACCGCGCTGGCCGCCATCACCGCGGTCAACCCCCTGACCGTGATCTACTGGGCGGCCCTGGTGCTGGGCCGGCAGGCCTCGGCAGCCACGTTCACCCCCGCCGAAGCCGGGGCGTTTGTGGGAGCGGTGGTCGCCGCATCGGCCAGCTGGCAAATGGTCCTGGTCAGCGGCGGGAGGCTGATCGGCCGCCTGGCCACCAGCCGGCGCGGCATGCTGGCCATCTCCCTGGCCTCCAGCCTGCTGATCACCGGGATCGCCGCGCGGACCCTCAGCCAGTGAGCCGACACTGCCCGCTGCCCCGCGTCACAGCCGTCCCGCGCCACGGCAGGCGGTGTAGGGCTTGCCCGGGGCGGGATCGGCAGGTGAATGCCGGGCCACAGCTGAGAAGGGGCACTGACGCCGATGGTGTGGCGAGGTATTGCCGCGCGCTCGCCATCACGTGGTTCCGGAGATTCTCCTGTAGATGGCATGCTTGCTGACGTGGAATCTCGGGTGTCGAGTCCGGTTCTGGTCGGCCGGTCGGGCCAGCTTCGACGCCGTGGAGCTGTATCAGACCCAGGCGATCGGCATCCCCGAAGACGTGGTCGCGCAAATGCGCCACGCACCATTCCGCCCTGCCATGGAGGCAATCGCCCACACCCTCGCCTACGAAGCCGCGATCATCGGGCACCGGTCCCTGCCCTCCATGCTGCTCGCCGCGGTCACCATCCCAGCTCTGGTAGTCACCGGGGAACAAAAGCCCGCCGTTCCTACGGGCGGCCGCGCAGGCAGCCGCGTCCGCCCTGCCCGGCGGGCAGCTAGCCATCCTTCCTGGCCAGACTCCTGACATCAACCCGGACGCCACCGCGCCGGTTATGGCCGGGTTTCTCGCCAGCTAACCCAAGCTCCGGCCCTGCCGCGCGGCAGGGCCGGGCAACCAAAACGGAGAACAGTCCCATGAGCGCAGCGGACACAATCCGTAGTCTCCGCCTCTAATGGTGATGATTGCGCGAAGGCGCCGGAAGGGGCGTGACGGCTGGACCTGCGGTGTACCTGTCGTGTACCTCAGATGTAGACGCCCCTCGTCAGCGCCGCGTGGCCGGGGAGGACGCCTGCGGGTGCTGGCCGCCGCCTCACCAAGTGCCCGGGACTTGATGAGTGCGCGACCCAGATCGGTTCCCCGAGCTAGCGGAGATACCTGCTTGATATAGGCAGCTCGGGTCAGGCTACGCGGCGCCAGGAGTCGCCGAAGTCGGCGATCACCTTCAGTTCCCCGCCGAGCGCGCGGATGTAGTCGCCGAGGGTGGCGAGTTCGGCCACGGCGCCGCGCTCGATGGCGGAGACTCGCTGCTGGGACACTCCCATCGCCCCGGCGACCTCGGCCTGGGTCAGGTCGGCCTTCTTGCGCATCTCGGTCAGGTACTCGGCCCGGACCTGCAGCGCCCGCCGCTGGCGGGCTTCCTCCACGGTCGGCCGGTCGTCGGGGTGGACGAACTCGTCCAGGAACTCCTCGCGCGTGTAGGTGAAGAACTCCGGCTCCTCGCTCATCGCTGTCCCCTTCCCTTCAAGTATGCCTCGTAGGCTGCCTCGGCTGCCGGGATCGCGTGCCGGTACCACTGGTCCCACCGGCCGGACTCGTCTCCCGCGACCAGCAGCACCGCATTGCGTGCCGGATCGAAGATGAACAAGATCCGCACCTCGGTGGTGCTACTGGAGCCGGGCCGCAGTTCCTTGAGGTTGTGCAGCCGGGACCCGGCGATCCGGTCCGCCAGCGGACGCCCGAGCGCCGGGCCGTCGTCCAGCAGCCGGTCGATGGCTTCCGCGACGAGCCTGCGCATGATCGGATCGCCAGATCGCAGCGCGTGCGGCTAGTCCCGGACCTGGCGTGTCATCGCCAGCTTGTGCGGCACCGCTACCTCCTCGCCTAGGATACAACAATGTTATTGTGCGGTGTATGCCGGACGCCGGTGGCCTACCCGCATTTCCGGGGTGAACATGTGATGGTTCAGAACATCTCAGTCGCCCCGCCGGATCAAGACGCTGATCGGCAAGCTGTTCCACGTCGGGTACGCCGTCGAGGGCACCGGGAAGCTGATGCGTCGGCACGGCTGGTCCTGCCAGGTCCCGGTGCGGCATGCCATGCTGCTGATTGACCTTTGGCCCGACCTCGACGAACCGGCCCGCGAAGTCGCTGCCCGCGGTCCGGTCCCGCCTTCGAGGCGAAGACGAGGTACCGGCCGCCGTCAGCTAGGTACATCATCGGGTTGATCCGCGGCTGCCCGCTGCGGGCGCCGACGGTATGGAGAAGCAGTACCGGCGCACCGGCGAAGTTGCCGCCTACTCGCCCGTGGTTGGCGCGGAACTCGGCGATGGTCTGCTGGTTGAATCGGTCAGCAGGGCTGGTCAACGACTGTCCTCTCGCGTGTAGGCGGGAGCGAGGCGCGCCTTGCCGTGTCCTGACGAATGCCTGGCGCCTACCCGGCGTCACAGGCTCCGCAGCACGCGGTCGCGGTCGCTTTGCGCGCGGCGCCACACCTCGGCACCGGACGCGATGGCGTCGTACTCGTGCGGCACGCCGGGGTGCAGGTGCAGTTCGACCGGCACGCCCGCGCGCGGCTTAGCGTGAGCCCGTAACGGATGTCCTCGTCGCGGAACATGTCCAGCTGCCCCACTTCGATGTACTCGGGCGGCAAGCCGGCGGCGTTTGCTAGAGGCTCGTGCTGCGCATAGTGATTGACCTCCGGTGGTCCTGCGATATACCTCGCAGGACCTGGCAAGATCATGCGGACTGTCTTTCAGGCTTCGGCCAGGTCCATGATCGTGGTGTATCAGATGAAGAGGTTTCGCGTCAGCGCGGGGTGAGGACGTCGAACTCGTTGCCCTCCGGGTCGGCGAGGCATGTCCACGGCACGTCGCCCTGGCCGAGGTCGATGTCGGTGGCGCCGAGAGTCCGCAGCCGGGCCACCTCAGCCTCTTGATCGTCACCGGGGTATGGTCGGAGGTCGAGATGGACGCGGTTCTTCACGGTCTTCACGTCGGGGGTGCGGAGGAACTGGAGATACGGACCGACACCCTTGGCGGAGCGCAGCACCGCGTGATCGTCGGTCACCTGGTGCAGGGCCCAGTCCATCGCCTCGTCCCAGAACCGGGCCATGGCCCGCGGGTCCGCGCAGTCGACCGTCACCGCAGCCACTGGCCCGGTGTCCCGGCCGCCCGGCCAGGGCGCCAGCACGCAGAACTCGTTGCCCTCCGGGTCGGCC
>WNGR01004031.1_pt1 | contig 22438 bp, 16 predicted proteins | sample 5407581 | NCBI WGS metagenome assembly WNGR01 (sample SAMN13153383, study PRJNA577476) | soil metagenome | isolation source: 80 cm soil or saprolite under Garry oak tree replicate 2 | place: USA:California | collected 2016-06-15
CGGGAGACGTCGACGTCGTGGCCGAGTACACCCGCGCGCACCTGGCCGACGTGATCACGCTGGACGGGCTGGCCGGCGCGGTCAGCCTGAGCCCGTATCACTTCGCCCGGTCGTTCCGCGCGACGACCGGCATGACGCCGCACGCCTTCGTCACCGAGCACCGGCTGATGGTCGCACGGGACCGGCTGCTGCGCGGCGACGCCAGCGTGACCGGGATCGCCCTGTCCGTCGGGTTCTCGAACATCAGCCACTTCCGCAGGCTGTTCCGGCGGCGCTACGGCCTCACCCCCGCCGGCCTGCGCCAGGCATAGGCACCAGGGCGGGGCCGTGGCACGATATTTGCGTGCCGCCCAGCCCGCCTAGCTCCGGAAGCGCCGAGCCGCTGTGGCGGGCGATCGCGGTCTACCGGTTCGCCAGCCTGGGCTACGCCGCGCTCCTGCTCATCCTCCACCGCGCCGACTACGCACGGCTCGGCTGGGCGTGGGCGGTCATCGCCGTGATGACGGCGTGGACGGTCGCCACCACCATGGCCTACGCCCGCCCGGAACGCCGCACCCGGCTCCTGCTGAGCGCCGACCTGGCGGTCACGGCCGGCCTGCTGCTCAGCACCGCGGCCTTGCAGTACCCGTCGGCCATGCGGCACGGGGTCATGCCGGTGACCGGGATCTGGGTGGCTGGTCCCGTGCTCGCCTGGGCGGCCAGGTACGGCCGGCGGGCAGGCACGGTCACCGCCCTGGTCATGTCCGGCTGCGACCTCGTGCTGCGGCACGGGGCCATCACAGTGGTGCTCAACGGCGTGGTGCTCCTGCTCCTGGCCGGCGTGCTCACCGGCCACCTGGCCAGGCTCGCCGCCGAGGTGGAGACCGAACGCCAGCACGCCGCCGCGATCGAGGCGGTCAGCCGGGAACGGGAACGGCTGGCCCGCGACATCCACGACTCGGTCCTGCAGGTGCTGGCGCTGGTGCAGCGGCGCGGCGCCGAAGCGGGCGGCGAAGCCGCCGAACTCGGCCGCCTGGCCGGCCAGCAGGAAGCCGCTCTGCGTGCTTTGGTGGGGAGCGCTCCCCCGGTGGCCGCTCCGGCCGCAGGTAATGACGTGGACCTGTGTGCCCTCGTCCTGCGGGCTCAGGCGGAAGGGGTGACGGTATCGGTGCCAGCCCAGGCCGTTCGGCTGGAAAAAATGGCGGCCGAGGAGCTGGCCTCGGCGGTCCGTGCGGCGCTGGACAACGTACGGCGGCACTGCGGCGAGCAGGTCCGCGCCTGGGTATTGGTCGAGGACGAGCCGGGGCTGGTCACGGTGACGGTCCGGGATGACGGCCCCGGCATCCCGGCCGGCCGGCTAGCCGAGGCGGCGGCGACCGGAAGGCTCGGGGTGAGCTATTCCATCTGCGGTCGGCTGCGTGACCTGGGCGGCTCCGCCAGCATCAGGTCCTCCCCCGGCGAAGGCACCGAAGTGGAGCTCCGCCTGCCCCGGCCCGCATTGCCCCGGTCGGCGGCGGTGACGGCGGCCCCCGGCACGGGTTAGGGTGCGGGCGTGGGACAGGACACGCCGATTCGGGTCATGGTGGTGGACGACCACCCGATGTGGCGCGACGCGGTCGCGCGCGACCTGGCCGAGGCCGGATACGACGTGGTGGCGACGGCCGCCGACGGCGCGCAGGCGCTGCGGGTGGCCGGGGCGGCCCGGCCGGACGTGGTCGTGCTCGACCTGCAGCTGCCGGACATGTCCGGCGTCGAGGTGACGGCCGGCCTGCGCGCCGTCCATCCCGCGGCCCACGTGCTGGTCCTGTCGGCGAGCGGCGAGCAGCAGGACGTGCTGGACGCGGTGAAGGCCGGCGCGGTCGGCTACCTGCTGAAGTCCTCGGGCCGCGAGGAGTTCCTCGGCGCGGTGCGGCGCACGGCCGCCGGCGACGCGGTCTTCACCCCCGGGCTCGCCGCCCTCGTGCTCGGCGAGTTCCGGCGCCTGGCCGCGGCTCCGGCCGGAGATGACGGGGACGCCGCGGCGCCGCAGCTGACCGAGCGCGAGACCGAGATCCTCCGCATGGTCGCCACCGGCCTGTCCTACAAGCAGATCGCCACCCGGCTGGTGCTGTCGCACCGCACCGTGCAGAACCACGTGCAGAACACGCTCGGCAAGCTGCAGCTGCACAACCGGGTCGAGCTGGTCAGGTACGCCATCGAGCACGGCCTGACGGATAAGCCCGAGCCGTAGCCCGGCTGGCCCGCGGGGAGACGACCCCGCACCCCACAAAAGCTACTCATGAGTAGCTACGGTGTCTTAGTTGAGTATCAGCGCCGATGCCGCGCGGACGGCCGGCCGTAAGGCTGATGGCATCGGACTCTAGCTCGGGAGATGCCATGACTGGACTTCAAGCTGATACTGGATCGAGGCTGCCGCTAGTGGCCGAGGCGCTGGGCTACGCCGGCGGCGTGCTGGCCATCGCGGCCGGGATCTACCTGGCCGGGGACCTCTGGCCGGGTCTGTCGACCGGCGCGGTGCTCGCGTTCGCCGCCGTCGCGTGCGTGGTCCTCGGCGCGGCCGGCGCGGCGGTGCGCACCACGGGCGACCCCGCCTTCAGGCGGCTGCGCAGCGTCTTGTGGCTGCTGTCCACGGTGAGCCTGGCGGCGTTCACGGGCACGCTCGCGGACCAGATCGGAAGGTTCGGCCCGGAGAGCACCACCCTGGTCACGGCGGCGGCATCCGCCGCGTACGGAGCAGCGCTGTGGTGGCGAACGCGGGCCGTGCTCCAGCACCTGGCGGTATTCGCCAGCCTGGCCGTCCTCGTCGGCACCGCCGCGGACCGGCTGTGGCCGCACGTTGGCGCGTGGGCGCCAGGCCTGGGGATCTGGGCCCTGTCGGCGCTGTGGGGCGTGGCGGTGCGGCGCGGTTACCTCCCGCCCGTCGTGACCGGGTACATCGCGGCCGGGATCGGCCTGCTGGCCGGCGCCCAGCTCACCATGCCAGAAGCGGCCGGTCACGTGCTCGCCCTCGCCACGGTGGCGGCCCTGCTCACGGCCGGAGTGCTGCTGCGCCAGGCCTGGCTGGTCGCGCTGGGCGCCGTGGGCGTCTTGCTGGTGACACCGCAGACCGCGAGCCGGTACCTGCCTACGTCGGCCGCAGCGCCGCTGGCGATCCTCGTGGTGGGCGTGGTCCTGCTCGGTTCCGCGGTCTGGCTGGCGAGGCACCGGGCCGGTTCCCGTGAACGCCGGGGTTGAGTTCAGGCATCGGTTATCCGGGGGCCGGCAGGGTCGGCGTGGCCGCCTCCGGTGTCTCGGGCGCCTGCCGTGGCAGGCTGGGCACCTGGTGGGTCCCGATCCGGGCCAGCGTCTCCGCCTGGTTCGCCCCCATCGGCATCGCCAGCAGGTAGCCCTGCCCGAACTGGCAGCCCATGGAGACCAGCATGTCCCGCTGGATCTCGCTCTCGATCCCCTCGGCGATGACCTCGAGCCGGAGCGTCCGCGCGATCTGGACGATGCCCTCGGCGAGGGCCAGCCGCTGCTCGGAGACGGCGATCCCGTCCACGAACGACTTGTCCATCTTGAGGACGTCGATCGGCAGCTCCCGCAGGTAGCTGAGGGACGAGTAGCCGGTGCCGAAGTCGTCGATGGCCAGCTTCACGCCGATGGCCTTCAGTTCATTGAGGTCGGCGTGCATCCGTTCGTCCCGGCGCAGCAGCACGCTCTCGGTCAGCTCGAGCATGAGCGTGCCGGGCTCGAGCCCCGACGCCTCCAGGGTCCGGCGTACCCCGTCCACGAAGCCCGGCGCGCTGAACTGGCGGGCCGACACGTTGACGCTGACGTAGAGCCCGCGAGAATTCTGGCGCCACCGCGCGAGGTCGGCGGCCGCGCGGCCCAGCACCCAGGAGCCGAGCGGCACGATCTGGCCGGTTTCCTCGGCCAGCGCGATGAACTGGTCCGGCTGCATCATCCCCCACTGCGGGTGTGGCCACCGGACCAGGGCCTCGAACCCGGCCAGCTCCCCGCTGCTGAGAGCGACGATCGGCTGGTAGGACAGGGTGAACGCGGAGCGGCCCACCGCCTCCTCCAGGGCGGCCTGCAGCTCCCGCCGCCGGATCAGCCCGGCGCTGAGCACCGGCTGGTAGCGGCGCCACTGCCGTTTGCCCGCCACCTTGGCGGCGTACAGGGCCAGGTCCGCGTGCCTGAGCAGTTCGTCGGTGTCGGCGCTGTCCTGGGTGGTGGCCACTCCGACGGTGACCGTGGTGAGCACGGCCCCGGAGGCGAGCGCGAACGGCTCGCTGAACGCCTGGACGACCCGGGCGGCCGCGGCCTCGACCGCCGCGGAGTCTGTGACGTTGCCGATGAGCAGCGCGAACTCGTCGCCGCCGAGGCGCGCGGCGGTATCGGACTCGCGGATCAGGCTGGCCAGCCGCACCGCGGTGGCGGCCAGCAGCTCGTCGCCGACGCCGTGGCCCATCGTGTCGTTCACGACCTTGAAGTCGTCCAGGTCGACGAACAGCACGCCGGCGGTCGCGCCGTCCCGCCTGACCGCCGCGAGCTGCTGCGAGATCCGGTCCTGGAACAGCAGCCGGTTGGGCAGCCCGGTCAGCGCGTCGTGAAAGGCCTGGTACTTCAGCTTCTCCTCGAGCTGGCGCTGCTCGGTCACGTCCCGCAGGGTGAGCACCAGTCCGGCCACGGTCGGGTCGCCGCGCAGATCACTGGACCTGACCTGGACCTGGACGCTCACGCCGTCGCGGCGGGTGATCCGCCGGTCCACGTAGCGGGTGCCCAGGCTCGGGTCGGCCTGCAGCCGCCTGAACAGGCGGGCGATCTCGTCGCGCTCGGCGTCCGCGACCAGGTCCCACAGCCACGTCCCAGTCGCGGGGAGCCCGCCGAACATGGTGGCCGCCGAGGGCGTCGCGTACCTGACCCGGCCGTCATCGTCCACGATCAGGATGACGTCCGAGGTGTCCTGGACCAGGGTGCGGAAGTACGCCTCGTTGCCCTGGCGGATCACCTCCTGGCGCAGCATGATTCGCTCGACCGCCAGGGCTACCTGGTGCGCGAGGATCTCCATCGTGGCCGACAGGTCGGCGAGGATGCGCTGCTCGCCGAATACGGCGAGTACCCCGATAAGCGGATCGCCCGACGGGCGGTTCTCGAGCGTGAGCGGGCAGAGCAGCATCCCGTCACAGCCGGGAACGCAGTCCCTGGCCGGCTCGGGCAGCCTGGTCACCGGCGCGAGGAGCGGCAGCGGGCCGGCCACGGACGGCAGCCAGGTCCCGGCGAGCTCCGCGAGCCGGCCCATCGGCACCGGATCGGCCGAGGCCGCGGTCACCGCGCGGAACATGCCGTCGGTCCGCACCGCGAACAGCACCTCGCTCTGCGGGTGCGGGCCGAGCAGGGCGTCCGTCACGGACCTGACGGCCGCCGCGGCCTGGTCCACGGTGACCGCCGACACCAGGGAAACTCCGGCCCGCCGCACGGCCCGCTCCCGGCCGAGCGCACGCCGGTGCGAGGCCGCCGCTGACTGCCGGGCCGCGCTGCGGGCGGCCCCGGCGGCCCGGCTGCTGAACGCCTACGGGCTGACCGAAACGACCATCACCTCGGCCCTGTGCGACCTGCGCGCCCAGCTTGAGGACGGCGAGACCGCGAGTCTGGCGGCGGGCGGCGGTCCAGCAGGCCCGGTTCCAGTGGGAAGAGCCACCCGGCACGTTCGGATCAAGGTTCTGGACGAGAACCTGGACCCGGCGCCGGCCGGCGAGATCTACATCGGGGGCTGCGGGGTCGCCCGCGGCTACCTGGGCCAGCCCGCGCTCACCGCGGAACGCTTCCTGCCCGACCCCGGCGGCGGGGCTGGCCTGGCCGCCTGCGGCGGCGGGGCTGGCCTGGCCGCCTGGGACGACCGCGTGGTGCCGCTGCCCGGTGACCTCGCCGCGCCCCGGCTGGGCCTGTCCCCGGGCGAATTCCGCGAGCTCGCCCGGAGCACCGACATCATCTATCACGCGGGCGCGATCGTGAACTTCATCTACCCGTACGAGGAACTGCGGGCCGCCAACGTGACGGGCACCCGCGAGCTGATCAGGCTGGCCGGCCTGGTCCGGGCCATCCCGGTCCACTACGTCTCCACCACCGCGGTGCTCGCGGGCCTCGGCGTCGCCGGCGTGCGCGAGGTGACCGAGGACACGCCGCTGGCGCACGCCGACCGCCTACGGATCGGTTACGTGGAGACCAAGTTCGTGGCGGAAGAACTGCTCAGGAACGCCGGCCGGGCGGGCCTGCCGGTCGCGATCTACCGCCCGATGGACATCATCGGGAGCCGTCGCACCGGCGCCTGGAACACCGCGACTGAGATGTGCGCGCTGATCAGGTTCATCACCGACACCGGCCTGGCTCCGGACATCGACCTGCCACTCGACTTCGTGCCCGCCGATACCTGCGCGGCGGCCATCAGGCACATCTCCGCGGCCGAAGGGGCGACCGGGCTTACCTATCATCTGGCCGGCCGCGGGTACGCGCTGCTCGGATCGCTGGTGGAACGGCTGCGCCGGCACGGATTCGAGGTCAGCGAGGTACCGTTCGGCATCTGGGTGAGCGAGCTGCTGCGGTACGCTGCGCACGACCCGTCCCACCCGATGGCCCCGTTCCTGCCGCTGTTCGTCGACCGCGACCAGGACCTGACCACCGCGGAGATGTACCTCGAGCACGTCTTCCCGCACTACACCAGGTCGAACACCGAGCGGGCGCTGCACGGAAGCGGGATCGCCTTCCCGTCCGCCGACGACGGCGGGCTCCTGGACCGCAACATCGGCCGCCTGATCGCGACCGGGTACCTGACCGCCCGGCCGCGTGCCCATGCCGGTTAGGCACTACCCGGACTGGGAGTCCTTCGACTTCGCCGGGCCGGCGGCCGATGGGCCGGACGCCACCGGGCCGGTCGCGTTCGGCGGCGACCTGAGTCCGGCGAGCGTGCTCGGCGCGTACCGGCGGGGAGTCGTCCCGCTGCCGGCCGCCGACGAGCACCTCCGCACCATCAACGAGTTCCGGTACGAGGACCTGGTGGCCGACGGGACGATCGCCCTGGTCGGCAGCTGGCACGGCGATCCGTACCGGGTGGCGTGGTGGTCACCCGATCCGAGGCCGGTGATCGAGGTCGGCCGTGTCCATCTCGGGCGGAACGTCAGGAAACAGTTGCGGCGTGAGGACATGCGGACGACCGCTGACACCGCTTTCGGCCGGGTCGCCGAGGAATGCCGAACGGGCCGCGAGCCGCGCTGGCTCACCGACACGCTCCTGCGTACCCTGGCCGAACTGCACGCCGACGGCTGGGCGCACAGCGTCGAGGTCTGGCTGGACGATACCCTGATCGGCGGCGCGATCGGAATCGGCATCGGCCGCATCATCAGCGGAGACTCCTTGTTCGGCAGGCATCAGGGCGCGGCGAGGGTCGCGGTGGCGGAGATGGCCGCCCGGCTCGACCTGGCCGGCGGCCTGCTCATCGACGCGCAGTGGGACAGCCCCTTCCTGCGCTCGCTCGGCACCGTACCGGTGCCGCGCGAGCGTTACCTGCCGCTGCTCGGCCGCCCGGCCGAGCGGATAGAGATTCCGTCCCGGCCGCGGCCGGCCCGGCGGCTCCTCGGGCCGGGTAGTGCCTAACCGGCATGGGCACGCGGCCGGGCGGTCAAGTACCCGGTCGCGATCAGGCGGCCGGGGAGCTGCGGGCCCGGCTCCGCGACGTCTACTGGATCGGCGGCGGGAGCGGGGCGGGCAAGTCGACCGTCGCCCGGCGGCTGGCGGCCCGGCACGGCCTGCGCCTGTACGCGACCGACGACGTGATGGCGGATCACGGCCGCCGCAGCACCCCCGCGGACAGCCCGTTCATGGCCGGCTTCGCGGCCATGGACATGGACGAGCGGTGGGTCAGCCGACCGCCGGAGACCATGCTCGAGACATTCGGCTGGTTCCGCGGGGAAGGCTTCGGGCTGATCGTGGAGGACCTGCTCCGGCTCGGCCCTGGCGTGATCGCCGAGGGCTTCCGGCTGCTGCCTCACCTGGTGCGGCCGCTCCTGTCCGTCCCCGGCCGCGCGGTCTGGCTCTGCCCGACGCCCGGCTTCCGGCGGGCGGCTTTCGCCAGCCGGGGCAGCCTGTTCCAGATCGCCGGGAAGACCAGCGATCCGGACAAGGCCCTGGCCAACCTGCTCGAACGGGACGCGATGTTCACCGCCCGGCTCCGCGAGGAGGCTACCGGACTCGGATTGCCCGTGATCGACGTCGACCCCACGGTGACCGAGGACGATCTGACCGGGCGGATAGCCCGCGCGTTCGGGCTCTGACGACTACTGGCGGTCCGTTTGCTCGCTGGGACGCCGCGCGGCGCCTGATTCCTGGTGCCAGTGCGCTTCTGGCGTGCTCTCGTGACTGCTGATACGCGGCCTGCTCCCCCGCCGTCCGTTGATAAGGCGTGGATGCCGCGATCATGTCGTTCTATGTGCATGAAAGCGGCATCCACATCGTATGAAGCGGGCCGCCGGCTCTAGAGCGCGCTGACGATTTCGGCCAGTGCGGGCAGCGCGCTCTCGCCGGCCACCAGGTAGGACAGGCCGAAGCGCGCGCGGCGGGCGATAAGGTCGTCCCGGATCTGGGCCGGGCTGCCGATGAAGACCGTCGGCATCTCCCACACGGTCTCCGCGTCGATGCCGGTCCAGCCGCGCTGCCGGATCAGCTCCTCGGTGCTGGCGCGCCGGGTGTCCGTGACGACGAACGTCCCGAAGGCGTTGATCTCCAGCTTGGAGAATCGGTCGCCGGCTGCCTCGCGGAGCACGGCGAGCTTGGCGTCGAACGCCGGCGGCAGCCGGTCGGCGGGATCGTCTTCGTCGTCCTGCGAGCTCTTGATCGGCGCGGGAAGCACCCCCACGATGTCCGCATGACGGGCGGCCAGGCGCAGCATGCGCGGTCCGCCCGCGCCAACCAGCAGGCGCGGGGAACTGCGCGGCGCCGGGAGCACGTCGAGGTCCAGGCCCTCCACCCGGTACCAGGCGCCGTCATGGTGTACCTCGGTGCCGGAGAGCAGAGACCTGATGATGGTGAGGGATTCCTCGAGACGGCCGATGCGCTGACCCGCCGGGTCGAACCCGATCCCGGCGGCGTCGTATTCGGGCTGGTACCAGCCTGCGCCGAGGCCGAGCTCGAACCTTCCTCCGGACACCAGGTGCAGGCTGGCGGCCTCGTGCGCGACGATCGCCGGATGGCGGAAGTCGTTGGACAGCACGATCGTGCCCACCCGCAGGCGGGTGGTCACGGCGGCCGCGGAGGCCAGGGCGGTGAACGGCGCCAGTTGCTGGCCGAACGCGCCCGCCGAGAAGTGATCCCGGATCAGTAGCACGTCGATCCCGGTGTCCTCGACCCGGCGCGCGTGGTCCAGCCACGCCCGCCCGTCCCGTACCGACTCGCTGACCACGCCGAATCGCAGCTCTGCCATGGCATCCTCCCGTGGTCAACCACGGTATCGGGACCAGGGCCGTGGGGGGCCGGCTAGCGGCCGTCAGGTCCGGAACGCGCGCGTGGCGCTCGCCCGCGCCGCGCGGGCGGCGGCCCGGCCGAGCGCCGGGGAGGGGATGGCGATCACCGGGCAGCTGGCGTGGGCGAGGCAGTACCGGCCGACCCGGCCGTGCCGGAGACGGCCGAACGTACCGTGGCGGCCCGCCCCGACGACCAGCGTGTCGCCGTGCTGGCTGGCCGTGCCGACCAGGACCGGGCCCGGGCTCCCCCGCATGATCAGCGGCTCAGCCTCCAGATCCGGCGGGAGCGCGCCGAACGCCGTGTCCAGCGTGCGCCACAGCCGCTGCCAGGCGTCGTCCTGCCACTGCAGGACCAGCGGATCCGAGGGGAACTGCCAGGCCGCGAACTCGGGGCCGGCGGGCATCCAGGCGTGGACGAATGTCAGGGCGGCGTCACGCACGCGGGCCAGGTCCGCGGCATAGCGCAGCGCGGGCAGGTTGCCCGGACTGCCGCTGACGCCCGCAACGATCCTGTGGGTGCGGGGCATGGCAGGCCTCCTTCCGCCGACGGGCCCGGCCGGCCGGCGCTGCCTCTCAGCCAACCCGCGTCCTGTGGACGGCAGATGCCGCCGGTGTGGTGACCAGATGAAGATCGGCACCCAGGGACACGCCCCTTACTACCGGGCCGGAATAAGGGAATTCACCGCATTCGACGGCGGGAAACGCGGCCGACCGGTATAACCAGCGAAGGTGAGGACGCGGACGCATCCTGATGATTCCCGCCCGGACGAGGCCTGACGCGGAAGGAGGAACTGGGCGTGCGACCTGGTCACCCCCGGTTCTCGGGAAACGTATTCGCCATGACCGCCGTGACCGTGCTCGGGCTGAGTGCCCTGGCCGCGTGCACGAGCTCGAGCACCTCGAGCGGCGCTCCCGCCGCGACGAGCCAGCCCACGGGCCCGATCACCATCGGCGCGTCGCTGTCGCTGGCCGGAGACTTCTCGGCTGACGGCCAGGCGTTCGAGCGGGGGTACCAGCTGTGGGCCAAGGACGTGAACGCCCACGGCGGCATCCTCGGCCGCCAGGTCAAGCTGACCATCCTCAACGACGACAGCTCGCCGAACCAGGTGGTCACGAACTACCAGACGCTGTTCGGCGAGGACCACGTACAGCTGGCCTTCGGGCCGTTCTCCTCGCTGCTCACCACCCCGGCGTCGTCGGTGGCGGCGCGGTTCCGCATGGCGCTGGTAGAAGGGGCGGGCGGCGCGCCGTCGGTCTTCGACACCCCGTCCAACCAGGCTGACCACAACGTGTTCGACGTGAGCCTGCCGATCGCGGACGAGATGCTCCCGTTCGTGAAGTGGGTCGCCTCGCTGCCAGCCGGCCAGCGGCCGAAGACCGCGGCCTTCCCGATGGCCCAGGATCCCTTCGCCGACCCGCCGGTCCAGCTCGCCCAGACCGAGCTGCAGAAGCTCGGCGTCAGGACGGTGTACACGAAGGTCTTCCCCTCGGAGGTCGCGGCCTATAAGGGCCCGGCCGACCAGGTGGCCGCGAGCGGCGCCGATCTCGTGGTGCTCGGGTCCACCGACGTGCCGACCGTCCAGGCCTTCATGCAGGCGTTCGAGCAGCAGCACTTCACGCCCAAGATATTCATCGCGGCGGCCGGGCCGGACCAGGGCGACGCGTTCACCTCCGCGGTCGGCGCCGGCAACGCCAACGGGATGATGGTGCCGAACGGCTGGTACCCGGGGTACGCCAACCCGGCGAGCCGCCAGATGGTCAAGGAGTACGTGGCCCAGTACGGCGGCACCGCGTCCGGCGTCAACGCCGACGTGGCCGAGGCCTACTCGGTGGGTCAGGTGATGGCCCAGGCGGTCGCCGCGACGAAGGGCACCGACAATGCCAAGATCATCTCCTACCTGCACAGCGGCGCGGAGTTGACCAGCGTGCAGGGTCCAGTGAAGTTCGACGCGCTGGGCGAGAACGGGGCCGCGGCGGCCTTCGTCTTCCAGTGGCAGAAGGGCAACTACAGGCAGGTGCTGCCGTCCGCCACCACCGGCTCGGTATCGATCACCGCGACAAAGCCGCCCTGGAGCAGCTAAGCACCGGCAGAATATGCCGCATGATTTCTCGCGGAAGGCGACGCTACCAGCCGCATGTCATGCGCTTTTAGAATAACCATCTCGGCAGTGACTCAGCTGGGCCGAGTTATCGCACGGCGCGATTTCTGGGCCCATTGCCGATCGACCGGCGGGAGCGTTCCGAAGCGAATGACCAATCGCTTTGGACCGAGAATTCATGTCGTATGATTACGCGGATAACGGTCCGGCCACGACCGCCGAAAGGCTGCCCTTAGGGCAGGTCCGGGCATTGCCCGTGGGTGAGGCTGGCTCATCAGCGTGTTCCGCGCGGGCGAACACGAATGCGCGAGCGCGATTCCTGGCTGGCGACGGCCTGCCCTCGCCGCCTCCCCAAAAACCTCAAGCTTGTATCGTTTGCAGTGAACTCATAACCGACCGCGACAATCGGGCCTGCCGGACTCGGCATGCGCCCCCGGGGGACACCTCTGGCGGCCCTGGCCGGAATGCCTTCACGATTCTTTCCGCCATTTACCGGGCGCCCGGCAGTCAGGATCTGCTCGCAGGCGACGGGCCGGCCGGAGCGATACAGGCCGACGCCGGGGTCCCGTGGGCGCCGACCCGAGAGCCCGCGCGCCGTGACGTGATCGCCACGGCGCGAATCCGCGGCCGCCGCCCGGGCCAGATCTACTGGCTGGCCGGGGGTTACTAGATCATCAACAGCCAGATATTTCATCCGCGGCCACATTAAGGTGGCGTAACCGTATATTTTGTGCCGCCGGGGCCTGGTCGGGAGAATCAGCCGCGCTGGCAGTACACCCGTTCGAACAGCAGCTTTGGACAGAGTGCGTCGCCAGCGAGGACATCACAATGGGAAGCCATGGGGTAGCGAGCGCCCGACTGCGCTCCAGTAGGACCAGTCAGCACGCCGGAGAACCGGTGGCATCCCAGCTCAGGAACCCGCGCGGACGCACCCTGCGGGACTGGCCGGTTTCCTGGCGGCTGGTCGCGGTGATCGTGCTAGCGCTCATTATGGGCCTGGTCTTCGGCGGTCTGCGGGTGGCGTCGGCGGCGGACAGCGCGGCCCAGTTCGGCCGCGTGTCGCAGCTCGCCAGCCTCGGGCAGCAGGTCACCGGCCTGGTGCAGGCGCTGCAGGACGAACGCGACGAGACGACCGGGGTCAGCTCGGGCGGTAACGCCGACACACTCAAGACCTGGTACCAGGCGACAGACGCAGCGGCGGCTAGGGTCCGGGCGCTGGCCGTCGGCGTCGGCGGCTCGTTCCCGGCGAACATCCAGGCCAGCGTGGCCACCGTGCTGTCGGAGATCAACGACCTCGGCGAGCTGCGCAAAACGGCCCAGTCTAGCCAGGACGCGCTGGCGGTGATCGCCAACTACGCGCCACCGATCAGCGACATGATCACCCTGAACGACCTGATCGCCCAGGGAATCTCCGACCCGGGCCTGGTCAACGACGTCCGGACGCTCAACTCGCTGGCCCTCGCCAAGGACGAGGCCGCCCAGCAGCGCGCGCTGTTCTTCCACACGTTCACGGACCAGTTCTTCGGTGACGGCGAACAGCAGGCGCTGACCACCGCGCTGTCCGAGGAACTCAACGACACGGCGGCGTTCGAGACGACGGCCACCCCCGCGGAGCAGAAGGCCTTCACCGCCGTCGTCGCCGGGCCGGGCGTGGACCTGGCCGAGGGCATCGAAGACTTCATCCTCCCCGACGGAAACCCGCTCGACATCACGCAAGTAGACGGCATCAGCCTGAACAAGGCGCCCGCGCGCTGGTACTCGGCGATGTCGGACAAGATCGACAAGATGGAGACCGTCGAGCAGCAGGTGGCCAGCAACATCGTCGCACGCAGCCAGGTGCTGCGGCGGGACGCGGAAGAGTCCGCGCTGCTCAACGGCGTCCTGACCGCGGTCATCCTGTTCCTGGTGCTGCTCGCCACGCTGGTCGTGGCCAGGTCCCTGGTCAGGCCGCTGCGCAGGCTGCGGGAGGGCGCGCTCAACATCGCCACGGTGCAGCTTCCCGAGCGGGTCCGGCAGCTGGGCGAGGATGGAGATCCGGCCGTGAGCCTGGACGTGGCGCCGATCGACGTGCTGTCCGCGGACGAGATCGGCCAGGTCGCCCGCGCGTTCGACCAGGTGCACGCGGAGGCGGTGCGGCTGGCCGGGAACGAGGCGATGCTCCGCAGCAGCTTCAACGCGATGTTCGTCAACCTGTCCCGGCGCAGCCAGTCGCTGATCGAGCGACTGGCGCGCACGATCGACTCCCTCGAGCAGAACGAGGCCGATCCCGACCGGCTGTCCAACCTGTTCTCGATGGACCACCTGGTCACGAGAATGCGCCGGAACTCGGAGAACCTGCTCCTGCTGGCCGGCCACGAGACCGCGCGCAAGTGGAGCGCCCCGGTGCCGCTCGCCGACGTGGTCCGGGCCGCCACGTCCGAGATCGAGCAGTACACCAGGGTGGCGATGAAGATCCAGCCGGGGATCTCGATCACCGGACCGGCGGTGTCCGACGTCGTGCACCTGCTGGCCGAGATCATCGAGAACGCCACGATCTTCTCCTCCAGGGACACCCCGGTGCACATCTCGGGCCATGAAATACCCAGCGGGGGCGTGCTGATCGAGGTCAGCGACAGCGGGGTCGGTGTCCCCGAGGCCCGGCTGACGGAGATGAACCTGCGGCTGGACAACCCGCCGGTTATCGACGTCTCGGTCTCCCGGCACATGGGGCTGTTCGCGGTGGCCCGGCTGGCCGAGCGGCACGGGGTCCGGGTCCGGCTCCGGGCGAGGTCCCCGCGCGGCCTGATCACCCTGGTGTGGCTGCCGGACAGCGTCACCGAGCGCGGAGCCGCCCCGTCGAGTTGGCCGGGCCGGGCGGGCCGGCCAGGGGTCTCCGCGGGCCGTGCCTACGGCGGTCCCGGCAACGGCGCGCACGCCGCTCCGGACGGCCAGTCCGCAGGCGCCCAGTCCGCAGGCGCCCAGTCCGCAGGCGCCCAGTCCGCAGGCGCCCAGTCCGCAGGCGGGCCGTCGGCCAGCGGCTGGCAGGCCGCCATCGCGGTACCCCCGGCGGGGACGACGCCGATGCCGACAGCGCCAGCCATGCCGACCAGGGTTGCGGGGACGGCGGGGCCGGGCCAGGCTTCGGTCACCCCACGCGAGCCCGTCCAGGCCGCGGACTCGGCGGTGTCGGACTGGTTCCGCAGCCCGCGGCCCACCGCCGCGGATAGCGACGGATCGCCGGCGACGGCGGAGCCCGCGAGCCTCGGCTGGCGGGCGGACGCCGACGGGTGGGCCGAGGGCAGGCACGCCGCGCAGATCGTCGCCGACCCGGTCCGCGGCGACCACACGGCCGCCGGGCTGCCGGTGCGGGTCCCGCGGGCGAACCTCATCTCCGGCTCCGCGGGCAGCCACCGGGCCGGGAACGGCGCGACCAGCCGTCCGCCGGATGGCCGGCCCGGCGACGGCCGCTCATCCGATAGCCGCGCATCCGTTAGCCGCGGCGCACAGGCGGCTCCCGCCGCACGGGCGCCGCGCTCACCTGAGCTGGCCCGCAACCGCCTCAGTGGCTTCCAGCGCGGAACCCGTCGCGCCAAGGGCCAGACACCCCATGCAGGAGAGGGAGCCGATCGTTGAGCTACGCATACCGCCAGGACCTGAACTGGCTGGTCACCGACTTCACCGCCCGGGTGGCCGATGTCGCGCACGCGGTCGTGGTGTCCGCAGACGGCGTGCCGCTGGCGTTGTCGGAATTCATCCCTCACCAGTTCGCCGAGCAGCTCGCGGCCATCACCTCGGGGCTGACCAGCCTGATGGTGGGCGCCGCACGGATCTTCGAGGCGGGTCAGCCGACCCAGGCCCTAGTGGAGATGGAGCGCGGGCTGATGTTCGTGATGGCGATCAGTGACGGGTCGAGCCTCGCCGTCCTCGCCTCCCCGGACTGCGACACCGACCTGGTCGCCTACGAGATGTCCCTGCTGGTCGAGGCGGTCGGGGACGTGCTGACGCCGGCCGCCCGCGCCCAGGGGTTACGCGCAGGGCCTCAACAAGGCCCGCGAATGGACCGGGCGTTCGAGATGTGAGACCGTGCGGATGCAGGTGTGACGCATGGGGCTAGCGAGGTTGCAGTGAGCGGGAGCTAACCGCATCGATGAAACATCGTAGCGGTTATAACCGGCACGATGTTACATCGTGCCGGTTGCTGTGGGCGCCGCGCTGGTGTTCGTGCGCTGAATGGGGCTGGAGTGAACCGGGAAGCGTCCGGGCTGGGCTGGGGCTGGCTTGGGGCGGCTAGGTGGCTAGGGGTGCGCTGGCTAGGGCTGGCTTGGGGCGGCTAGGTGGCTAGGGGTGCGCTGGCTGGCTGGGGCTGGAGTGAACGGGGAAGGGACCCGGCTGGGCTGGGCTGGGCCCGGCTGGGCTGGGCCCGGCTGGGCTGGGCCCGGCTGGGCCCGGCTGGGCTGGGCTGGGCTGCGTCGGCGCGGCCGGGTGGGCGCGGGGCGCGAGGTCGGCTGAGCGATGCCCTAGGTCGCGCCGAGGCCGAGGAGGAGGCCGTCCGCCGCGACGGCGGGGGAACTGGTCACGAAGAGCGGGACGCCGGCCGCGGGCGCCGTGATCGTCTGCAGCAGCCTGGCGCCGTCGAGGCTGCTGACGGTGCCGAGCACCTGCCCCTGCGCCACGGGTTCGCCGGGGCCCACGGTCGGCTCCCACCAGCCTTCGTCCGCGCAGCGGACCCACAAGAAGCGACGCAGGTGAGCCGGACCCGGGCTGCCGTCCGGCGTCGCGGGCCCGGTCATGCCGAGCGCAGCGAGGATCCGGTCCAGCCCGCGGACGTGCGCGTTGACGGCGGCCCGCTCGACCAGGCCGCATCCGCCCGCCTCGGCGATGATCGCGGGGATGCCGGCCTCGGCCGCGGCCGCGCTGGTGGAACCGCCGACCGCCCGGTCGGGGCCTGGCTCCTGGCGGATGACGTAGCCGAGCCCGTACGCGCTGGCCAGCTCGCGCGCCCTGGCTTCGGCGGGGCCCGCGTCGTACAGCGCGAACGGCTCCAGGGCCTCAACCATGTCGCCGGTGTGCGCGTCGACCAGGGCGTCGGACCCGGAGATGAGCTGGGTGAACGCGTCGTACGCGAGCCTGTCGGCGAGGGTACCCGCCGGGTTGCCGGGGAAGCACCGGTTGAGGTTCTTGCCGTCGTCGGGGACCAGGAACGGGGTGCGGGCGCGGAACGCCGGCAGGTTCAGCACCGGGACCGCGACGACGCGGCCACGCAGGTCCCGCTCCTCCAGGCTCCGCGCCCACTGGCGGACGCCGGCCATCGACGCGTACTCGCAGCCGTGCACTCCGGCTAGCACGGTGAGGCGCGGGCCGTCCGCGGCGCCGGTCAGCTCGATGACGGGGACCTCCAGGCCGGCCAGCGTGAGCGTGTGACGGCGCGTTGTCGTGGGCATGCGTCGGTCCTCCTTGGCTAGGCCTTCACCGGCTGGTGCTGTTCCGCGAATAGGTGCTCGGCCGCCGCGGCCACCCGGAGCAGGGCGGCGTCGGCGCCGCGGCGCCCGGCCAGTTGCAGGCCAGCCGGCAGGCCCGCGGCGGGCACGGGAAGCGACACGGCCGGGTGGCCGCTGAGGTTGTACGGGCCGGTGAACCGGCTCTCCCCGTTGTCGTCACCGGCGCCGAACGGCGGGTCCTGTTCCGGTGCCTGATAGCCGACGGTGGGACCAGCCAGGACGTCGACGCCTGCGAGGCTGGCCTCGATGGCGGCGGTGAGTTCGGCCCGGCGGTCGAGGGCGGCGGCGTACTGGCTATCGCTGACCGACGCGCCGAACCCCAGCAGGGCCCGCGTGCCCTCGGCGTAACGGCTGGTGTCCCGGTGCTGATGGACCAGGTGCGCCTCCCGGGCCACGATGACGGTGAGCACGTCGTCCCAGCTGGCCAGCTGACCGAGCCAGGGCGCGGTCAGCTCCTTGATCCGCCATCCGGCCGCGCCGAGGGCGGCCAGGGCGGAGCGGACGGCGTCGCGGACCGGCGGCGTGACCGACGGGTCGGCCAGCTGGGCCACGAGGACGGCGGCCGTGAACGTCGCGGGGCCAGAGGGACTGGTGGGACTGGTGAGGTCGGAAAGGCTGGAGGGGCTACTGGTCGGCCCGGCCAGGGTGGCCAGCAGATCCGCGGCGCCGGCCACGGTGGCGGTGAGCGTGCCCGCGTGATCGCAGCTGGGCGAGAGCGGGAAGACCCCGGCCACGGGGAGGAGCCCGTAGCTCGGCTTGAGCCCGACGACCCCGCAGTAGGCGGCCGGAATCCGCACCGAACCGCCGGTGTCGGTGCCGAGGGCCAGGTCGCACACGCCCGCCGCGACGAGCGCGGCCGACCCGCCGGACGACCCGCCCGAGGTACGGGACGGGTCGCGGGGGTTGCGGGTGTCGCCGACCTCGGGATGCGCGAACCCCGCCGCGTACTCCAGGCACTGGGTGGTCGCGAACACCTCGGCCCCGGCCTCCCGCAGGCGCCGCACCAGAACCGCGTCCGCCGCGGCCGGCCGGGGATCGCTGGCCGGGCTGCCGCAGCGGGTCGGCATGCCGGCCACCGCGATGATGTCCTTGACACCGACCGGGCGCCCGGCCAGCGGCCCGGCGGGGGCCCGGTCTGGCGCGCCGATCACCGAGCAGACCGCGTTGAGCGGCCGGCCGAGCCGTTCCAGCCGCTCGTGCGCGGCCAGCAGATTCAGGTTCGACGGCGAGCACGAGCGCCGGCCCTGCTCGATGGCCCGGAGCAACTCGGTGAGCCGCCGGAGCAGGGGACCGCCGCGTTCGCCCAGAGCGGCGGGCAGGTCGGCCGGCCGGTGCCGCATCGCCAGATCCAGGTAGACCTCGGAGTACGGGTTCACCGACCGCAGGCTGGCCTGCGCGAGCCGGGCGAGCGAGCCGGGCAGATCGGCGGGGTCGAAGGCGCCGGCCGGGGCGGGCGGCACCGGCGCCCCGGCGAGTACCTCCCGCGCCACTTCGTGCAGCAGCGGCCGGTACCGCGGATCGCCCAGGACCTCGGCGGCCGGCTGGTCGCCGAGCCCGGTGACCGCCAGGAGAGCGTCCTGGGCCAGGCCGGACTGCAGGCAGCCGAGGATGCGCCCGGTGAGCTGGGCCCCGGGGATGTGGGAGGCGAGGAGGCCCGCCCGTTCGGTATCAAGGCCGTCGAGCTCGCCGACCAGGACCGTCGCCCGGTCACCGAGCCGCACCACCCCGGGCCCGAGTTCGGCGGCGTCGAAGTCGGCCCACGCCGCCGCGACCCTGCTGACCTGGCCACCTGCGGCGGCGGGCCCGGGACCGACGGCCTCGGCCAGCACCCCGGCGTCCAGGCCGTGGCGCAGGCAGACGACGTACCCGGCGCCGTCGAGACGCCCGGCCAGATGCGCGCCCGCCGCGGCCATGTCCTGGGCCCGGACGGCGACCAGGACCGGGCCGTCCAGCCGCGGCGGCAGGTCGTCCGGCGCAGTCGCGGGCACCGCGACCGCGAAGCTTCCGGCCGGTCCCTCGACGCGCAGCCCGCCGGCGCTCACGGCGGCCACGACGGCCGGGTCAGGGTCGCTGACGAGCACATCGTGACCGTCCCGCGCCAGGCAGGCGGCGACCGTGCCGCCGATCGCGCCGCAGCCGAGGACAACGTAGGACACGGCGCGTAACGCTACAGCATGTAACCGGATAGCGGAACGTTACGAGAGGGCTTGAAGGGTAACAACGGCGTAAAACCTTCACTCGGGCATCAAACTCGTATTTACAACCAGCCGATTTTCAAGCATCTTGGCTTAGACAAAGGTTTGTTCTTCCTCGCCGCCTTGAGCCGCCCGCGGGGCCGGCCAGCGCCGGTCTTAGGCTGCCCGGACATTACAGGGAGTTACCGTGAAGCACCGGACCACCACAGCGATAACCCTGATCGCGGTCAGCGCGCTCGTGGCCCTGGCGGGCTGCGGGGGGTCGTCAGGCTCGAGCTCGGGCACGACCGCCGCCGCGAGCGGCGCGCCGACCCAGGGCGGGGACCTGGTCATCGCGCGGACCGCCGACTCGCAGTCGATGAACAACACCACGGTGTTCGACAACGAGTCGATCTGGATCTTCGAGCAGATCTTCCAGACGCTGTACACCGTGACGCCGAACGGCAAGGGCGTCCAGCCGATGCTGGCGACCAGCTACAAGGTCTCGGCGGACAAGAAGACCTACACGTTCACCCTGCGGTCCGGGGTGAAGTTCTCCACCGGCCAGCCGATGACGTCGGCGGACGTGAAGTTCTCCCTCGACCAGTCGCGAGCCGCCGCCAAGGGCTGGGGCTACATCGACACGGCCATCAAGTCCGTGGAGGCGCCCTCCCCGTCCACGGTCGTGGTCAACCTCACGTACCCGTGGGCGCCGCTGCTCGCCGACCTGTCGCTGTTCTCCAACGGGATCGTGCCCGCCAACTACGGCGGCAAGAGCGAGACCGACTTCTACAACGCCCCGGTCGGCACCGGGCCGTTCAAGTGGGACTACTGGCACAAGGGCAGCGCGCTCAAGCTGGTGCGCAACCCCGACTACTGGGAGAAGGGCAAGCCGTACCTCAACAGCGTGACCTGGACCGACGTGCCTAGCGACAACACCAGGGAGCTGCAGCTCAAGGGCGGCCAGGCGCAGGTGGACGAGTTCCCGGCCTGGTCCACGGTGAGCAGCCTGAAGACCACGCCGAACGTCACGATGAACCTGTTCAACTCGACCAGGACCGACTACCTGGCCTTCAACGAGACCGTGAAACCGCTCCAGGACGTGCACGTGCGCCGGGCGATCTCGCTGGCCATCAACCGGCCCGCGCTGGTGAAGGCCGTGCTGTTCGGTAACGGCAAGCCGGCCAACTCATTCTTCCCGCCGCAGGTGCCCTACTACCAGGCGGCCACCCAGGGACTCCAGTACAACCTGGCCGAGGCGAAGCAGGAGATGGCCAAGTCCAGCGTGCCGCACGGCTTCTCCACCACGATCCTGGTGTCCTCGGGCTTCTCCGACTACCTGACCATCGCCACGATCTTGCAGTCCGACCCCGATGAGCTCGCCACCTTCGGCGTCGACCCGAACGCGGGATCCAGGTCGTTCTTCACCGCCTACAACAACCCCACCGTGGTCAAGGACACGCACAACGCGGAGCAGACCCTGTCCACCTCGGCCCGGCAGGACCTGTACAACACGGTCCAGTCGGACTCGGCGGCCGACGCGTTCATGGCCTTCCTCTACTACTCTCCCTACGCCTACGCCGCTACCTCCAGCGTGCACGGCTTCTACGTCACGCCACTCGGCAACTACCATCTGGAGAACGTCTGGCTGAGTAAGTAGAGCGGGCCGGTAGCGAGGCGCTCAGATGGGACGAACCGGGTTCGTGGTGCAGCGGCTGCTGCTGCTCATACCGGTGGCCGTCGGGGTGACGATCATCGTCTTCTTCATGGTTCACCTGATCCCGGGTGATCCGGCGGCGACGATCCTCGGCATCCACGCCACCCCGAAGACGGTCGCCCTGCTGCACCAGCAGTGGGGCCTGAACCGGCCGCTGCTCAGCCAGTACTGGCTGTTCCTCGACCGGCTCCTGCACGGCAACCTGGGCCAGAGCCTGTTCTATGGCGCGTCCGTGTCCAGCCTGATCCTGAGCCACCTGCCGCCCACCCTGTGGCTGCTCACCTACGCGACCGTGCTCACGGTGCTGATCAGCGTGCCGCTGGCGGTGCTCGCGGCCAGCCGCCGGGACGGGATCCGGGATCACGTGGTCCGGGCGATCCCCCTGATCGGCCTGGGCATGCCCCCGTTCTGGCTGGGGTTCCTGCTGATCTACGCCTTCGCCATCTCGCTGCACCTGTTCCCGGTCAGCGGATACGGGTCCGGCTTTACCGGGCACCTGCGGTCGATGTTCCTGCCCAGCCTGACCGTCGCCCTCGCGCTCACCCCGGTGGTCATCCGCAGCCTGCGGGCCAGCATGCTCTACGTGCTGACCGCCGAGTACGTCGTCACGGCCAGATCCAAGGGCGTCTCTTCACGGCGGCTGTTCCTGCGGCACGTGCTGCGCAACGCCGTCATCCCCGCCGTCACCGTGCTGGCCATCAACCTCGGCTACCTGGTCGGGACCACCGTCATCATCGAGCAGGTCTTCGCCGTCCCGGGAATCGGACAGCTGATGATCAACTCGATCTTCCAGCGGGACTTCCCGGTGGTGCAGGGCGTGACGCTGGTCTTCGGCATCATGGTGGTGCTGGTCTACCTGCTGGCGGACCTGGCCTACGCCGCGCTCGACCCGAGAGTGAGGTTCGACCGTTGAGTGCGATCGGAATCCCGGCCGGGCCGCCCGGCGCCGCGGGTCTGGGTCCGGCTGGCGGTGCGTCGGCGCTGACGGAACGGGCGCAGCGCCGCGCGGCCCGCCGCTGGTACCGGCAGCCGGCGCTGATGGCCGGGATCGTGATCCTCGTCATCGTGGTGGGCATGGCCCTGGCCGCGCCGCTGCTCACCCCGTACAACCCGATCAGCCAGGACCTCAGCGCGTCGCTGCTCGGGCCGAGCCGCGCTCACCTGCTCGGCACCGACCAGCTGGGCCGCGACACCTTCACCCGGCTGCTCTACGGGCTACGGCTCGATCTGAGGATCGCGTTCCTTGCGGTGCTGATCCCGTTCGTGCTCGGCACCGTGCTCGGCTCGCTGGCCGGGTACTTCGGCAGCTGGTCGGACACGACCATCATGCGGCTCGCCGACATCGTGGTGGCGTTCCCGTTCTACGTGCTCATCATCGCGCTGGTCTTCGTGCTCGGCCCGGGCGAGCGCAGCATCTACATCGCGATCGCGGCGGTGGGCTGGGTCGCCTACGCGCGGATCATCCGCGGCGAGATCCTGGTGGCCAAGCGGCAGGACT
>WNGR01013772.1_pt1 | contig 22437 bp, 21 predicted proteins | sample 5407581 | NCBI WGS metagenome assembly WNGR01 (sample SAMN13153383, study PRJNA577476) | soil metagenome | isolation source: 80 cm soil or saprolite under Garry oak tree replicate 2 | place: USA:California | collected 2016-06-15
GAACAGGGTGGTCTGCGAAACTTACTTCATCAACGGCGCCGCCATCTCAGGCGGTCCATGTGGTAATGGCGGGGGTGGGGGAAGCGTGGCTGCTGGAACGCTCATCACGCTCGCCGACCGCACCCAGGTTCCGGTTCAGAACCTCCACGTAGGTGACAGTCTTCTTTCCTACAACATCACTACCGGCACCTATGTGGTCTCGACGATTACAAGCCTCGTCGCGGTTGAGACGACGAACATGCTCGTGATCAAGACAATGGACCCGCTGCCCTTGATGGTGGACAATGCTACTGCCCAGAAACTCTGGGTCCGACAAGCGGACGGAACAACCAGCTGGCTCTCCGTCACCATGCTACGGATAGGCGATTCGCTCTTCAACGCCTTCGACCAGCAGTGGACCCTAGTGACGAGTATCCAGAATGCACCAAACGGGCTCCACATGATGTTCGACATATACACCACCAAGCCCTATGATTATATTGCCAACGGATACCTTGACCCTCCCAAGACGCCGCAGAGCCCAAAGCCAGGCCCCACTCTCGTCTCTCCTTCGTCGACTCCCGGCGGGGTATACGGTGCCGGCTACACTTTCGCCTACCGGTACAGTGGCGAGACCCTCCAAAGCCTCACCTACAACGATTTCATGGCTGCGAACTACTTCTATGATGACCTGGGACGAATACTCAACGTCACCGTCCCAAACACCACCGCCTCAGCCAGCTTCAGCTACTACACCAACGACCAGGTCAAGGGCATAGCCTATGGTAACGGGCTCATGCTGAACTATACGTACGACAGCGATTCTAGACCTGTAACCGTCAAACTGTCAACCCCATCCCTGCTCAGTCTGAGCTACCGGTACAACAAGACTGGGACAGTCGCAAGCGTGACAGGGACGGTTAACAGTGTTTCAGTGAGCGAGCAGTACCGATACGACCCTCTCGGACGCTTGACCAACGCAACCCTCGCTAGTGGGAGCGGAAAGACCGCCTCGACCACGAGCCTCTGGTACCAGTACGACAACCTCGGGAACAGAGTATGGCAGGGGCTGAACAGTACGGCAACCGGCTACAAGTGGACAACAACCAGCTACGGTTACAACCCAGCGAACAACGAGCTTACAAACGCGACCAACACCGGCACAGCGACCCGTTACGGCTATGATTCAGACGGCAACCTACGGACGAACAACGTCACGTCCGGAGGGACTACTACTCACTGGACATACACGTGGGACGTACGGGGCGATCTCTTGAAGGCGGCGAACGATGGGGGAGTTCAAGGCTACTATGCTTACGATGGTCTTGGACGACGTGTCGAGGCGAAGGAGGCCAGTTCCATACTCTTCTACGCATACGCGGGAACGGAGACGCTGGGGGAGCACACCACAGGCGGAGCCGACACCGACTACGTCTACGCCAACGGACAACGACTCGCCAAGATCACATCATACAGCACAGGCAGCCCTGCAGTAGACTACTACCACAACGACGCATTAGGGAGCACCCGCCTCGTCACCAGCTCCCCCTACGTCAGCAGCTCCAAGAGCGTCCTGTTCAGCGACAGCTACCAGCCCTACGGGCAAGACAACACGGCATCAGGAAGCGAGACCTACAAGTTCACAGGCAAACCATACAGCGCCGCGACTGGTTTCTACTATGATTACCAGCGCTGGTACGACCCGTCCACTGGACGATTCATTTCGCAGGACCCGCTGCCCGGCTTCATCTCGAATCCCAAGACCCTTAACCCATACGTCTATGTTGTCAACTCGCCCACAACCCTGGTCGACCCAAGTGGGGCCTATGCGGGTTCACCTACCGGAGCATGTGCGGACTACTGCGGCGAGCCGCCAGGCGCGGACTTTCTGCTTGGCGCCTTCATCCTCTTGGGCACCGCGGACATGCACTACCATCTAGGCGGCCTCGGCGAGAATACAGGCAGCATATGCGAGAGATGCGAGAACGTCAACCGAGACATCGGGCCAGTGGATAACACAGGAACCCGAGAACCCGACCCGACAACTGGAGAGTCGGACATTGGACCCGGGGGAGTCCGACCGGTGCAAATCGGGAAAATGGGACTTAACAGAGGACTCAACAGCATTGAGGTCGGCCCGGACGAGGTCGATCTCGAAGTTAGGACTCAAACATCGCTTGGGGGACGCGTCGAGGACGCTTACGTAAGAGACGGGCCTTATGCTCGTTCCATTTTCGAATCGAAATATTCGGTTAGAGGTGCCGCAGCCCCTGCGAGTGAACGGAATCTTCTTCAAGCGGACAAAGACAACGAAATACTCCAAAGAGGAGGGATGATAGTAAATGGACAGTGGGTGCCTGTACAGCGGTCAATTTGGTATCTTCCCTACGGTGGAGCTCCCGATCTTATTGCTAGACTTAAGGGCTATGGAATCCAGATCGTTCCCTAGCGATTATGCTGGTGGGTGCAAATGCTTCAGAAGCCTGCTTTTCACGTAAGCTTTGTTGCTGTGCGTCCTAACAGGACCCGCCAAGGGGGGATGCAAATACTAGATCTCCTAACCGCGCAAGGCGGAATCTACGTTCCCGAGGAGGCTGAAGTCTGGAAGGAGAAAGAGAGCTTCGAGACAAAGAAATTCTCGCCCGAGATCATCGAGACACTTATTGATGAATGGCAACGTCGTCAAGGACCTTTACGCGGGTTCAGATTTCACAGATGGAAACCCTATCAAACTAGCCTTAACGCATCGCTAACCGATTTCAGCGGGTATGATTCACTCTTCTATAGCGTTGAAAGGCGTTACTTGCTCCAGCCCGGAAAACTCCAGGAATTTCTGGATTTCGGGAAAAAATTCTACAATCTTCTGAGCCCGGTGTTTGGAGACATAGGCTCCGTGGAAATGAGAAGGAAACTGAGGAGAGGCGCGGTGGAGTTCTTGCCGGGTATGAACTTGTTCAAGCAGGGTCTACCAGACTTCGAATGGGCGGTTTTTTTCGGTCCAGAATATGTCGAGCTTTTCGGTCGTGAAAAAGTGTTCAAAGCACCATGCCATCGCGTCGAACCACTTTCGGACGGAGGTGCGCTACTCCTTCTGACCGAAACACCGTTCGAGTTCGATACGGACCCTGGTGCATTCAATCGGAAGAGAGATTCGTTAAGAACCTACCTGGGCCTCGATGCCTTCTACATGGATGATGAGCACCTTGCTTCTCGTTTTCCGAAGTTTAGATTCAGGGAAGAACGCGAGGCACTCATCAAGGAACATTATCGCAAAGTACCGATTCTACGGCAATTGACCCCTGAGGAGGTTCAAAATCAGGAAAGCTGGATCACGAATATCCCAAGGACCTCGGATTCATTCAGGACAAAGATGCAGAGTCGGGGGTATACCCTAGATTATTCGGAGAGCAGCCTCGGTCGACTTGAGGATTATCTGTCCTCCGTCATCCTCAAAGACAACAGTAACGAGGAATTAGAACAGGAGGCTGGGGCCTATCTGGGACTCACCCTTCAAAGGTTGTTCGGTGGCCAATGGACCATCGACCACGTGTTCAGAACTCCAGCCCTAGATTTGCCCAAGCCGGGGGAGAGTTCCCTCAGCAAGGAAAGGGGCTCCAGTGATGCGATGAAATTATCCTTCGAGCCTGGTATAGGCGATGCTCCGGATGCGATCGCCTTTGAAAAAATGGTACGAACATGGCCCGTGTCGCGAATCCACCGATATATTCGCTCAGCTAACCAGAGAGGCATGCTTGGTTACTATGTTGATGCGATCGGGCGGGCACTCAACCAAGGAGAAACCGGACTCATAAGGACTCAAGGTTCCTGAAAAGTCTCAGTAATGGCTAAGGCATACTCTTCCGGACGACCTCCAAGTGATCGGTCAGCTCCTGACCGCATCCGAATGCTACAGGTTTACAGGCAAACTCTACAGCGCCGCGACAGGTTTGTACTACTATTACCCATCGATGGTATGACCCCAGCGTAGGCCGATTCATATCACCTGATCCGAAGCAAGGCAAGTTGTACAATCCTCAGAGCCTGAATCTCTACATCTACGTCCTCGACAGACCGACGAGTCTGAAGGATCCGTCCGGGCTGGATTGGTGGAATCCATGGAGCTGGACCCCGCAGCAACAGGCCCAAGCATTTACGATAGCTGTCGTAGTAGTCGCTGTCGTTGCTGTTGTAGGGTCAGGAATGAAAGGAACTCCTGGGGTTGCAGCAAGGATATTCACTGCAGTCGCGAAACGAAAGGTGAATGTACGCATGGTCGCACAAGGGTCATCAGAGTACAACGTATCCTTCGTAGTATCTCACACAGACCATAATCGTAACAACATCCTTGTCCGAAGGTACATGATCAAGACTCACTCGCTGTCCAGTGAATTTTACACTAGACCCTGAGACGAATGCGTACTTAGCCCCTTCGACGAATCGGGGAGAAATCTTCTTGCAGACATCCCTTAGCGTTGAGCCGGTGGGAAGAATTAGTGGCTTCTCGAAATCGGCATCACCGTCAGGACGCTTTAGATAGATACGAATGAAATCGAGAGTCTCCCAGATCTTTTCAGCGAGGAGGTCCATGTTCAATCCCTTCTCAGCGGATATGGGAACGAAATCTCTCCCAATCTGTTTCTTCGCCGCGGCAAGGTATTGCTCGTTCACGAGGTCCACCTTGTTCAGGACGACCAGTGAAGGAACGTACCTCCGGTCTCCGGTCAAGACATCAATCAACTGCTCGTCTGTGACATCTTCCCGTACCAAAATGCCGCCATTGCTGATGCCGTATGCCTCAACTATTCCTTTGACAGTTGCTGGGGAGAGTTTGGTGAGCTTGACGCTTGTGGTCAGAGCTAAGCCCCCCTTATTGCCTCTCGTGACAATCACGTCAGGGGGTTTCTGGTCGATCCGAATACCCATGGCATGAAGCTCATGCTTCAACACTTGCACCTGTCCCGGCTGAAACACGTCCAAGACCAACAATACGAGGTCCGCGTTCCTAGCAACCGAGAGAACTCTCCTTCCCCTCCCGCGTCCCGAAGACGCGCCGCTGATGATTCCTGGAAGATCGAGGATCTGGATGTCCGCTCCGTTGAGACGTAGAATCCCCGGGACAACGGTGAGAGTCGTGAAGGCGTACGCGGCCACTTTCGACTTGGCGTTCGTCAACCGGTTCAGAATAGTCGATTTGCCAACACTAGGGAGGCCTATGAGTACGACTGTCGCGTCGCCACCCTTGCGGATCTCGAAGGCCGGACCGCCTCCCTTCGAGGTGGAGCTTTCCAGCTCCTCGTGCAATCGTGCGAGCTTGGCTTTGAGGAGCCCTATGTGATGTTCGGTTTTCTTGTTGATCTGGGTCTTCTTCATCTCCTCCTCTATCTGCTTAATCTTCTCTGGAAGACCCAACTCGCTCTACCTCAGGTTCCCCCGTATACCCGCGACCGGATATTGTGAACCTTGCTTCGCGATAGGAGAGGACCCTCTCTTGGCCAAAGAATCTATTAAACAGCCGTGATTTGAACGATTTTGCTCAGGAACCGGATTTTTCCTTCATGGATTCTATATAAACAGGGAGAACGAGTACCTAGATTAGAACGGCGAAAACACGCGCGATCAAACCCACTTTCTATCAAGGAGTACCATCATCGCCAGGGCTGAGAGCTGGGTAGACGAACGAGACAAGGCAATCCTCGAAATAATCTACTACTGTGAGAACTGCAACATGGTGCTAGAACCGGGCGACAGCGACATAGAACGGTACAAGAAAGACCTTCCACATCACAAGATGCGAAAAGTCTTCATCGTCCGCTGTGGGAACTGCGGAAACATAGTAAACGACAGCCACGCCCAGTACAGCCCCGAGAGAAACCAGTTCTGGTGCAAGAACTGCATCGCCGAAACAGGCGTCCAGAACTTCCACACCACGTAGCACTCCATTTATACTCGGCCTGGCCATTTGCACCTCGTCCAACCTCGGTGTCTCTTTGAATATCGACCTCGTCAGAAAACAGATACCTGTCACCTCCCGACGAGCCTACTTCGACAACGCAGGAACAGGCCCGCCGTCCATACCAGTGCTCAACTCGATTAACGAGTTCATGGCTGACTGGCGAGAGTACGGCGAAAACTGGGAAGAGTGGCTACCTCTAATTATCGAATCACGCCGGCAATTTGGAAAGATGATAGGAGGAGTTACCCTCGATGAGATCGCGTCCGTCCCAAACGTCACCAGCGCGCTCATCAGCCTCGCCAGCAGCATCAATTACAAACCAAAAGGCAACATCGTTATCAGCGAACTCAATTTTCCGACAAACATCTACCTCTGGCACCTCCAGAAAAAACACGGACGAGCAAAAGACGTCCGCCTACTTCACCGTGATAATAACGGCACAATCCCGCTAGAACAATGGGAGAAAGCAATCGACGACGACACCTCAATCGTCTCGGTCGACTACGTCTCCTGGACCAACGGTTGCCGGGAGAAAATTCGGGAGATCGCAAAGATCGCGCACGAACACGGCGCATTTGTCATCGCGGACTCGTTCCATGCTTTGGGCGTCTTTCCAATCGACGCTCGGCAAGACGGAGTTGACGCGCTAGTATGTGGAATGTACAAGTGGATGCAAGGACCCCACGGCGCAGCCTTCGTCTACACCAAACGCGACAGGCTGAAAGATCTCGATCCGAACTATATCGGCTGGCATGGAGTCCAAGACTCAGTCGCAAGAAGACTCACAAGCCAACAAGATCTGTTCGGCAAACCGTTCAACATCGAAGAAACGATACCCGCGCCGGACGCGACAATGTTTGAAGGTGGAAGCTGGGGAGTAATATCGATTGTAGGCGCCAAAGCAGCCCTAGAGTTCGCGTTGAAACACGACCAGACAGAAAGATCCCATCGAGTCCTGAAGGTCACAGAGCACCTGATCGAGGGATTAAAGAAGAAAGGTCGTAAGATACTCACGCCGTTACAGCCTGACCGGCGAAGCGGAATAGTGGTCTTCGAAGACCCCGACCCCGGAGCAACATATGAGAAGTTGAAGAAACTCAACATCACAGTCGCAAGCAGAGTCAAAGCACTAAGAGCCTCACCACACTACTACAACACCGAGGAAGAAATCGACAAACTCCTGGCCGCTCTCTAAACATTGAAAATAGTTGTCGTAAACAACTACAAGGAACCGAACCAGACGGAGCGAGCAATCCAGAACATAGAAAAATCCACCGGACAATCGGTAGAGAAAATAGACCACAAGGAACCGAATCTTTACGGTAGAGTTGTAGACTCTGGAGCAGACCTGGTAATTCTTACAGGGTCTAGTGCCCTTCTCTCAAAACCTCGAACCCGAGAACTTTTCCAGCCTGAAATGGACCTTGTCAGAAAGGCCAAGTTTCCAATTCTGGGAATATGCTACGGACACCAGATCATCGGGTCAGCCTTCGGCTCCCCAATGCGAGACCTCGGTCAAATGCTCCGAGGATACGAAATCGTAAGCGTCGTCCGGAATCATCCGTTGTTCGACGGATTGCCCTCCGACCTAGTGGTGGCAGAATCACACCGGCAGGAATTGACCAAGGTTCCCGATGAGTTTCAACACGTAGCACAATCGATAACATCCAAAGTCGAGGCCATGGTGCACCAATCGAGGCCGATCTACGGCGTCCAGTTCCACCCTGAGAGATCAAACGAGAATCATCCGCATGGTAGAATTATCATTCAGAATCTCTTGAAACAGATTCGAGGGTCCTGAATGGCTTTCTAGTGTAGAGGACCCCAGTAGTCGAGGACCATCGCGAGAAAGACAATGGCGAGATACGGGCTTGAGAATTTGAAAGCGGTCCACGCTTGAGCCTTGGTCGGGTTGAAAGCCAACTTCAAGTCCACAATGATCATTCCCAGACCGAGCAATCCAGCGATTACCAGGTAGATTATTCCGAATGTTCCCAGGGGGACGAATATGAGAGACGAGGGGACCAGGAGGAAAGTGTTGAGGGCAATGTATTGTGCAGCCTTCTTGTCCCCCACGACAACGGGAAGCATAGGAATGCCAGCCTTCGCATAGTCCTTTGAGGCTCGAAGAGCAAGGCTCCAGAAGTGGCTTGGAGTCCAGACAAAGACAAGCAAAGCCATCAACCAGGGCGCGATCACACCGACGTTTCCAGTCGCTGCAGCCCAACCCGCTAGGGGCGCGCAGCTTCCCGCTGAACCGCCGAGAACGATGTTGAGAGTTGTTCGACGCTTCAACCACTTGGTGTAGAAGCCAACGTAAATAGCAGCGCCGAGAAAGACGAATAAGCTAGCCCAGAGAGACAGAAGCCAGAGTGAAATTCCGACTCCGGCTCCCACCAGCAACAGTCCAAAGATTAGCGCGTTGAAGGGCGTTACCTCTCCTTTCGGAATTGGTCGTTGACTTGTTCGTCCCATACTCTGGTCAATGTCACGATCGAGATAGCAGTTCAATGCACCAGCACCCCCTGACGCCAGGGTGCCGGCGACCAAGACCGCTGCCAGATTCAGCAAGTTGATGCCTCGTGTCGCCACCAGGAAAGCCATCAGAGCCGTGAAGTCCAGCAGGAAGACTATCTTCGGCTTAGTCAGGTCAACGTAGGCCTGGACTCTGGACCCCAAGGATGAACGCGAGGCGTGAGTATACTGGCGGTAAAAGGATTTGGCGCAAACGGCCCTTACAAAATGAACTGGAATGATGAAGTGACCTCTGACCTTAGTTAGGAACTTCTGAAATAGGATACTCTCGAAAAAATGATTGGCAGAGACTACCATCTCGCAGTCTTCTTCATCGGAGGATTCACGGCATTCCTTGTGCCTCCAGCCCTCGGACTCTACGCACCTGACACGGGTATGCTGGGAGCTTCAGCAGCGATTTTCACGCTAGCTGCCTGCGTAATGCTGATGAATCCGCTGAAATTCTCGTTCCTCTTCATGGCTCCGCAGGGGCTGGTCGCTATGTTCTACTTCCTCTACAACGTAGCCCTTGTATACGATCCGACTTTGATTCCAGGTCTTGGTTATGACCCTAACATCGCCTACATCGCGCACGTCATAGGCTTCACAGTTGGCATACCATTCGGAATCTCCTGGAGCAAGCGCTGGCCGAGAAACCTATTGATTACGCTCGGACTCTTCGGCATATACCTGGCGATACTCGCGATTCTGGCAACGTTCTTCGGTCTAAGACTGCCCCTCGGCCTACTCTAACTGTTGCTCCACAAGTGGCTTGAGCTTCAAGAAGACCTGTCTAGTCGCCCGCAAATCGTCAAGACAATGCTCCCGTATTGACACAAGCGCTTTCCTATCTCCCTCAACAGCTAGAACGTAGAGGTGTGGAACGTCGAGACCCATCGGACCTTTCTTCCGATCGATTTGGAAGAAGTCACAAACGTGGTCGAGATAGGTGAAGGTGAGTCTCAGCCGACTCTTAACGACATCAGCAAGATCAATGTGAGGCTTTCGAAGAATAGATCGCGGATCAAGAGCGTGTTTCATGAGGCGGGTCGTTAGAAACGGAATATCGAAACTTCGACCGTTCCAAGTCACCAAGACATCATAGCTCTCCAAGCGTTTTGATAGTTTCGATAACAGCGACTTTTCCTCACTCGTTCTCCTCGCTTCCAAATACTCGCCCCTTCCCGCGTCCGACATGAGCCCGGCACCGACGAGTACTCCAGCATCCGCCTCAAGCGATGTCGTCTCAATGTCGAGAATGACAATCTTAGCAGCCATGGTTTGCTGATTACCGGTTCACAGCTTAAGCGCTTCGGGAGCGATCCTCGAAAGGAAGATATTCGGGCCCAGCCCGTAGCCTCTCGTAGACTGAGACTAGTTGGAGACCCCCGCTATCGTCCAGGTTGCGAACTTGGAGAAGACATACCGCCTCGGCAACGTCACAGTGCACGCGCTTCGCGGAGTCAATTTCACACTCCAACGGGCAGAATTCGTAGTCATAACCGGGCCCTCAGGATCCGGAAAGACAACTCTCCTCAACATTATCGGAACACTAGACAAACCATCAGCCGGAAGGGTCACGATCGACGGAGAAGACATCACGAGCATGAACGATGGTCAACTCACTAAGCTGAGACGGCACAAGCTCGGCTTCATATTCCAATTCCACAATCTCATCCCCGTCCTAACAGCTCTAGAAAATGTGGAGTTACCACTGCTAACCGCTGGAACAAAGCCGAAGGCCGCCCGGGAGCGAGCGAGCTTGATGCTCGAGCGCGTCGGCCTCAAAGAACGCGTCAACCACCTGCCAGATGAGCTGAGCGGGGGAGAGCAACAGAGAGTCGCCATAGCCCGTGCCCTCTCAAACCATCCGAAGATCATCCTCGCCGACGAACCGACGGGTGACTTGGACACGAAGACTGGTTCAGAAGTGGTTCAGATCATGTATGAGGCGGCGAAGACGGAGAACGCTTCCGTCCTCGTCGTCACACATGACCCAGTGGTTGAAGATCGGGCGGAGAAACTGTTCGAAATGCGGGACGGGATTATTGCGAAGGCATCCCAACAACGCTCCCATAGAGAATCCTACAGGCTGAGGGCGATCGAACCAGTCCCTCCGGAGCCCGCACGGTCTCTCTCACAGCCTAATTAGCGCGAAGGCTGAACAGATCCTGCTCTCGACGAAGATCGCTTACCGCAACCTCCCGAGACGACGAGCTAGAACCGGGTTGACAATTCTCGCTGTCATCCTCGGAGTCGCACTGCTGGTCGGCATTAACCTGGCCACCGCGAGCGCAACCGGAGAGTTCACGAACTACATCAACAAGTTCTGGGGCCGTACTGATATTGTTGTCACCTATGGCGTACTGCCGCCGGTCTTCCCAAGTGGATACATAAGCGATGTCAAGCAAGCACCTGAAGTCCAGCAGACAGCTGTGAGACTGGACTGGTTCGGGACCCCTGACAACAAGACTATCGTTCAACTGGTCGGAGTCAATGGAACAGATTTCGATTATTCCAGCTTGAACATTACCGGGTCGCGCACGCTGTCCGTCGGCCAGGCTACGGTAGATGATGGGCTAGCCCAGAAGTTTGGACTTGGAATCGGATCCGACCTCAGCGTGCTCACATCAAATGTCGTCGCAAAGACTAATGTCACATTCCAGATAGTGGGGATCAACCATCCGCTTCGCAGCATTGGAGCTTCAATCTACGTATACCTTCCGCAGCTCCAGTCGGCTCTCGACTGGCAAGGAATGATCTCCCACATCTATGCAACTATCAGCGACCCGACCAAAGCACCGCAGGTCCGAGATGAGATTCAGCGGCTCCTAGGCTCACCTCTATTCAACGTCGGTGCGCCTAAGGCGGAGGCCGTTCAGAGAATCCAAGGACAGACAGCCGGGTTCGAATTGGGGCTGAACGTCATGGTTGCGGTTGCATTAGTCGTCTGCGCCTTCATAGTCTTCAACACCCTCTTCATGACAGTAAACGAGCGCACGTATGAGATTGGAGTGATGCGCGCCATTGGAACTGGCCGAACACAGATCTTTAAAATATTCCTCACCGAGGGATTGTTGATCGGCATCATAGGAACTGTTGCGGGCGTATTTTCGGGGTTAGCACTTTCAAGGCTCTTCACCGCGGTCGCCGAGAATCTTCTGGAAATCCCGTCCCTCCCGATCGTCCAGCTTACACCCACAATTGCGCTCATGGGCATAGGAGCAGGATTTGCAGCGGTATTCGCAGGCTCACTCTATCCCGCGGCCTCAGCCAGCAGAATCAACATTATTCAAGCAATTCGACCATCAGCTCGAAACTCGCGAAACAAAATCCCCGATTCCATCACTGCTCTAATCAGCTTGGGAATGCTCGCCCTCGGAGCACTACAAGCCGCCAGACTGACGCCGTTCCACATCTCCTACCTGGACGTCGCACTGATTCCAATAGGACTGGTTATTCTTGGAGCCGTGCTTTTCGGCAGGTCTGGCCGAATATTCACGGCACCGCTCTCACCGTTCTCAAGAGCTGTGACATATATCGCATCAAGAAACGGAAGACGCAGGTTGCTGAGGAACGCGATTTCGTTTGGAATGATCACCATCACCCTCAGTTTCGTCATAATGCTAGGTGGAATCCAAGGTGGAATCCAGACCGCCCTTGATCAAGGAATCCAAGAAGCCCTCGGAGCGGACATAATCCTTGTCGCGAACCAGTCTCTGCCAATCAGCTTCACAAACAACCTTACCAACATTGCACAAGTCTCTATTGCAACCCCTCTTGGACCCACATCCCTCTTCAACCCGAAAGCTTTCGGACCGACCGGCAACAGCACATCCGTAGGGGTCCTAGCGGTTGACCCGACGACATTCCCCCAAATCATAAACTACCAATTCGTGAACTCGCCCCCTCAACAACAAGTCTATGCCGAGTTAGCGAATAACCCCCAGACAGTCCTCCTACCTAGTTCTTTGGCGTCCAGACTCGATGTCTCAGTCGGCGAGAACCTAGACATAACGACCTTCATTGGAAACCAGACCAAGCCCTTCCAGGTAGCCGGAATATTCACAGGTCCCGTTCTCCAGTACATCCAATTCGGAAACAGCTTCGCCAGCGACTCAATCGTCGTCTCTTTCAATTCCCAGAAACAATTCTTCCTCGCGACAAATGAACCGGCAAACATTGCTCCCATCTTCCTCGTGGACTTGAAGACCCAGTACAAGCCAGCAGCGTCCACTATCGCTCACGACATCGCCACCTCCTATCCGAGGTATGACTTTGCGGAGAACTCGCTCACCCTCGGACAGCTACTCTCCCTAGTCAGAGATACGATCAATCGGATATTCACGATAATCTTGTTAGTTCTCTACTTCGCCCTCCTCATCGCCACACTTGGAATAAGCACCACGATGATCATGAACGTGACCGATAGAAAACGCGAGATTGGACTTCTGCGATCGCAGGGAATGGGCAGGGGACAGATAGCAGCGCTCTTTCTCAGCGAAGGAATTCTTCTGGGACTTTTTGGTTTCCTGCTTGCGGTTCCTGGAGGTCTGCTCCTGTTGGAGGGGGCGACTAACAGTACGACACTAGCCGGCTTCTACCTCCCATTCGTCGTCCCCATCGGTGCGATGGTTCAAGCGTTCGGATTGTCAATTCTGGCCGTAGTCGCTGGGTCATTGTATCCTGCGCTACGTGCTTCGCGAATGGAAATCACAAAGGCTCTCGAACAAGCATAACAAGCGGGTAACCGTTACTAGTGGGAATTAGAGGAGGGTACGGCGGGCTTAGTTCTGGCTCCGATCGATTGATTATCTTGAGCCGGCATGCCCAAGTTCAGCCAGCGTCAACGGTACACTCTCGCCGTTCTTTGCAGCTTGCTAATTGCTGGCCTAGTACTCTTGTCTTTCCCTGCACCTGCAGAACAAAATGTCGCAACGTATTCGACACCGGTCAACTATTCTGCCAGTGCATTGCAAACGGTCATTGGATACGCCCTTTCGGGCTACTACGCGTCAGCACACATAACGACTGGTAACACCGCCACTGTGACACTGACCCTCGTTGAAACGGACCTGGTAATATTCACAAGCACTTTTCCCGCGGGAACGTTCGATATTCCAAGCACCCCTATCACCGCGGCCAACGGAGGAACAGTATTCTTGACAGTGACATCCCATAACCAGGTCTTCACCCCGATGAACGTAGTCGCTAAAATATTCCACATAGTCACAGCCCTTCCGTACTTCTGGGCAGGAGCAGGGATCTTGGGTTTGACCGGCCTACTAACACTAGCGATCTTCTACCAGCACACCACGGCAGGAAAACTGGCCAGAAAGATTCTGCCTGTGGAAAAGGCAGGACTAGGCTGGCCCTAGGGCGCCATGGCGTTGTCCGCGAAACCAGATTAAATAATACGCCCGGATTCGGAAAGGTTCTGCGCGAATAATCCTTGACCCGCAATGCTCTGATCTCAGTCTACGACAAGTCAAGGCTCGAACACATTGTCGGAGCATTCGCAAGACACAAGATCAAAGTTATCAGCTCAGGTGGCACAGCTCAAGCGATCCGAAAACTCCGACACGAAGTCGTAGAAGTTTCAACGTACACAGGGTTTCCGGAGATGCCGGGAGGATTGGTGAAAACTCTTCATCCCAAGATCCACGCAGGAATTCTGGGCGACTGGAAAGATCCGGTGCAGCTGAAATATCTGCAGGAGAACGCGATCGAGCCGGTGGATTTTGTCGTAGTGAACTTGTATCCGTTTCGAGAGGTCGTCAAGAACGACCCGGCGAACCTGCGGAGAGCAGTGGACAATATCGATGTTGGAGGTGTCACTTTGATCCGTGCTGCGGCGAAGGGCGCTTTCCTCAACAATCGAGTCGCACCCGTAACCAGACCTGCCCAGTATGATGTCTTGATTCGAGAGCTGGACAAACACGGGGAAATCAAGGATGAGCTGAGGCATAAGCTTGCTCGCGAGGCTTTCACGGTGACGGCAGAGTATGACGCGGCAATCGAGCGCTACTTGAGCAAGGTGAAGGGATGAGCGGGCAGGAGATCCGCCGGATCTACCGGACAGCCAGGGACGAGGATCTGCCATTATCACTCAAGCTAACGATCGGGGACAGGGTGTTTGAGTATTCGAAGGTCCAGTGGAGAGTGGAAGGCCGGATGCGGGGTCTCCGGTATGGAACGAACCCGCACCAGAAGGCAGCATTGTACCGCCCGAAACAATCGAAAGGCGGGATTGGAAAGGTCGATTGGGTAAAGTGGGGAAAAGACGGACCCTCAGCAACGAATATCGAGGATGGAAGTCACGGGTTACGGATTGTGAGCTACTTCAGAGAACCAACCGTGGCAGTGATGAAACATCTCAACCCATCAGGGGTCTCAGTTTCAAGGGGACAAGAAAGTCTGAGTCAGGTGTACGCGCGCGCCAGGGACGCGGACAACCGGGCTGCATTTGGAAGCGTCGTAGCATTCAACAGTCCTGTTGACCGGAAGACCGCAGAAGAAATCATGAAGACCTTCGTTGAGGTGGTCTATGCGCCTGGATATGGTTCTGAAGCACTCGGAGTTTTCGAATCTAAGAGGGATATCCGAGTTGGAGAAGTTCCGGCTGTAAGCAAAGAGGATACAGGTTTGCCACCCGATGTTGTCGTGCTGGATGACGGATCCCTGATTATAGAGAATCCCTACCGAACGAGTATATTGTCAGTGGACGACATGAAACCGCTCCCAGTGCCTACGAAGAAGAAGCCGTCAGACCAGGAGTACTTGGACCTGCTGTACGCATGGTGGATCGCTTGCGAGGTGCGGTCCAACGCCGTGGTTTTCTGGAAAAACGGGACATCGCTAGCGATCGGGACGGGCCAGCAGGACAGGATCGGGGCCATCGAGAGCTCTATCTACAAGGCGCATAAGCTGGGCCACAGCTTGGACGGAAGCGCGATGGCTTCCGACGGCTTTCTTCCAAAGCTAGACAATGTAGAGGCGCTGGCGAAAGAGAACGTTTCAGCGATCGTCCAGCCCGGCGGGTCAGTTGAAGATCAGGCCATCATCAAGGCCTGTAACGAACACGGGATCACGATGGTGCTTACTGGAGAAAGGTCGTTCAGGCACTTCTAAGAAGGGAGGGGCACGGGAAAATCGACCGTCCCCGGGGGTCGAGAAAAGAATACTTATTTTTCGATCTTTGAGAGTTCCCCGTTTGCTAGTAATCTTTGTGGAATAGAGAGAATACTTATATCGGATATCCGATATCGTTATACCGATATCGAAGCATTAGCAAAGGAGGCGAAATGTATGAGTCAACATGAATGGAATCGTCCCAGACACTTCTTCACTTGGGGCGTATTCGCGCTCGTCGCAGTCATCGTGGCATCAGTCGCAGTCTCCGCCTTCCTATTCGCAACACGGCCCGCACCTGTGGCAGGCATGTACTATCCGTACTTCTTCTTCCCCCTCCCGCTGTTCTTCATCTTCGGAATATTCGCCTTCTTCTGGATAGTAAGATGGCTAGTCTTCCCGTGGAGATGGGGATGGGGCTACCGAGAAAGATACTGGCGGTACCAAGACGAGTCCTACTACATCATCCGCGAACGATACGCCAAGGGAGAGATCACCAAGGAACAGTTCGAACAGATGATGCGCGATCTACAACAGCATAACTCCACCCAACTACCGTAGTACAGTTACGACAAACTGAACCTCGTTTTTTTCACGCTTTTTCTGTGCTGAGAAGAGCTTAGATCCTCAGCCTTTGTTTGCCGGGCGTCTAATATGGCGAGTCGGGACGAACGAGAGATTCCTTTTGGCGTCCCCCCTTATGGGAGTCCTTCAGTTTACGATTTTGCCGTTAACTTGAATTCCTCTCTTTTTCTCTACCCGACCGAGGTCGAAGGCAGTATGACCGTGTCTCGTGAATAGTCGGATTATGGCGTCTTCTGTTTTTTGAGGGCAGATGAGGATGAAGCCTACTCCCATGTTGAAGGTTCGATACATTTCCCGGTCGGAGATTCTTCCTTTCTTCTGAATGATCCGGAATATTCCAGGTGTAGAGGGTAGTTGGTCGATGTTTGCTCCTAGTTTTGCCTGTCCGACGATCCGGTCGAGTTTTGCAAACGCTCCACCTGTTATGTGAGCTAGCCCGTGAACTTCCAGTTTTCTAGTCGAGTCCAGAACTGGTTCGACATAGATTCGCGTCGGCTCCAGTAGCTCCTGACCGATGCTTCGGCCGAGCTCTGGCACATTCTCTCTCAGCTTGTACTGTCTAAGAAGAATTTTCCTTGCAAGAGTTAGACCGTTTGAGTGTATGCCTGAACTAGCAATTCCGATCAGTGCGTCTCCTTTTCGGATCTCGTCTCCAAGGATTAGATCTCTCTTCCTGCAAATCCCTGCCGCCACCGACCGCGATCTCTTCGACAATATTGCGATCGTGTCTGGCCATGGCGAGATAGTCGAGGAAGCTGATGGGTTCCGCGCCTGTGCAGATTAGATCGTTCGCGCACATCGCGACGCAATCTATTCCTATGGTATCGTACTTCCGCATCATCTGAGCAATGATGACCTTGGTCCCAACGCTATCGGTATGGAGACTCAGGACCCGACCGTCGTTGAGGTCGACAAGACCTGCGTAATGGCCGATTGGAAAAACAGGATGCCCAACTTTCCCTTTACGGGTCTTGAACGTGGACTCAAGCCTTCTGGCGAGAGCCTCGTGGGATTTTCTGACTTGAGAGACGTTGACTCCCGCTCTGGCGTAGGTCATGCGGGGCTGAGGCATGTCTAGAGCTTCAGTCCCGTCAAGCGCTCGTAAGCGATGATATACCGCTTACTTGTCTCATCGATCAGATCCTTGGGAAGATCAGGCGGTCTAGGAGTTGGCTGTCCCGTTTTCCGCGTCTCATCAAGGGTCTTCTTGAAACCAACCTTGGAAAGCCAGTCACGGATCAACTGCTTATCATAGCTCTCCTGGTTCTTGCCTGGTGAATAGTTCTCTTTCGGCCAGAGACGAAACTCGTCGGGCCCAATCGAGTCCGCCAATACGATATTGCTTTCCTCGTCGAAACCAAATTCTAGTTTGAGATCAGCGAGGATGAAGCCGGCCTTGTCCGCGCGCTCCGACATTTTCTTGTAGATGTCGAGGCTTCTATCCTTGAGCGCGGTGATCTCTTCCGTAGCCAACCATCCCTCGTCCACAATCTGATCAACGGTAACAGGTTCATCTTTCACATCAGATTTGGTAGTCGGATCAAAATATGGTTCAGGAAGCTTGGTGGCGTTGATCGGCTTTACCGGTAGGTTGACCTCTCCTTTGACAAATCTCTCGTAAAGGCTGCCGTAGAGATAACCTCGGACAACGCACTCTACCGGAACCATCTTCAGCTTCCGAACAACCATCCGGTTCGCGTTCTCCACTCGAACTATATGATGTGGAACTTTCAGATAGTTGAACCAAAAGGCCGCCAGCTTGCAAAGCACCTCGCCCTTCCTAGGAATGGTTGAGGGAAGGACAATGTCATAGGCGGATACTCGGTCAGTGAAGACGAACAAGAGTTTGTCGCTGTCGAGCTCGTAGATGTCCTTCACTTTGCCACGCTTGAACGGCGTGGACGACAATTCGTTCTCAAGCTCGCTAACGTGTTCCTGCATCTAAGCACGACCACCACGGTACTGTTGAAGATTCTTTGCGAGCTCTGAGTCTGAGAGCGCCAGAATCTCCGCCGCCAATATTGCCGCGTTCGTTCCATTGTCCAGGCCGACAGTGCCGACCGGAACACCTGATGGAAGCTGAACTATCGACAGGATAGAGTCGAGATTGAGCTTGCCTGAGACAGGGACTCCAATTACCGGCTTGTTGGTCAATGACGCAACGAAACCAGGCAGGGCCGCGCTGAGACCTGCTATGGCAATGAAAACGTCAGACTTTGAGGCCTCGACATACCTATCGAGCTCTTTGTGGTTGCGGTGACTCGAGAGAACCTTCGTCTCGAAGGCAATGCCAAGCTTCTCAAACACAGTCTCCACTTTCTTAGCGATCTCCCGGTCGCTCTCGGAACCCATGAGTATGCTGACGCTTCTGATCAAGTGTGACACCGCACAACGCGAGATTCTGTCACTACCGTGCTCACTGGTAAATCAAATTGATCCCGAGGAACACGACTGACAAGCTGCAGATTGAACGAGAGACCGACCGAACGAACATGCTCAGGGAGCGTTTTGAGGACGCGATCGAAATATCCCCTGCCCCAGCCCAGGCGGTAGCCTTCCTTGTCCCACACTATTCCAGGAACGAACATGATGTCGACTGCATCGAGGCTCTCGGGCCGTAGAAACTCGGGCTTGGGCTCGGGAATGTTGAAACTTCCCGATGCAAGCTCTTTCCCGAGATCTTTGACCTCGGAGACTCGCGCGGACGTACTCGTGAAGGTGCAAGACCTGGTCCATGATCTCCATACTCTTCTGTTCAATATCTCGAATCGACTGTCGATCCCTAAGTCGTAAAATGTATCGTCGGAATTGTTCTTTCTCGACAGCAGTCTTAGCTTCGGTCAAACTTTCAATCCAATCTGGATACTTGAAGCCAGTACGGTGTTCTCGAGTAGACATGCCACCGTCATCGGTCCAACGCCTCCCGGGACTGGGGTGATATAGCCGGCCACTCTGTTGACCTTGTCAAATTCGACATCGCCCCGAAGCTTTCCGTTGACCCTTGTTAAGCCGACGTCGACAACAGCCGAGTTAGGTTTCACATGATCCGCGCGAACCTGGAAGATTTCTTTCCCAACTGCACTGACTAGAATATCAGCAGTCCGTGTCATCACTGAAAGGTTGGGTGTCTTGGAATGGCAGACGGTAACGGTTGCGTCCCTGTTGAGGAGAAGGTTGGCCAAGGGTCTACCCACCAGATTGCTCCGGTTAATGATTACAGCCCTTGATCCAGCAACTGGAACCTTGTAGTAGTTCAGGAGTTTGATGACGCCTTTCGGCGTACATGGAACAAGCTCCTCATAGCCCGAAGCCAGTTTCCCAGCGTTGATGGGGTGTAGTCCGTCAACGTCCTTGTAGGGAATTATTCGCTCGATCACTTTTTCCTCGTTGAAGCCCGGAGGCAACGGCAGCTGAACGAGTATTCCGTTGACCTCAGGGTTAGTGTTAAGCTGGCCGAGCAAAGCTTCCAGCTTGTCCTGGGAAGCATCAACAGGCAGGTTGTGGCTCTCGGACCCTATTCCAACCTCATCGGCGGCTTTGTGTTTGGCTTTGAGATAGGAGGCGCTCGCAGGGTCGTCGCCGACTTGAACTGTGGCGAGGAGCGGTTTAGTGCCATGTTTTTCCAATTGTTGGACTTGTTGGGCGACCTGATTCTTGACCTCTCTAGCCACCAGTTTTCCGTCCATTAGTATAGCTGTCAATTCTTGAAGAGAACCCTCCTCCCATCCACCTTCAACTGATCCTCTGTAAGGAGTCGGAGTGCTTCGGGAAGAATTCGGTGCTCTTCTCTCAGAATCCGGCCCGAAAGGGTTTCCGATGTATCATCGTCGCGGATCGCGACTGGTGTTTGGAGAATTATGGGACCGTGGTCAACTTCTCTGTCAACGAAGTGGACAGTGCAACCGGTAATCTTGACTCCGTGATCAAGAGCCTGCTTCTGCGCCTCCAAACCCGGAAAGGAAGGAAGCAATGCAGGGTGTACGTTGATTATTCTTCGAGCATAGAGATCGACGAACTGTTCACTGAGGATCCGGAGATAGCCCGCGAGTACAATGAGGCCGGTTTTCGGGGCCACCCCGCGCGACTGGAGAGCGGCAATAGTCTTCTGGTCGTAGTCCCAGTTTTTCTTAGGGACACCTTTGTCGTCCAGGGTGATTGTTTCAACATGATGCTTTTTTGCCACATCAAGAGCTGGAGCGTTTGGTCGGTTGCTGATTACAATCTTGACCTCACACTTGGTGAGGTAGTGATTGTCGACCCCGTCTAGGACAGCTTCAAGGTTTGAACCGCGTCCTGACGCCAAGACGCCGATTGGGACCATTCAGTTAGGCCTTTCGGATCCATGCATCTGTTTCAGCAAGAGTTGTGAAGGATCGATCCTGCCGACTTTTGGGATCCATTCCATTCTTCTTCCAAGGGTCCCGTGTTCCTCCCGGTACTGGTAGAGCCGACGGACTCGTTCCGCTGAGTCCCATCTCTTTGCAAGAAGTTGTTCCGATCCTATGTCGCTCCTATGATAGAGCCCCCACCCATCAGTTAGCTGAACGCTAGACATGGTCTTCTCGATCCGAGCGCTGGCTGGAGGAAGAGTGTGATCCATCGCCATCAACGCGAGAAGACGAGAACCCCCTGTGACCACCTGGCCGTTATCTTCGAGGTCAGCGTTCCCCCAGAACAGGTAGCAGCCATTCCGTTTGATGTTTGTCTCGAAGACCTGGACCGGGTGGCCCTTGGCCTTCTCCTTCTTTTCCGGATAGCCGTTTGGAGAGACGACTTTCACGACCACCGCGTCCTCATCGGTAAATTCGAGCTTCAGCTTTGACAGTCGCCGTTCGACGATAGCTTGGAAGACGTCGATGATGTCTGTCTTGAGCATCGCGAGCATGTTGAGAGCTTCAGGATCGCCAAGTCGAGAGTACATCTCGATAATTGTCGGTCCCTCGTTTTCCGTAAGCATCATCTGCCCGCCGACCATGCCCTGGTAGGGTTTGCCGGTTTTCTTCTGGATAGCCTCGACGATTCCTTCGACGATCTTGAGCGACTTGTCATACTCGTCCCGGGTGATGAATGAGAGGGCTAGGTCGGGTCCGGAGATGCTGCCCATGCCGCCAGTCTCGGGTCCACTGTCGAATTCGTGAGCGCTCTTGTTGTCCTGGACGAGAGGGGTGCCCAGAACGGTCTTGCCGTCCGTGAAGCATTGGAGCGAATACTCGGGACCCCAGGCCTTCTCCTCGACCAGAATCTTGTCCTCGATATCAGAGTAGGTGGCCATGCTTGATTGGAGAGAGTCGAAGTAGGCTTCTTTGAAACGCTCCTTATCGTCGTGAAGATAGGCCAGACGATCTTCGATCAGCTTGACGCCCTTTCCCCCGGATTGACGGACCGGCTTGATGACGATATTCTGCAGCCAGGGTTGCGTGTCGATGTTTTTCCGGATATAGTCTGAGGCTTCTCGCGCGTCCTTGAAGGTTCGAAAGAGAAGCTTGCCCGGGAGATTATTCTCCCACTGTAGACGCCTGAGGTCTGCTTTCGAACGTTCTATAATCGAGAGATCTTGGCTAGCGCCAATACAATGAATGCCCTCTTCCTCAAGCGCATCTGGTATGCCGTGAAAACCAGGCTCCTCAGGTCCCACGACCACCATATCAACTCCCCAGCCCCGTGCGGATCTTACAATCGTCTTCGGGTCAGTAGTTCTGCCGATGCGAAGTTCTCCCTGATTGTCTTTGCAGATCTTGTGGATTCCCGGGTTCCGGTTTTCAGCGATCCAGAAGATCTCCGGTTTGTGACCGCTGAGACTCAGTTTCCATGCAATCGCATGTTCCCGGGCCCCTCCACCTACCCCCATTACCCTCATCGAGTCGCACCCCCGTTCTCGAAGCAACGCATGCAGAGATTTTGTCTCGGGAGCCCGATGGCGTGCTGGAGTTCTTCAACCGTCATGAATGATATGCTGTCAGCCCCGACATGATTCGCGAGTTCTCTTTCGTCTAGGCCGCTGGAGATCAGTTCGTCTCTCGGGGGGATCTCGACTCCGAAGGGACATGGCGAGACGAGTGATGGGCTTCCAATGCGAACATGAACCTGATGTGCTCCGTTGCGTTTTAGATTGAGAACCGTGTTTCGTAGAGTATTTCCCCTGACGACACTATCGTCCACCAGTACAACGTCTATGCCTTCGATCGCGCTCTTGACAGGGTTGAGCTTTAGTTGGACCCCTACGAGACGTTCTTTCTGTGTTGGCTCGAGAGCAGCACGAATGTTCTCTCCAGTCC
>WNGR01007301.1_pt1 | contig 22426 bp, 18 predicted proteins | sample 5407581 | NCBI WGS metagenome assembly WNGR01 (sample SAMN13153383, study PRJNA577476) | soil metagenome | isolation source: 80 cm soil or saprolite under Garry oak tree replicate 2 | place: USA:California | collected 2016-06-15
CAGGATGAACAGCAGAACACCGGGATCAATGTCACCGGTGCGTGTTCCGCTGATGATCCCACCCGTCGGCGTCAGGCCCATCGAAGTGTCAAGGCACTCTCCGTTGCGGATCGCCGAGATGGAAGCACCATTTCCCAGGTGCGCCACAATCAGCTTCTTGGGCACGTCGGGCTGCAACTGGTAGACGATCGACTCGTATGAAATGCCATGGGCCCCATAGCGACGCACCCCCATCGCCGCATACTCCGGCGGAATGGGCATGTGCGTCACCACTTCCGGCATGGTGCGATGGAAATACGTATCGAGAATGACGAAATTGGGGATCCCCGGAAACAGCCGCAATGCCTCGCGCATGATGTAGACGGCAATGGGCGTATGCAGCGGCGCAAAGGCCGTGTATCTTTCCATCTCGTCGATGAGCTCGGGCGTAATGCGCTGATTCTCCTGCACCGTCGGGCCACCCGAAACCATCCGATGTCCGATGGCCACCGGGGCAGGGAAGTCGCCCGAATGCAGTGCGTCTGCCACCAGTGCAAAGGCCACTGCACGTGTGGGCAGAGCAGGCGTCTGGTCTACGAGCTTGTTACCGCTCGCATCTTTGATCCAGAACTTGCCAAGATCGGTGCCGATGCCGTCGACCGCGCCTTCGTGTAACTTGGTGCGCTCGCCGTCGCCGGCTTCATAAACTGAGAACTTGATAGAAGATGAACCGCTATTCAAAACCAGGACAGGCAAAGACGACATGAATGAGAGCCTCGCGCTTCGTGCTGAAAATGCAGCAAACCAGCAGGTTAGTAAGAATGTTTCGCCATCGCGACACATCTTCAGTTAGCAAGTCAGCCTCGCTGCTAATGTCTGCCGAAGCTGATCCATCAACTTAGCTCACTGGCCAGCGCCAGTCTCTTACTTCAGGAAGATCGTCGCCGTTTTCGGCCACGTACAAACGATGACGCTGAATCGCCTCGGAGTACCATTGCCGTGCAGCATCGGCCTTCGACGCCAGCCGCGGCACGCGCGTAATCGCATCCATCGTCAACTGGAAGCGATCGATATTGTTGAGTACGCACATGTCGAACGGCGTGGTAGTTGTGCCCTCTTCCTTGTAACCGCGTACGTGCAGGTTGTCGTGGTTGTGCCGCCGGTAAGTGAGACGGTGAATCACGTACGGATACCCGTGGAATGCAAATACAACCGGTGTGCCTACAGGGAAGAGAAGATCGAAATCTTCATCGGGCAGACCGTGCGGATGCTCCGACTGCGGCTGCAAAGTCATAAGGTCAACGACATTGACCACCCGTATGCGCAGATCGGGAACCTGCTCACGGAGCAGGCAGACGGCGGCAAGCGTTTCGAGCGTCGGCACATCGCCGCAGCACGCCAATACCACATCGGGATTGCCGTCGTCGTTCGAAGCCCACTTCCAAACGCCCAGCCCGGCGGTGCAGTGGCTGATGGCTTCATCCATCGTGAGCCATTGCGGAGCCGGCTGCTTGCCCGCCACAATCAGGTTGATATAGTTCCGGCTGCGCAGGCAGTGGTCCCCCACCGACAACAGCGTGTTCGCGTCCGGCGGAAGATAGATACGTACCACGTCGGCTTTCTTGTTGAGCAAGTGGTCGATGAAACCGGGATCCTGGTGCGAGAAGCCGTTGTGGTCCTGCCGCCATACCAGAGATGTCAGCAGATAATTCAGCGAAGCAATTGGCTTGCGCCACGGAATTCCGCGCGTTACCTTAAGCCATTTCGCGTGTTGATTCACCATCGAATCGACGATGTGGATGAAGGCCTCGTAGCAACTGAAAAAGCCATGTCTTCCGGTGAGCAGGTAGCCTTCGAGCCAGCCCTGGCACATGTGCTCGCTCAAGATCTCCATTACACGGCCGGTCTGCGAAAGGCTCTCGTCCACTGGCAATGTCTCGGCCATCCATGACTTCCCGGTTCCGGTGATCACATCGCCGATCCGGTTCGAAGCTGTCTCATCGGGCCCGAATACGCGGAAATTCTTATGGTCCTTGTTGCCTTGCATCACTGCGTGAAGCAGATGACCAAGAATGCGCGTCGACTCCGCCATTGTCTGCCCGCGGTCGTCAATCTTTACCTCGAAATCGCGGAAGTTCGGTACCCGCAAAGGTTGCAGCAGCAGCCCGCCGTTCGCGTGTGCATTCATGCCCATCCGCCGGCGGCCTTTGGGTGCCAGCCGTGACAACTCCTTACGGAAGGCTCCCTTCTCGTCGAACAACTCAGCCGGCTTGTAACTGCGCATCCAGTCTTCCAGCAGGCGAAGGTGCTCCGGATTCTCACGTACCTCGCTGAACGGCACCTGGTGAGAACGCCAAGTGTTTTCGACCGGCTTGCCATCGACAAACTTCGGTCCTGTCCAGCCCTTGGGCGTGCGCATGATCAGCATCGGCCACGCCGGCCGCGCCGTCGAACCCTCTTCGTGCGCCGCTTTCTGAATGGCCGCGATGCGATCGAGCATGGTTTCAAACACTGCGGCGGCTTGCTGATGCATGACCATTGGATCGTCACCCTCAAGCGTGAAGGTCTCGTACCCATAACCGCGCATCAGCTCTTCGAGTTCAGTGTGAGGAATTCGCGCCAGCACCGTAGGATTAGCAATCTTATAGCCGTTCAGGTGCAGGATGGGTAGCACTGCGCCATCCGTGGCCGGGTTGAGGAACTTGTTCGAGTGCCAGCTTGTTGCCAGCGGGCCCGTCTCCGCTTCCCCATCGCCCACCACGCAGGCCACGATCAGATCGGGGTTGTCGAACGCCGCGCCATACGCGTGTACCAGCGAATAGCCGAGCTCGCCGCCTTCATGAATGGAGCCTGGCGTCTCGGGCGCGACGTGGCTGGGTATTCCGTAGGGCCAGCTGAACTGACGAAACAGGCGCTTGATACCGTCTCTGTTCTGCTCGATGTGCGGATAGATTTCGGTATAGGAGCCTTCGAGGTAAGTATTCGCGACCAAGCCCGGTCCACCGTGCCCCGGCCCAATGATGTACATCATGTTGAGGTCGCGTTCGCGGATCAGGCGGTTCCAATGCACGTACAGGAAGTTGAGTCCGGGTGTGGTGCCCCAGTGGCCGAGTAAACGCGGCTTCACATCCTCGAGCGTTAGTGGGCGCTCGAGCAGGGGATTGTCTTTCAGATAGATCTGCCCGACAGAGAGGTAGTTGGCTGCGCGCCAGTAGGCGTTCATCCGCTCAAGCTCTTCCTGGCTCAATGGACCGCTGATGGGAGCTTCGGTCCTCTTCACTTGCACTGCAGTTGCTTCGCTCATAATGGTCCTCGCATGGGGGAACTGCGCGACTTTCCAGCCTACCAGCGGCGGTTTATTGCTATGAGTGACTGATGTCACATGCAGGAGAGGAGATGGTTTATCGCTCACCGCGCCGCAGGATTATTTTGATCATCTGGAACTTCGTTTGCAGTATCGTGGTGGCTTGACATGCAACGCAACCGGGAGGTTCAATCATATGCAATTGCAGGTCGCTCGCATACCTTCGGGCTATGCGAAAGGAGTGGGCCGATCGATGAATAGCCTGCATTGGATGGCGCAGATACTCCTTGCCAGTGTGTTCCTGTTCACGGCAGCGGGCAAGCTCTTTGCCTATGAAAAGGTTGTGAAAGTCGTCGAGACGCGGTCAAAAGGTCGTCCAATCAGCATGACGCGTTGGCAAGCTTCCGTGGTCGCAGTGGCTGAGATTCTGGGAGCTGTAGGGCTGCTCATCCAAGGGCCGGTGGAGCCTCCCCAGTTGATTGTTTTGTGCGCGGCCGCCTGGCTGGCCCTGCTGATGGTCGGGGCCGGGATATATCATCTCTTCCGGCACGAATCGGCCGCACCCAGCGTCGTCCTCTTCCTGCTTGCCCTGTTTATCCTCGTCGGCCGCTGGCCTCAATAAACCCTGAGGATTCGTTCCAGAACTCCGTGAAAATTCCGGATTTAGAAAAAACGCTTCAGCTTGAGGATTCGCGACTCGAATCCATACCACAGCGCCGTCGCCAATGCAGTGGTCGCCCCCAGCCGAAACGCCACCACGGCAAGGTTGCCGGGGATTCCGTAAGCGTCCATGCGCCGGTCAAACCATCCAAAATAAATGAAGATCATGATGTGCGTCATGTAGAGCCCATAGCTGACCCGACCATAAAATGCCAGCGGTCCGCGTCGCAGCAGGGCATTCAGCGGGTTTCGCGCTCCAGTCGAAGCAATGGACGCCAACATAGCTCCCGCGAATCCAGTAGTAAGCGCGGAGTCGAGAAATGCCGTTCCTCCTGCGATCGTGGCTGCAGCAGAGAAGCCAGCCAGAATTCCGGCCGCGCCGATCGCCAGCCATGCGCGGCGGCTTAGTGGCAAGGTGTAAAGTCCCAGTGCCAGCAGGCTTCCCATCGCGATTCCGTCCACATGGGTGACTGTGTGCGTGGGAGTGATCCACGCAAAGTGAGTCAGCCGAAACAATGGAGCTGCCAACAATGCACTGGCCAGCACTGTCGCCAGCGTCCATGGCCTCTGCAGCACTCGCACCAGGGGCGCCCAAAGGAAGTAATACTGTTCCTCTATGGCAAGCGACCACGTGGGAGTAATGGCCGGCGGCAGCGCCAGGTGAAAGAGATTTTGCAGAAAGAGAACGTAAGCCCACCACGGTGCGGTCCTTATCGCCTCGATCACGGTAGGTCCAATAAACCACGGTGCATTCAAATAACAAACCGCCAGCGCAAGCACATAGACCGGCCAGATGCGCAGCGCCCTGCGCGCATAAAAGTTGCGGAAGTAACGCGGCTTGCCGCGTGCCTCCAGCAGAATCGAAGTAATCAGAAATCCTGAGAGAACAAAGAACAGGTTTACGCCAGTCCAACCCCACAGCGATGCGTGGTAAACGGGCGTCCCCCCAAGCCTCGGATGACAGTGATAGATCACCACCAGCAACACTGCAATCCCGCGCAGCCCTTGAAGTTCAGGGATGTAGGAGGGCAGCCAGGTGGGGCGTTGGATTGACAGGTTCGATTGCAAGCGGGCTGTTTTCAATGTGCGTCTTGAGCAAAGCCTTTCGTGATCGAGCCTGCCAGTCCCAGAACCACGCCGGGACCAAGAATCGAGAACAGAAGTTCGATGCCACGTCTTTTTTCCAACCACACACCCAGATACGCGGTGGTGCAACAGAGAGCAATGAGCAGCAGTCCCGCACGCTGCATTCGTTTCGCTTCTTCGCGAATGTTCATCGCTCCTCCGTACTGGGTGCCCCAGGTCTCGATTCTGAGACCTGGGAAACAAAATCCACAAACCGACCGCCAACTGCGTTTGCCGCCGGGCTTCCTCCCTGCCGCGCTCTGAGCAGGACGAGGGCGGAGACCACAAGCCCAAACTATCCCGCCGCCAGTTCTTTCGCTCTCTGTGTTGCGCGCATCACAGCCTTGATCAGCGTCACGCGCAAGCCACCCTCTTCGAGTTCCAGAATGCCGTCAATGGTGCAGCCTGCGGGAGTAGTCACAGCGTCTTTAAGCAGAGCCGGGTGATACCCGGTTTCGAGCACCATCTTTGCGGCGCCAAACGTCGTCTGAGCGGCCAGCTGCGTAGCGGTCTCCCGCGGCAGGCCGACCTTCACACCCGCCTCGGCCAAGGCTTCGATAATGATGTAGATGTACGCCGGTCCTGAGGCAGACAATCCCGTCACGGCGTCCATGTGCTTCTCGTCCACCACGACGGTGCGGCCCACGGTCTCGAAAATGCGTTGTGCCAGTTCCATCTGTGCGCTGCTCACAAAACGCCCGCGGCACAACCCGGCAGCACCTGCCCCAAGCGCCGATGGCGTATTGGGCATGGCGCGAATTACCGCGATCTCCATCCCCGCCGCTTCTTCAATGGAGCGCGTCTTCACCGATGCCGCAAACGACACGATAGTCTTCGTTGGAGTGAGCGCCGGCCGAATTTCCGCGATCAAATCCGGCACCTGAAACGGCTTTACACCCAATAGGATCAGGTCAGCCTGGCTGGCTGCCTCAAGGTTGTTGGTGCTTACGTCCACACCCCACTGCGTGCTCAGCGCCACCGCCCGTTCGGCGTGCGCGACAGTCGCGTGAATCTGGTCGGGCGCGAAGAGATTCTGCTTGAGAAAGGCCTGCAAAAGAATGCCGCCCATCTTGCCTGCGCCCAGCACTGCCACCGTGACCTGGGGCAACTGCGCCGGTGTTTCTGTGGCCTCAACGGCTATCTCTGCCATTTTGTCCTTGTCTTGAGAGGAGAGTGTAATGCTGCAATCAAGGATACAGGCATCGCCTCAAGCCTGCCACGCTTTACCGCGGCGGCCGGCTTGAGGGCTGTCTGCTTCGGTCGCGATTGCAGTCCGCAGTGCAGGCTCTCAGTCCCGACTGTGCCGTTTACTTTTGGCGCGCGATCCACTGGCTGATGCGTTCGTCGAGCAGATCGAGCGGCATCGCTCCGGCGTCCAGCACCTGGTCGTGGAAAGCGCGGATATCGAACTTATCGCCGAGCTCCTTTTTCGCGCGGTCGCGCAACTCCAGAATCTTCAACTGGCCGATCTTGTATGCCAGTGCCTGGCTGGGCCATGCGATATACCGGTCCACTTCTGCTTGGATGCTGGTTTCATCGACAGCCGAGTGGTCATGAAAGAAGTCCACCATCTGCTGGCGCGTCCAATGCTTCGAGTGCACTCCCGTATCCACTACCAGCCGGATCGCCCGCCAGATGTCATTCTCCAACCGGCCGTAGTCGGAGTAGGGGTCTTGGTAGAAGCCCACGTCCTTGCCCAAACGCTCCGAATAGAGCCCCCATCCTTCTGAATAAGCGGTGAAGTGCCCGAACTTCCTGAACGTGGGAACATCCGTCAGTTCGCGCGAGATGGAGATCTGCAGGTGATGTCCCGGTAGACCCTCGTGGTACGCGATCGACTCGACGGCATAAAGATTGCGGTCTGTCGCATTGTAAGTGTCGATGCGCAGGCGACCCGGCCGGCTTCCGTCTGGTGTGCCGGCCTCATAGTATGCGGGCGCGGAGGTCTTCTCCAGGTAATCCGGAACTGGCGCAACTTCGAACGGCGCTTTGGGAAGGCGGCCGAACAGCGAAGGCAGCTTGGCTTGCATCGGCCCAAGGTAGCCCCGATAGCTTTCGAGCAGCGACTCGCGCGAGGTGGCCTTCAGCTTTGGATTGCCTTTGATACTCGCGCGAAAGCTCTTCAGATCCTGAAAGCCGAGTTTCTGCGCGATGGCCAGCATGTCGGCCTCGTCCTTCTTCACTTCGTCCAGGCCAATCTGGTGGATCTTCTCCGCACTCAGGTCGGTTGTCGTAGTGCGCCGAATCAGGAACTGGTAATATTTTGCGCCGTCTGCAAGTGCGGAGATGCCCGGCTCATCGCGACCCGCGGGTATGTAACTTGCCTCTAAGAAGCGTGTGAAACGTGTGTATGCCGGCAGCACCTGTTTGCCGATTGCCGCGAGCATTTCCAGCTTGATGCGCTCCTGTTCGACGGCTGAAATCGACGCCGGAAACTTCTTGAGCGGCAACGCCAAAGGCGAGTCCTCCGGCTTCTGGCCGGCCAGTTGCTTCACCTGCTCGAGCGTTTTCTGCAGCAGGTATTTCGGCGGAACTCGATGGTCGTCCATGCCTATGGACATGTTCGTGGTCACCTGTTCGAAGGCCTTCGGAATGGCGCGCAGTCTGGCGATCCAATCGTCGTAGTCCTTTACCTCGGTAAAGCCGAGCTGAGCCACTAGCTGGGGGTATTCGGAGTAGATGCCGCCCATCTGGTTCACAGGCATCTCCCACTCTTTGAACTCCGCAGCCTCCTCGTCGTCTGCAAGGCGCCGTAGCAGCAACTCGCGACTGGTCTTCTCGGCGTCGCTGAATCCGGCAGGATCAATCGCCGCCAGTTTGAGCATCAAGTTCTGTTCGCGCTCCAGCCAGGCGTTCTCAGCTTTGACGGAGTAGTCGGTTAACTTATCGTTGTAGCGCTTGTCTCCGAGCGTCGATGCGAACTCAGGCGAGTGTTCGAGGTTCTCTTCCCAATACTGGTGGAAAAGCCCATCGAGAGCCTTGCGGCGCTCCTCAACGGATGACGCGGGGGCACCCTGTGCCTGGCAAACGGGCACAAGACTCACAAGAAGAAGTGCGGCAGACAGTGCGGGGAGATGAAATCTTTGCAACGGAGAAGTCCTCGGGATGAAATCGCCTTCTCGTCGAGTGTAGTCCACCATGGAACCAGTCGGCGCTTCTCAGGATGGCTCCATCCGAAGCGCCCGTGAGGTCAGGCCGCTCTCAGTGCGCGAGAATGGTCTCGTTTCCAAGAATTCGATAAAGCGTGGACCGGCTGATACCCAACTGCCGCGCCGATCGCAGCTTGTTGCCGCGATTCAGATCGAGTACATACTGCACGTGGCGATGGATCACGTCGTCAAGACCAAGGGTTCCGCTTGGTAGCGAAAGCGCGGATTCCAGCCGTTCTTCGCTGCTATCGGAAAGAGCCAGGTCTCCGGGCCGAATCACGTCATTGACGGTATCAAGCAGGCCGGCTTCAAGCACGCTTGCCAGTTCGCGGACGTTGCCGGGCCAACCGTGCTGCAGCAGGCGGGCCAGCGCGCCCGGGCCAAGGGCAACGAGGCGGTGCTGGTACCGGGCGCAGATGCGGTCAAGCAGCGCCTGAGCGATAGGGGAGATGTCTTCCTTGCGCATACGCAGCGGCGGAATTGCAAATCGTACGGCAGTGAGGCGAAATGCCAGGTCAGGCAGCAGAAGACCCTGTCCTGCCAACTGGCGCAGCGAAGCCTGCGACGAGGCCACCAGCATGATTCGTCCCAGCGGCCGATCCTGCAGGCTCTTAAGGACGCTCAAAAGCAGACCCTGCCCGGGTGTCCCCAGTAGGTCTACGCGGTCAAGGTAGGTAAACCCGGCCATGGCCGACGGATCGCCATGCTCCAAAAGCCATTCGCGCGCATCCCGGCGCTGGAAGTTCGATCCGGCAAGCGGTGATCGGCTGAGCAGATAACGCGCCAACGTCTGTTTGCCCGAACCTTGCTCGCCTTCGACAGTCGCCACTTGCACGTGTGGGGCCGCCATTTCGGCCTGAAGCAATAGTTTGCGCCAGGCTGCGCTTACTCCCGCCACCTGCGGGGGATCGGACGAATCCATCCCCACAAGGCTGAGAACCGACGCGGGGGGATAAGAGTGAAATTGGGCGACATTCTGCATCGTTCTCAACGTGCCTCGCCTCCGTGGCCCAATCGAAGCAAACTGGCCAACATAGTTCTCATCGGCGATACCGCTAAAAACATGAACCGGAGAGACGATATCTCTCCGGTTCAGTGGTGGAAAACTCGGATCCTATTTGGTCTTATTGGCGGAATCGTTTCGAGGGCTCGTCGGAGTAAATTTGGCCATCCCGGATATGCACCACGCGATGCGCATAATCGGCGATATCAGGTTCGTGCGTTACCAGCACGATCGTGTTCCCCTTGGCATGCAACGTATCGAACAGTGCCATAATCTCCACGCCGGTCTTTGAATCCAGGTTGCCGGTAGGCTCGTCGGCCAGGATGATTGACGGGCTGTTAACCAGGGCACGGGCTATCGCCACACGCTGGCGCTGCCCGCCCGATAGTTCATTGGGCTTGTGGCTCATGCGGCTTTCAAGACCCACATTGGTCAGCGATTCCTTTGCCCGCTCAAGCCTTGCCGCCGCAGGCGTGCCGTTGTAAATCAGCGGCAGCTCCACATTGTGGAGAGAGGTTGCGCGTGCAAGCAGATTGAATGTCTGAAACACAAACCCGATCTCCTTGTTGCGAATGCGCGCCAACTGGTCATCGTCCAGTTCGCTTACCAGCTGGCCGTTTAGCCAGTAGCGCCCCTTTGAAGGCGTGTCGAGGCAGCCGATCAGGTTCATCAGCGTTGACTTGCCAGAGCCCGACGGCCCCATGATGGCCACGTACTCATTGTGCTTGATGCGCAGCGAGATGCCCCGCAGCGCCTGCACCTGCTGTTCCATGCCCATGTCATACGTCCGCCACAGGTCCTCGACGACAATTACGTCGCCGCTAGGCGGGGTCGCAGGTTGCGCTACGTCTAAAGTGCTGATGCTGTCCAAAGCCATCCCCATATCATCCTCTGCTTCTGAGATACGGTTTTGCGTGCTTACGAGGCAAGCCGCATTTCCCGCGTGCCCTTGTGTTCGTATACGCTTTCCTAGGCTCTCGGTTCCCTTACATGCCTTGAAATCCGCTCGCTACGATTTGGTGTCCTGGCCCGGCAGCGCAACCTTCACGGTGTCCCGCTTCACCAGCGAACCGTCCTTGAGCCCTCGCAATGTCTTGTACGGCCCGGTGACGATCTCATCGTTTTCTTTCAGTCCGTTGAGCACTTCGATGTCCGTTGCGCCCGTAATGCCGGTGGTCACGGGAACAAACTTGGCGCGAAGCTTGCCGTGAGCGTCTTTGTTGATCACGTACACGCCCTGTTGCTCCGGACCGGGTTTCCCGGTGGTGGCCGCCTGCACCTTACCAGAACCCGTGGCTGGCGTTTCCGGTGCTTTCATGGTGAGTGCCTGGATTGGAAGCGCCAGAACGCCTGGCTTGTGGGCAGTTGTAATCTTGGCCGTTGTCGAAAGCCCGGGACGCAAATCGTCCGAAGGGGTATCCAGCGTGATGACCACCTTGAAGTCCTTGGCCTCTTCCGTGCCGGTAGTCGATTGCGAAGTGGCGATGCCCGTGGAGCGAAGAATGGCTTGATCACCCACCAGCGTCACGTGGCCTTTCTGGCCGATCTTGATGTTAACAATGTCGGTTTCATCTACCTTCACTTCGGCAGTGATCACGCTCATGTCCGCCAGGGTCATCAATGTGGAGCCTTGGGCGTTCTGAATGCCTTCAACTACCGTCTCCCCTTCGCGGATAGGCTGATTCGTCACAATGCCGTCGAACGGTGCAATGGCCAGTGTGCGGCCGAGCATGTCGAGGTTGGCGCGGAGCGTCGCCTGCTGCGTCTGCATGTGGCCACGTTGGGAGTCGGTCTGCGCCTTGGCCTGGTTGAGTTGCGCTACCGCCTGCGACACTGAAGCCACGTCGGTATCATACGCGGCCTTCTTTGCGTCATAGTCCTGCTTTGCCAAGATACCGGCCTTGTAGAGACCTTGGGCGCGCTCCCAATCCAGCTTCTTCTGCTCCAGATCGGCCTTGGCATGTTCCAGGTTGGCCTCGGACGTCTTTTCTGCTGCGGTATAGGAGGCAATATCGGTCTGGGCGGCCGCAATCGCAGCCTTTTGGCCGAGGACCGCAGACTCCTGCTGCACGTTCTCGATGCTGGCAACCGTCTGGCCCTTCTTGACCTTGTCGCCTTCCTTCACATAGAGATGCGTGACGCGGCCCATCGCCGTAGCGCCCAGGTTCACATAGGTCGTCGGCTTAATCTGCCCGGTGCCGCTCACGATCGTTGCCAGATCCTGGCGCGCGATCGTCGCCGTCAAAACCTTTGTGTATCCGGATTGCTGCTTGATCACCATGAAGGTGACAAGCCCGGCGACCACTAATATCCCAAGAACAATCAGAAGTATCTTTTTCATGTGCGGTACTTGCTCCCCAGGTCTCCCGAATCAGTTTACGCAAAAGCCATCTCGATGGTTCCCCGCGGCTTTTAAAGGTTTTCTAGCCCCATGGCGCTCTGCCAGCCGCAGCCCTTGGATTGCTTAGAAAATGTCAGTTGATACGGTTTGCGCCTGCCTTTTTGACGGATGAACCGTCTCTCAGGTCTCAAATTTTCCCAACGGCAGTCTAACTGATTTCCTCGTAATCGCCTGTGACATCGCCGGCCCCGCACCGTCTAATGGCCAGACAACTCCAGACGGAGTCTTGCCCAGCCTTGTTGGGACCCGTAGAATGAACGCATCCAGGAGTTTTCAAAGGCAATGATGTCCAACCGTAGGTTCCTTCCCGTCGCACTGGTTTGCGGCCTCGTTTTGATCCCTTCCCCCGGGCTTCGCGCCCAGCAGTCCGCAAACTCAACACCGCAAGCCAAGCCGGCCAATGGCCAGGGACAGGAAGAGGATCCTCTCAAGCGAGAACGCTCCGACAAGGAAAAGTTCAATGCTCGGGCAGAGGTCCGTAAAGAGTTGAAGGGAGCCTACAAAACCTGGCTCGAACAGGACGTCAGCTACATCATCTCCGACGAAGAACGAAAATCGTTCAAGAGCCTCAGCAACGACGAAGAGCGCGAAGCATTCATCGAGCAGTTCTGGCTGCGTCGCAACCCCAATCCTGATTCTCCCGATAACGAGTTCCGCGAGGAACACTATCGGCGCATCGCCTACGCCAACGAGCACTTCGCGGCCGGAAAGCCCGGTTGGAAGACCGATCGCGGCCACATCTACATTTCATTTGGCAAGCCCGACTCCATCGAATCTCACCCCTCCGGCGGTTCCTACAACCGGCCCATTGACGAGGGCGGCGGCGAAACCTCCACCTTTCCTTTTGAGGTCTGGCATTACCGTTACCTCGAAGGTGTCGGCGATAACGTGGATATCGAATTCGTAGATAGCTGCCAGTGCGGCGATTACCACTTCACCATCGATCGTGGCGAAAAAGATGCGTTGCTGCGCGTTCCCGGCGCCGGCCAGACCCAGTGGGAAGAGATGGGAATGGCCAAGAAGGCCGATCGATTCAATGGCGGTCTGGAGCACCTCGGAACAGGGCCTCTGTCCTCGACCCAGCAGTCCAAGCAGTTCGACCGCATCGAACTGGCGGCCAAGCTCTTCGCTCCGCCTCCGGTCAAGTTCAAAGATCTTGAAAACTTCATCTCTGAGCACACCCTGATCAACGGCCCTATCTTTCCTTTCGATGTCCGTACGGACTTCATAAAAGTCACTGAAAATACGGTGCTCGTCCCGATCACGCTGCAGATCAAGAACCGCGATGTCACCTTCGTTACAAAACAGAATGTCGCCAAGGGCGTAGTCAACATCCTGGGCAAGGTCACCACGCTGACTCATAAGACAGTTCAGACCTTCGAAGACACCGTCGAAATCGAGCAGCCGGCGGAGTTGCTTCAGAAGACACTCGACCGCCAATCGATCTATTGGAAGGCCCTGCCGCTCCTGCCCGGCCTGTATCGCCTCGACATCGCCATCAAGGACGTCAATAACCCCGATCACATCGGCATCTACGGAAAGGGCATCGAGGTTCCAACTTTCCACGACGAAAAGCTGGCGACGTCTACGCTGATTCTGGCGGACCAGATGAACACCGTGGACTCGCACTCCATCGGCGCCGGCAACTGCGTCATTGGAAACACCAAGATTTGCCCTCGCGTCAGCCCGAATGCGGCTACACCGATCAAGTTCAAGCGCAGTCAGGACCTCAACTTCTGGATGCAGGTCTACAACCTCGGCATCGACGAGGCCAGCAAAAGCAATCTCGCCACGGTGACTTATCAGATCGTAGACACCGTGACGAACAATGTTATTTTTGAGAAACAACTGGAATCAAAGGATTTAGGATCGCACAGCGACCAGTTGACGGTGGAAAGATCGCTACCCATGGCCGGACTCCAGCCAGGCAAGTACAAGGTGATGATCAAAATAAATGACACAATCTCGAAACAAGAGATTGCAAAATCAGCACCTTTTGTCGTGGAATAGATGCATCGTTTTGCGCGAAGCGGTTACCAGACTTCAGATCAGGAACCGGCGCGGAACGTTTTGAGGGAAATTTTCGCCAGGAACGCCGCCGGGTCACAAACATTTAAGTGATTATGCGCAGGCTCCATCTCGCGTTGTTCGCAGTACTGATGAGTATGGGGACAATTCCGCTCTATGGAGCGGCCTCTGCATCGGTGACCGGACTTGTGCGCGATTCCACCGGGGTTCCGCAAATGGGAGCAGTAGTTCAATTGCTCCGTCCCGACCTGACCATGGTCGCCAGCGCCTACACTGACAGCAAAGGGCGCTTCACCTTTAGCACCCTCTCGCCCGGGCACTATGCGGTCAAGGCAATGGGCACTTCATTCCTGCCCTCTTTGCGGGAAAACGTGCGGGTACGCTCCAACACCATCGTCAATTTGACTCTTAACACCCTTTATGAAGTTATGCAGTGGATGCCGGCTGAGCCTCGCGCCGGAACCGCTCAAAAAGACGATTGGGCCTGGACGATGCGATCCGCAGCCAATCGCCCCTTGCTGCGCTGGCTCGAAGATGGCCCGCTTGTGGTGGTTTCAGAGGGCCCAGGTTCAGCACCCAAACTGAAAGCCCGCCTGATGGCCACCGGGCAGGAGGGTACGTTTGGCGAAAACGGCGAGCGTATCACTGCAGTAGTTGAGGACACCCCATCAGACAGTCGCGAACTGCTGGCGCGCGTTGACTTTGAGCCCGGAACCGATGGCGGCGTCGAGTCCATGCTCGGCTTCCGTCAGGAACTTGGATTTGCCGGGTCGGTGCAGTCGGTCGCTGCGGTTGCCATTCATCCCGAAATCGAAGGTGCCGGTTCCGGCGGTCTGGACGAAGCCGCCATTCGCTCGTGGGAATCCATCAATATGGGCGACGAATTCCAGGTCGAGGCGGGAGCTCAGCAGGTGCTCGCGCGTTTCGGCCAGAATTCCCCGAACACCGTGGTAGCCTCCCTTCCTTTTGTCAGTGTGGGTTGGCGTCGAGACGATAGCTCGACCCTGAGCTACCGGCTTTCCACCTCGCTGCCTGGCAGTAGATCCGAAGACGAATCTCGGCCCGGAGCCTGGCTGCCCTCGCTCTCGATCCGAAATGGCGACCTCGCTCTCGAGCGCGGATTGCACCAGGAGATCGCGTGGTTCCGAAAGACAGATGCTACCGATCTGACGGTTCTCTTGTATGCTGACAGCCTCAACAATCCCGTGCTGGAGGCGATGAGCCGCCTCGCTTCAGAAGACACTTCGCAGATCGCAGGCAACGCACTCTATGACAAGGCTTCGGGACTAATTCGCGCAGCTGGCCCTGGATTCTCTACAACAGGCATCGTCGCTACCGCGGAACGTCGTCTTCCTGGCGGCAACAACCTTCGGGTGAGTTATGCCAATGGAGACGCGCTGGTGATGCAGCATCCGAGCAAGCCGAGCGCGTTGCCGTTCAACCAGGTTCTTGCTTTGGCGCATCCTCGCCGCTCGCCGATGTACTCGCTATCGCTTTCCGGAACGCTCGACGGTACCGGTACCCGTTGGCGAGCCAGTTACAGGTGGCAGCCCGACGAAACTGTCACTCGTGTGGCTCCATTTACGATGAATGCTGCGGAGCCGTTTTTCAATGTTCATCTTCGCCAGCCGGTCTCTCGTCACCACGAAGGATCAAAAAGCGTCGACGCCATGGTGGATGTGCGAAATCTCCTTGCTCAAGGTTACCGGCCGTTTGTCCTCAGCGATGGTTCCATTCTCATGTTTGCCCAGGACCAGCGCAGCATCAGCGCCGGCGTGGCTTTCACCTTTTAGCTCTTTCCGAGCCACCCTCACATAGCTGCTCTGAGCCACCCCACACTTTGGAATCAGGAGTCCGACTGTGCTATATTTTTCAAGTGGCTGCAGAGGATTCTCTGTATGCTGCAGCCGTTATCAAGGCTCCCGCCTCACGGCAATTCAACCCACCTGGACGCGTAGCTCAACTGGCAGAGCATTCGGCTCTTAACCGACAGGTTGTAGGTTCGATTCCTACCGCGTCCACCAAGCAAATTCAACAACTTAGAGAAATTGAGCGCGATCCGGGAACCGCAAAAAATTGGCCATTGTGCCCATTTTTGTGCCCACCCTGTTTCAAAACGGATGCAATCCGGTCGCACTCTTTCTCAATGTTGGCGCTTGGCCCGCGGTAGAATCTTCCCTCCCATCTCCAGGTTAATCGAAGCCTTCGCGTCTATTTGCGCGAGTCCTCCTCCTGCTTCACTCTCCACTTGCGCTTCCGCGCCGGCGCCTCACGCGGAAAAGGAGCAGGGTATGGCAGTTTTCAGGAGAGGGGAAGTCTGGTGGTACAAGTTCTATTTTGCGGGCCGTCTCATTCGGGAATCTTCGAAGTCAACTTCAAAGACACTCGCCAGAGACGCTGAAAAACAAAGAAGACGTGAGATTGAATCCGGGTTTCACAATATCGGCCAGGCCCGAGAGCAGCGGATACGAAGCCTGAAGGAGATCATCGACGAATACCTGGTGGGGTACCGTCTGAGATTTCGCGCGCCCCGGTTTGCCAAATATGCCCTCGGCCACGTTTCGCGCCTGCTTGGTACCAGGTTGGCTGTGGACATCGATGCGAATTCCGTATTGGCATACCAGGAGGAGTGGCTGCGCGAAGGTGCAGCTCCGAAATCGATCAACGAAGAAGTTCGGTTTCTCTTGAAGATACTTGGCGATCCCGGAGAAATCATACGAACTCAGTTGCGAAAGAAGCAGCAGCTAAAACTGTCGGTCCAGAATCGAATCGGGAGGGCTTCGATAGCGGTGAAATCAAGGAGCTTTGCGCAGAGACCATCAAGTCCAAGAGCCCTCACATCCAGGTAGCGTTCATGCTTGCGCGCAATGCCGGGCTGAGAGATGCCGAGATAAGGGCGCTCACATGGGGACACGTTGATCTGAAAGCAGGATTCCTTCGCGTTGGAAGAGCAAAGACAGAGGCCGGTGAAGGGCGAACGATTCCCTTCAATACCGACTTGAACGAAGCGCTAGTGCAACATCGCCTTCGGTACGAGGAGAAGTTTGGAGCGATTCAGAGAGTGTTGAAGTTCCCGGACGAAAGCGGAGTCACCACGCAGATGACGCGGCAGTGGGGACGGGCGCCGAAAGGCGAGCGCGTCGCCGAAGCCACGCCCCAATGCCACTGGAAGGTGCTGACCACGCCGGGAACCATGAGCCTGCGCGGCATCGAAGCGGTCATGACCGTCGAATCGGCCATCGACGGCGAGGTCTTCGAGGCCTATGTGGAGCAGGTGCTTTGTCCCAAACTACAGCCGGCGACGCGGTGATCCTGGACAATCTGTCGGCGCACAAGGTGGAGGGCATCCGTGAACTAATCCAAGCCCGTGTCGCGCTATCTGCCGCCCTACTCACCGGGCTTGAACCCCATCGAAAAGGCCTGGTCGAAGTTCAAGCAGTTCTTGCGCTCCGCCAAGGCACGCACCTCCGAAGCCCTGGACCAAGCCATCACCGAAGCCCTCAAAACCATCACCGCCGAGAACGCAGCCGCATGATTCCGCTCATGCGGCTACGGGATACAGCAACCTTAGACTAGATGAATCAACATAAACCGGACTTCACGTGCTAAGAAAACCGGATATTTGCACATTTGCACTTGCTAACAACAGAGCGGGCCAATTTCCAAGCTCGACGGACCATAGCGAAAAGCGGTCCCCTTCGAGTACGCTCAGGGCAGGCTTTCGACTCGTCCGCCGCGGCGGACTCGCTCAGGGATGGATGGCGCATTTGCTAAGCGAATTCCGGGGAAGGCCTAGGCAAGCGCATTGTTGAGGTTGTCGATGGCTTCGTCCACTTCCGAGGGGCTCTTGAAACCGACGGTGACGCAATCCACTCCGGCGTTGCGGAAGGCGAACTTCATGGCTGCGGCGCGATCTTCGTGGCGCGTGAAGGTGCCGTCGCCGCAGAGCTTCATGCTGACCACGCCCATGCCGTCTTTCTTCACCTGCTTGACATGCGCCACAACTTCATCAACATGACCGAGATTGCCATCATCGGGAACGGGGCCATCCATGCGGGTGCCGTTGTGGTTCATGCGGATCATGGCGACTTCGAGCCACTTGTTGCCGGGCATCTGGCGCAGGGCGGGCAGGCCGTGGACCGAGGCGCCGCGAGAGAGGATGGTCTTCTTTGCCTGCGCTTCAAGAATTCCATCCTGCCAGCGGCCGGTCTCCGCGATCCAATCGCCGGTGTGCTGCCAATGGAGCAGCATGATGTCGAAGTATTCGGTCTTCGAGATACGGCGCATCTCGTCGAAGCGCTGGTGCGGATCGACTCCCGCATCGGTCGTGACCTTGTTCATGAGCACATAGCTGTCGCGCGGAATGCCTTTTAGGGCTTCGCCGAGCATGGCGGGAGTCATGTAGGATTCAGCGGTCTCAAAGAAGCGGATGCCCTTGTCGTAGGCGTAATGGACGAGCCGCGTGAACTGCTGCTGGCCCAATGCGGCTTGCACGTGGCCATTGTTACTGCCGGTGCCGAAGGCGAGGCGGGTGACGCGGACGTTGGACTTGCCCAGGGTAACCATGTCTGTGGCGGTGGGGCGCGCGGCTTCGAGGGGAAGGGTGCCGACGCTCGCCAGGGTTCCGGCAGCGATGCCGGTTTTTAGAAAATCACGTCTCGAGTAGCCACTCATTTTCTACCTCCACGGGTTGGCTCGTGCGAAGCCAATTGCCGAGATGGTACCACGATGCGGGCTCTGGCCGCATCGATTCTGTGACGGCCAGACTCGACGTTGCGGCTCCGACCGATTTCGACGATGTTTCTGGTGGCGTATCTTGCGCTGGCGGTGAACTCGTACACTTACTTTTTCCTGGGTCCAGTGATTGCGGAGATTCTGATGGCGTGGGTTCGGGGCAGCGCAGATTTCGTAAAGCCGTATCAATAGCGGGCGCGATTACCAACTATGCAGCCACTCCTCATCGCGGCCGATGCGGACGGGTGTGTTGAAGAGTTCACTTAGCTTGGGGGCGGTGAGCATCTCTTCGCGCGATCCATCGCCGACGATTCGGCCCGCGCGCATGAGGATGATGCGTTCGATTTCGGGCAGAATGTCGCCGAGGTGATGAGTGACCAGAATGATCCCGGTGCCTTCGGCGGCGAGGCGGCGCAGGGTGTCGCGGAGTTCGCGTTGGGCTGCGAGGTCGAGCGCGTTCGAGGGCTCATCGAGCAGCAACTGGCTGGGCCGGTGGACCAGGGCGCGCGCAATCAGGATTCGGCGTTTTTCGCCGGCGGACATTTCGCCGACAAGCTGCTGGGCAAGGTGCAGCGCTTCCATGCGCTCGAGAGCTTCGACTGCACGCTCGCGCATCTCTTCACTGACGTGGAGGTTGGGCCAGAGGGTCGATGCCGAGAAGAACCCAGCGATTACCGCGTCGAGGCCGGTGGTGACGGCCGTGCGCTCGCCGGGGAGTTCCGCGCCGGTGAGGCCGGAGCTTACGATGCCAAATTGCTTGCGTAACTGCGTGAGGTCCCAGCGTTCGCGGCCGAAGATCTGCACCTTCATGCCCGGGATGACAATGGGATAAATCTGGCAGGTGATGGCGAGGATGAGTGTGGATTTGCCGCAGCCGTTGGGGCCCAGAATCGCGACATGCTCTCCGGCGCGGATGCTGAGGTTAACATCGTGAAGCACCACGCGATCGCCGCGCGCTACATTTACATTTTCAAGATCGAGAAATTGATCTGGTTGGCTCGTTGGTGCAGACTCAGTCCCGGTATCCGTCATCCGTCCCCCACCTGCTAGATTAAATGGGTTGGAGCGTTTTACCTCGGCGACAACTACCGGAGCACATGAGCGACATCTCTCAATTTCTCATTCCTCAAGGCTTTCGTTTTGGCGCGGCCAAGGCGGGACTGAAAGCAAGCGGCCGCACTGACTTCGCGCTGATTGTGGCCGATGCCCGGGCGAGCGCCGCAGCGGCATTCACCGCCAACCGAGTGACAGCCGCACCCCTGATTGTGGATAAGGAACATTTGCGCTCGACGGGGGGCAAGGTGCGGGTGGTGGCGATCAACGCCGGCAATGCCAACTGCGCGGCGGGACAGGCGGGGCTGAAGGCCGCGCGCGCCACATGCGAGGCGGCGGCGGAGCTTTTCGGCTGTGCGGTGCAGGAGGTATTTCCCTCATCGACGGGAATCATCGGCGTTCCGCTGCCATCAGAGAAGTTGGTGATGGCGATGCCGGAACTCGCGGATCGATTGGGCGCGGAGTCCGATCACTTTCAGCAGGTGGCGCAGGCGATTCTCACTACGGACACGGTCGAGAAGACGGCCTTTGCGCGATTGGAAGTGGCGGGCAAAGAGGTTCGGATCGCCGCTACGTGCAAGGGTTCGGGAATGATTCACCCGCAACTGGTGCCGCACGCCACGATGCTTGTGTACGTGATGACGGACGCCGATGTGGAACCGCACGTACTCGATGGTTATCTGCGCGAGGCGATTGAAGTGAGCTTTAATCGAATTTCGGTGGACGGGGACACGTCGACCAACGACACAGTGCTGCTGCTGGCTTCGGGAGCGAGCGGTGTGAAGATAGATGCCGATCATCCGGAATTTGCGGTCGCCTTGACGCAGGTATGTACGTCGCTGGCGCGGCAGGTTGTGGCTGATGGCGAGGGCATTACCCATGTTGTGGAACTGCGCATCGAAGGCGCGGCGACGGATGCCGATGCACTGAAGGTGGCGAAGGCGATTGCGCATTCTCCGCTGGTAAAGACGGCATGGGCAGGGTGTGATCCTAACTGGGGCAGGCTGGTGGCGGCGATTGGCTACTCAGGGGCGGACATTGACCCAGAGCGCATCGATATCTGGTTTGGCGAGTTGCGCATCTGCCGCGATGGCGGGCGTGCGGCGGAGTTCAACGAGGCGGTCGCACATGCCTATTTGCAGCAGACGGAGTTTTCGATCGCCATTCAACTGAACCAGGGGCCGGGCGCGTGCCTCTTCTGGACCACGGACCTGACGGCCGAGTACGTGCATATCAACGCCGACTACTCCACTTAACAGCTCTATGGATGGGTGGCGGGAGGGGGCGGCTGTTGCGCAGTTTGGGGAGGATAGGCTTTATCGACGGCGGACTTGAGCTGCTGCAGAAGCTGCACCGAGGGGCCGTCAAGGCCATTCTCCAAGTCGCGCGACCATATGGGCCCGACGAGTCTTCCTTCAGGTGTGAGCGTGTAGACGCGGAGGATGTCGGCTTGTGGACCGGCTTCGGCTTCGGCGCCCAGTTCAACGCCTCGCGGGCCGGCCGAATTTGCTGCGCGGCCCTCCTCCTGGCCTTGGGTCGGCTGGCCCGGATCTAACACGCCGGGTTGGGGTGAACGATTGCGCGGGCCGACTCCGACGTGGTCCTGCTGTCCGATGATCCGGCCTTTGCGTAACACAAAAACCAGGTCGGCGTGTTCGCGGCGATCGGTGAGCGCATAGCGCTTCCAGTCGCGTAGACGCTCCTGCATATCGAAGATGGCCTGGCGATCTTCTGGATAGAGGCCGGGTTTGAAGACGTCGCCTTCCATCGATTCGACGTAGACATAGTGCGCGTTCTCAAAGGCTGCTGAGAGGTTGGACTTTTTGGGCTTGGCCTGTGCCAGATTCAGAGCGAAGAGGAACACCGCAAAAACAGCAGCCACTTTGGCAGGTTTCATCGCACACCCCGCAAGGGAAAGGATTCGCTTTCGCGAGGGCGTTGTCAATTCATTCTTTTGCCTCAGGCTCTGTGAGGGCTCAACGTGCATTTACAATCGCAGAAATCGGTGAGGGACTGGAGAACGATGGGGAAGCAGAGGCACAGAGCGGCCGCGGCTGACGCGACGCTGGAGGGCGAGAATGGCTTTTCGCTGATCTCGAATGAAACGCTTACCGCGCTATATGGAAACCTGCTGAAGTGCCGGCTGCTGGAGCAGCGCGCGTTGGGCCTGGCGAGGCCGGGAGCAGGCTCGGCACGTTCCAGAGCCGAGGCTGGACGCGAGGCCACCATCGTGGGAGTGTGCATGGACCTGGTGGCCGAAGATACGGTCCGCTCGGCAAGCGACGGCATCGTCACTGGGTTTCTTACGGGCTCGCCGCTCGCCTCAATCTTCACTTCTCTGCGAGATGAGGCAGGCAACGACGAGAATCTTGCGCAGCGGCTGCATATCGCGCTGGGCTCGGCGGTCGCGAACAAGACCAGTAAGAGCGGCAAGGTGGCGGTGGTTTTCTGGAAGGATGCCGAAGCTAATCAATGGGAAAACGCGCTCGACTCGGCCCGGGCTCATGGATTGCCGATAATCTTTGTTCGCCAGGTGGATGCGTCGCGCGCAAAACTCGCGACGCGATCGAAGGCGAAGAAGGGTGGTGCGATCGCCGATGAATTGGGATTGCCGATCATTACGGTGGATGGCAACGACGTTGTGGCGGTGTATCGCGTGGCTCACGAGTCGATCGGCCGGGCGCGTCTTGGCCGCGGGCCGACGCTGATGCTGTGCGAGGTGTTTAGGACCAAGGGAATGGGCAGGGTCGCTAACTCCATTAAGAACATGGAGACTTATTTGCGCGGCAAAGGACTCTTAAAACGCGGGCTGAAGAAAGAAATCGTCGAGGAATTCACGCGGGAACTGGATGCAGCGATGAAGACGCGGCGGAGAAAATCGAGCAAGAAATGAAAGAAGAAAAGATAACTACCTTGCGCGCGGGTGGGTGCGGTCGTAGACCTGGGTAAGCTGCGCGGTGGTGAGCTGGGTGTAGCGCTGCGTAGTCGAC
>WNGR01002276.1_pt1 | contig 22418 bp, 33 predicted proteins | sample 5407581 | NCBI WGS metagenome assembly WNGR01 (sample SAMN13153383, study PRJNA577476) | soil metagenome | isolation source: 80 cm soil or saprolite under Garry oak tree replicate 2 | place: USA:California | collected 2016-06-15
CTGACACGGGCTGCAACTGGACAGGGGATCCTCGCGAAAACGACAGCAAATCGAGAAGGCTGCAGAACGAGAATGAACTTGGCCGCCTTCATTCTATTATATTCGTTTACATAGTTTTAGTTTTAGTTGTACTTTTACTTGCATGGGCATAATACTGTAGTCGGTTTCATTGCGGCCAGTGCCCAATCTGGGTCTCATGTAACCAACGCGTGACCAAGACGCGTCAAAGTTCGCCGTCGTGGCCTTTGCAGCCTTTGCTTTCACCGATCGCGACACTAACGGGCAAGATGCTCGCCGTACTGACCTCCAACCATATTACTATCACTGAGCGTTCAGCTCTCCAAAAAGGTCCTCCAACTCTCACTCCAACTTGTCCGGCACCTCTTTCCTCGTATGTTGCGAGCGTTTGGTCTCCAGATAACGCCTCCCTGTATGTCGCCACGACGGACTCGGTCGCCCGCTATGATACTTCTGGCACACTTGTCAAATCGCTATGGCCGTTGCCTGAGAGTGATGCACCCATAGATCACAATGGCATCAGTGGCCTCGCTTTGAAAGACAAGGGCACACTCATCCTGTCAATGGGAAGTTTGGTACACCTCGTTGAACATTCTTCCTCGGCCTCTTCGTCGACAAAGATCGTACAGACACTACCCGCGCACCCTGACCCGGATCCCATCTTCGCCCTGTCGCTTTCCCACGACGGAACACTGCTCACCGTAGCCTCCAAAAGTGCCGTCGTCGTGCACAACCTCGCACTCGGTGTCCAGACCACGCTCCGTGGGCTCCCCGGGCCCGTCGCAGTATGCATGTTTCATGTCCATTCGCGCGTGCGCTTGCTTTTGGGAATTGGCCATAATCTGGTCATATACGACATTACGCGCCCGTCGGGGCCCTCGCGCATCGCCTCTATTGGTGATGGTATCGGAGGAAGCGTGGTAGATGTAACGTGTAGCCCGTACAGCAAGACGTTGCTCGCAGTCGCCTGTCGTGGGGGTTACGTTGCCCTTGTGGATCTTGACAAAGAACTAAGGTATGTCGCGGCCCAGGTGATTGGGCCGAGAGACTAATTCATCATTGTTTTTTTAGCATCATTCGCTCTTTCCGCTACGACATCACCGTGACGTCGCTGCTCTTTTCCAATGATGGTGCGACGTTGTATGTCGGGACGGAGGACGGCGACCTGCTTGTGCAAACACTTCGCTCCACGGAGACTCCCAAAACAATCGCCGTTGGCGACCAGGGTTGTAGAGTCGAAGGGCTGGCTATAGCGGTGCGCACATGGTTTCCAACTATGACGCGGGTCTCATTTTATTCTCCCCCGTAGAAAAAGAGCAAACTCTCGACCGACGTCAACTCGAGAACCACTGGCTCCCTCAATAGTAAACCGTTGACTCAGCATGATATTAATAGCCCCATACGATCGTCCGCAATCAAAGCACCTTATCCCACGTCGCTTAAAAAGTCAACGTCTGACAGCCCGGCTGAGGCGAGTAAGCTCCCACCAAAGAGTGACACGCTTCCGGTCCGAAAGCGCGTCAATTCCGCTACAGCCCTCGGAAACCGGAAAATCGTATCGTCCGTACGAACCATGTTTGCAAATGAGCCTGCGGGTGCGTCTCGTGCGCCACGAAAACCCTGCGATGTGCGATTGCTGAGTCCGTGTTTTTCAGCCGCAGATCCAGTGACACCTGCCATGAAGGCAAACAAAGGTCGTGCGACAGAAAGGACAACTACGCCTCCTTCACCTCCACCAGTTTCCACCACCCCCATCAGCAAACCCCCTTCGCGCCTTTCTGTTCGATCCAAGCCAGCAAGCCAAGCATCTCCAGCGACATTATCGGTTCCTGGAAATAGAGTGCGCCAACGGACGGTATCGGGATCGACGCGCAACACCACTGTACCAGAGGCGAAAGGAAGCAATCTGACAACCACGCGCGTTGCCCCCCGCGCGCGGACGACGTCCGCGCCGAAAAGCGTCGCAAACCTCAGTCCTCCGACCCCTCGCCAGCGGACTAAACAAGCCACATCTCCGGTACAGTTCACAGCACCGCGCCTTCCGACCTCACCGCCTACCACTTCCGTATCTTCGCGGCGGATGCCGGCTGCAGCTGCACGAGGAGCTGCAGCATCTGGCGGCCCGGTAAGAGAGACAGCGCGACTACGTACGACCTCGGGTGTATCGCGCACATCTACCACACGTGCACGCTCGCCTGTGCCGCCAGTACCGAGGAGGCCTCCGCCAGCACGGAGCACCAGCACACGTACACCATCACCAGAGCTTTCGATGTCATCGCTGCTCTGTGACACGGCCCCGCCTTTCCCAATAAAGAAGCAAGACCAGCCACGGAAAAAAGGCTTGTCGATGCTGGGGCTCGCCACTCCCGAGGTCGAGCGATGGATCACAGGGAGGGACTCAGAAAAGGGTGACGTTATCAAGTTCCCCATCGACGGTGGTGAGGAAGACGAGGATGAAGGCGCGAGAAAGCTTGGGGGGATGCGAATTGAGGAGGAGCTGGTTGGGCAAGGAAGCGGCAGCGAGGCGCGACGCTTGCGGACGCTCTCGATGCAAATCACGCCGCGGAAGTCAGCGTGGACTGCATCCCCGCTCCGTCACAGTATCGCGGAGGGTTCTCCAGGGTTGAAGGGGGTAACGGGATTGTTGCACGGGCTGATCTCGGACGCGATGCTCGATTTTCGGCAAGAAACCCGCTCAGAGATTGTCGGGCTGCACCTCGATCTGGTGCGTATGGGCCAGTCGTGGCGTAAAGAGATGCGCTCGGCGATGCAGGAGTACGTGGGTGACTTGAAGGAGTTGAGAGAGGAGAATCGGAAGCTACGAGAAGAGAATGAGCGGTTGCGGAGAGTATATTAATTAAATTAAGGCTCAGTTCCGGGTTCGGGAGCGAGTCGAAGCCGGAGATCCGAGTTATCTCAGCTTTGGAAACCTTGTAACATTAACGAGCTTGCGGGTATTTATCATCCCTAGAAAACACTCTCTCACCACTACAACTATGACCCTCGACGTCTCGCACGTACTTTCCCCTTAATCTTTACGGAGGTCGTGTCTGACTATCGTGTGTTCACTCACGCCCACTATAGATCAGTCCTCCAGGGGGGTTACAACCACCCACTCTCTCGACAATGGCAATCTCGCCGTGGACTCGACAAGTCCATGTTCATGTACCCTATCTTTATTACGGACGACCCCACGGCCCGTGTAGAGATTCCGTCTTTACCGGGGCAATGTCGCTGGGGCGTTGACCGACTCGAAGAATACATCGGCCCACTGGTGAAGAAGGGCCTCAAAAGCGTCATTCTCTTCGGCGTGCCGTTGACGTGCGAAAAGGTACTCGCACACTTCTTGCGATGTTAGAGTGGACATGTACGCAACCCGATCCAGGACGCTCGTGGCACACCCTCAGACGATCCCGAAGGGCCCGTCATCCTCGCCATAAAAAAGCTGAGAGCGCTCTTTCCAGCGCTGTTCATCGCCACCGACGTCTGCCTCTGCGAGTACACCTCGCACGGGCACTGTGGAATTCTCCACGAAGACGGTACAATCAATGCGGCGCCGTCCGCAAATCGCATCGCGGAGGTGGCGGTTGCGTATGCTCGAGCAGGCGCACACTGTGTCGCCCCGAGCGACATGATGGATGGGCGCATCAAGGCCATCAAGCGCGGACTCATCGATGGAGGCTTGGGAAACAAGTGCCTGCTTATGAGTTACTCCGCCAAATTCGCAAGCGGTCTCTACGGGCCGTTCAGGTGAATTTGCTCCCCTCGCGCCTCCCTCCCAGGCCGACGTTCTTATGTGAATTTTTCTGCCACACCAGAGACGCCGCGGGAAGCGCCCCCTCGTTCGGCGACCGTAAATGCTATCAGCTCCCGCCGGGTGCCAAAGGCCTTGCGCGCCGTGCCCTCGTACGTCCCGTGTGCCATCTGCCGTCTGCTGTAGAATGCTGACCGCGCGGATAGCAACGTGATGTTGCCGAGGGCGCAGACATCATCATGGTTAAACCCGCGTTGCCATATCTCGACATTCTCGCAGACGCTGCTCAACTTGCCCCGGACCATCCGCTTGCCGCGTACCAAGTCAGCGGGGAGTACGCGATGGTAGTCGCGGGTGCCCGTGCCGGGGTGTACGACTTGCGCGTGATGGCATTCGAGACGACGGAGAGTATCGTGCGTGCGGGGGCGACGCTCATCCTATCATACTTCACCCCACAGTTCCTGGATTGGCTGGAGGCGTAGTTGGTGATTCCATGTAACTTAAACGTTGGTTGTAAAAAATTTGTGAGCGCCTCTCAGTTTGGGCCCGGGCCGCATAGAATAAAAACCCGACGCGACCAGCGACGGAGAAACGAAACGGCCAACCTGCCAAGCGCCATCGGGCATGAGTTTGAACGACTCGACCCCGCGCAAAAAATCTGGCTTCCGTACGGCTCTTGAGTTCACTGGAATACCCCCGTCTTGGTTCGACAAGCGTCCTCGACTCCCGTCGCGCAACTGGCTCATCTTCCTCACCGTCACCCAGTCTGTCATAGCATGCTATATCTACGACCGTCGTCAATCAAAAAAGATACGTCAAGAATACGTAGACCGAGTGAAGCACCTGGCAGCAGAACCCCTCCATAGTCTCGATTTTCCCCGCACCGTCACCGTGTACAGCGCAAAGTGGCCAGGTGACGATGACTGGGATCGTGGTTCGCGGTACTTCAGGAAGTACGTCAAGGTCTGCCCGTCCTCTCGCGCTTCTCCCTAGCGAAAAAACGTCCTTGACTCAAACCGCACACTAAACACAGCCCATATTCGTCGCCGCGGCTATCGACTACACCGTCGTTGCCGGCAAGCGTCACGGCGACCTCGCCACGCGCGTCGCCAACGACATAAAAACCGAGCGTCGCACCGCCCTCGGATTAGACGCGCCCCAGCAGTCCCTGCTCGCCCCGTCCATCAAGGGCACACTAGACGCCAGGCGTCGCCGCGCACTCGACGGCGGCACCGTCATTGTCGGACGAGCCGCCTTCAAGGAGTACATGGCGGGGCTCCGACGCGGGTGGACCGACTCGCTGGAGCTGGTTGACAAGGACGAGCAGCTCTCGCGGGAGCTCGAGAGCGACGGACACTTTGACGAGCCCGAGTCCTCCTCTCCGGACCTATCGTCGTCCTCGTCGTCGGCGGACCTCGCGGACGGCGAGCCCCTGCCAACACCCTCGCGTCTACCCCCCTCACGCGCCGTTCCCGGCCTCTTCCCCCCTCTGTCCGCCGTTCGCGCTTCTCCCCCCTCCGCTTCCGCGCAGACGCGGGACGCAGGGGCGGACGTGCCTCCCCCGACGCACATCCCGCCCCAGCCACCGCTGCTCCTCGTCCCCTTCGTCAACCTCGTCGGCATCAAGCTCGTCCCGCTCATGATCTGGGACTTCTTCAACGAGCGACAGAAGGTCCGCGCGGGCGCCGAGGCCGCGTACAGGCTCGTCTCGCGCGCCACCCGCCCGATCGGGTCCGCCGCCGACGTCGTCGACTTTGACCTGTCCGCGGAGGCCTACTACAAATCCTCGACGGCCGCCTTCCCGGCCGAGGTGCAAAAGGCGCGCGCAGAGTACTACAAGGCACTCCCGGAGAAGCTCGCGACGGCCCGTGCTCTCGCGCGCCGCGAACGCGAACCGACCAAGTTGGAGATCGAGGCGCCGCCGCCGACAGAGGTGGAGTTGAGTGCGGAGCGGCTCAAAAAGGAGACTCGGTGGAGGGCAGATGAGCGTGGATGGGAATTGGTCAGTCCGGACACGCCGGTTGAGTGGGACGAACGCTGGGAAGGTGCACTGGAGGTGTTCGTTGACCCACCAGAGTCCCATTGGGAATAAAATCCTCACAGATTGAGCACTTGGATTTGGTTCACCATAGAATATCTATGCCCGCCTAAGAATATGCTCATCCTAATAGCATAATTTTTACCCCCGAGCGATGGTTTTGTGTCCAATAATCATTTGTATGTACAACTACAGGTGATATTCGAAGCACTACTCGTCCACAAGTAACAGCCCATGCGAGACATAAGCCCTTCTCTCGCCTATTTAATCCTGTTCCGATGTTATCCAACAATCTCAATGCTGTCGGTAGTCGCAAGCCACTCTTCAAACTCGGCAAGATGATCATGCTCTGGCTTAGAGGGTACCGGAGGTGCCAAATTGACAGGTACGGGGCTCCAGTCTTCCCCGTATTTCTCCTTCTGTCTTGCCTTCCAAGCGATATAGAACGAAGGCTCTTCATGGTCGAGGATCGAAAGCCGTTGCATTTGCTCCGGAGATGGCGACCGACAAGTTGATGGCATGGCAGGAGTATATCTAGTTTCTTCCGAGTCGATGAATAGTGCTCTATCGAGAACGAAGTCTCCTTTCCCTGCAGAGAAGTTACCCGAAGTAGGTCGTAGATCCTCAGCAGGGACGCCAAGCCCGGTGTTACTCTCAGAATTCCGGCAAGGGAGTGCTTCGACTTCTAACCTTCTTTTCTGGATATTGGTTAAAATTGGGATGCACGCTATCCCTGTGCACGCACCTGCGGTCGAAAGCGGGGCCTCTGGGACTGCGGAGATGACGCAGCCGTAACCTGCGTGGTTGTGAGGTCCTCGACCGCTTCAATACTCCTCTTGCGCTTGGAAGGGGGTTTTAACTGAATGGACTTGACGTGACCGGAGGCCGAGCTATTCTGAGTCCCCGCAGCATCTGTCCCAGTCGGCGTGATCCCTTCCAGATGAGCATCGCGAATCATAGCATCCATGTCAGGGTCCGAATAATCAGAGTTGCAGGAAAGTGGACTTCCTTGAGTTCCTCCCGCACCACGAACGCGATCCCGCACAAGTTCATGGAGATCGGGGAATTCGTCAGAGTCGCTCGGGTCAAAGAGCCGCGCGTTGCCAGACATGCCGTCATCTTCCTCCAAGGCAGAGAAGTCCATGTCAAGCCTCGGCCCTTTTTTCGTTGTATTGCCTTTAGGCTGAGTATTGTCATTGGGAAGATCACGCGGGAGTTTAATGCGCTTTCCATCGAAAATCCTCATATGCGAATCCGTCCCAGAGCTTTTATGAAGGGCTTCGAGCTGTCGAAGATTAGCATCGAGACGCTGGGCAGAAGCCTTGGGGAGGGATGTTCGTTTCGAGCTTTGGCCATCATCAGGCATTACCCGTGTCTTTGCGATTGACGGATCTGCCCTAGGCTGAGACCCTGCACCACGTTGTCTCGAGATGGACGGAGGTCTTTTAACACCATCTCGACAGCTTCGTAACAGACGCTCGCGTTCATGTTAGTTGAATGGAGAGGAAGGAAACGAGGCATACCACAAATGGCGGCAGGTCGACTTATCCTTGCAGGGATGGTTGCACCTGAAGGTATGCAGTAAGAGGCAACAAAGAGCGTAAACACCCTAATACCTGTATCTCCCGTTGGGCAACTTCTCTGGTCTGTTAAGACAGTGCTCTTTGTCCGCTCGTTTGTCGGTATTGAAAACACGCGGAGGCTGTGCTGTGTCTTGTCTGTCTTTCGTCTTGTTGTCTGTTCGAGGACAACGTGGGCGTGCGGCTCAGCACCTATGAGTACCCTTACCGAGATGGCCCTGATTTGAGTCCACGACTGGGACCTCATCATCACTCGGGGCCATATTCCAGAAGTCATCGTTGTCTTCCAGGCCATCAAGCACCATTTCCTGTCGAAGTCAAAGGCTTCGGTTAGTGTGGACTGTTCCAATCACGAGAAAGGTCTCCGTGTACCATGTCAGTCATTGGACGAGTATCTACGACAGGAAACTTGTTCACATCAATTTGAGGCTTGTACTGTGAACTGATAGTGACTCCAGCGATAGCATCCTGCATCTGTTGTGACGAATAGAGGGTGCGAAAGTGATTCCAGCTCACCGACGACATATAGACACATATACTCTGGCTGGGCTTGGTAAGCTGGGCGGTGACAGAGAATGATTTCGACTCTTGGAGACTTTTAGTGCTGGATGAAATTTAGTCAGTTTCCATAAACCTGTTGGCTGGGAGTAGTAGCTCAACGGGATCCTTCGAAAATCGATAAATTCCAGGTCAGATATCACTGTCAGGATGTAGGTCATGTCAGCGAAGTGTCGATTTTTGTGAGCTTTGGGCTTTGACGAGGCCCCTTCCAAAGAGACCGAGCACTGAATATCGAGCTCCACGTCGATGGGACTATCGCGAGTAGAGTGTGCAACCGACAGCTCGTCGATGGTGACCGAGTACTGAGGAAGCTCTCTGACGGCAAACAAAATCTTGTGCCCAGAGGCTTGCTTTTTGTTCAGCAGCTAATTGATGGTAAGCCAAGAAGAAGGTCTGTTTCAGTAAGCGCACCATATCAATATAGCTGGGATCTTGTGCCCGCAGTTTGTCGAAATTCGTAATACCGTTCTCTGCAAGGATCTAAGAGCAATACGTGAGTCCGTGACTGAAAGTGGAGCGTCACTTTTCGATGACCTTCATCCTGGGCGATGAAATCAGTCATGGTCGATGGCAAATGAGAGTAGGAATATGGCTCATGGCTTACGACTTTTCGCCAATTGTCTCGATTTGGCAAAGCACTGAGGGCCTGTCTTCCCAGACTCTAGCGCTGATGTTGCGCGCCCTTCGTGCAGACCCTTGTAAGCGCTCCACTCCGTGGAACGGAGCCGCCGATCGATGTGTGCTCACAGCTCTAACCCATGCTTAATCTGGGCTCCATTCCGCTTTGCTATCGCAACCTCAACCATGGCTGCAAGGCTGAGCTGTAAGTGTCACTACGACGGCTGTACGTCTTACCTCTAGCAATACGACTGGCGTGCCGAAAGACGATGAGCGAGTCGAGCAGCGCATTGCTTTCTCCGGATTTGTATTCCGTCGCGTGGAGAGAAATTTTCCCAAGAATAGCCTGGTGGCGATCATGATTAGTAGGGTGTTTATACTTGATACGGTACGTTACTTGAATCAGTAGAAACACTTTATCAGCGGCCTTTTCGACCCGCTTTATCTTGAAACGGATATCAATATGTTCTTCCAATTTATTGTAAACCTAGGGCCTTTAGTGGTCAAGTATCCGCAGGGGCCCCGTGACGGTTCACCTGCTTATCTCCGGCTCGCATCTTCAGCTCGGAGAACCTAAGGTACAGCTTTACCAGACGGCCCCGAGATAGGTTAGTTAACGCACTCTTCCGAGGCCGCAAGCATTTCTAGCTTTTCCAGGGATGTAGCTTAAGTGGCGCAGACAGCTCCGTTGGCCAGACTTACCATTTCCCGCAGAGTGGCCTTGACAGGGAGGTTCATGATCAGAGCCATCTCGAGACAAGACGATGAGCGCATAGGACAAGAGCCCAAGAGAGATTCCTACAGTAGCCTGCTTTATGTAGTACTGTCATCACGGAGGGATGAGCTAAAGTTGCACAATCAACGTAGTGTACGTACCTTGCTCATAATGTCCCCAAATTCTGTTGAACGCAGCTCTATCGCGCCCCCTTCGACATAGTTCAGAAGCTCTGCGCTTCTAAGATCACTGACGCATTGCATAATCATGCTGTTTAGCCCGTCTTGCCAGTTCTGCTCCTTCGGCATGTACCGCTGGGGGTTCTGGGCCATTCGGCGGAACATGAATGAGTTGCGCAGCCAATCCTTCGCTGTGGCGATGTTCGTGATAGTCCCGAGGCCAATTTCTGAGTTCAGATGCTCCGCAAGGTTTGTATGTAGAGAGCTTTCCAGGATTGTCTGGCCTTGTCCGAGAGCACGATATTTACTCTCCAGCCCAGACTCGCACATGATAATAGCCACGCCCTCCTTATCTGCACTCATTTTCTCGGCGAGAGATAGAACAGCGAAAGAATAGACGCACCGAATTGGGGTCGCCCCTGGTCAAGTAACAATGTTTCTCATTGTGTCATGCGTGGAAGTTGACGCTGATTTGACTTACAGCTCGTCCGATCATCTGCATTATGTCCAAGTCCGAGTATTCTTGAGAGACGCCGTTTTGGAATACTCTGACGTCCTTGATTACGACAATGTGAGCGGCTAAAGGAGGTGTTGGTAGACGTGAACGTTCTTCTAGTGGGGTGGCTCACGAAGATTTACGCCAACCGCGAGAGTCTGAAGGAGATAAGGAACACAACCATCATGAAAATTAAGACGTGTAGCTAACACACCGAAGTTGCAACGACGACACGCAGAACCCTGTTCATAAACAATTCTTCAACAAGTCGTTTATCTGAGAGCTCCAGTCCAGCATGGTGGGCACCAATGCCGGCGGCGGCGAGTTCTAGATAGATGAAAAAAGGTGAGTATAAAGTTACCATGAACTAGATGCAGCGGGCTTTCTTTCTAGCTGTTTGTTCTGAAATGTCTTTTCAATCCTAGGGACCGAATAAGCATTCGTTCGGTAGAAAAAGGTACAGACAAGCCTCTTAGGTGGCGACCAGGGCACAGTATGCTTGGTGTTTACTGCTTTGTGATAGTCCACCATTAACTGTTCTGCTGTGGTAAGGACACCTAATGTTCTTGTTAGATGCCAAAGGTTCGCGACATCTCAAATGGAGGTACCTTTCCGTGTTGACACGAAAATCAAGATCGGCTTGTTAGCGGAGTGTTGTTGAAGAAGAGGGAATAGACGGTAGTTCAACGATCGCGCGAATAAGAAATCGTTCTGATTCTTCCCTCTTGGAAAGCCGTATACAAAACGTGAAAGCTGACAGGGCCGATATGCTTCTCCAAACTGTTTGAAAAGTCAACACACACGCGAGACAACATGGCGACAAATTACACTAAGAATCGCGGCGGCACCGTTCGAATGCCGGCTTGAAATCCAATGAGCAACGTCACCTATGTTCGGGACCGTAGCGGACACTGCAGCGAAGCGCACAGCCGAGCCGCGCGTCTTCATACGAGACACCACTACTTCGAGGGTGCTTCCTCGCAACTCGTTGAGTATATGGACCTGTGTGCTGTCATGTTATGGGACAATGGCGCTGGATGAAATAGCTCACTTCGTCGATGAGGAAAAGTTGTATTTGAGATAGTAGTTGGCTGTGAGTGGACCTACAAAGGTCTCAGTGCCGTGATCAGAATCCAGAGTTGTTCCGACGACTACCGCTCACCAGTTCCTTGTCAGACTATCCCACTTCTCAGCCTACCGTGGCTTGTCAGATACAAGATCTGGGGTGGGGTCCAGAGTGTACATTACCGTAGTAATGCTAATGAATAGTTGGCACGGCACAGAAGATATCCAGTATACCGTGAGCACTCAACATTATATTTGCGCCTTTGAAATCCCCCCAGACGCTCTTGCTGGGCTGCACTGTGTCCCCAGTAAACTCGCAGCCTGGGTTATATTAGGATGGCAGATACAGCGTTTAAACGAGCCCACGTACACCTTATGCCCAGGGATCCAAACTTTTCCGTCCAGTCCCTGGTCCTCTCTGCGCACAGCGCCTTCTCCGGCTGAGTCCATAGCTTTCAACGAGAAAAAAAGAGCACACCTTGGTCGGGGCCATGTAAACACATTTTTCAGCGGAATCGCGACCCGACGAAGTAACGAGCATATGGATTATAGAGAGCTCAAACAAGACTGTTTTGCCACTACCAGTTGGTGCTATGTCGATAAGGGCAGAGGGAAGGAGGAGACGGGCTATGTAACCGTGACAATCCCTATTGCACCGGATAGACTCACCGCTCACAACCTGGCAAAATCGTCGTGTACGCAGGGGTAGAGGTGAAATTACGCAAACTCACCACGTTCTCTTCTGAATTTATGATCTAGGATAAGCGGATATAACTCGTGCATTGGCTCCCAAAACATCAAAGAGCTTTCTTACTGTGTCGAAGCAACTTGATTGCATAGCATTGAAGGTTGCAAACTTGAACATGGCACGATACATAGCAGCTAAGGAGAAAATCAACGAACATCACGACGTTAGGCGAAAGAATAGACACGGACGCAATTCCGAGACCTCTCGAAGCCGTATGCCGTCTGGATTGCATATTTTAGGGTTGTTGCTCCCTTTCACTCGGCTATCCAGGGGGCCGGGTTGCATATCGGATTTAGACATTGGCTTTTGTAACGACAATCGGTTCGAATGTGCATTTTGTACAGAGCCACTAGGGATGTGCGCCACGGCGTTCTGCTGCTCGCAGACTATAAGGAATGAGAGCATGTCAGCGGCAGAGCAACTAAACCTTCGCATGACCAAACGCATACATGAGTGGCTCGTAGTACGATACGTAGTAGACAGGTCGGATTCCCGGGAAACCTGATGAGGTAACAGCACTGGAGAGTGTTGAAGGAATGGACCACCAGCAAGTCCCCGATGGCTGGGTGGGTCATCGTCGAACTGCCCTATATCATCTGGCTCAGACGGTGCTCGAGAGGGCAAGCCAGAAGGAGGGTTCCATGACCCTATTGGTCGCGTAGAGCTTAGCTCGGAAATAAACCAAAGTAGGACGCATACATTCACATTCACCGAAACTGTCGAGCTGACTATCACCGAGAGTGTCTTCCAGGTGGCCATCAAACGAGGAAGGGGGAAAATTCTCTGGGTAATTTCGAAACGACCCTTCAGAAGAATAGTAATCATGTGGAATTCCGTATTCGTCTTCTTCGTCCATCAGGTTACTGGGGAAGAGGCTGAAGGAGCTGTCGCTCCTCGCGTCTCGCGCCACGAGACACGATCAATTCACATCACGTGATAGGGTCTTTCAGTGCACGGGAGTAGATTTGAATTTGTGACACAACGCGTTTACCATCATCCACCTGATATCTTGACTTGGGTAGTCACAGTGACCATGGCCACCAAGCAGGCTCAACAGACTCAACAACAACAACTCGCGAAACAGAAAGCTGCCGAGGCGGAGGCGGAGAAGATCAAAGAATACATAGCAAAGTGAGCTTATCATCCTCTCTTCCAATCGAGTTGTCCTCATTAGTTGCCTTTGAAGCATTCATTATTCTGATCGCTATGCCGACGACGAGTTCGAATACCGGCACGTCATCCTCCCAAAGCCCCTGTTCAAAATGATTCCCAAGACCTATTTCAGTCCAGATGATCCGGGCGTTCTCCGTCTCTTGTCAGAGGCAGAATGGAGGGGGATCGGCATCACTCAGAGCTTGGGCTGGGAGCATTACGAGGTCCACGGTGCGCTCGCCTCTTTCCATCCCTCGCATGTCTTTTTTTTGATGCCACCACTCGTAGCTCCTGAACCCCATGTTCTGCTCTTCCGCAGAGCAAAGAATTTCGACCCACACCAGGCTGCACAACCAGCACAGGCCCATGATGGACAGCCGCAAAGTAAGGCGGGCGCTACGAAGAACGGTCGGAAAAAGTAACATCCGGCGGACCCTTGCTTCTCGTGTCCACCCTACCAGCCAGCTCTTATGACGCTTGTTTTCCGCCGCTTTCCACGTTTTGCTGTGTACTTTTGCCACCTTGTTCCTAAATCCCACTGTGATATTATTCATACTGGCCCTGTTCCGTGCTCTGACACTTGTAACGATTGCTTGCCCTTGATCTATAATGCACTACGTTACGAATTGGTACGTAATCAACGATTGGCCCAGACGAATGACTACGGGGAGTGCAATGACACGATGGCATACGCATGATTGTTATTCTTTAGGGAAACGACGCATCCAAGAAAAGACCACATAACACTGTTTCGAAAGAGCACTCTCCATTGGTATACTCCACGGAGTTGTTTGGTACTATGATACACACATTACTCTGTACTGTCTAGTCGCATAAAAAATGCACTTGGTACTGCAAGTAAAAGCAAACCTTCGATCAATACCTCGAAATTGGCAAGTCGTTCCAGGCCACTAGTGGCTTTGGTGGTTCGGAAATTTGAAGGGATTTTCTGAATGCCGAAATGTCATTGATGTAGACCACATCCTCCTTTAGCGAGCCTGTCGCATCCTTTTCAGCAGGGAAGCGCTCTGTGAGATGGGGAAGTGCAGCAAAAATCTTCTCCGCTGCCCCAACAGGACCTTCCGCGAGTGTATTTTTCCAGAAAGTTGCAAATTGGGTTTCAGATGGCTCCCCGTCCGTATACAGTGAACTGCTCCAGTCGACGTCTTCGAGATCGAAGCCTTGCTCTTGCGCAATCTGCACGAAGGCATCGGCGGCGGCACGGCTGACGTGCTTCGGCTGCGGCTTCTGCGATTGTGCGTGAATCGATAGCTTGGAACGCGTCTTGGATGATGGATGGACACAAGTAAGGAATAACGACAGTACGTCCTGCTTGCTGACTGCACTCAAAAAATCGGCGTCCTCGGTGCCTGTGGGTTGAGGGTTGTTTGAGTATGACCGAATGGTTTCTGTCGAGGAGAACAAGACACTTACGGTGCAGGAAATCTAGGTATCCCGAGTCGATCTGCGCCCAATGTCTGCTGACCTCTTCGTTGAGGTTCTTTGTCACCTCTCGCCATTTTCTTTCGAGACCGTTCTTCTGCTCTGTGAACTCTTCGTCTGTCATGCGCTCAATGACGCCCTTCATATGGTCCAAGAATGCTTCCACGCGCTCCTCCAGATACACAGGCCCGCGCTCACTTTGCACGACGATACGCAGGCCTGCCTCGTTATCGCCTGGTGCAGTCCACATGCCCGCCCCAACGATGTAGCCTAGCTGCTCTTTCGTGCGAAGGGTATCGAAGGCCGGCTCGGACAGGATTTGGGTGAGTAGAGCTGCCGTGACTCGTAGGCGACGATCAACGTTAGATCCGTAGTGAACGTAGTACGTTAGGGCAGAGTTGGGTTCGTTAGCATTGGGAACGGGGGAGGACCAAACATGGTTGGAGGCTAACAGCAATTACTGGGTGTCAGATGCGAACGATTTATAAAAGCCACAATACGCCACCTTCTGGAAGCTGTAATGATAGGTCGACGGGGCCCGCGCCCAAGAGAGGGCTTGCTGGGATGATCTCTTCAGACATTTTGGCCAGGTGAATGGCCTCATCTTTGTACATGTTCCCGATCACGAGCATCTTGGTTTCAAGACGTGACAATAGTGTCCCTACGTAGTTTTGAACTTGCGCCGGAGTGATAGCTGAAGTACAGAAGAACGATGAGTTTCCCTTCTCTGCCGTGAGGTCAAATGGCTCACAATCGAGAACCTGTAGTTTCTCTAAGATTGTCCACTGCTTCTCGTTCATGAGGTATCGTCCGTAGTAATCCGATAGTTGATAGCTTTGACCAAGGAAAAAGTTCTCCCAATCTCGTTTGATCTGTGCAAAAAAATAAAAATTGAACGGATTCCTAATGGAAGTTGTGGAATGTTACTCACCTTTTCTTTCATAACATCTAGCCTTTCCCCACGAACCTCCAGGGATTTCGCCTTTTCTAGCACATCTCGCAGAAGGACGTGAAGCTTATCATTGTACCCAGAAACGGAGACGTAAAACCCGAGTGAAGACGCTTCAATTGAGTAAGAAAGACCTGCAAGGGCTGCATCGTAGGAGTACTCGTTGAGAGCGTCTGTCACCAGTACGGTATACAATCTATACCAATGTTCGGTCATAAAAATTTTGAATGGTATCAATAACGCACTTAGTCAATACCGATGCGATTGGTGACTCGTTTGAAACTGGAGTGCGGAATTCAATGATAGCGCGAGCCCTGGGTACCCAAAACTGGTCGTCCTTCTTGTGCCAGAGAGTCGTGCGCGGACTTTGATATATCAGATGAGGGCGCGGCTGCGGCTGGAACAAGTTGTGTTCTTGTAAGCTTAAAGTCCACTACTACAATCACCGCGGGCCTTACCTGTGTGACCTCCCGCTTGTCGACCTCCAATCGCTTAGGAATGAACTCGTTTGGCCGAGGAAGACGGAAAGCATCGATGGTATTTGGACCTTCTGCCTGCGCTAGGGCGTGAGATGCGAAGTCCCAAATAGAGATAAGTGATCGCCGCACCTCTCGGACAAACGCATCGTCGAGCCGCTCGACTCGATATTGTGTCCCGTACCACGGTTCTATCTGCCATTGCTGAGGCCCGAGTGTCCTCTCGAATTCCTCTTTCTTTGCCATGAGCACCGTACGGCTGTTTTGAATGCTCAGTTCTTCTAGAGTACGGAATGCCACTGCCTGAGCGACACCATCGGGATCCCATTCCGAAACGACCTGAGGTGCTTTGATCACTAGCTCGCGTGGTACAGGCCACGAAAGTTTGTCAGTCACCCAGACCGCGTAGTCGTCGGGGCGTCGCTTCTCTGAGAACCTGAAGCGAATGCTAGAGAGAGTGGATACCTCCTTCTGATGAGTTGGGCTAAGATCGGTCGACCGTAACATGGACATGAATTTAAACGTAGACATCGCGACCTCACGATAATTTTCTATTGGAATTTCTGTCAGCTGAACGAAGAAGGGTGCTGGCAGTTGGCTCACGGAATCCATTCTGTGAGAGATAGAGAGTGATCTTGAACGTAGCGAAGCCGCGCGCCAAATCCTGAACACCAGCGCTTAATGCCGTGATCCAGCCACGTTCCTTCAGGAAAGAGTGCAGTGAACCTGCGCCTTCGTGGCCAATTATGTCTGTCAGATAATGTCCTGGCTTGAAGCGCCATTGAGGGATCTGTTCGTTTATTGGCCAAGATATTTCCATTGCATGGAAGTCCATGATAGTTTGAATGTGGACCAGAGTCTGTCATCAAAATAGCTATAGCTGGCTACAGAGACGCAGAGCAAAGTGAAAACATACTCCTTTCTCATCTGGGCCAAATGGGTGATCTGGAATAGAAGGCAAAGGAGTCTGGCCACGATTAGGTATGGGCGAGAATAAATTGACAGCCAGGTCGGACAAACGATCGAGAGGTTCTACCCGAGTTGGATTAGATGAGAAAGGTAGAAGCGAGAGGTGGATGCCAGAGCCAGATCTAACCTTTGCCAATTATGCATAACCTCATTCGACTAGCACAGTATTCCTTGCCCCACCATTCAACGAGACGGCGGCGGGTCTCCCGGCCGACGGGACCCCCGTCATCGTTAGATTCGAGAGTTGAGAGAGAGCTTACGGACGAGACAGGGGACGGGAGGGAGGAAGGAAAAGGGGAGGGCGCTTTATCTTGCAAACTTGCAGCGCCGTTGATACCCTTCTTGAAGCCGTCTTTCCCCAACTTTCGCGCTGCGCTCGTCAAGGTCGCTTTGTTTCCTGTACCAAACTTGCTCCATACATGGCCAGGTTTGGAGAGATGCTTGTTGACCTGATATATACGCCATACGTCGTTCTGGTGGTTTTTCTTGTGTTCGGAGTCAACAGCGTTTAGTTCGCGGACGGTACCAGACGGGGCGAACAAGGGGGAATGAAAAAAGCCAGAGAAGCGTTCGAGGGCGCCGGCTAGAGCGGACGTTGACACGTTGAAGAAATAATTGGTATTCGTGGATGCCGTGAATGCGTTCGAAGAGCCATTATTCCTGGAAAGAAACTGTACAATCATCAGATGCGTTCGAAACGTTCTGGAAAGTGGCAAACCTCAGAGTACTCGTTCTCCTTTGGAAATTGCTCAGTTCCCTGGAGTCTGTGGTCAGAGTGTGTTGTCTGTCATCCCAATCTGATGGGATAAATACCATGAACAAGAGATGCTCGCAGAAGTGTGCAAGGCCCGGCATGTCGACCTATTACATTCATAAAATTAGCTACATAGTCGCATTTGGGAGTGGGTCCAGAGTTACTCACAGGATCATGCAAATGACCAACAGCAACGTCCAAGCTAGCAGCGGCCTTGTCAGCTTTTGCATCATGAACCAACATAGCTTGCAAGCCATTCTCGAGTCGGATCAGCCTGTACTCGCGGTCGTCCTGCTGAGATTTTTGTATCGGTTTGGTATAGACCCAGTGAGCGACGGTGTCAGGCGAAATCTGGGGATGCCAATGTTGAGCATCGTCAGAGACGCCGACGTCGAGGAGAGGTGGAGAGAGCATAGAGAGACGTTTGGTTATGGGGCTGATACGCGAGATGGTGGTGACGGAAGGAAAGACCGAGCGAGATTTCGCCAGTCTGAGAGGAGATGGCATAATTGCTCCGAACCTAAAAGTGGGGACTGTCACGATGACGGCGTCTCACAATAAGAGCAGCAGCCCCTTGTGTCTAAGACCGGTCGGAGTTTTTAGCTTCTATCCACACGAACAATTCCAGTCTTGATTCCAGTTGATATATTTCCAAGATGTATAGGGTGATGGGTGATAGGTAATGAGTGAGAATGAATGGGCATTGTGCTCGTGTTCACACGTTTTGTTCATACGTTCATTATGGATGACTGGTGCGGTCGTCGTCGGTTTGTAAGTAGTCAAGGAAATAGGCAATAGGCAATAAGGATTACAGTACAGTGGAAACCGGTGGTGCCTCATATAAGTCAATACCTCGGAGCTCCGAGGAACAAGCCGAAGCGGAGATGCAGCAAGAACCGGACGCGTCTGTGGCAGACGCGTCCCGATGTTACGCGCTCGTTCAACACAACTCTGACCGCGTCGTTAATGACCAACATGACTGCTATCCCCTACACTCCACGGCATTCACGAACACACAGCCCTCCCCTCTCAGTATCCTCTCCAAGCACACTTGGCCCTCAAACACAGAGGTTGAATATCGTCACTCGTCTATCCATCGAGGGGAATGCCAAAAAAGCCGAGAATGTTCCTATTAAAATGTACATGAAGGTCTGTGTCCTATCTCTAACGACGCTCTCTGATGCCAACTTTTTGTTTGTTTAAATCCGAAGCTCGCTCTTCCGGTAGACAGTATCGTCCCTGGAAGCGCAATTCCGCTCTTCAAAGGCATGTGTCCCGTTCGTAACCTGTCTCACTAGCTTCTGACACGTTCTGCAGAGGAGAATGTTAAGATTCTGGAGTCAGAGGTTCATCCTCTCGATCCTTCTTCAGTCCCTTACAACTTCTCGTCGACCGCTTCCCCACTTCTTCACAACGCTGCTCGTGCCTTGAATCTCCCTGCTCGTTCTCCTCATTCCTATCTCACCCTTTTCGACCAACGGCCTAATGTCTCTACTCGTCTCGTTTCCTCACCTTCGATATCTGCCGACGCAGACGTGCCCCTTCTGGAGGAGAAATATACCGGCCATATTCTCGTTAGCGGTTATCAAGTTTCCTTTGTGCTCCCAAGTGAATTACCACCTCTATCCAAACTAGGCGGTAGATCAGACTCTGGTGGGGACTATACGCCTTTGCCGACAAAACTAAGGGGGAGGAGGAACTCTGTAAGCGAGAAAAGTGTTCTCCTTTTCGTGGCTGGTATTAGCATGGTTGTGCCCTATCTAACTCACCCTCAGAGGGCCCCGTGGTTGGTGAGTATCGTCCAGATGTCTTAGTCCCGCTTCTGACTACCCTGTCTTAAAGCTCTCCATACCCACACCTCGTTGCCTCTCTAACACTCTCAAATTGCGCATATTCCCCCCCGAGTCAACTGCCGCTTCATCTTTCCAGTCCCTTTCTTCAGGCGAGGGTGATTCCGACTCTCCCTCATGGGATATGACCGCCGATCCACATGTTACTCGCATGGCAAACCCCCGGCGCTCTGCATATCACTATCAACACTTTGCCGACGACGAGAGCAGCGATTCCGCAAGTGCACCTGGCTTCTCTGATGGTTTTGGTATCCAAGGTACCTTTCCTAGCACAGAGCGCATCCGTGTGCGCTGGGCTGCTCCAGTGCGGAACTTTGAAGGCGGAACCCGTGAGGGCCGCCGGCGGGTTGGGGTTGTGGACGTACGAGGCGAGATGCTGTGCACCATCCTGGGGCGTGGTCGTGACAGGGCCCGGGGCGAAGATGGCGTCCTGGTCCACTTGGATTACAAAGGGACCTGTCAGGGAATTTGGTATCCGGGCGTTGCTACCCTCCTCGGCATGGATGTCGGACTTGAGGCCAGGGGATGTGACGTGAGCTGGGCGCCAGGCCGTGAGTCTGGCTGGGATGTTCAAGGTGGTCCTGGATATACAGGGCACGATATTGGTGGCGCGGAACGCCGTCACACTGACAAGCAAGTATCTTTCGACATGCCAACTTTGACCGTTTCATCAAAGCTGCCCACCTCTGCGGCTTTAAACGGACATACCCCATCAAGACAGAGTTCCGTCTCCTCGACGTCCTCGCTTTTGCGTGCCCCGCTGCCGCCTCAGAATGTTCCTGAATATTCCTTCGAGAGCGCGCCAACGACACCAGGCTCAGAGACTGGAATGTCATCCGTTTTTTATACGACGACCGACAACGATACCAGGGATCCCACGAGGGCGTCCTCTCTCGATCAGCCAGCACCAGACGTACCCCCTCCATCCTTACCTATCACGCTACACCTCAACATCAACGACTTTCTTCCTCCCAACAAGAACGTCTTTACATACTCATTGAAGGGCACTGTTCTCGTCACCCCAAGAACCCCTCTATCCCCCGCGGCGCGCGAGGACTCCCCTCCCACGTCCGACGCCGATGATGAGTCGCGAGGGCTATTGATCTCGCTCCCGCGCTTTCGCGTTCTCGCAGCGGACAGCGAAAAGATCGAAACGACCGCTCGCAACAGCACGGACACCCCAGCGGAAGTCCTCGACGTGTACCCGTCTTCGGATCCAAAGGCGCGAAAGACTGAGCTGGCTCGCGGCGCTCGTACCCGCATCAGCTCCCACGGTGGTCGCGTCGCGCTCCGCCCGCTACCGCTCCCCCGTGCCCTAACATCTTCTCCGCTCGTCGTGCGACGCGACGACGTCGAGACCCCCAGTCGCGCAATGAATCGCTCGCGGACTCCAGACGCGCGTCGCATCTCTTCGTCCTCCGCGCTCCGAGAGTCGCTGCATACCGCCCTGAAGCCGGTTCGCGACGGCTCGCTCATGATACCGTACGTCAACGCCACCGTCACCCCCATATCGTCCGGAGGCGCAGAAGTGCCGCGCTCGTATGCGGTCTGCGTTAGACTACCCGCCCCGGCGGATGTGGACAGTGACTGGTTGGACTTTGGGTTGGGACATGTTTCCTCGTCTCAGAGCGTGGTAAAGGGTCAAGGTGGCGCCGGCGGCGGTCCTGTCCGTGTACAGATCGTGTCGGCAAGCCTGGACGACGTGCCGGTCAGATTCGAGACCACTGCGATCGCAAAGACGGAGCCGTCCGCGGGTTCTGCCCTCGTCTTTGAACAGATGAGTGGGAAAGAGTGGGAAACATGGGTGCGCGTGCGAGCGGTGGATTGGTGGAAGTCACATACATCGTCAAAGAGCACATCGAACACGTGAAGAAGGGTAAGGGCAAAGAACGGGCGAGGGACGGCACGGGCTTGGACGTCATCCTCCCGGCCTTTAGCATACCTGTCGGTCGACTCCAAGTCGATATTGAAACCCCCTCTGGTATGTCGAGTGTCTATCTCGCTCCGTATATCCGAGGGCTCACTCTTCTCTGACTAGGCTTCGAGATAGCGTCCCTTCGATCGAACCTGGCACACGAGCAGACATCCGGTGGTCATCACAAGCTGCGACACTTCGGACTAGATGAATTTTTCTATTCTCAGACCCGCGTCCACATCGTTCCCCGCAGGCCCAGCCTCGGCGCACCACCATGGTTGTCGGCATCCTCCTCCGTCCTTCGAGCCGCGGCATGCATAGTTCCAGCCGTCTTCTCCGCCGTCTTGCTCGTCCTCCTTCTCGGGATGCACAACGATCTGGGACGACTGCGCAATTCATTGGAGCGGTGCGGCGCTTCAGGGCCGAGTTGGGCGAGCGCAGCACCCTCGGTCACCGTCACAGCAACCGTCGTGAGCTATAGCACTAGCACGAGCGCGAGTGCCGATCCCGAATGGGTCCCAGATTCGACGCCACTCGCCCCTTCCGAGGACCCAGCGCGCTCCACACCAACGTCCGTCACGATGATCGATATCACTTCACCATCCTCCGGCACGCGCGACCGCGACCGCGGTCGGCCCCCATCAGGCGACACGTCTGCGCACGGCGAACACAATGCACTTCTTCCCATACAGGGCCTGCCATTCCCGTGGCCGATCCGATTCGAGCTTCCGTTCACCAGGGAGGTGGCCATAGAAGCCGTTAACCACGGCCTGGGCATCGCCTGGGACTTCTTGAGACGACTCTACCATTACCCCCTAGACCCACCATGATATCCAGACAGATTACGAGTGCCATCGGATAGTAGTACTGATACCACAATACTAGGTTGTATGCTTTGTTGATAACATTTCAACGCCCGATCGGGCAAGCACCCAATCTCACTACTACTAATAATACACGGTAAGATAAGAACCAGGACAATCGACGAGAACATCCACGACGGTCTTTCACTGCGCCCAAGGGGAGTGAAGGAGCTCGACAAGATTGCGCATCTCAACGAGGTAATCAAGAGGTTGCATCCTCTGGATACCATACCTCACCCGGTTTTGGTCCTGTTCATTAAAATTAAGCAAGTTCG